>Ga0066793_10001220_pt1 | contig 11482 bp, 9 predicted proteins | sample PersoiDNA2013189_FD_83876 | JGI IMG/M metagenome (GOLD analysis project Ga0066793, IMG submission 83876) | Permafrost soil microbial communities from the Arctic, to analyse light accelerated degradation of dissolved organic matter (DOM) -... | ecosystem: Environmental > Terrestrial > Soil >...
GCGAAGGCAACCATCGAGATCCCGGATGCCGCCTAGTTCTGCAGCAACGCCCGCCGGTCGCGTCACCGCGCTGATCGCCGAGGACGAGCCGCTGCTGCGCAAGCAACTGAAGGCGCGACTCGCGCAGGCGTGGCCCGAGCTCGTGATCGTCGCCGAAGCCGAAAACGGCGCAGAGGCACAGGCGCTTGCCTCCGAGTTCCAGCCCGACATCGCGTTTCTCGATATCCGCATGCCGGTCAAGGACGGCCTGGCGGTGGCCGAGGCGATCGGGGATGAGTGTCATGTCGTGTTCGTCACCGCCTACGACGAGTACGCGGTGACTGCGTTCGAACAGGGAGCCGTCGATTATCTGCTCAAGCCGGTGACCGCGGAGCGCATCGCCAAGGTCGTCGTGCGCCTTCAAACTCGCGTCGCTTCGCCCCCCGCCGATCTGGCCGGGGTTTTGCGGCAGCTCGCCGCGCGCGACACCGGCGGCCCACTGCGATGGATCAAGGCGTCCCTCGGCAACTCGATGCGGCTGATCGCGGTCGACGAAGTCTGCTACTTCCACGCCGAGGACAAGTACACCAAAGTGGTCACGACCTCCGGTGAAGCGCTGATCCGCAAGACCATCCGCGAGTTGTTCGACGAGCTCGATCCGGAAGTGTTCTGGCAAGTGCACCGCAGCACCATTGTCAACCTGCGGGCGATCGCCCGCGTCGAGCGCGACTACCGCGACCAGCCGCTGGTGTTTCTCAAGGATCGACCCGAGCCGCTGACGGTCAGCCGCACCTTCGCCCATCTGTTCAAGACCATGTAGTTTCCGCGGTTGTGTCATGGGCCGTCGTCTCGGCGCAAGGCTTGCCGCACGGGTAAAATAGCGGTTTGTCCGCGATGGCTCCGTGCTTGTCCATGGATCAACTGCAACAAACGATCGACGCCGCCTGGGAGCGGCGCGCCGAGCTCGACGTGACGAGCGCACCGAAAGCGATTCGTGACGCCGTCGAGACCGCGATCGGCGAGCTCGACGCGGGGCGCTTGCGCGTTGCGGAAAAGCGCGGTGCGGAGTGGGTCACGCATCAGTGGCTGAAGAAGGCGGTGCTGCTTTCGTTCCGATTGTCTGAGACGGTGCCGATCGGCCTCGCCGGGCCATCGGCGCCCTTTCGCTTTTACGACAAGGTTCCAACCAAGTTCGCGAAGTTCGACGACGCCGCCTTCGCTCAAGCGGGCGTGCGCGTGGTGCCGCCGGCGGTCGCGCGCCGCGGTGCCTATATCGCGCCAAACGTGGTGCTGATGCCAAGCTACGTCAACATCGGCGCCTACGTCGACTCGGGCACGATGATCGACACCTGGGCAACCGTCGGATCATGTGCGCAAATCGGCCGCAACGTGCACCTTTCCGGGGGTGTCGGGATCGGCGGGGTCTTGGAACCGCTGCAGGCCAACCCCACTATTATCGAAGACAATTGTTTCATCGGAGCGCGCTCCGAGGTCGTCGAGGGCGTCATCGTCGAGGAGAACTCGGTGCTGGGAATGGGTGTCTTCATCGGCCAGAGCACCAAGATCTACAACCGCGACACCGACCAGGTGAGCTATGGACGGGTACCCTCCGGGTCGGTGGTCGTTGCCGGCAGCCTGCCGTCCGCCACGGGCCGTTGCCAGCTTTATTGCGCGGTGATCGTCAAGCAGGTCGACGCCAAAACTCGCGCCAAGACCAGCATCAACGAGTTGCTGCGCGCCTGATCATGAAGGGTACGGACACCATGTCGGTTGCGATCAAGACCGCGGATGAGATTGCGAAAATGCGTGTCGCAGGACGTCTCGCGTCGGAGCTGCTCGATTTTCTCACGCCGCATGTTCGAGCAGGCGTCACCACCGGCGAGCTCGACCGCATCGCGCACGATTACCAGGTCAACGTGCAAAACGTGATACCGGCGACGCTGAACTACGCGCCGCCCGGTCACCGGCCATATCCCGCGTCGATTTGCGCGTCGGTCAATCACGTTGTCTGTCACGGCATTCCCGGTGACAAGATACTCAAGACAGGCGATATCGTGAATATCGACGTCACGGTGATCAAGGATAGTTTTCATGGCGACAGCAGCCGCATGTTCTACGTCGGAGCGCCGGCGATTCAGGCCAAGCGGCTGTGCGAAGTGACCTTCGACGCGATGTGGCGGGGCATACGCGCGGTCAAGCCGGGCGCGACGCTGGGCGATGTCGGCGCGACGATACAGCGCCATGCCGAGAGCCACGGCTTTTCCGTGGTGCGTGAATTCTGCGGCCACGGCATCGGCCGCCAGTTCCACGAGGAGCCGCAAGTCCTGCACTACGGTCGGCCTGGGACGGGTCTCAAGCTGCAGCCGGGAATGATTTTCACCATCGAGCCGATGATCAACGCGGGCCGCCCGGGCATTCGCTGTCTCGCCGATGGCTGGACCATCGTGACCGCCGATCACAGTCTCTCCGCGCAATGGGAGCATACCGTGCTGGTCACCGACGACGGCTACGAGGTGTTGACGGTTTCCGACGGCACCCCGCCGGCGCCAGCCGTGGCGCAGGCCTGACATTCCCTTGGTAACCGCGACGCTTGCCGCCGCGCCCACGGCTGCCGCAGATCCGGGGGTCGCGGGGTGGAAGCGCGAGCTCGTCGCCGGGCGCGCCGCGCTGGAAAGCGCGTTCGCTGCCCACCCGCAACCCAAGCGCCTGCTGGTGCGGCATGCGGCGCTGGTCGATCGCATCGTGCGCGGGCTGTGGCTCGCGGTCGGTCCACCGCCGGGTGCGGCGCTGGTTGCGGTGGGCGGCTATGGTCGCGGCGAGCTCTTCCCCCACTCCGACATCGACGTTCTGATTCTGCTCCCGCGGTCGCTTGATGCGGGCATCGGCACCGCGGCGATCGAGCGCTTTATCGGCATGCTCTGGGACGCTGGCCTGGAAGTCGCGCATTCGGTGCGCACCATCGAGGAATGCGAAACCGAGATGGCGCACGACATCACCATCCGCACCAGCCTGCTCGAGCAGCGGCTGCTAGCCGGCTCCCGATCGCTCTACGACCGCTTTCGCCGCCGTTTCGCGGCCGGGCTTAACGTGCGCGCGTTTTTCGAAGCCAAGGCGCTCGAGCAACAGCAACGCCATCTGCGCTACCAGGATACGGCGTACAACCTCGAGCCCAACGTCAAGGAAAGTCCGGGTGGCTTGCGCGACTTGCAGACGATCATCTGGATTGCACGCGCTGCCGGGTTGGGACATTCCTGGCGCGCGCTTGCCACGCACGGCTTGATGACCGCCTCGGAAGCGCGCGAGGTCACTCGTCATGAGCGGCTGATCGACGATCTGCGCGTCCGCCTGCACTATCTCGCCGATCGGCGCGAGGATCGGCTGGTATTCGACGTCCAGACCGCGCTGGCGCAGCAACTGGGCCTGGTGGACACGCCGCATCGGCGCGCGTCCGAGCAGCTCATGCAGCGCTACTACCGCGCGGCAAAATCGGTGCGCCAGATCGGCGTCATCCTGTTGCAGAACCTGCACGGACGCTTGTTCCCCGCGCAGCTCGCGGTGCAACCGATCGACGACGATTTTCAGGCGGTCGACGAGCTCTTGGACCTCCGCGACGACGATCTGTTCGGCAAGCGCCCGGCGGCGATTCTGGATAGCTTTCTCACGCTGCAAATGCATCCGGAGCTCAAGGGCATGTCGGCGCACATGCTGCGCTCGCTGTGGCGCAATCGCGACCGGGTCGACGCCGCATTCCGGCGCGATCCCGCGAACCGCGCCCGGTTCATGGCCATCCTTCGCCAGCCGCGCGGCGTGACTCACGAGCTGCGGCGCATGAATCAATACGGCATCCTCGGACGCTATCTGCCGGTGTTCGGCCGCATCGTCGGTCAGATGCAACACGATCTGTTCCATGTCTACACGGTCGACGAGCACATCCTGATGGTCATTCGCAACCTGCGCCGCTTCACCGAGGCCCAGCACGCGCATGAATATCCGTTGTGCTCGCGCCTCATCGCCGACTTCGCCCGACCCGAGGTGCTCTACGTCGCGGGACTTTTCCACGATATCGCCAAGGCTCGCGGCGGCGATCATTCCACCCTCGGCAGCCGCGATGCGCACCGCTTCAGCCGTCAGCACGGCCTCTCACCCGAAGACACCCAACTCATTGCCTGGCTGGTCGAGCAGCATCTCACCATGTCCTCGACCGCGCAGAAGCAGGACATCACCGATCCCGAAGTCGTCGCCGCGTTCGTGGCCAAGGTGAAGACCGAGCGCCGGCTTGCCGCGCTCTACCTGTTGACGGTGGCCGACATACGCGGCACCAGCCCGCGGGTGTGGAATGCGTGGAAGGCGAAGCTGCTCGAGGATCTGTTTCACGCCGCCAAGGCGCGGATTTCGGGAGAGCCAGGCGGGCGCAGACTGCAGGACAGCCTCGACGCGCGTCGAGCCGAAGCCGCACGCCGCCTGCGCCTCTACGCCGTTCCCGAGGGTGCCGAGCAAAAACTCTGGCAGCGTCTGGACGGGGTCTATTTCCAGCGCCACACCGCCGACGAAATCGCATGGCACGCGCGCCATCTCTATTTTCGCGTCGACGGTGCCGAGCCGGTGGTCAAGACCCGCCTCGCGCGCGCGGGCGCCGGGCTGCAGGTCATGATCTACCTCCCCGATCAGAAGGAACTCTTCGCGCGCATTTGCGGCTTCTTCGGCCGCGCGCAATTGTCGATTCTCGAGGCGAGGATCCACACCACGCGCCACGGCTATGCGCTCGATACCTTCGACGTCCACGATCCGGGCAATCCCAATGCCACCTACCGCGAGGCGATGAGCTTCATCGAGTACGAGCTCAAGCAGGCGTTGATGATGCGCGCGCCGTTGCGAACCTCTCCGCCCGGACGAATCAGCCGCCACCTCAAGCACTTCCCCTTGACCCCGGAAATTCGCATCTTTCCCGACGACAAGGGAACGCATTTCATTCTGGAGATCGTCGCCGGCGACCGGCCGGGGCTGCTGTCGCGCATCGCCTACGTGCTGGCGAGCGCCAACGTCAACGTCGAAAGCGCGAAGATCAACACCCTGGGCGAACGCGCCGAGGACGTGTTCCTGCTCGATGGAGCGCGCCTGCACGACGAAGCAGCGCTGCTCAAGCTCGAGCAGGCGCTCTACGATCAATTGCGGCTGTAGGGAGAACCGGATTTCCGTTCCGGTCACTCGTCCGGCATTTCGACACCGGGAAATAACACGCTGGTGAATCCCAACGTGCGCATGTCGCGCATGCGCATCGGATACAGGACGCCGTCGAGATGATCGCATTCGTGCTGTACGACGCGGGCGTGGAAGCCTGACGCTTCGCGATCGATCGGGCGGCCTCGCGGGTCGAACCCGGTATAGCGAACGCGGCTGAATCGCGGCACCATGCCGCGCAAGCCCGGCACCGACAGGCAGCCTTCCCAGTCTTCTTCCTTTTCAGCGGCCAGCGGCATGATGACCGGGTTGACAAGCTCGGTATAGGGAACGGGCTCGGCGTCGGGATAGCGCTGGTTGTGCTCGAAGCCGAAGATGACCACGCGCAAGCCGACACCGATCTGCGGCGCGGCAAGGCCCGCGCCCTTGGCGTCGATCATCGTTTCGTGCAGGTCGCCGATCAATGCCAGCAGCTCCTCGGTCCCCAAGCGCTCCACGGGCCGCGACCGCTCGAGGAGGCGCGGGTCTCCCATGTGCAGTATCGGATGAATCACGGTGCTTCCTTGAGCACCTGCTCGATCAACGCGCGGACCTTGTCCATGGCCGTCTCGAGCACACCGACAATGCTTTCCATCGATATGGCCAGCGCGCTGTCACCGCGGCCTGCGGCGTCATTGACGACGACGGCAATCGCCGCATACGCGACCCCGAGCTCGCGGGCGAGAACCGTTTCCGGCATGCCGGTCATGCCGACCATTGTTGCGCCATCACGGCCGAGTCGATCGATCTCGGCCGCTGTTTCCAGTCGTGGACCGGAAACTGCCGCGTACACGCCGGAGTCGTGGACGGGAATGCCGGCCGAGCGCGCCGCGGCGAGACATCGCTCGCGCAATTGCGCGGTATAGGGGTGCGTGAAGTCAACATGGACCACTTTACGATCACCACCGTCGAAAAACGTGCTTTCCCTGCCACTGGTGTAGTCGATCAACTGATGCGGGAGCACGAGATCGCCGACCGCATATTCGACACCGATGGCGCCGACCGAAGCCACTGCCAGAATGGATGCGGCACCGCTTTTATTGAGCGCCCAGAGATTGGCACGATAGTTCACGCGGTGCGGCGGAATCGTGTGACCGTGGCCGTGGCGCGCAAGAAAAACCACATCCCGCCCGGAAATCTGCCCGAAGACCAGCGCCGACGACGGCTCTCCGTACGGCGTGCGGACGACTTCGCGACGGGCGACGGCGAGGGTGGACAGGCGGGTGAGCCCGCTGCCACCGATGATGGCGAGCATGGGATTCGGCGGTCGAAAGGCAAATGGTAGCGCGCACCGGCCACGGGCGGCATGGCCGGTGGACGGCGAACAGGGGGCGGGCTAAAACAGGCTCGCCAGTTGTTACTTTGCGCGACCTTGGTTATTCTTGTCAATTCATGACATTGTCAAGACCCCCGCGGGCGCCTTAGCCGGCCCGTGGTCCGACCTCAAACTGGACCGGGACACGATATGTACCTCGACCGATTGTTCAAGATGATGGCGGAGAAGCAGGCCTCCGACCTGTTCATCTCCTGCGGCGCCCCGATCAATATCAAGATCAACGGCGTGGTCGCGCCCATCGCCACCCAGCCCATGGACGTCGAAACCGTGCGCCGGATCGCCTACGAACTGATGACCAAGGATCAGGCGCGGGAATTTGAGAACGAGATGGAAATGAATCTTTCCTATCTCGATCGCAGCGTGGGCAACTTTCGGATCAACATCTTCAGGCAGCGCGGCACGATCTCGCTGGTCATTCGCTACGTGCGCAGCCGGGTGCCGCCCTTCGAGGACTTGAAGCTCCCCTCGGTGCTGCTGAATCTGGTGATGGAAAAGCGCGGCCTGGTGCTGGTGGCCGGCGCGACCGGCTCCGGCAAATCGACCACGCTGGCAGCGATGATCGATTACCGCAACAGTAACCGGTCGGGCCACATTCTGACCCTGGAGGACCCGATCGAATACCTGTTCGAGCACAAGCAGTCCATCGTCAACCAGCGCGAAATCGGCATCGACACGCAGGGCTATCACAACGCCCTGCCCAACGCGCTGCGGGAAGCGCCGGACCTGATCATGATCGGCGAAATACGCGACCGCGAAACCATGCAGCAGGCGCTGCTGCACACCTTGACCGGTCACTTGTGTCTGTCCACTCTGCACGCCAACAACAGCTACCACGCGCTGTCGCGGATCATCAACATGTTTCCGTACGACGCCCGGTCGGGCCTGCTATCCGACTTGTCGATCGGGCTGCGGGCGATTATTTGCCAGCGGCTGGTGCGCAACAAGGAAGGCCAGCAGCAGCCGGCAGTCGAGATTCTGCTCAACACTTCGCTCATCGCCGAGCTGATCAAGAACGGCGAAATCACCCAGATGAAGGAAGCGATGGAGCAGAGCCTGTATCCGGGCTCGCAGACATTCGAGCAGGCGCTGTGCCGGCTTTACCTCGACGGCGTGGTGTCCTACGACGAGGCACTGTCGGCCGCCGATTCGCCGACCAACCTGGCATGGTTGGTCAATCAGAACTCGCCGACGACTCAGGAGGTCAGTCCCGAGGTGGAACATGCGGAAGCCGAACGCCGGATTACCGGCGATTTCGTCAAGCTGGAAATCGACCCCGAGTTCCTCAATCGCCCATAGGGTCGCGCGGCGCCTGCTGGCACGACGAGCGCCTCGTCCCTCATTGCCGCTCATTGCCCCTCGTCGTCCCTCATTGCCCCTCATTGTCCCTAATTGTCCATTTCGCCGACGCTTGACCTCGCACGACAGCTGATCGCGCGCCGCTCCGGCACGCCGGACGACGCGGGCTGCCAGGAGATTCTCGGAGCGCGGCTCACGCCGCTTGGATTTCGCTGCGAAACGACGTCCGCCAACGGCGTCAGCAATCTCTGGGCGCGACGCGGCGACGCGCGTCCCATCGTCTGCTTCGCGGGACATACCGACGTGGTGCCCGCCGGCCCGCTCGATGGCTGGCATTCCGATCCATTCGTGCCAACGGTGCGCGACGGTTTCCTCTATGGGCGCGGCGCCGCGGACATGAAATCTTCACTGGCGGCATTCGTCGTCTCGATCGAAGGATTTGCCGCTGCGCACTCCGTCCATCGGGGATCGATTGCGCTGCTGATCACTTCCGACGAGGAAGGCCCCTCGATCGACGGCACCGCTCGCGTCGTCGACAAGCTCCGTGCCGCGGGTGAGACGCTCGACTACTGCATCGTTGGCGAGCCTTCGTCGGTCGACCGCCTGGGCGACATGATCAAGAACGGCCGCCGCGGCACACTTTCCGGAACGCTCGTCATCCATGGCGTGCAGGGCCACATCGCCTATCCTCATCTGGCCAAGAATCCGATCCATCTTGTCGCGCCGGCAATCGCCGAGCTGGCCGCGATGCACTGGGACCGTGGCAACGAGTATTTTCCGCCCACGACCTGGCAGGCGTCGAACGTGCACGCCGGGACCGGTGCCACCAACGTCATTCCCGGAACGCTGGAGTTGCAGTTCAACTTTCGCTATGCGACGGCGAGCACGCGCGAGAGCCTCGAGCAGCGAATGAAAGCGGTGCTCGATCGCCACGCGCTCGATTACGAGCTGAAGTGGACGGGTCACGGCAAGCCGTTTTTGACCGCGCGCGGCCGCCTGGTCGAAGTCGTTTCCGACACCGTGCGCGAAGTATGCGGCTTGACCCCTGACCTTTCCTGCACCGGTGGCACGTCGGATGGGCGGTTCATCGCCGACATCTGTCCCGAGGTGGTCGAAGTGGGGCCCGTCAACGCCACCATCCACAAGCTCAACGAGCGCGTTGCGGTGGCCGATCTCGAGCCGCTGTCTGCGCTCTATCGTGGCATACTGCAAAGGCTCTTGGCCTGACGTAATCGCTCACGATTCGTTCTCATACCGATGACCACCCTGACCCAGGATCTCGAGACCGTGCGCGACTGGCTCCGTTACGCCGTCTCGCGGTTTGTCGCCGGTGGCCTTTGCTTCGGCCATGGTCTGACCAGCGCCTACGACGAAGCAGCCTATATCGTCTTGCATACGCTGCACCTGCCGCTTGATCGTCTCGAGCCGTTTCTCGACGCCCATCTCACCCACGTCGAGCGCAGCGAGTTGCTGCAGGTCATCGAACGCCGGGTGAACGATCGCGTCCCGGCCGCGTACCTTACGCACGAAGCCTGGCTGGGTGAGTTTCGTTTCTATGTCGACGAGCGCGTCGTCATTCCCCGCTCGTATATCGCCGAGCTGCTGCCCGACGGGCTGGAGCCATGGATTCCCAACCCCTTGAGCGTCGAGAGCGCGCTCGATCTGTGCACCGGTTCGGGGTGCCTCGCGGTTCTGCTTGCGCATTACTTCCCCAACGCCGACATCGACGCCTCCGACATATCGTCGGACGCGCTCGCCGTCGCCCAGCGCAATGTTGCCGAGCACGGCCTTCAGGACAGGATCAACCTGATCCGCTCCGACCTGTTATCGAACCTGACCGAAAAGAGCTACCCGCTGATCATCAGCAATCCGCCGTACGTGACCGCCATGGCGATGGAGGAGCTGCCGCCCGAATACGCACACGAACCGCAAATCGCCCTGGCAGGCGGCGACGATGGCCTCGATGCGGTGCGCACCATCGTTGCCCATTCGGCGCGGTTCTTGAATCCCGAAGGCGTGCTGGTGGTCGAAGTCGGCCGCAACCGTGCGGCCGCGGAAGCCGCCTTTCCACGTCTGCCGTTTACCTGGATCGCAACCGCCGCAAGCGAAGACAGCGTGTTTTTGCTCAGGCGCGACGATCTGCTCGCGGCCGCTTGACCGTAGCGGGACACATCCGGCCGCCGCGAGGGTCCTGATGATCCGGACCTATAAGCCGAAAAATTCCTGGATCCGCCGCACCAGGTCATTGGCGCGGGTGCCCGTCGCGCGCGACCGCGCTTCCGCCGAAAGCGATGCCAGTGTCGCGTCGTTGGCGGCCTGTCTGGCGGCGAGCGTCTGCGACAGGGCCTGGGCGAGCTCCGGCCGCGAGCGCAGGATCGCCTCGAAACCCGGCTTGCCGAGGCGGTAACACAAGACTTCCGATTCCGCGGCAACGGTCGCGCTGCGTGGCTGCCCGGTAAGCAAACCCATTTCCCCGAAATACGCCGGGGCATGCAGCGTTGCGAGACGCTGCCGCGCCGGCGCGGTGCCGTCCGCCGAATCGTGAAAGATGCCGACATGGCCGCGGGCCAGGATATACAGCGAATCGGCGGGCTCGCCCTGACGCGTCGCGATATCGCCGACGACAAACGGCGACGGCTTGAGCTCCGAAGCAAGCGCGAGACGCTCCTCTTCCGTCAGCGGCGCGAACAACTCCAGCGATCTAAGGAGTAGCACCCGCGCGTCGCGCTCGCGCGTTTCCGCGCTCCGGCGCACTTCGCTCGCCGGATTCATGAACACTTCGTGACGCGGAATTGGGATTTCCATGCCCTCGCGCGCCAGCGCCGCAAATGCATGCACACGAACCTCCGAGTCCGTCCAATCTTCCTGGACGAGATCGGTCAACCAGTAACGGATGGTGTAACGGATCATGCTTGGATCGAAGCTCGAGCAGATGCATGACGGCGCCGGCGCACGCGCGACGTTGGCGATGTCGGCGCGCGCCAGTGCTTCGTCGACCACGGCGATCACGCGGCTCGGAGGCCATTCGTACCCCACCCCGAACTCCACCGGCCGCCGCCATGGAATCCGCTGGTCGCCGCGCCGCGCGAGCACATTGACGCGATGGCTGACCAGCGCCGAATTGGGAATGATCAGCGTCTCGCCGGCGTTGGTGGCGAGCGCCGTGTACCGCCAGCGAATGCTGACCACCTGCCCCATCGCCCCCTCGGTACGTATCCAATCGCCGATGCGGCAGGTGTTGTCGAGTTGAATCGCGACGCCACCCCAAAGGTTCGCCAGGGGCTCCTTCAGCGAAAGCGCTACGCCGCCGCCGATAACCGTAGAAGTGATGGCAATGCTGGCAAAGTCGAAGCCCACCGCGTACATGCGGTAGACGGTATAGGTCAGCAGCGAAAAAGCGAACAGAACGTCGCCGAGAATGCGCGGCAGCGCCATCCGCGCGAACACGCCCAGGAACACGAACACCAGGAAAATACGGATGAAGCCGAACGCGGCGAGGAGCAGGCACACTTCGCGCAGGGCGGAGCCCGCCATCGTCGCGGCAATGTTCGCGCCGAACTGGTTGAGCGCCAGCAAGCCGGAAACGCCAATGACCAGCAGTATCAGCATTTGCAGCATGCCCTGGCGCTGGTCGCGCTTCCACCGCATCATCAC
>Ga0066793_10001223_pt1 | contig 11472 bp, 9 predicted proteins | sample PersoiDNA2013189_FD_83876 | JGI IMG/M metagenome (GOLD analysis project Ga0066793, IMG submission 83876) | Permafrost soil microbial communities from the Arctic, to analyse light accelerated degradation of dissolved organic matter (DOM) -... | ecosystem: Environmental > Terrestrial > Soil >...
CGAAGGCCCTGTGGGGCGCCAGAATCCCCTCCTCGAAGCGGCGCGCTGGTTGGTGCAGACCCAGGAAGGCATCCTCCTGATTTTTGTGGTGGCCCTTTCGCTGTTCCTCAGCCTGACATCTCCTGTCTTCCTGACGCAGCGCAATATTGGGGTGCTGCTCAGCCAGATCTCCATGACAGCTATCGCTGCGTTTGGCATGACCGCGCTGATCATTGCCGGCGAAGTTGACCTGTCGGTAGGCTCCATGCAAGCCTTCATCGGCGTGCTGGCTATGCAGATGCTGAACCAGAGCAAGAGCCTGCCGCTGGGTCTGGCCACTGCGTTGGGTGTGGGCGCCCTGGTCGGCCTGCTCAATGCCGGGCTGACGCTGGGCCTGCGCATCAACTCCTTTGTGGTTACGCTGGCCATGCTCTCGATCCTGCGCGGGTCGGCCTACATTTCCACCAATGCCGCGGTGCAGAACGCGCACGGGTTGCCCGAATTTCGGGACCTGGGCAACGGCTTCGTCAGCATCATTCCGTGGCCAGTACTGATCATGGCCATCGTCTTCATCCTTTTCTACCTGGTCCTGAATCGTACCACGCTGGGGCGGCACATCTACGTCACAGGCGGCAACCCGCGGGCTGCCATCCTGGCGGGTGTACGGGTCAAGCTCGTCAAGACGCTGTGTTTCGTGCTGACCAGCGCACTTGCGGCCCTTAGCGCAGTGCTGCTGATCTCCCGCATGAACTCGGGGCAAAATAACGCCGGTTTCGGTTTCGAGATGCAGGTGGTGGGGGCCGTGCTGCTGGGTGGCACCAGCCTCCAGGGTGGGCAAGGCTCTCTGATTGGCACGCTGCTCGCCGTGCTCCTGCTTGGGACCCTCAACAATGGCATCGTCTTGCTGGGCATCAACTCGAACTGGCAGATCGCGGTCAACGGCCTGCTGATCCTACTGGCGGTGTTGATCGATGCCCGGCGCCGTCGCGCCATGGGTGAAGGGTGAGCCTGGGGAGCAAAGGAGGCGACGCAATGGATCAAAGCCAGAACGCAATCCTCGAGATGCGCGGCATCCGCAAGGTTTTCCCGGGTGTCGTGGCGCTCAACAATGTTGACTTCGACCTATACGGCGGCGAAGTCCACGCCCTCGTCGGCGAGAACGGCGCGGGCAAATCAACGCTGATCAAGATCATCTCCGGGCTGTACCAGCGCGACGGCGGCACCATGACGCTCAACGGCAAGCCCGTTGACTTCCGCAGCCCGGCCGATGCCATCGCCGAACGCATCAAGGTGGTGTACCAGGAACTGGACCTGGTGGCGACCCTGAGCGTAGCCGAGAACGTGTTCCTGGGGCATTACCCCCGCGGCCGTTTCGGCAACGTCGACTGGCGCGAGCTGAACCGCCGCGCAACCGAGCTGGTGGGCAACTTCGGCCTGGATATCGACCCGCAGACCCCGGTGGGGCAACTGCGCGTGGCCGAGCAGCAGCTTGTGGAGATCGCAAGGGCGCTCTCGCTGCAAGCACAGATCATCGTCATGGACGAGCCCACATCGGCACTGAGCCCGGCGGAGGTCGACAAGCTGTTCAGCTCCATCCGCCGCTTCAAACAATCACTCTGCGGCATCATCTATGTCTCGCACAAGCTGGAAGAGATCTACCAGGTGGCCGACCGCGTGACGGTCTTCCGCGATGGTCAGTGCATCATCACCAAGCCTGTGGCCGAGACACAGACGCATGACCTGGTGAACTGGATGGTGGGCCGCGAGTTGAAGGAGTTCTTCCCCAAGACCGAAGCCCGGCCCGGCAAGACGCTGCTGGAAGCCCGCCACCTCAGCGCCGGCCGGCTGCACGATTTTAACCTGACCGTGCGGGCAGGCGAAGTGGTGGGGCTGTTTGGCCTGCTGGGCGCCGGTATCCATACCATCGCCCGGGCGCTCTTCGGCGACGTTTCTTACACCGGCGAGGTACTGCTGGACGGCAAGCCCCTCAAGCCCGGCTCGCCCACCGACGCCATCAGCAAGGGCCTGGGACTGCTGACCGAGAACCGCCGCGAGGATGGCCTGGTGCCCTTCCAGTCGGTGCAAACCAACATCACCCTGGTGGCACTGCAGAAGTTCGCCAGCGGCGGCTGGATTCACCGGCGGGCGGAGACCCAGGCAGCAGCCGAACACGTGCATCGCCTGTCCATCAAGACCCCCTCGCTGCGGCAGAAGATCCGCCTGTTGAGCGGCGGCAACCAGCAGAAGGCGCTGATGGCGCGTTGGCTGCTGCAGAAGCCGCGGGTGTTGATCCTGTCTGAGCCGACTCGCGGTATCGACGTCGGCTCCAAAGTTGAAATCTACCGGCTGATCGACAGCATGGCCCACGAAGGCATGGGCGTGCTGGTGATGTCGACCGAATTGCCGGAGATTATGGGTATCGCCGACCGCATCGTGGTCATGTACGAGGGCCGCATTACGGGCGAGTTTACCCGAGCCGAGGCCACGCAAGAGCGCATCATCGCGGCGGCTGCCGGGATGACAGGCAATGGGCGGCCCGAGGAGGCAGTAGCAGCATGACGACCATGACCGATGCCATGACCCCGCGGCGGGAGCGGCCGCGCTGGGCCCAGTGGTTCCTGAATAACGAAGAAGCGGTGCTGGCAGTGCTGCTGCTGGCGCTGATGGCCTTCCTGATGGTCACGGTGCCCACGGCTCGCCAAGCGCGCACTTATTTCGACCTCCTGCGTGAGGTCTCGCCGAACCTCATCGCGGCCGTGGGCATCGCCCTGCTGATGCTGGCCGGCGAATTTGACCTGTCCATCGGCTCGATGCTCGCTTTGACCGGCGTGGTCACTGTGACGGTCTTCAACATTACCGGCAGCATGTGGGCCGGCATCGTGGCGGGGCTGCTTACCGGGCCAATCATCGGAGCCATCAACGGCTACCTGGTCACCGTGCAGCGCATGAGCTCGCTGATGACCACCCTGGGCATGATGTTCGCACTGCGCGGCATCGTCTATGTGTGGACCAACAAGGCTCCGGTGGTCGACGAACACGGCTTCTCAGCCTTCATCCAACTTTACCAGGGCTCGATCGGCCCCGTCCCGATTCCGATAGTGCTGGGCATCGTCCTGATCGCGGTCGCCTACTGGATCACCACGCAGACAGAAATGGGCCGCCGCATCTACGCCATCGGCGGCAACCAGCAGGCCGCACGCGTATCGGGCATCAAGGTCGAGCGCGTCAAGTTCGGGCTCTTTGTGCTGTCGGGCACCATGGCGGCCCTGGCCGGACTGCTGATCGCAGCCCAGACGGGCACCGGCTACTTCGACGCCGGCGCCTCGGGCTTTGAACTCACCGTCATTACGGCCGTGGTGCTGGGCGGTGTCAGCATGCAGGGCGGTGAAGGCCGGCTGTTGGGCGCCGCGTTGGGCGTGCTGATCCTGGGCCTTACAGGCAAGGGCCTGCGCCTGGCCAACGTCTACACCACCTGGCAACTCGTGCTGACCGGCATCATGCTGATGATCGCCGTGTACCTGCACGGGCTGCGCAAGCGTCTGCTCGTGCGCCGGTAGGAACGCTGTAACCACTGAAGAGGTAGATCTATGGCGATGACACGCAAAGAACGCTTTATAGCCGCGGTCAAGGTACAGCAACCCGACCGGGTGCCTATGTTCGACTTTCTGTTTCAGCAGCCCATTTACGAGGCCATGATCGGCCACAAACCTGGCGGCTACAACGCCCGGGATGCTGTAGCCTGCGCACTGGCCCTGAACCACGACGCAGTCTGGCTGCCATTTGGCGGCTATAACGGTTTCCAGCCGCGCTACCTGGCCGCGGATACCTACGTGGACGAGTGGGGCACCACCTACCGCACCACCGAGTACGCCTGGCCCATCGATGCGCCTATCGATTATCCCATCAAGTCGCGCGAGGACTGGCGCTGCTACGAGTCGCCCGACCCCACGCTGCCCGGCCGGGCCGACGAGATCAAGGTGGCCGTGGCCATGGAGCGCGACAACCTGCTTCTGGCGCCCGGCATCACCGGCCCCTTTACCACCTGCTGGCTGCTGATGGGCTACGAAAGAATCTGCTTCGCCCTGTATGACGATCCGTCGCTCCTGACCGAAATCTTCCACATGTCGAACGAGTACAACAAGGAAGCGGCGCGGCGGGCCGTGGAGGCCGGTGGCGAGGCCATCTGGCTGGGCGACGACCTGGGCGACAGCTCCCGCGGCTTTATGAAGCTGCCCCATTTCCGCAAGTATTACCTGCCGTACCTGGCCGAACTGGTGGAATACGTCGACAACCTGGGCGTGCCGGTGCTGCTGCACTGCTGCGGCCGCTTTACCGACTACCTGCCCGACCTGGCGCAGACCAAGATCTCGGCCATTCACCCGCTGCAGCGCACTGCGGGCATGAGCCTACAGACGGTCAAGGAGCAGTACGGGAAGCGCTTCTGCATAATCGGCAACATCGACTCCTCCCGCACCCTGCCCTACGGCACCCCGGCCGAAGTGGCCGCAGAGGTGCGCGAAGCCATCGACATTGCGGCGCCCGGCGGCGGCTACGTGCTGGCCTCCGACCACTCGCTGCACGACGGCATCTCCATTGAAAACATCCTGGAGATGTTTCGGGTGGGCGCTGAGTATGGCGGGAACTTCTACCAGAAGGGCTGAGCCCGGCCTCGGGAGCGGCAAGGAGCAACCTATGTCAATGTCATCCCGCCGGCGCCTGGTCACCGCCTTGAGTCGCGGCGTGCCGGACCGCCTGCCGGTTACCACCCACCACTTGATGCCCTACTTCCTGGATCGCTACATGGGCGGCATGTCGTACCAGGAATGCTTTGAGCATTTCGATATGGACCCCATCACCTGGGTGGTGCCGCACCGGCCCGACACGAGCAAGGGCGAGTATTACGATCCGAACCAGGGCGCGCCCGGCTTTCTGGAAAGCCGGCGCATCTGGAGCGATAGCTGGCGTGTGGAAGCCGAACCGATCGCGGCGCAGCAGTTCAACACCGTGCGCTACCACTTTATCACCCCGCGCGGCGAGCTGAGCATGGTGATCCAGTCCAATGACTACACAAGCTGGGTCACCGAATACCTGATCAAGAACAGGCGCGACATCGACCTGATCGGCGAGTATGTCACTGCACCCAAGTGCGACGTAGTGGCGGTCAACCAGGTATCGGACGCCTACGGCGCGACGGGCATCGTGCGCGGGCACATCTGCTGCTTCGACGTCTTCGGCCAGCCCGGCACCTGGCAGGATGCCTGCTGCCTGGCCGGCACGCAAGAGCTGATCATCGCCACCTACGACGACCCGGAGTGGGTGCACGCGTTCCTGCGCATCCTGCAGGCCCGCAAGAAGGTCTTTGTCCAGTCGCTGAAGGGCGCCTGCTACGACGTGCTGGAGCTGGGCGGAGGCTCGGCGTCCACCACCGTCATCTCGCCCAAGCTGTTCGAGAAGTTCGTGGCGCCTTACGATCGCGAGCTCATCGCCCTGGCGCACGAGGCCGGCCAGCGCATCTCGTACCATACCTGCGGCGGCATGATGCCCATCCTCGAGATGGTGGCCGGCATGGGGCCGGACGCGATGGAAACGTTCACCCCGCCTGGCATGGGCGGCGATGTGGACCTGGCCGCGGCCAAGCGCCGCATCGGTGACCGCGTGTGCATGATCGGCGGCTTTGACCAGGGCCATTACCTGGCCGGCTGCACGCCCGAGGAAACCCGTGCAGCGGTGCGCCGCTGCTTCGAAGCTGCCGGCGCCGGCGGCAGCTACATCCTGTGCCCGTCGGACCACTTCTTCGACGCGGATCCGGAACTGGTCATGGCCTTCGCCGACGAGGCGAGGAAGTGCACCTACAGCAGCTAATCAATTTATAGCAGAGGGAAAACCAGATCATGGCTCAGATCGATCTGTTCGCAGAGAACGAGTACTTCGTGCCCGAGATGCTGGTGGCTGCCCGCGCCATGCAGTCCGGCCTGGCGCTGCTCAAGCCACACCTCGCCGCCGGCGGCTCGGTCTCGGCGGGTAAGGTCGTGGTCGGCACCGTCAAGGGCGACCTGCACGACATCGGCAAGAAGATCGGCGCCGAAGGCTACAGCCCCGATGCCAGCTCAGCCGTGCGCCTCGCCAAGGCGCTGGCCGGCGTGGCCTGATTCCCATGTCAGCCAAGCCTGGCCTGACAGCCGGACCGTTCCACCGCATGGTGGTGCTGGGGGACAGCATCGCCTACGGCATGTGCGCGCACCGGCCCGAGCACGAATGGAACCAGGTGGCTGCCGAGCTGCTGCGGCGCTTTCAGGATGAAGAACTGGAAGTGCTCAACCGGGGCCTGCCTGCGGAGGTGATCTCCCCGCGGGCCCCGGGTTATGCGGAATCGGCCAAGCCCAGCCTGATGGAGCGCTATCGGCGGCACGGCATCGAGCCGCGCCCTGACCTGGTGGTGATTGCTGAAGGGCTCAACGACATGCGGTCGGGCATGCCGGTGCAAGACTATATGGCCGACCTGACCCGGATCGTAACCGATATCCAGCAGGAAACTGGCGCGCTGGTGGCGCTGCTGGGCATCTATCACCAGATCTTCGGCCGGGGCGCCAACGATCCGGCCGCCCTGCCCACCTGGACCCGCTGGACGCCCGACGTAGCGCGGGTCTACAATCTGGCCGTCCGCCTGGTCGCCGAACGCTGCGGCGCGCTCTTTGTGGACGTCCAGGCCGCCATGGGCAGGGCCGACTGGACGCTCAACCCTGACTGCTGCCATCCCAATGATCTGGGCCACGTGCTGATTGGCCATGCGCTGTTCCGCGAGATCGCCACGCATTGTCCCGGCCTGGCCCGCAAGACGCTGGCTGAGATCGACGAACTGGGTATCTCGAATGAGAACACGGGCGGCACAGACACAGATGCCGAGATTCGGGCGCTGTGGGCCGAGGCGGCCGAGCGATTCAAGCTGCAAAGCTAGGCAGGAAGGAAGAAGGACAGCATGGATATTCGCAGCCGAGTTCTGGCTGTGCTGAACAGGCAAAAACCCGACGTGGTGCCGTGGATGGGCGATCTCGACTACTGGATGCAGTGGCTGCGGGTTGCGAACCTGATGCCACAGCAGTACCAGGGCGACGGCCTGTACCAGTACCACCGCGACCTGGGCGTGGGCTTCTATCTGCAAGGCTACTTCCCGTTCCGTACCGTGTACGACGGGATCGAGGTCATCGAAGAACCGGTGGGCCTGGGCAAGATCACCAGGGTGAAGACGCCCTACGGTGAACTGCGCGAGTTTCAGCGGTGGATCGACGAATCGTTCTGCATCGCCTGGACCGAGCGCTTCCTGAAAAGCTGGCGCGACCTCAAGGCCCTGCGTTACTTCGCCGAGCACACCTTTTACGAGCCCGATTACGACCTGGCGGCCCGGCGTTACGATCTGGTGGGCGATAACGGACTGGTGTTGTGCTACCTGCCCCGCAGCCCCTTTATGGACCTGGTAGCCATCACCGCCGGCATCCAGGCCGTCACCTATGCCCTGGCCGATGCCCCCGACGAGTTCGCCGAGACGTTCGAGGTGCTCAAGCGCAAGAACGATGAAGCCTGCGAGATCGCGCTGCGCTCGCCGGCCGAGTGCCTGATGATCCCTGAGAACCTGTCGTCGGAAGTGGTGGGCAAGCGCTTTTTCAACAAGTGGGTGCGCCCGCACGACACCTACTGGGCGCAGCGTATCCGCGAGGCGGGCAGGTATTCGTTCGTGCACATCGACGGCACCCTGCGCGGCCTGATCCGCGAGGTGGCCGAGACCGGCTTCAGGGTGCTGGAGGCGGTCACCCCGGCGCCGGTGGGCGACATAACGCCAGAAGACCTGTGCCAGTGGGTCCCCCCTGACACGGTCATCTGGGGCGGTATCCCGGGGGTCTACTTCACCGACCTGGTCAGCGACGAGCAGTTCGACGCCTTTGTCATCCGGGTACTGGAAGTCTGGAAGAGCGCGCCGCGCTACGTGCTGGGCGTGGCCGACCAGGTGCCGCCGCTGGCGCGGGCCGAGCGCATCGCACGCGTGCGGCCGCTGGTAGAAAAGTACGGGCACTACAACTGAGAATCGGTACCTGACAGGGACTGTGCCGTCCACGAACGCGCCCGGCCAGCCGCGGAGGGCTGCTTTTTCCCCCGCGGGCCGCGGCGTATCGTGGACGGCCTATTAATCGCACCTGAATACCGGATCATTGGGATGGCGGTCTCGCAGGCGACCAGAGTGGAGGTTGTAATGGACGGGACGGTAATGCAGACCGACGAGTTCAAGGTGTTTGTGGATGGCCTGGACCACCCGGAGTGTGTTGCCTGGGGGCCCGATGGCTACGTGTACGCAGGCGGTGAGGCCGGGCAGGTCTATCGCATCGACTTCGCCTCCGGCGCCTGCCAACAAGTCGGCGCCACCGGGGGCTTCACGCTGGGCGTCACCCTCGACGCGTCCGGCAACATCTATACCTGTGATCTGAATCTGCACCAGGTCATGCGCATGACGCGCGACGGCTCGGTCTCGGTCTACTCCGACGGCTCGCCCGGCCGCAAGATGCGCACCCCCAATTACGCGGTCTTCGACCGCGCCGGCCGCCTGTACGTCTCCGACTCGGGCGAGTTCGGCAAGAACGACGGCTGCCTCTTCTGCATCCATCCCGGCAGGCGCACGGTTATGATCAGCGACCGGCCGGCAGCCTTCCCCAACGGCATGGCCCTCGGGCCCCGGGGCGACGAACTATACATCGTGCTCTCCACCCGGCCCGGCGTGGGCAAGGTGGCGCTGCACGACGACGGCTCGGTGGGCGAGCCGCAGGACGTGGTCGAACTGCCGCGCACCGTGCCCGACGGCGTGGCCTTTGACGAGGAGGGCGCCCTCTACATCTCGTGCTATGCACCCAACCACATCTACCGGCTGGCGCCCTCCGGCAAGCTCGATTTGCTGGTCTCTGACTGGATGAACACGACGCTGCCGGCGCCGACCAACCTGGCCTTTTGCGGCCCCGACCGCCGCACCCTGGTGGTCGCCGGCCTTTCCCGCTGGCATATTACCCGGGCCCAGGTGGCAGTTCCCGGCCTGGCGCTTATATATCCCGAGTTGTGAGGAGCGGGCAGCAAAGCCGTTTTTGTGAAAGCCGATGTGGCGCGGTCGCAGGACGTGCAAAACCTGGTGGCCGGGACCGTGCGGGCCTTCGGCGGTATTGATATCCTGCACAACAATGCCGGCGTGGTGCGTTATGGCACCGTGGTTGACATGCCCGATGAGCAGTGGCATGAATATCAACTTATAGTTAAGCTTTCTGGAGTTGTTGTCGATGAGTGGAGCTTTGACTGGCGTTACCGTACTGGATTTCACGCAACTGGCCCAGGGGCCCTATGCCACCCAGATTCTGGGCGATATGGGCGCCGAGATCATTAAGATCGAACCCCTCAACGGGGATTGGATGCGCAATTTCGCGTACGTCAACCTCTACCCGGCCGGCGAGAGCGTCTCGTTCCTGGCCTTCAACCGTAACAAACGCAGCGTGGCGGTCAACCTCAAGACCCCGGAAGGGCAGGAGATCGTGCGCCGCATTGCAGCCCGCGCCGACGTGGCCGTCGAAAACTTCCGGCCGGGCGTCATGGAGCGCCTGGGCATCGGCTACAGCACGCTGGCGCAGATCAACCCGCGGCTGATCTTCTGCTCCAGTTCCGGGTTTGGCGCTACCGGGCCGTATGTCAATCGTCCAGGCCAGGACCTGCTGATCCAGTCCATGGCCGGCGGCATGGTGCTCAACGGCAAGCGCGGCGACTTCCCGATGGCTACCGCGGTGGGCCTGGCCGACCTGGTCACCGGGCTGCATATCGCCTACTCGATTTCGGCCGCGCTGTTCAACCGCGAGCGCACCGGCCAGGGCCAGGCCATCGAGTGCAACCTGTACAGCTCGCTGCTGCACCTGCACCAGCAGGAACTGACCGCCTATCTCAATGGGGGCGGCATCCCGGAACGCAGTGAGACCAACATGCCCAACCCCTACCTGGGCGCGCCCTACGGGCTGTTCGAGACCGCGGACCACTACATCGCCATTGCCATGAACCCGGTCAACAAGCTGGCCCGATTGGTAATTGTGCCCGGCTTCGAGACCATGGACGGCAACAACGTCATGGAAGACCGCGACGATATCCGCCGCGCCTTCATGCCGGCCTTCCGCACGCGCACCACCGCGGAATGGCTCAACATCCTGCTGGCCGAAGATATCTGGTGCTCGCCGGTGTACAGCTTTGCCGAGGTCGAGACCGATCCCCAGGTGCTGCACAACGGCATGATCACCAGCTACGAGCACCCCACGGTGGGCACGGTACGCGCGGTGGGCTTCCCGGTCAATTTCCTGGGCACGCCCGCCGAAATCCGCCGGCCCGCGCCGCTGCTGGGCCAGCACACCGCGGAAGTGCTGGGCGAGTTCGGCTATAGCCCGGGCGAGATTCGCGACTTGGCGCAGCGACGGATCGTGACCGCCGCCGAGGTTTCCCATGCCTGAGCCTCGCTTTGTGTCAGTCGAGGAACTGGCCGGCATGGTACGGGACGGCGAGCGCCTGGGTGTGGGAGGCCTGCACTTCGTGCGCCTGCCCCTGGCCGCGCTGCGGGCCCTGATCGCGGCAGGGCGCCGCTATCTGCATTTCGTCAGTTGGGGCGGCGGGCTAGGCTTGGAGATGATGCTGGCCGCGGGCGCGGTGCGCCGGCTCTCCTTCTGCTTTTGCAGCCTGGACATCTTCGGCCTGGCGCCCCTGTTCCGGCAGGCCCTGGAACAGGGCACGATCGAAGTGGAAGAGTGGCCGGCGCTGGCCATGATCCAGGGCTTCCACGCCGCCCAGCAGGGCCTGCCCTCCATGCCCTTCCAGCCGCCTGTCGGGTCCGACATCCTGCGGCGGGGCGACGTGGCAGCCGAGGTGGCCGACCCACTGAGCGGTAAGCCCGTGGCGCTGGCGCGGCCGCTGCCGATGGACACCTTCTTGCTGCACGCGCAGCGGGCCGACGAGGACGGCAACCTGGAGATCCAGGGGGCCAGGGGCCTGGATATGAGCATGGCCTGGGCCAGCCGGCGCATCCTGGCCACGGTCGAAGAGATCGTGCCGCGCGGCGCGCTGCGCCGCGGGCCGGGCGGCGCAGCCATCATCCCGCACAACTTCGTGACAGCCATTGCCCATGCTCCCGGCGGCGCTTACCCGGCCTCGTGCCTGCCCTACTACATCACCGACTACACCGCGCTGCTGAAAGCTACCCAGCACGTGCCCGCCCGCGTCCCGCTGCCCGAGGCCGGCCGCCTGGAGTTCCTGCGCCGCGCCGGCTGTATCACCCCCGAGCAGGCGGCGCCCGAGTTGTTCTTGCGCCATGCCGCGACCGTACGTAACGATGCGCCGCCGGCCGAAGACGAGATCATGGCCGTGACCATGGCCCGGCTTTACGACAACGACAGCATCTGCACGGTGGGCGCGGTCTCGCCCCTGGCCATGGTGTCGTAC
>Ga0066793_10001224_pt1 | contig 11471 bp, 4 predicted proteins | sample PersoiDNA2013189_FD_83876 | JGI IMG/M metagenome (GOLD analysis project Ga0066793, IMG submission 83876) | Permafrost soil microbial communities from the Arctic, to analyse light accelerated degradation of dissolved organic matter (DOM) -... | ecosystem: Environmental > Terrestrial > Soil >...
GCAGTATGCGCTGTCAAGGCCGGTCTGAAATGCCCCACTTTCCGCCGGGCTGGGGAGTTTTACAGCAGACCTACGCGCGTCGCCCTAGCTGGCCTGTGATGCTGCGCTGACCGCGCTGATAGCGAAGCGAAGGCCCAGTTGGCGAGCCAGCCCCGATTATTCGCGAGCGGCGTCTTCCCCGAAATCGCGGGGCCCGATGCTGACCCTCTACTGGCCCAATTCGAAGAGCGAGGCTCCGCTATTAAGCGAGGCTCCGCTATTAAGAAGACGCGCGAGACCGGGAGGGCTACGGATGAGTCTTCCAGAGCGCCACAAGCAGCTTGATGTACTTTCCGAACCGCACACCGGCATCCGGTCCACAGCTCGGACCAGTGGACGAGAAGGCTCCGGCCTGTTTCCAACTCAGCTCATCAGGAGAAGCTCGCACGCTGGCATCAAGGCCAACTTTTGTTCGAAGGGAACCGCAACGGAGCAGTCTTCACCGTCGTGCTGCCGCCCTTCATCACCTGAAATGTGGGCCCGATAGATATGGGCTCGCGCCGTATTTGCCCGAGACCTACTGGCCGTCATAGCTCATGAAGGTGGTCGAGCTGCTCTCGTTGCAGATCGCGGCCACCTGGCCACCGGATGCGGTCGTGATCACCGCCGTCGCCCGCGTCCCGCTGGGTAGTCCGCCGGTCGGTTGGTACAGACCCCAGAAGGCATGGGGCGCCAGCGCCAGCGTCTGTGGCGTGCCGACCGCTGCGCCAGTGCCGGTGTTGTAGTAGTTGACGGTGACCGTGGTGCTGGCTGTGCCGGTGTTCATGATCCCCTCACCGGTGTTCCACGGGTCGCTGCCCGCGTTCTCGACCAGAGGCAGGTGGAGGGTTGCGCTACCGGCGCTGAAGGTGTTGTAGGACGTCGACTGCTTGGCACTGCTGCTGGAGGGCGCCACCTCGTTCACGATCGCTGCCAGTGGCAGCGTGCTCGTGATCGTTGCCGTGTAAGCGCCCACCGCTGGTCCGTCCGTGCCGCTGCCCTGGTAGACGCCCAGCGAGCCGTTGGCCCCGATGGGAAAGCTCTTGACGGTGGGCGCCCCTGCCGCGTCGTAATAGGTGACCGTCACCGTGCCCGAGCTCGCCGAAGTGTTCTGGATCCCCATCCCCGTGTAGTAGCCACCGAATGCATTGTTGAGAGCCACCGGGGCATTGAGCAGGCTGCTGCCCGAGGCCACCGCGTCGTAGGAGCTGAACTGCCCGCCCGGTCCCGTCTCGTTGACAATCGCGCCCAGAGGCTGGCCCGCCGAGCTGGTGATCGTCGCCGTCCCGGCGAAGCCACTGGGCAGGCCAAGGACAGCGTCCCCGCTGTACAGGCCCTGGTAGGCGTGGGCGGCAAGGGCGCTCACTGTCTGAGTCTTGACCACGGCGCCGGTTCCGTCGCGGTAAGTGATCGTCACGTCGGTCGGGCTGCTGCCCTGGTTGAGCAGGCCGATGCCGGTGGTGTAGCCGCCATAGGCGTTGTTGACGATGGTCGGGGCGTAGAGCGTGGCGCCCACCCCAGACGGCACCTGCACCCCGCTGTAACTCGTCGCATCACCCGCGTTGCCGGGCGCGAACTCGTTGACGAAGGAGGCGACGGGTTGGCTGCTGTAGACGACCGCCGAGCCCGCCTGGGCGGCGTCCCCCCCGCTGGAGGGGAAGGAATTGCCGTTGTCCTGCCGCACCGTCCAGCTCGCGTTCACCGGCAGGCTGCTGATGGAGTCGCCGGCGCCCACGGCCGCACCGTTCTGGTTGAAGTAGGCGATCCGGATGATCGCGGGCGCGGTGCCGGTGTTCTGGATCGTGGCCGCCGTGACGTAGCCGCCGTAAGCCCCGTTGGTCATCGCGGGCAACACCGCCACCTCGGGCGGGGTGACCGTCACGGTGAAACTGGCCGTCACTGGGCTGTTGAGATCGTCGGCGTCGGTCGCCGTGCAGGTGACGGTGATAGTGCCGATCGGGAACGACGAGCCCGAGGCCGGAGTACAGCTCACCGTCGCCGGAGGGATGTCACCCGCCTCGTCAAAAGCCGTGGGTGGGGTATAGCTCACCGTCGCTCCGGCCGAGCTGGTGGCCGGGACCGTGATGTTGGTCGGCATGTTACTCAGAGCCAGATCGTTGTCCGGCGTCGAAGCAGCTTCGATGATCGTGCCGGTGCCGGCTGCCCTTCCGACCGATGCGTACGAAACACCGGCCAAAACAGCGGTGAAGGTCTCATTCCCCGTGCCTGGTGACTCTTCCGGGTCTGCGAATACGGGGACGTCAAAGGTCTGCGTGGCAGCCGCCCCAGGTGCGAACGAACCCGTGTCAATAGCGACCGAGCCATAGTCCGAACCGGCGGCCGCCGTGCCATCTTGGGTGATGAAATAGAACAGAGTCGTGTACACGGATGGCGCGCCCGACTGAGTGACCGTGAAGGTCATCGACGCCTGACCGCTCGCCGGCTCATTAACCGATGCGTCGGCGATCGACACAACCGGTGGGCTTTCGTAGTCGTTGATGCCGAGGTTGGCCCGGGAAGTGCCAAAGCCGTTGTTCGGGCCCACCGGGTTCGAGAGCTGAACCGCGACGCGGTTGCCTCCGGTCCATATGCCATTGCCCAGCACGGTGATCGAGAAGGTGGCGGTCGTCTGTCCCGGGTTGAAGGTAACCGTGCCCGACGTTGAGTTGTAGTCGCGACCGGGGACGCCCGCGGCGGGGTCGCTCGAGTCGACCATCGTCGCGTAGTCCACTGAGAGTGCCCCTGTCGCTGGGCGATCGAGCGAGATTGTCATCGTCGCTTGGGCGGTGGCGCCTGGTGGGGGTTCATTAACGGACGACGTACTGATGGAGATGACCGGATCGGTAATGACCCCGTACCGGGCGGTGGCTGCCAGGTTGAGTTGGGGAGGGGACCCGCTCGTCTTCTGGGTGTCACCAGCGACAACGATGCGGCCGTCGCTCTGAACGGCAACGCCGGTTGCGACTGAGCCGACTGTGAAGGTGGTGGTCACAATGCCACCGATCCCGAATCCGGAGTCGAGACTTCCGTCAGCGCGGTACTTGACGATGCCCCAGGCAACAGGACCGAATTGTCCGGCGCTGCCGACCTCCACAACGCCGCCATCGGCTGTCACTGCGCTGGCGTAGGCCTGGTCTTGATTGCCGATTACGTTGGTGTGGACGACACCACTCAAGCCGAAACTGCTATCCGGGGAGCCGTCGATTAGCCTGCGCGACAGCCAGTAGTCGTTGTTTGGATTGGAGGGGTTCTGGTTGACGTCGACCGATCCTCCGACGAACATGCGCCCGTCGGAAAGTAGAGTCAGACTGTCAGGGACGACGAAGTAGCCCAGCGAAAAGCTGCCGCCGGAGCCGAACGAAGTATCGAGTGTACCGTCGGCGTTGTATCTCACCAGCCGGCCGCTTTCCAGGCCGTTTTGATCCACTGACTCTGCAGTCACCACCAACTGCCCTCCGGGGGTAGCAAGAACAGCGGTCGCATTGTCAACTCCTAACCCTGGCGAGAAGATCGTAGACACCAAGCCACCCGACCCAAACGAGGTGTCTATCGACCCGTCTGGATGAAATCGGGCCAACCCGACCTCAACCCTGCCATTCAGCGATGAATTGGTGATCTGGCCGGCGGTGACGATCGAGCCGTCGCTTTGCACGGCCACCGCGAAAGCTTGGGCTTGGCCATTACCGAGGCCGGGATCGATTGCCGCTACGCCGCTTACTCCAAACGAAGTATCGATGCTGCCGTCGGCCTGGAGGCGGACCGCAGTCATCTGGTAGCGAGTCATGAGCCTGTAGCCGCCGAGCACGATCTTGCCATCGGTTTGCAGGGCAATGCCGGTGAGGAGGTCGGTGCTGGAGCCCATGTCAACGATGACCGACCCGCCCGTTCCAAAGGTGCTGTCCAGTGCCCCGCTGGTCGTGTACCGTGCGACGAAACCTTTGGTAACCAGGTTGTAACAACAGCCCTGGAGGCTGTACGTACCGATGTATCCAGCAGTAACCAACTTCCCATCCGGCTGGAGTACTGAGCCAGCAATCCACACGCCGGACTGGCCGAAGTCTGTAACGGTCTTACCCCCGCTACCCCACGTGGGATCGAGGTCGCCCGCGGAAGCGGCCGAGGCCACGGAGCCGGTGATGGCGATCATCGTCGACATGCTGGCCAGGATTGCCAGGGCGGCTGCGACCGCCGCCCACCGGCCGCGAGTCGCTCGGAACGTTTGCCGATTGCCAATGGTCACGGTTCCAAGCTCCTCAGGGATGCTGCCCGGCTCCGGTGAGCATGCGTGGCTCAATCCGTAGTGTCAAGGCATTCTCGCCTTGAACTCGCAGTGATTAGGGTTACGCCGCCGATCCGGCCTTGAGTCGGGAGTCGCCACTGTCCCGCCTGCTGGTTGAGTGAATCCGACCGACTAACGTCGTAATTGGGCCAAATCGACCTCAAGAGTAACAAGACTAGTGTCAGTCCGCTCATTGTTGACGCATCCGGCGATGTGGGAGCGATGCAGTTTGTCAGCCGTAAGGTTGCTACTGATTCGCACCCATTATCAGGAGCGACCGCTCTTCCCGTGACCCCGGACCAGCGCTGAGATACTAAGGACGCGCGCGGAGGCAGATTGACGTGCCGGCCGCTCGCAAGGTCCCCGTCTGCGCACGCGGAGTAACTCGACCGGCCTGTAACCGTTGTATCTACAGGCGATGTCTGTGGCGCGCAGCGTGACGCACTTCGTGGCTCTGGTCAGCCTCGCCGCCGGCGTGGCTGGTTGCGGAGAAGTCGGCTACCGCGGCGCCGTCCCACTGGTCCATACGCAGTCCTTCCGGACTGAACCCGCCTCACCGCTGGCTGCCGGCGTCGACGGTTGTGCAATAACGTTTGGCGGGAAAAGTGGCCTGATTGAGATCAGAACTTTGGTGGGCCGCGGTGGACTCGAACCACCTACCTCCGCGTTAGCCTGCTTGAAACCGCTGTGCAAGGGCATTCCCGAGATCGCTTAAACCAACGGTTGTGCAAAGGATTATTCGGGTGTGATTGATCTCGGACCGCCTAATGCCCCAGCGAATCTGGTAGAAACCGCCCCTCAGTTCAGAACCCGCTGGCGACGCCGGAGCCACACGCGCCAGCACCCGTGGCTGGAGAAGAACGGGCCGGGGCTGTCAGTGGGCCACGCGAGGAACGTCCGGCCACACGTGAAGCAGGTTCGAAGGACTAGACCGCAAGCATAAACGAAGAGGATCCGGATTTCCCGAAGGAATCTCGTAAAGGCACGCGCAATCCTCAGCGCCAAGCGCGCCGCAGCACAGGCCAAGCGCGAGGCGGCTGTGCTCCCTGGATCTTGCCTGCCGCGAACACCTCTATTTGGCGGAGCGGGAGGGATTTCGCCCGCCGCATACCCATACCTGCCCTCACTCGGTCAGCGCCCAGGGCGAGGGTTCGCGACAAGCGACTAGGGGCGTGCCCCGGGTCTCACTGGCCGTCATAGCTCATGAAGGTGGCGGAGCTGCTCTCGTTGCAGATCACCGCCACCTGGCCCCCGGATGAGGTGGTGACCACCGCCGTCGCACGCTTCCCGCTGGGCAGGCCACCGGTGGGTTGGTAAAGACCCCAGAAGGCATGTGGCGCCAGCGTCTGCGTCTGTGCTGTGCCAATCACTGCGCCAGTGACGGTGTCGTAGTAGTTGACGGTGACCATGGTGCTGCTGGTGCCGGTGTTCATGATCCCTTCACCGGTGTTCCAGGGGTCGGAGCCGGCGTTCTCGACCAGCGGCAGGTGGAGGCTGCCGCTGCCGGCGCTGAAAGTGTTGTAGGAAGTCGACTGTCTTGCCGACCCTGCACCGGCGGGCGCCACCTCGTTGACGATCGCCGCCAGCGGGAGCGTGCTCTGGATCACCGCCGTGTAGGCACCGACCGCCGGGCCGTCGGAGGCGCTTCCCTGGTAGACACCGAGGGAGCCATTGGCCGGGATGCTGAAGCTCTTGGCGGTGGCCGTCCCTGAGGTGTCGTAGTAGGTGATGGTCACCGTGCTCGCGCTACCGGTCGTGTTCTGGATCCCCATCCCGGTGTAGTAGCCGCCGAAGGCGTTGTTCAAGGCCGCCGGGGCGTAAAGCGTGGTGCTCCCGCTGGGCACCGCGTCGTAGGAGCTGAACTGAGCACCCGGTCCAGTCTCGTTGACGATCGCGCCCAGCGGCTGCGCCGCCGAGTTGGTGATGGTCGCCGTCCCGGCAAAGCCGCTGGGCAGGGCCAGGGTTGTATCCCCGCTGTAAAGACCTTGATAGGCCTGCGCGGCCAGGGCGGGCACCGTCTGCGTCTTGACAATGACTCCGGCGCCGTCGCGGTAGGTAATGGTCACGTCGGTCGGGCTGCTGCCCTCATTCAGCAACCCGATGCCGGTGGTGTATCCGCCATAGGCGTTGTTGACGATGGTCGGCGCGTAGAGCGTTGTGCCAACCCCACTGGGCACCGGTACCCCGCTGTAGCTCGTCGCGTCACCCACGTTGCCGGGCGCGAACTCGTTGACGAAGGCGGCCACTGGCTGATCCGAATACACCACCGCCGAGCCTGCCTGGACAGCGTTGCCGCCGCTGGAAGGAAACGAGTTGCCGTTGTCCTGGCGTACCGTCCAGCTGGCGTTCACCGGCAGACTGCTGATTGAGTCCCCGGTGCCCACCGGCGCCCCGTTCTGGTCGAAGTAGGCGATCCCGATGATGGCGGGCGCGGACCCGGTGTTCTGGATCGTGGCCGCCGTGACGTAGCCGCCGTAAGCGCCATTGGATACGGCGGGGAGCACCACCGCCACCTCGGGTATGGTCGCCGCGTTCACCTGCTGGATCAGCGACCCGCTGGAGGCTGCGAAGCTAGCATCCCCGCTATAGGTCGCGACGATGGCGTGGCTGCCTGTCGCAACGTAGCTTGTCGTGCAGGTCGCCTTCCCGGTGGTCGTGTTGACCGCCACGGCGCCGCAGCCGGTCAAGGTGGTGGTGTTGTCGGTGAACGCGACCGTGCCCCCGTCCGGAGTCGGCGCCACCGTCGCGGTGTAGGTCACGCTGTCGCCCACCGTGGACGGGTTCGACGAGGACGCCACCGAGGTGAGCGTCGTCGTCGCCGCGATGCCGGTAACCACCTGAAGGGTTTCGCTAACGTGGATGGAGCCGGATGAGGGTGGATCGTACTGCGCGTTAACCGTGAAGCTCTTCTCGGCCAGAACGCCGCCAGCCTGTGAAGTCCAGGTGCCGTTGGGGTTCATGGTCCAGCCTGTAAAGGTCGGTATCCCGGACTGTCCGAAATTCTGGGAATACGCCAACCATAGGTCGCTCTGGCCCAACGCCGCTCCCGATCCCCCGGTCGTGGTGGTTGTGTAGACGCCTGGCACGCAGCCTGTTAGGGGGTTGGCAAATTGCATATAGGTGATTGTGTCGACAAAGGTCTCGTGCTCGACGGTGGGTGGCTGCGGACCAGTCATTTGGAGGGTCAAATCAGTAATCGCGCCGGAAGCGTCTCTCGTTGCTTGTAGCCCGGACACGTCCTGGGTCCCGTCCTGGGTGCTCCCAGCGTAATTCTGTGTGATCGAGCCACTTTCAAGCCCGCAGTTAAACCCGGCAGCGGTTGATCCGTTGGCATAGGTGCCGGAGCCGCTCAGCACTGCAACATTTTCAGTGGCAGGGCCGGTGCCGGAGCCCGGCGTCTGAAGGTTGTCATTTGTCGTAATCGGCACCGTCGCTTGAGCAGTAGCGCCGAAGTCAACCGTGTAGTGGGCGGTTCCTCCGCTCCTACTTCCGGAATCGAAGCAGAACGTGATCCCGCCCGGAGGCTCTTGGATATCGCACGTTTCGGTACTGCTGATCGCGGCGGAGATCACCAGTTTCACGGTGCCGAGTGGTCCACTTGGAAGGGCCCCGCTCGCCGCGAATACGGGGGTGGCGGGAATGATCACGCCAGCCGTCGAGCTCAAAAGACACGCGATGGCCGCGCACAAACCAGACCGTTTGAAGCGCCGAACTGACCAGAGCGGCGTTCCCATTCCAACTTACCCCGTGCTAACGGTTTGGGGAATCAAGGAGGCTCATTCGCGATCCTTGAGGGTATTTCCCTGACTGATACGACGGCCACGAGCTGAAGTCAATAGGCGAGGTGTCCCGTGTTGGCCGGGGTACAACCCTCGTGCTCAATGCAACCCTAGCCTCGCGTCGGTCCTGGCCCCGTTCCTAGCGAGTCTGTCGCGCCTCGTTACCTACCGAACGCCTTAATCGCCGCGTCGATTACTACCCCGTGTGTCCGACGTTGAGGCCGTCGCACGAATCGACTCCCAAAGCAATAACGTTTGGCGGGAAAAGTGGCCTGATTGAGATCAGAACTTTGGTGGGCCGCCGTGGACTCGAACCACGTACCTCCGCGTTAGCCTGCTTGAAACGGCTGTGCATCGTCATCCCTGAACTCGCTGGTAGCAACGGTTGTGCAAAGGATTATTCGGGTGTGATTGAAGCTCACGCCACCTATTCCGTCAGGTGGGATGTCCGAACGCCCCCGCAAGGCTCGCGAAACCCAAGGCTGCGACCTGAGCGTCGACATCGCACGGCGTGGGAGCTTCCTCGCGGAGATGCACCCGGCCCCGTCCGGGAATCAGGCGACAAGTAGTTGCTTGATCTGGATTTGTTTAGCTGTTATAGCTGCCCCACTTAAGGGCACCTGTTCGGCCCGATGAAGCCCGACAACTGGTCAGGAGGGAGTGGTTGGTAATGAGGGGGTATCGAACGCTGATCAAACTCGCGGTGGGCGTGGCTATGGCCGGCGGTGCCGCCGCCGTGTCACTGGCGTCACCGCTCGGCGCCGCCGCCGCGGCCAGCTCGGTGGATGTGAGCAGCATCCCGTTTACGGAGTCCTGGTCTGGGCCCAACGCCAATGGCTTACCGGGCGTGATCGCGCATGTCAACGGGAGCTGCGACAACCATTGCAGCGCCGTCATCGACTGGGGTGATGGCTCCCCGGTCACAACCATCAATGAAATGAGGGATGCGAACGGCAACCCCATTAACGACGTCATGGCCTCTCATGCCTACTTCGAGGAAGGGACCTATTCGCTCAGCGTGACGGCGCAGGCGTGGTCGTGCATTTTCGCCTGCATTCCGGCCGGCGGCTCGCAGACCGGGGCGCTGGTCGAAACCATTGCCGACGCACCCCTTACCCAGTCACTGGGGATAACACTGAACCTGGCGGAGGGTGCTGCCTACAACGGATCGGTGGGAAGCTTCTATGACAGCAACGGATCCACGACCCAGAACGACTTCTCGGCGGCGATTAACTGGGGTGATGGCTCCATCACGTCCGGCACCATCTCCCCCTCTGGCAACTATGGCCATTGGACAGTTACAACCGGCTTCCACGTATACCGCACGGCCGGCACCTACACGATCAATACGCTTGTCAGCGATCACGGGGCGTCTACCACGATTTCCTCGACCGCGAACGTCATTGACGTGGCGCTGACCGCATCGGGCACCCTCGAAGGCTGGACGGCCGGTCAGGCGAGTACCAAGCCGATCGCCACGTTTACCGACCTGAATCCATATTCGCTCGCCAGCGACTTCACCGCTCAGATCGCCTGGGGCGATGGCAGCCAGTCGGCCGGCACCGTCTTCGCCTCCAATCTGGCGCAACAGTTTTACGTCACCGGCACGCATACCTACGCAAACGCCGGCATGTACACCGCTACCATCACCATCTCTGACTTGGGCGGTGCAACAGCGACCGCAACCGCAACACAAAAGGTTACGGAGTTCATCGTCCTGCCCGCCCTGAGCAATGGGGCCTACGGCGGCTACCAAACGAGCATCTATATCCAGAACGTGGGCAGCGCCCCGGCCGACGTCAGCATCTATTACGTCGATACCAGTGGAAGGGTTGTCGGCACGGTCGAGGTCAAGACGGGGCTAGCGCCCCATGCCGGCTGGACGGTCCCGCAAAACGACGGGCACGCGTTCGCGGCGGGCCAGGCTGGATCGGGCGAGGTCTTCAGCAGCCAGCCAATCGCCGCGTTCGTCAACGAGTTCGCCGCGTCGGCCACCGACGCGACCAGCTACACATCCATCCGCTCCCCCAACGACACCGGATCAACCCTGTATGCGCCGACCATCGCCAATAACGCCTACGGCGGCTACACGACCGGCATCGGCCTGGTGAATCTCGGACCGGCCGGGAGCATCACCGTCACCTATCGGGACAACCTCGGGGTGGTGGTCAACACGCAGGTCATTCCAAACGTCGCGGGCGGCGCGTACCTGCCGATCTACAGCGGAACGGCTGGGCTGCCGGATGGCTTTGCCGGAACCGCGACCATTCAAGGTCCCGGTGAGCTCGCGGCGGTGGTCAATGAAACCGGTCCGCACGCTCAGTTCAGCTCCTACGATGCTGTCAACGCCGGTAGCCTGAGCTTGAACGCTCCGCTTGCCCTGAACAATGCCTACGGAGGCTTCTTCACCGGCATTGGGATTCAGAACACATCGAATACGGCCGGCACAGTGACGATCGACTACTACGATGCGACGGGGACCAAAACGGAAAAAGTCAGATCGATCGCGGGCTACGGGTACATCGGCCTCTACCAGGGTGATGTCAATGACGGACCGCCAGCGAGCGGCACGGGATACACGGCGGTACTGACCGGCACGGTTCCCATCGCGGCGATCGTTAACGAGGTGGCGCCCCCAGCGGGGGCGCCCACCATGTCGACCGCCTACAACACCTTTAAGCAGGGCGCGGCGGAGGCCAACCTCGCGCTGGTCGAGAGTGCCGGGTCCGACGGATGGAGCACCGGGTTGGGGGTGATGAACACGGGGTCGCAGCCAACTACGGTCACTCTCTCGTACTACGACGTCACAACTGGGAACCCGGTCGGGTCGTCCCAGACGCAGATCATCCAGCCGAACGCCTTCTGGGGTCCGTACCAACCGACCGCCGGGCTCCCAGCCGGCATGCGGGCAACCGCGGTCCTTACGACCACGGCCGGCGGCCAGGTCGCCGTGATCTGCAACGAGGCTGGCGCCAACATCTTCATGAGCTACGAGGGCCAGTAGTCGGCGAATCGCTCAATCGACTTGGGCCGGCGGCGCGAATGCCGCCGGCTTTTTTATCGGAGCTGGTTTTTCCCGGTCAGGTTCCGAGTACCGCGAGCGTCGGATCGTCGGCGCGCCTGCACTGCGCTGGCGCGCTGCGCCGCTGACAACGTCGGCGAAAACTCGAGGCGGGCGCCTGGGTTAAGAGCGGCTGTGCAATAACGTTCGGGGAGAATAGTGGCCTCTTTGAACTCAGGAGGCTGGTGGGCCGCGGTGGACTCGAACCACCTACCTCCGCGTTATCAGCACGGCGCTCTGCCAGTTGAGCTAGCGGCCCAAGGCCCAGCGGGTCGAGCGGGCTCGATCCCAGGAATTGTGAGTCTAAACGGTCGCCTGATCCCGGTGATGCCCC
>Ga0066793_10001226_pt1 | contig 11463 bp, 11 predicted proteins | sample PersoiDNA2013189_FD_83876 | JGI IMG/M metagenome (GOLD analysis project Ga0066793, IMG submission 83876) | Permafrost soil microbial communities from the Arctic, to analyse light accelerated degradation of dissolved organic matter (DOM) -... | ecosystem: Environmental > Terrestrial > Soil >...
GCGTTCGAGCGCCTCGGGCAGACCGGCGATGATGGCGTCGAAGCCATTTGCCGTCGCGGTGATCGCCTCACGCATCTGCCGAATCTCCCACTCGTCCTTGACAAGTCGCAGCGTGGACAGGAAGTGGGCGAGCTCGTCGTCGGCCTCGCGCAGGGTTTGCGACTGGCTGAGCTGATCGGTCCCGGTAGCCCCTTCGCGAATGGCATCGACGGCCGCGGTCAGGTCGCGGTCGGCGTCGCGCACTATCCGGATCCCGGTGGCGCCGACGTCCTTGCCCACCGCCTCGGTGAACTCGTCGATGTGGTGCGCGCGCAGGGCGAGCTCGGCCTCGATGTCGGCCAGGCCCGGCCGGGCGCCGACCCAGAACTCGCCATAGCGGGAGTCCCCGAAGAACTCATCGTCGTCGCGACCACCCAATGGTCGGAAGTAGAGGATCGACTCGTGCGAGCCGTCCGGCAGCGGCTCGAGCACCAGGACTGCGTCGGGCTCGCGATCGCCGCCCAAACCGGTCAGGTGGGCAAAAGCACTGTGTGGGCGAAAGGTGTAGTCGCAGTCGTTGTTGCGGACCTTCAGACCACCAGCCGGTATGACGAGCCGCTCGCCCGGGAACGCGGCCGAGACCGCGGAGCGGCGCTGTGCGGCATACGGCGCGGCCTCTGCCTGGAAGGGCTTGGCGGTGGATCGGGGAGCCCAGTCGGCGGCGACGAAGGCACGGAACTCGTCGGTGATCGGGCGTCCACGGTTCTCTGACTTGTGTTGTTCTTCGCTCACCCTCACATCGTGCCACGGAGTGTCCTGGCGCTGGGTCACGGTTCGGCGATCTCGTGCTGAGGACTCTGCCGGACGGGCCCACAAGATGGCGTAGGTATGTCATTGATGGCGCACCTTCGCGCGTGCTCGGTCAATGACGGACCTGCGCGATGTGGCCAGGATCCGTCGTCAGCCGGCGCGGCGGGCTGAGGCCCTCGCAACGGCTAGGCGCAACAGACGTTCGACCGTCGACGGTCGGGACAGATCAGCCCACGTCAGTCGGACGAACTCGTAGCCAAGCGCGCGCAGCCGGTCCTCGCGCGACTTCTCGGCAGCCAACGCATCGCGGCCATTGGCATCGGCATACTTCATGAGCCCATCGAACTCGACGATGATCCGCTCCCCCTCCAGAAGGAAGTCGACGCGCCCGACCAGCCGTCCTTGGGAGTCACGAATCTCGACCTGGGGGATCGGGCGGTAGCCAAGGGCATTGAGCAGCAGGCGAGCTCGTGACTCGCCGACAGACTCGCATCGCGCATCCGCCAAACGCACGACTTGTCGCGCGCGGGTCACATCACGATGCCGGGAGAGTCTGCCCAGCCAGGTCTGGAGGTCGTCCACTGTTGTCCTGCCGGAGGCCAATGCGGCATCAGCGGCTACGACCCCCGTCTCGATACCGCAAGCCATCGCAGCGCCGAGGATGGCCAGGGCAGGGGTAACACTGGGTGTCCCGCCGATCACGCAACCAGAGCCAGAGACGTATGCCGTGTGGATGGAGAGCCCGGGACGACGACGGCTCAGCGAGTCGACGGTTCGCGCCACGTGGATTTGGTCCAGCGGAGCGCCGAAGACCGGCAGCGACATCAGCGTGAGCGCCGAGTAGTGGCTGGCATATACCCTGCCGTCGAAGGTGCGCACCACGGCGCGGGTTGCCATCTCGTGCCGGCGCTCCGGCGAGGCAGCCTCGTAACGGTCGCGGTCGACATACGCACCAGGTCCCACTCGCAGGATCTGGCCGCGGCGCACCAGCTGGCTCAATGACTGCCGGTGGTAGCCGCACTCATAGGCGTCGCGCGAGGTGAAGGCACCGAAGTGCGCTGCGGCGAGCGTCGCGAGGAGGTCGTTCATGGTGGGGACAGCATGGCCGGATTGGGCTCGGTCGCGTCGAAGCCCTGTGGATAAGTCACATGGAGCAGGTGCGTCATTGATGGCGCAGCGTCGCGCGTGCTCGATCAATGACGGACCTGCTCCATGTGAGGGACGGTGACCCTGCCAGGGCGTGGCACGATGGCGACTATGCAATTCGGGCGCAGTTACGAAGAGTTCGAGGTCGGCGCGGTCTACAAGCACTGGCCGGGGAAGACCGTCACGGAGTACGACGACCACCTGTTCTGCCTGCTGACGATGAACCACCACCCCCTGCACCTTGACGCGAGCTACGCAAGGACGACGCAGTTCGGGCAGAACGTCGTGGTCGGCAACTACATCTACTCCCTGCTGCTGGGCATGAGCGTCCCGGACGTATCGGGCAAGGCCATCGCCAATCTCGAGATCGAGTCGCTGCGTCACGTGGCGCCGACCTTCCACGGGGACACCATCTATGGCGAGACCACCGTGCTCGACAAGTGGGAGTCCACCTCAAAGGACGACCGGGGCGTTGTCCACGTGGAGACCAGGGGGTACAAGCAGGACGGCACCGTGGTCTGCATCTTCAAGCGCAAGGTCATGGTGCCGAAGAACAGCTATCTCGAGGCTCGCGGCGGGGAGCAGCCCGGCCGTCCCCACCCGGTGGAGCCTCCCGCGAAGATCTGAGCCAGGCTCGGCTGCCCTAACCTTTGTCGATGCGCATCGATCTCCACACCCACTCCAACGTCAGTGACGGCACGCAGTCACCGGCCGAGGTCATCTCCTCTGCCGCCGCGACTGGTCTGGACGTCGTCGCGCTGACCGACCACGACACCACGGCCGGCTGGGACGAGGCCGCCGCAGCCGCCCAGGATCACGGGATCGCCCTGGTCCGCGGGATCGAGATCTCCTGCCAGCACCACGGAATCAGCATCCACCTGCTCGGTTATCTCCACGACCCGGCGGCGCCGGGTCTGCTCGAGGAGCTGGAGCGCTCGCGGGAGAGTCGCGTGACCCGGGCGCAACGCATCGTCGAGCTGTTGTCGCGGGACGTGCCGCTGAGCTGGAGCGACGTCCTGGAGCAGGTCGAACCCGGAGCGACGATCGGTCGCCCGCACATCGCAGATGCGATGGCGGCGAAGGGGATCGTGGCCTCTCGGGGGATCGCCTTCGATGACTATCTGTATGACGGGTCCCCTTACTACGTCTCGCACTACGCGCCCGACCCGGTGAGCGCGGTGCGTCTCGTGGTGGCGGCCCGCGGGGTCGCGGTCATGGCGCACCCGTTCGCGAGCATTCGCGGCCGGGTCGTGGCCGACTCCGTCATCGAGGCGATGGCGGCCGCAGGGATGGCCGGCCTGGAGGTGCAGCATCGGGACCACGACCCGGACGAGGTGCGTCATGGACTCGACCTGGCCGCATCCCTGGGCCTGCTGGTCACGGGTTCCTCCGACTACCACGGCGCCGGCAAGGCAAATCGCCTCGGCGAGAACACGACCGATCCCCTCGTTCTGCAACGGATCGAAGAGCTCGCGACGGGCGTAGCGGTGCTGCGGACGTGAGCTCGGTCTTCGACCCTGAGGCTCTTCGGCTCGGTCATCGTGACCCTTCTGGTGATCATGAACCCGATGGGGGCCGTTCCGATCTTCCTGGCGTTGACGAGGTCACTCACGTTCAGGCAGCGGGTGGTCTCGGCCCGGCGTGCCTCGCTCGTGGCGCTGGGGGTGATTGCGGCGTTCGCCGTGTTCGGGCAGCAGATTCTGAGCTACCTGCACATCAGCCTTGCGGCTCTGCAAGGTGCCGGCGGCCTGCTGCTGCTCCTCGTGGCGCTGCAGCTGCTCACGGGCCAGGACTCGGGTGTGGGTGCCGATGCCGGGGTCAAGGTGGCACTGGTACCGCTGGGCACGCCGCTGCTCGCCGGCCCGGAGCGATCGTGGCGACAATGCTGGCGGTTCGACGGGCGGATGGATTCGGGGGTTTCCTTGCAGTGGCCGCAGGCCTCGTTGCCGCCCTGCCGTCGTGTGGCTGTCGCTGAGGTTTGCCGGAAACGTCCATCGGGTCCTGCGAGACAGCGGGACGATGCTGGTCACCCGGATCGCGGGTCTGCTGCTGTCGGCCATCGCCGTTCAGATGGTCGCCGACAGCGTCCGAGCCTTTGTCAGCAGTGGCAGCTAGCCTCGCGGAGTGACCGAGGCTCCTGAGCAGCAGACGTTCGGCGGTATGCCGCGACGCCTCTACGCTGCGAGCCCGAGCAAGCTGTTGGCCTGGCTCGACTGCCCTCGGCGCTATCGCATGCAGTATCTCGACCGCCCCAGGCCTGCTCCCCGACCGCGGCGGGCACACACCTCGGTCGGGGTGGCGACCCACAGTGCCCTGCGCGACTTCTGGGACCTCGCCCCGGTCGACCGCACCCCGGCAGCCGTCGAGCGGCTGGTGCGGCAGTCTTGGATCGACGTGGGCTTCCGCGATCCTGACCAGTCCGCTCAATGGCGGGCTCGCACGATTGGGCGAGTGACGGAATACCTGCGTGGTATCGACCGCGACCGCCAACCTCTGGGCGTCGAGCGCACCGTCTCCCTACACACCGAGACACTCGCCGTGACCGGTCGTCTGGACCGGCTCGACGACCGCGACGGTGAGCTGGTGGTCGTCGACTACAAGACCGGGCGGGCCCGGCTCACCGACGAGGACGCACGCACCTCACTCCCGATGGCCCTGTATGCCGTCGCCGTGGCTCGCATGTTCCGTCGCCCCTGTGAACGGGTCGAGCTCCACCACGTGCCGACGGGTGAGGTGCACGCGCACCGGCACACGCCCGAGACGTTGGCACGCAAGGTCGCTGAGGCGGAGTCGATCGCCTCCGATCTGCGCAGGGCTGATGCGAGCCACACCGATCTGGGGGTCGGGTCGCCGTTGTTCGGGCCGAGGGTGTCCCCGATCTGCGCGTGGTGCGACTTCCGGGCGCACTGCCCCGAGGGCCAGCGGATGGGACCGGAGAAACCCGACTGGGCTGGGCTCGAGCCCGACGCCCCGCACGTGTGAGTCATCACACTTCCGGGGCGAACACGGGCTGTTGTCCTGCGGCGCATCCCACGCTGACAGACTGTGCCCGACCCCAAGGCCCTCGGAGGCACCACCAGTGACCGCGACAACGCGAAACCGCAAACAGGACGAAGAGCGCGAGCCGGCCGTGCGGCCTGTGACGCGGTTGGCCACGATCGTGGCGGTGGCCAACCAGAAGGGCGGTGTGGCCAAGACGACGTCGGTTGCCTCGCTGGGCGCCGCGTTTGCCGAGCTTGACAAGCGTGTTCTGCTCGTCGACCTCGATGCGCAGGCCTGCCTGACGTTCAGCCTGGGCGTCGACCCGGACGAGGTCGAGATGAGCATCAACGAGGTGCTGGTCGGGCGCGGCGTCAAGGCCCGGGACGCGATCATGACGTGCGCGGACGGCGTCGACCTGATCCCGAGCGTCATCGAGCTGGCAGGAGTGGAGGCGCAGCTGCTGCCGCGGCCGGGCCGCGAGTACGTGCTTCGCTCGGTCCTCGAGCCGCTGCGGGCGGACTACGACGTCCTCCTGCTGGACTGTGCGCCTTCGCTGGGCGTGCTGACCCTCAATGCGCTGACAGCCTCGCAGGGTCTCATCATCCCGATGCCGTGCGAGATGCTCAGCCACCGCGGCGTCGGGCAGCTGCTCGACACCGTCACCGACGTCAAGGCGATCCTCAATCCCGGGCTCGAGGTCTTCGGGATTCTGCCCACGATGTTCGACGGCCGCAGCAACCACGCACGGGCCGTGCTGGCCGATGTGGGCGAGCGTTACGGCCTGCCGGTGCTCAGCCCGCCGATCCCCAAGACGGTTCGTTTCGCCGAAGCGCCGGCGGTGGGTCGTTCCATCCTCACGACGTCACGAAGGTCCAAGGGTGCTCAGGCCTACCGAGACGTTGCAACGAGCCTGTTGCCGCGCTTCTGACTGCTTGTACCGAACAAGCCCGCCACCCCATGAGGGTGGCGGGTCTGTCTGTTGGACCTGAGTGAGGCCTCAGGCCTGCGAGGGTGCCGCCGGAGCCGCCTCGTTGCCCTGCCCGGTGGTCGTGCTCGCGGTGGCGGAATCGCTCTGTCCACCACGGGTGCGACGACGCGTGCGGTTTCGGCGCGGCTTTGCGTCGTCTGTGCCTTTGGGGTGATCGGCGTTCTTCGGTCGATCGGCGACCGAACGCTCGCGGCCATCGGAAGAGCGCCCGCCGCGGACAGAGGATCCGCCTGAGCGACCGCCACCGCTTCGACCGGCGGAGGAACGGCCACGCTCTGGAGACCCACCCCTTGAGTTCTTGCCCGTTTCGCCGAGGTCCTCGACCTTCTCGGCAGCAAGGCCCTCGCGGGTGCGACTGGACTTGGGCAGCCGACCGGTCGCGTTCACGGGGATGTTCATCTCGGTGAAGAAGTGCTCGGAGGAGGAGTAGGTCTCCTGCGCCTTGGGGATGCCGAGGTCGAGGGCCTTGTTGATCATGCTCCAACGGTGCAGGTCGTCCCAGTCGACGAACGTGACGGCAACACCGGTGTTGCCTGCGCGGGCCGTTCTTCCGATGCGGTGCAGATAGGTCTTGTCGTCCTCGGGGCACTGGTAGTTGATGACGTGCGTCACATTGTCGACGTCGATACCCCGGGCTGCCACGTCCGTGGCCACCAAGACGTCGATCTTGCCATTGCGGAAGGCGCGCAGAGCCTGCTCACGAGCGCCCTGGCCGAGATCCCCGTGAATTGCTGCCGCGGCGAACCCACGCTCGGCGAGGTCGTCAGCGACCTTGGCGGCCGTGCGCTTTGTCCGGCTGAAGATGAGGGTCAGTCCGCGGTCCCTGGCCTGGAGCATGCGGGCCAGCATCTCGACCTTGTCCATCGCGTGTGCGCGGTAGACGAACTGCTCGACCGCCTTCACGGTATGGCCGTCCTGCTCCTCGCCCATGGCCCGGATGTGGGTGGGCTGGGTCATGTATCGACGGGCCAGCGCGACGATGGCGCCCGGCATCGTCGCCGAGAAGAGCATCGTCTGTCGGCTGGCCGGGGTCATCGCGAGCAGCTTCTCGATATCGGGAAGGAAGCCGAGGTCGAGCATCTCGTCAGCCTCGTCGAGCACGACGCTCTTGACCTGGGAGAGGTCGAGGTGACCCTGCTTGGCGAGGTCGATGAGCCTGCCCGGCGTGCCGACGACGATCTCAACACCGCGCTGGAGCGCCGAGATCTGCGGCTCGAACGCACGCCCCCCGTAGATCGTGAGGACACGGACGCCACGGCCTTTGCCAGTGCGTTGCAGGTCGGTCGAGACCTGAACGGCGAGCTCTCGGGTGGGTGCGACCGCGAGGGCCTGCGGCTTGCCGGCCGTCTTCAGCGTGGCGAACGCCTCGTCCTTGGGGCTGATCACCCGCTGGATCATGGGTATGCCGAACCCCAGGGTCTTGCCGGTGCCGGTCTTGGCCTGGCCGATGATGTCGTGGCCGGCAAGGGCAACAGCCAGCGTCATCGACTGGATCGGGAAGGGGTTGATGATGCCTTCGGCTGCCAGCGAGGCCACGATGTCGGGGTGGACGTCGAAGTCGGCGAATGTTGGCTCTACAAGCGGCGGCTCGGCCTTCGCACGAGCGGCAGCCGTCTCGGCCGGGTCAGGCGCTGTTGTGTTCTCTTCGGTTTTCATGAAGTTCTCTCGATCGGCGCGGGCCACCTGCGTGTCCGAAGGTTTCGGAAGATGCGGCCGCGATGCAAAGCGGGCCGATCGGAGTTCTTCGGGGGGCAGCCAGGTCTGTCTGACGGCTGATTCGTGCCGACCGGGCACCGATGTCACGACCCAGTCTACCGGTGAGCATTACTGTTTGCGTCCATGGACGACGTTGAGCAGCCGACGAGTTTCGCCGACGGACCCGAGGGCGAGGCTGGTGGGGCTGAGAACGCTGGTGGCCCCGAGAGCGATCCGCTGTTCGCTGATCCCAGCTATCGCGCTGCGGTCGTCGACCTTCTCGGAGCCCTCGCCTACGGCGAGCTGACGGCGTTCTCGCGGCTGGCTGCCGATGCCGACATGGCCCCGAACCAACCCGCGAAGGCCGCTCTGGCCCGAGTTGCCGTGGCTGAGTTCCATCACTACGAGGCGTTGACGCAGCGGCTCAGTGAGATGGGTGTGGACCCCGATGCCGCCATGGAGCCCTTCATCGCGCCGATCGACCAGTTCCACGACCGCACGAAGCCCAGTGGCTGGCTCGAGGGCTTGGTCAAGGCCTACGTGGGCGATGGCATCGCGACAGACTTCTACCGCGAGATCTCGGCCTACGTGGATACGTCGACCCAGACGCTGGTCCGCTCCGTGCTGCAGGACGTCGGCCAGGCCGAGTTCGCGGTCAAGACCGTCCGGGAGGCCATCGAGGCCGATCCGACGGTGGGCGGACGTCTCGCTCTGTGGGGTCGTCGTCTCGTCGGTGAGGCGCTGTCCCAGTCGCAGCTCGTGGCTGTCGAACGCGATGCCCTGGCCAGCCTGCTCGTGGGCGGACACGATCGCCCCGGTGCCGACCTGGCCGAGCTGGGGCGGATGTTCGTCCGCCTCACCGACGAGCACACCCGGCGGATGAGGCAGCTGGGCCTGAACGCCTGACGCGCCTTTGCTCATCTCAAACCGCTTCTCGCCCCGGTTCTGCGGCCCGAGACCGGCCTGAAGTGAGCAAACCGGCCTGAAGTGAGCAACGCCGTTCAGAGCGTCCCGAACCCCACGGCCCCCTTCTTGGGCGCACCGAGGTCGACGTAGCCGATCGTGGCCACCGGGACAATCACGCGCCGGCCCGAACCGTCAACCAGGTTGAGCACGCCGCCGTCGGTCAGGGCCGTGGTCACCAGGGCCTCGACCTCCTCCGGCGACTGCTCGGACTCCAGCACTATCTCGCGTGCGACGTTCTGCACGCCGATCTTGACCTCCACGGGAAAGCCTTTCGTCAGGGTTGTTCGTCAGCGACCCCGGCATTTTGCCCCGATCGTCGTCCTTCTTCGCAGGCTAACCCGCGTCGGCGCCAGATCCTTCCCGCTCGATCTTGGGGAAGCCGCCCAGACCACGCCAGGACAGCGTGCCCACCAGCCGGGCCGCTTCGTTTCGGGGGATCGACGAGCCCTGGGACAGCCAGAAGCGCGCGCAGGTCTGGGCCATACCTGACAGCGCCACTCCCAGGAGATACGCCTCCGCGTCAGGCAGGTCGGTGTCCTCCTTGATGACCTCGGCGATGGCCTCGGCGGAGTCCTGCGAGACCTTGTCGACACGCTCGCGAACGGCAACCTCGTTGATCAGGTCAGATTCGAATACCAGACGGAACGGGGCGCCGTCACGGTCCACGAACTCGAAGTAGGCGGCGATGGTGGCGGCGACGCGCGCCTTGTTGTCCGTGGTGGACGCCAAGGCCGCTCGAATGAGATCCAGGAGCTCACCGGAATGCTGGTCGAGCAACGCCAGATACAGGTCGAGCTTGCCGGGGAAGTGTTGGTACAGAACGGGCTTGGAGACACCGGCACGGTCGGCGATCTCATCCATGCCGGCCGCGTGGAAGCCGGACTCGACGAACACCTCCTGCGCGGCCAGAAGCAGCTGCACCCGCCGCGCAGAGCGAGGCAGCCGCACTCCGCGGCCTCGGATGTCGGAGCGCATCGGCACTGGTGGCGTTCCCTTCGTTCGGCCGTAGCACGTGGCCGATGTCGTGTGCCCCGCTCCGGGCATGCGCGGCAGCGATGCGGCAAGGTGAAACGCATCCTACGCGCGGGTAACCTCATCAGCATGGCACTTCCGCCTCTCGTCGAGCCATCCGCGCCGTTGTCCACCGAGGAGGTCGAGCGGTACGCCCGGCACGTCCTTATCCCGCAGGTGGGCATGGAGGGTCAGCGCCGCCTCAAGAACGCACGGGTGCTGGTCGTCGGAGCAGGTGGGCTTGGGTCTCCCGCGTTGATGTACCTCGCGGCCGCAGGCGTCGGAACCGTCGGGGTGGTCGACGCTGACGTCGTGGAGACGTCGAACCTGCAGCGGCAGGTGGTTCACGGGGTCGCGGACGTCGGCCGGCCCAAGTCCGAGTCGGCCGCGGAGACGCTGGCATCGATCAACCCACTGGTGAGAGTCGTCCGACACGACGTCCGGATCGACTCGACCAACGCCCTTGAGATCATTGGTGCCTACGACCTCGTCCTCGACGGGACCGACAACTTCCCGACCCGATACCTGCTCAATGACGCGTGCGCGCTGCTGGGCAAGCCGGATGTCTGGGGGTCGATCTATCGCTTCGACGGTCAGGTCAGCATCTGGTGGGCGCAACACGGCCCCTGCTACCGCTGCGTGTTTCCCGAGCCGCCTCCACCGGGTCTCGTGCCGTCCTGCGCCGAGGGAGGAGTGCTCGGCGTCCTCTGCGCGGCAGTTGGATCCATCCAGGCGGCCGAAGCCGTGAAACTCATTGTCGGCATTGGAGATCCGTTGATCGGCCGGCTGATGGTGCACGACGCCCTGCGCCAGAGCTGGGACGCGCTCGCGGTGCGCAAGGACCCTGACTGCGCCGTGTGCGGCGAGTCGCCATCAGTCATCGAGCTGGTGGACTACCAGGGTTTTTGCGGTATGCCGGGTGGCTCGGTCCCCGCAGCCGCGGGCGCCGCGGTGCCCGTCATCTCGGCGCGGGAGCTGGCTGATCTGTTGCCCGGCAGCGGGTCGAAGCCGTCCGTCCTGCTGGTCGATGTGCGTGGCAGCGAGGAGCGGGCGATCGCCAACATCCCGGGGGCGCGGGCCATCCATCTTGACGAATTTCGTTCTGGGGCAGCGCTGTTGGAGATCCCATTCGACCAGACGGTCGTCATCCACTGCAGGTCGGGCAGCCGTTCGGAGGAGGCCTCGCGGATCTTGATCGAGGCAGGTCATCCGGACGTTCGCAACCTGGAGGGCGGAGTGCTGGCCTGGGTCCGCGACGTCGACCCCTCCCAGCCGACGTACTGAGCCAAGCGCGTACTCCATGCCTCCAACTGACGGTGACGAGCCGGCATACAGGTTGGGCTCGCCTGAGCTGCCCGAGTTCGTGGAGGCCGTGCTCGGCATCGTCGACCAGATCCCGGAGGGCATGGTCCTGGCCTACGGAGACGTCGCCGAGATGCTCGGGCAGGGCGGCCCTCGGCAGATCGGGGCAGTGATGTCCCGTTACGGCTCGTCGGTGACGTGGTGGCGCGTGATCCGCGCGAGCGGCGAGGCCCCCGAGGGTCTGCAGGACGAAGCGCTGGCGCACTGGCGTGAGGAGGGGACGGCCCTGGTTCGAGGTGCCCTCGCCGGACGACGGGTGGACATGGGGCTGGCCCGATGGGACGGCGATGGGCTGGATGTCGTCAGACCCGAATGAGGCGTCCGTGGGGTGGTGGCGAATCCTTTGCCCGCCCCAGTACAGGAGAAGACCACATATTGCCCCCGCCTGGGGTAGGGTCGCTCCCGTAGTTGCTGTGCATCGCACGTCTTGAACGCTTGCGGCCTCGTGCCGGGGGTGCGCTTTGTTCCTGATCTGGAGCGGACGACGAACACCGCGACGATCGGACCCGGCTTTCGGGATCGAC
>Ga0066793_10001228_pt1 | contig 11452 bp, 10 predicted proteins | sample PersoiDNA2013189_FD_83876 | JGI IMG/M metagenome (GOLD analysis project Ga0066793, IMG submission 83876) | Permafrost soil microbial communities from the Arctic, to analyse light accelerated degradation of dissolved organic matter (DOM) -... | ecosystem: Environmental > Terrestrial > Soil >...
CGACGCGCAGCACGATCGTCCGTTCGTCCGGGCTGTACTTGATGGCGTTGTCCACCAGGTTGATCAGCGCCTGGCGAAGCGTGCCGCGATCGGCGCTCGCGAACACGGCTGTTTCCCCATCGACCACCAGCCGCTGATGCTTCTCCTCGGCCAGCACGCCGAAGTCGGCCACGACCTCTTGCGCGAGTTCGCGCAGGTCGGCGTTGACCAGCCGGAGAGCGATTTGTCCCGCGTCCGCCCGCGACAGCATCAAGAGGCCGTCAACGAGCGTCGTGAGCCGTTCCGCCTCCTCGAGGAGGCTGCCGACGATCTCACGGTAGTCCGCCTCGCTCCGTCGCTCGCGGAGGCCGATCTCGCCCACGCTGCGAATGGCGGTCAGCGGCGTGCGCAGTTCGTGCGAGGCGTCGGCGGTGAACCGGCGCAGCGTGTCGAACGAGTGTTCGAGGCGGGCCAGCGCGCCGTTGATCACCGTCGCGAGCTGCCCGAACTCATCGCGGGGATCTTCGACCGGAAGGCGGTCCTCGAGATGTTCCGCCGTGATCCTCCGCGTGCGCGCCGTCATCTCGGAGACCGGGGCGAGAGCCCGGCCGGCCAGCCAGTAGCCAGCCCCGGCCGCGATGACGAACGCCAGCGGCAGGCTGAAGACGAGCGCGGCGGTGAACTCCTGCAACTCGTGTTGGGCCGCCTGCTCGCTCCGGCCGACGCGCACGACGATGGTCCGGTCGCCGATCGTGGCCCGCGCGACCAGCGCACGGACTCGTCGTCCATCCGACAGGCGCACACTCGACGCGCCGGCCTTGCCCGAGGCGGGAGCCCCCCGCATCGGCGGCAACTCCGGCCGGGGCCCTGCGAGCGACAACCGGCGGCCGTCGCCAGACCAGGTCTCGAGCCAGGGAAGCTCGCCGCCCGTCCGTTCGCTCGACGACATCATCGGCATCGCGAGGCCGGGCGGGTCGGCAGCGGGCGCCTGTCGCAGCCACCCGGTGACGAGGGCCACGTCCCCTTCGAGCTGGCTGTCGAGCGCTTCGTACAAGTCGTCGCGGACCTGCGCCAGTACGGCGGCCGCGTAGGCCGACACCACCAGCAGGAGCCCAAGCGCGAACCACAGCGCGAGCCTGGCGCGGACGCTGCGCGGCCAGGCGCGCCGCAGCCCAGTCGCGGTCGTTCCCGGCGGCGCGTCGTTCATGGTTCACCCTCGCGCATCACGAAGCCGACACCTCGGACGGTGTGAATCAGCCGCACGTCCGCCTCCGGATCCACCTTCCGCCGCAACCGCATGATGTGCACGTCGATGACGTTGTCGAGCGGTGTCCCCCGGGCCGGCTCGTTCCACACTTCGCGCGCGATCATGCCCCGCGACACGACCTGGCCCTGGTGCCGCAGCAGGAACTCGAGCAGCGTGAACTCCAGCGCGGTGAGCGCGAGGGTCCGCCCCGCGCGGGTGGCCGTTCGCCCGGCGGCGTCAACCTGGAGGTCGGCCAGTGCCAGCCGCGGCGATGGTTCGGGGCGGCCGCGCCGCAACAGGGCCCGGATGCGTGCAAGCAGTTCGGCGAAGGCGAACGGTTTCACCAGGTAGTCGTCGGCGCCCGCCTCGAGGCCGGCGACTCGATCGGAAACGGTATCCCGGGCTGTCAGGATCAGCACGGGCGTCGGGTCACCGGAGCGACGCAGTTCCGAGAGGATCTCGATCCCGTCGCGGCCGGGCAGCATCAGGTCGAGCACCACCAGGTCGAAGCCGCCCGATCCGGCCAGCGACAGGCCGTCCTCTCCGGCCGCCGCCAGGACCACGTCGTACCCTTCGGCCCCGAGACCGTCCCGCAGGGCCCGTGCCACTTTCGCCTCGTCCTCGACGACCAGGATGCGCGTCACAGCGCTCGTTTGTACCGCAACGGGAGAGGCAGCGCCACTGAAGTTTTTCTGAATGTTTTCCTGAACGTCTTTCCCTCCTACGTCGCAGCGCGCGTGCGCCCCCCGCCCGCGTGGTCTCACCGGGGCGATCTCCCGCAGGTCTCGACGACCGCCTCGCGGGCCAGGTTCAGCGGCTGGTCGAGCGCGGGAGTTGCTCCCAGTCGTAGCCGGGACGGGTCAGCAGCCGATGGTCTTCGATTGGTCGTCCGACGGTGAAATGGTAGAGGCTCCGAAACGCCTGGGACTCGAACCCCATGAGATCGTGCATGGCGGGGTCGAAGTAGCATCCGATGCCTGTGCCGCGCACGCCCGCGGCCTCGGCCTCCAGGTAGAGCACCTGCCCGACCGTTCCCGCCTCCCAGAACAGGCGACGGTAGAACCACGACCCGAACGTGGCGATCGGTTCCTCGAACTTCGCCACCATGCCGAGGCTGAAGCAACTGTCGCCGGCAATCGACTGGTCACAGCTGATGCGCGCGGCTGCGGACCGGGCATCACCCTCGAGCAGGAGGAACAAGGGAAGGTCGTCCGGGAGACCGGCCGCCGGCCGCCACTGGAACTCCGGCCTGGCCGCCGCGCGCAGCTCGATGAGCGCCCGGGACGACCGCGGCAACGCGTAGAGGCCCGGCGCCACGCCCTCGACGCGATGGACGAAGACAGCCAGGTGAACCAACGGTGGCCACGCGAGCGCGTTCCACGGCGCGGAGGCTTGCGGCAGCAGGCGCTCGAGCATCCGCACGAAGTCCGCGCGACCCAGGGTGAACGCCGGATCGAAATCGAGCGCGCTACGGCGGCCGAGAATCAGGGTTCGCGCGTCGAGCGTCCGCGGCGGCATCGGCCGTCGCGTCGGGGGCCACTCGGGGCGCGGAAGGGCAGTCGCACCAGGGGGTTTGGTCGCTGCTCGGGCCACCTCGTCGATCACGGGCCACGCCACGTGACCCTCGCTGAGCCGGCTCGGCGTGCCCAACCACTCGGCCTCGCGCGCCGAGGCCACGAGCGCGGACGACTCGGCCGGCAGGCGGTCGCGATCCAGGGGTCCGGGTGAGACGAGAACGAGGCAGTCGGCGTCCTCGCTTTCCCCGTCCGGGGCCGGGCGGTCGATCCCAAGCAGCGCGGCGACCGCGACGTCGGACCACCCGGGCAGGACGGCCAGGTCCCAGCCAAGCAGGGAAGCGGAAAACGCGAGGGCGGCGATCGCGTGGCCGACGTCGTGCTGGCAGTACCGGTACGCGCGCTCACCGTACTTCCAGGCTTCCCGCCAGTGGATCGACGCCAACCCGACGAGGAACGCCCCGGGAATCGTCGCTTCGGACTCGAGACGGCACCTGGTTTCCAGGGCGTGAAGGTCAGCCCGGTAGTGGTAGACGCCTGGTGAGTCGTTGACGCCTTCAACGGCGCCTGACACCACGTACGCCTCGGTGGGATGGAGGTTGCCGCTCGACGGGTTCACCCGGAGCGGCCAGCGTTCGTGGCCCGCCTCCTTCCAGGCCGAGAGGCCCATCGCGTAGCGAAGGAAGGAGCCGATCGAACGGACGTCCACGCGTTGGGCCGGGACGGCGCCCGGGAAATACAAGCCGTCGAACGCGACCGGGGGCCAGGCGTCCGGGTGCTCGCGTGGCAGTTCGAGAAGGGGCGCGTGCCGATATGCGCGAAACGGGCTCGGCATCGTCGCGAAGTCGAGATGCCCGATCGAACGCGCGAAGCGGTCGAGGTGATGGAAGGTGCGGTCGTGGTAGTCGAAAACGGTCACAGTACTTGCAGGTTACCACCGGCACGCTGCCGACTCGCTGTCTGCCTGTCGATATCGACCATGTAGACGGCAGAGAACGCTACGCGACTGGGTAGTCGGTTCGATTCGCCGCGGACCGGAGGGTGCGTGGTGACGTGGCAGGGAAGATCCGTGCACGAGTTCAGCCCGGCGTCGCGGTAGCCGGGAAAGCGATCCAGGGCCACCCTGAACTGCTCGGCGGCGAGCGGTGGTTGCGTGCACTTGACGTGCGCGATGCCCGGGTTGTTCGCGCCCTCGGCCGTCTGCCGGTATCGTTCTGCCTCGGAGGGGAGGTTCCTGGCAGCGTCCCAGTTCCCGAGGAGCAGGTGAAGCGTCCCGTGCTGGAAGCTCAGTCTCCAGCCCTCCGGGTACGGGTCCGGCCCGTCCGGTTCCAGCACGACATCGGGGGCTGCATGCCGTGTCCTGCTCGTCGGTTGGTGGCGCGGGCGGCGATCCTACAGTCTGTTCGTCTCGCAGATCGTTCACGACGATTACGGCGTACCTGTTCGTGGAGAACTTCCAGCCGCGTTGACGCATTCATGAGCGGTGGAGGCGGTCTAACAAGCGCGTGAACCCGACGACGGGCGGAGCGCCCTCGCGGAAGATCGTTGCCCCACGCTGGCCCGCCACGGCTTACGTGGCGTTAGACGGATGCGAAGCCGGGTCTCGTAGATGGTGACGATCGCACCTCGATCGAGCTCGGCGCCAATGATCGGGAGGTTCGCTAAGAGGAGAACCGCCTGCCGATCGGGGCGACGTGGGACGCGCCCGCGGAACAGCACCACCGAGGGTTTCGTCTCTCGACGGAAGGCCAAGAGTGCACCGAAATCCGTATCGGCCGACAGGATCGTCCGTCCTTCGGCCGCGGCAAGCTGGAACAGATGCGGGTCTGTCGCCGCATGAAGACCCCGGCTTCGGACGTGAACCGCGTCGTGGCCGGCCTCGTTCAGCACGTCCGCGACGCGCGGCGAGAGCGCGTTGTCGACGAGGAACTTCATCGTTCGGAGGCGAGAGGAAGTTCCCGCTCGCGGACGGCTTCGGCGGCGAACTGGAGCGCTTCTCTGACGTCGCCCGCGTCGAGATCCGGGTACGCCTCGAGGATCTCGGCGGTCGTCATCCCTTCGGCGACCATGCCGACGACCGTTGCAACCGGAATTCGAAGACCCCGTATGCAGGGCACGCCGCCGAGCTTCTGCGCGTCGACGGTGATTCGGGTGAAGTCCATGCCGGTTCTCAACCTCTTGTACAGTATACCCTCACGAGCCGACCGGGAGGCGCATCCGATGCTCCCTTGGTCGGCCCAACGCCTGATACGGCTGGATGGGGAGACCTGCGCCATCGTGGTGGTGTGTGGCGGACATGTCAAGAGGCTTGCGTGAGGCCTGCCCCTCGCCTGACTTTTGGCTTGACCCTCGCCTTGACACGCCATCCAATTTCGATGGAGACTACGGGCGGCATTCGGCCATCACCTGTCTCTGCTCGCGGAGACGGGCAGACTCGACGCGCACTCGACCCCACGGGTTACCAAGGAACGGGTATCCAAGAGGCGTTCGGCGGCCAGAACGAACGGGCGGTTTGAACGAGGGTTCCGTACACGGTCTCAGGGTTGGTCGGCGGTGTGTGCCAGCGCTCGGTGCTGACGCTGCGCGGCGGGTGATTCCAGGTCGACGAATGCTTTCGTCGCTGCCCTTTTTTTGGATCCCCTGATTCCGCCCGCAGCCTCCTCCCTGCCTGCGCTCGCTCACCCGACACGGCAACCGTGATCAACCATGGGGCGCCGTGCGTGTGTACACGCGCGCGTCCTCGAGGAGATCCGACCATGTTCGACGCGACCGATTCGGCCGCGAGCGGATCGACGCCGGGAGTGCAGGCCCCGCGCGTCGGCGTGTTCGTCTGCCACTGCGGCGGCAACATCTCGGACGTCGTGGACGTCAAGCGCGTGGCCGAGGAGGCCGCGCGGATGCCGGATGTCGTGTTCACCACGACGCACATGTTTCACTGCTCGGACCCGGGGCAGGCGCTGATCGAGCAGAAGATCCGGGAGCACGCCCTGACGCGTGTCGTCGTGGCCGCCTGCTCGCCGACGCTCCACCAGATCACGTTCCGCCGCGCAGTGGAGCGGGCCGGCCTCAACCAGTACCTGTTCGAGCACGTGAACATCCGCGAGCACGTCTCGTGGGTCATCGAGGACAAGGAGGCGGCCACTGCCAAGGCCTCGCGCCTCGTGCGGGCGGCGGTGAACCGCGCGCGCCTCCTCGTCCCCCTCGACAAGCGGCGCATCCCGATCCACCCGGCCGCGCTCGTCATCGGCGGCGGCGTGGCCGGCCTGATGGCCGCGCGCGACCTGGGTGATCGCGGCATGAAAGTGACGCTCATCGAGAATCGTCCCTTCCTCGGGGGGCGGATGGCGCAGCTCTGGAACGTCTTCCCGACCAACGAGGAGGCGCGCCCGCTGCTCAGCGATTTGGTGCGCGACGTGGTCAAGCACCCGCTCATCACGATTCTCACCGGCGCCCACGTCGTGAACTCGGAGGGCGTCGTCGGCGACTTCAAGACGAAGATCAAGATCGACGCGCGCGGCGTGGACGAGCGCCTGACGTACCCCGGCAACGCGATTGCCGCCTGTCCCGAGGAGACGATCAGCGAGTTCGACTTCGCGCTGAGCCGCCGCAAGGCGATCTACATGCCGTACCCCGGGTGCTTCCCGCCGATCCCGGCCATCGACTGGCACACCTGCACCAAGTGCGGCAAGTGCGTGGCGGCCGTGGGCGGCAAGGGCATCAACCTGGACGCGAAGCCGCGCGAATTGACGCTTCACTCGGGCGTCATCATCCTCGCGACCGGCTACGATCCGTACGAACCGCTGCTCGGCGAGTACGGCTACGGCATCTTCCCGAAAGTGATCACGCTGCAGCAACTCCACCGGATGCTCGATCCGGAAGGGCCGACGGCCGGTGCGCTGCCGTTCGACAGTAACACGCCGGTGCGGATCGGGTTCCTCCACTGCGTGGGCGCGAGGCAGATCGACGGCGTGAACGCGCCGCAACCCGACGGCAAGGTGAAGGACTACTGCGCCCGCACCTGCTGCACCGCGGCGATGCACGCCGCCGTGGCGTTGAGGGAGCGCTTCCCCAAGTCCCACATCACGTCGTTCTACAGGACATGCGCACCTACGGTCGCGGCCACGAGGAGTACTACGAGCAGGCATCCCAGCTGGGCGTGCTGTTCGTGCGGTACAGCCCATGGCATCCTCCGCGCGTGGACAAGGACCGCGCGGGCAAGTGGCCGGTCGTGGTGCGGACGAACGATCTGCTCACCGACGGCCTGCCGATCGAGGTGCCGCTCGATCTCCTGGTGCTTGCCACCGGCGTCGTGCCGCACGACATCAGCGAGCTGGTGACGATGTACTCGTGCGCCGTCGGCTACGACAGCTTCCTGCTCGAGGTGCACCCGAAGCTGCGGCCGGTGGAGCTGGCCGTGTCGGGCGTGTTCCTCGCCGGCTGTTGCCAGGGGCCGATGGACATCACCGAAGCCTGCTCCGCGGCCTCGGCTGCCGCGTCGAAGGCGGCCGCCATGATCTCGCAAGGCCAGGTGGAGATGGACCCGTTCATCGCCAGCGTGGACGAAGAGGTGTGCACCGGCTGCCAGACGTGCCTGACCGTCTGCCCCTACGACGCGATCGTGCGCGACGAGGCGCGCGGTCTCGCGATCGTGAGCGAGGCGCTCTGCACCGGCTGCGGCACGTGCGCCGCCGCCTGTCCGAGCTCCGCGATCCAGCAGGCCGGCTTCAACGATCGGCAGGTGCGGGCCGAGATCGACGTGCTCCTCGGCCCCGTCGTCGGGCGCGGGCCGGTTCAGGCGCCCGCCGAAGTCGTGACGTAGGGCGGGCCTCCAGGCCCGCCGATCCCAAGGGAGAGCCGCTCATGAGTCAGGTGGAGACCGTGCAGCCCCCCGCCGAGACCGAGACGCCACTGGCGTGGGAGCCGCGCATCATCGCGTTCCTCTGCTACTGGTGCTCGTACACGGGCGCCGACAACGCCGGCACGTCGCGCCTCAAGTACCCGGCCAACGTGGACATCATCCGGGTGATGTGTTCGGGCCGGGTCGATCCGGATCTGATCATGATCGCCTTCGCGCAGGGCGCCGATGGCGTGATGGTGTGCGGCTGCCACATCGGCGACTGCCACTACATCGCCGGCAACCACAAGACGATGACGCGGATGCCGCTGCTGTCCCGGGTCCTCCAGGACTTCGGCATCGAGCCCGAGCGGTTCGTCCACGAGTGGGTCAGCGCGGCCGAGGGTGACAAGTTCGCCAGGCTCGTGCGTCAGGTGACCGAGCAAGTGCGCCAAGTCGGCCCGCTCGACTGGCCCGGACGGATGTACCGGCGTGGTGTCGGGCACGGCGAGGACCTCCAGCCGTGGGGAGACCAGGCATGACCACGAATGGTGCCACGAGCGACCGCCAACCGGGCAAGCTCAGGCTCGGGATGTACTGGGCGTCGAGCTGCGGCGGCTGCGATATCTCGCTGCTCGAGATCGGCGAGCACCTCCTCGAGTTGATCGAGGTGGCCGACATCGTTCTCTGGCCGTGCGTGGCCGACTTCAAGTACCGCACGGTGGCAGACTATCCGGACGGGTACATCGACGTCTGCCTCTTCAACGGCGGCATCCGCAGCTCGGAGCAGGAGCAGATTGCGCGCCTCGTTCGCCGCAAGAGCCGGACGCTCGTGGCCTACGGCGCGTGCGCCATGGACGGCGGCATCCCGGCGCTGGCGAACCTCAAGAGCACGCGCGAGATCTTCGACGCCGTCTACCACAGCAACCCGTCGTTGCAGAATCCCGGCCACGTCGAACCGCAGACGCACTGGGCGACGCCGCAGGGCGACCTCGAGTTGCCGCGTCTCTACCCGCAGGTGCTCCGCCTGGCCGACGTCGTCGAGGTGGACTACCAGATTCCAGGGTGCCCGCCGGTGGGGACGCAGGTCTGGAAGGTTTTGCAGGCGGTGGTGGCCGGCGAGGTGCCGGCCCGAAACGCCGCCGTGCGCGTCGGCTGTGACAACCGCTCGGTCTGCGACGAGTGTCATCGCGAGAAGCGCAAGGTCCGAATCAAGGAGTTCAAGCGGCCACACCTGGCGATTCCAGAGCCCAACTGGTGCCTGCTCGAACAGGGGTTCGTCTGCCTGGGCGCCTCCACCCGCAGCGGCTGCGGCGCGTTGTGTCCCAAGGCCGAGCTGACGTGCCGCGGGTGCTACGGCAGCGCGGGCCTGGCGACCGATCAGGGCACGGCGATGCTGAGCGCCATCGGGTCGGTGATGGACGCGGTCACCGAGGACCGCGCGAACGAATTGGTGGGCCAGATCGCCGACCCGACAGGCACCTTCTACCGATTCCGCCTGGCGTCGAGCACCCTGAAGGCGCACCGCTAGTCCTGAGCAAGGCGCGTCAGCGCCGCGTCGAAGCCGGCACTGACCTGGAGACCAATGACGACGGCGCGTTATGAGCGAACACGTCAGTGTCCGCGAATAACGCGGGCTAGCCCGGAACCATGCGGGACGAGGAGCGAACGATGACGACCCCGGCAGCGACTTCCGCCAGCCCGTACCGGCGGATCAGCATCGACCCGATCACCCGGCTCGAAGGGCACGGCAAGATCGACATCTTCCTGGACGCCGACGGCGAGGTGGCCGACTGCTTCTTCCAGGTGCCCGAACTTCGCGGTTTCGAGAAGTTCTGTGAGGGACGCCCCGTCGAGGAGATGCCGCGCATCACGTCGCGAATCTGCGGCGTCTGTCCCGAGGCGCACCTGATGGCCTCGGCCAAGGCGTGCGACGCCGTCTACAAGGTGTCGCTCCCGCTCACCGCGCGCCTGATTCGCGAGCTGCAGTACGACATCTTCTTCGTCACCGATCACGCCACCCACTTCTACGCCCTGGCGGCGCCCGACTTCGTCATGGGACCCGCCAGCAACCCGGCCGAGCGCAACCTGATCGGCGTCATCCGCAAGCTGGGCGTCGGCGTCGGCCAGCAGGTGATCCAGGCCCGCAAGTGGGGGCACGAGGCGGCCGCCATCTTCGGCGGCCGGCCCATCAATCCCGAGAACGCCATCCCAGGCGGCGTCTCGAAACCGATCACCGTGGCGGAGCGGGACCGGCTCGAGGAGATCGTCCGCTACATGGTGGAGTTCTCCAAGTTCACCATCGGCGTGCTGCGCGATCAGGTGCTGGCCAACGCGCAATACGTGGACCTGATCCTCAACGGACCCTACTACCACGAGACCTACTCGATGGGCCTCGTGGACGAGAAGAACCGCACCAACTTCTACGACGGGAAGGTGCGCGTCGTCGATCCGGACGGCCACGAGCTGTGCAAGTTCGCGCCGCGCGACTATGCCAAGCACGTGGCCGAGCGCGTCGAGCCCTGGAGCTACCTCAAGTTCCCGTACCTCGCTCAGGTCGGCTGGAAGGGATTCGTGGACGGCAAACAGTCGGGCGTCTACCGCGCCACGCCGCAAGCGCGGCTCAACGTGGCCGACGCGATGAGCACGCCGATGGCCCAGGAAGCCTACGAGGAGTACTTCCAGACGCTGACCGGCGACCGCAGCGGACGCAAGATGGTCCACCACACGCTGGCCATGCACTGGGCCCGGGTCGTCGAGATGGTGAACGCCGCGGAGCGCGCGCTGGAACTGGTGCGCCACCCGGAACTGACCCATCCCGAGAACTACCGCGTGGTCCCCCACGACACGCCCACCGAGGGCGTCGGCATCGTCGAGGCGCCGCGCGGCACGCTCGTCCATCACTACGTCACCGACGAGAACGGCATCATCCGCAAGGCGAACCTGGTGGTTGGCACCACCAACAACCACGCGGCGATCTGCATGTCGATCAAAAAGGCGGCGCAAGGGCTGATCCACAAGGGCAGCGACGTCACCGAGGGTGTGCTGAACATGATCGAGATGTCGTTCCGCGCCTACGACCCGTGCTTCGGCTGCGCCACCCACAGCTTGCCGGGCCAGATGCCGCTCGTCGTCCGCGTGCGTGACGTCGACGGCACCGTCATCACGGAGGGCCGGCGCTGACGCCTGGCGCGAGAAGGAGCACGGACCATGGCTGATATCCGGGATCGGTACGACGCGCTCGTGATCGGCGGCGGCATCGCGGGCATGCAGGCGGCACTCGACCTTGGCGAGCAGGGCTTCGAGGTGCTGCTCGTCGAGCGGACGCCGTCGATTGGCGGCGTCATGGTGGGCCTCAACAAGGTGTTCCCCACGCTCGACTGCTCGAGCTGCATCTGCACGCCGCGCATGGCGGAATCGGCTCACCACCCGCGCATCCGCCTGCAGACCTATACCGAGGTGCGCCACGTGGAGGCGGTGGGCACCGGGTTCCACATCGAGCTCGACTGCAAGCCGCGCTACCTGGACGAGGAGACGTGCATCGGCTGTGACGAGTGCGAGCTGGCCTGCCCCATCGAGGTGCCGCACGAGTTCGACTACGGCCTTGGCGCCCGCCGCGCCATCTACATCCCGCACGGCAACGCCATCCCCCAGAAAGCGGTGCTCGACGTCGAGCACTGCATCTTCTGCGGCAAGTGCGAGAGGGTCTGTCCGACCAACTGCCTCGACTTCACCGCCGAGTCGCGCACGGTCCATGTGGATGTGGGCGCCGTCATCGTCGCGACCGGCTTCGAAATTCTGCCGATGGGCACCAAGCCGGAGTATGGCGGCAGGCTGCCCAACGTCATGAACCCGATGGCCATGGAGCGGATCCAGTCC
>Ga0066793_10001229_pt1 | contig 11442 bp, 4 predicted proteins | sample PersoiDNA2013189_FD_83876 | JGI IMG/M metagenome (GOLD analysis project Ga0066793, IMG submission 83876) | Permafrost soil microbial communities from the Arctic, to analyse light accelerated degradation of dissolved organic matter (DOM) -... | ecosystem: Environmental > Terrestrial > Soil >...
TCCTTAAGGCTGCGTACCCCCTCGAATTCCAAGACGAACGAGAAGAACCAGCCTCGGGCGGGAGCTCGATCGTCCGTTTTGATCCGCCGAACGCTCGCGCGTCCGCCGTAGATCTTCCCGCGTGCGCGTGCCAGAAGCGCATCAACGATCTCGTGACCGACCGCAAGGAATTCCAGATCCTCGTGATCGCGGGCGACCGACGGGTCGAAGGTGACTCGACGGTTCCACCCCTCTTTGACGAGCTGCGGGTATTCGTTCTCGAATTGGCCTTTCAGGCGCAACTCAAGTGCTCCGGGAACCTCGTCATCGTCGCCGATGGTCGCCCCAAGCTCGGACAGCGCTCCCAGCGTGAAACGCTTGAGGGCGCTCGTGTCCACGGCACCTCGCTTGCCGAGCAACTCATCGACCTCATCCTTGCGATAGGACTTGGTGTCCATGATCAGATCGGCGAGCTTCCTCTCCGCCTCTCGGGCTCCCCGGATACGAGCTTCGAGCCTCTCGTCTAGGTTCGCCAGGGCTCGTGAGCCTTCGCCCTCAGGTAGCGAGAAGGCCCGCTTCAGGTCGCTCTCCACCGTCCCTAGGATGGGGTCGAGGCCACCGATGGTTTCCTCGAAGACACGGATGCGGTTCGCGAGAACATCCAGAACACGCTCTTCGATCGTGCCGATGACAGAGAAGTTGAAGATGCGGACGTCGTGCTTCTGCCCGATCCGGTCGAGGCGGCCAATGCGCTGCTCCACTTTCATGGGGTTCCACGGGAGGTCGTAATTGACCAGGTTGTGGCAGAACTGGAAGTTGCGGCCTTCGCCGCCGGCCTCCGTCGAGATCAGGATCTGCGGGCCGTGGCCATCGCGAAACGCCGCGACCGCGCGGTCCTTTTCCTGCGAGTCGAGTTGACCGTGGAAGACGCTGACCGCCCACGATGCCCGGGCGAGCTTCCGGGTCAGGTAGTCCTGCGTATCGCGCGACTGCGTGAAGATGAGAACCTTGGGTTCCGTCTCAATGCGAAGGATTTCCTCCAGACCATCTTCTAGCGCCTTCGTCTTGGAGTCGGTCTCGATCCTGTCGAGCAGCTGAACGATCCTTGCGAGTTCGCCTATCTCGCCCTCGAGCAGCTTCCGAGCCCCAATGCCGAGGAGATCGTCGAGGGCATCCTCAGCGCTGTTCTCCTCGAGCTCGTCCTCGAGCTCCTCTTCGTCGATCTCCGGTCCGCGCGCCAAGATTGGTAGTCGTGCTTCAAGCTTCTCGATCCTCCGCAGAAGCGATTGGCGGACGGCGTACGAACTGCTTGAGTTGAGCTTCTGGAATACCGCCATCAGGAAGCCGAGCGCGTTGTTCTGCTGGGCGCGCGACTGCGCGTAGCCAGTGTGGACATACTCAGTGACCGCCTCGTATGCCTCGCGCTCCTGGTCGGTCATCTCGACCTTCCAGACCGTCGCGCGTCGCGGCATGAAACCGCCGACTTTGGCCTTGCGGTTCCTGATCAGGACTTCACTAAGGCGGTGCTTCGAGGCCAGGTCTGTTCTCATGCGCGCCCGACCTTCGATGGATCCCAGCTTCTCCTCGACCTCGCATCTGGAGCCAAGGAACTCGGTGATCTCTTCGCACGCCAGGTCGCGCTCTTCCTCGTCCAGTGTTTCCCACCGATCCAGGCGATCAACCGTTACGTTCAATCCTCGGAGTTCAGCTCGGTGCTGCTCGAAGTCGTTCTCGTCCGCGAAGAGGGTCGGGTCGAGCAGTTCGATCAAGGAGTAGAGCTCGAACGGGTCGAGTTGCATCGGCGTCGCGGTAAGCAGCAAGTAGCCGAGCGAACGACCATGCTCGGGGTCTGCCAGCGCTTCGGCGAGGCGGTACAGGTTGGTGGAGCGGTACCTCCCGACGCCCTCGCGCGTTCTGCGGGCGTGGTGAGCCTCGTCGATGATCACGAGGTCCCAGCCGGCTAGCGCGATTTGCGCGCGCCGTCGATCATCCCAGGCAGCGTAGCTGCTCGACGCGATCACGCTGTCGCGCAGCGTCCAGACGTTGTCGCCGGGGGTCTCCGCCTCGAGGAAGGCGATCGTTCCCTTGTTGTAGTGAGCAAATACCTCGTTGAACTTGCGGCGCAACTCGTACTGCCACTGGCCAACGATTCCTGAAGGAGCAAGGATGAGTACACGCTTTGCCACGCCCCGGGCGCGCAACTCCTTGAGGATCAGACCAGCCTCGATGGTCTTCCCGAGTCCAACCTCGTCGGCGAGGATGAACCTGTGTGGGTAGGTCGTTGCCACGCGGTGGACGACCGCGACTTGGTGCTCCTTGATCTCGACACGCGAGTTTGCCAACGACGAGAGATCGTCGTACTGGTGGGCGAACACGATCCGCGTCGCCGCGATGCGAAGGTTCGAGGTACGAGCCGGACTGAACTCGCCAGCTCGAAGTAGCGCGATCGGATCGGTGATTGCGGCCGGTCGCAGACCAGTTTCCACGACCGACTTGGTAGCTCCTCCCGCGAGGCTGACCTGTGAGACCAGCAGCCCGGTGGAGATGGTCTGAAGGGTGACGACACCGATTTCGTGGTCGACCGTCGTCTCGACTTGGGCGCCGACGGCGAACGCAACTCGTTCGAGCACCGACGACGGCCACGCGTAGTCGTGGGTTTCGCCGGAATCAAAACGCACACGAACGCGGCCATTGGCGACGTCGTCAACCACGCCAATGTTGCCTGTCTGCCCATTTCGCCAGCGGACGACTGCGCCTTTGGCGATCGGAACCACGACATCTCCCCTGCGGGCGCTACATGCGCCGCTCTTTGCCGGACACTCCATCTCGTATCGTAGCCACGGGCAGTGCACGTCGGGGCATCTCGACGACACGGCGAGCACGGGGATTAGTCAATGACGGTGCATTTGAGCACGCGACTCACCTGGCACGATGCCGGCTGGGACGGGACGGTATGTTCCGACCCCCTCGCCAATTCGTCCTGGGTGATCGTGTTGCCGGTGGCGGAGTAGGCTCCCGGCAGGCACAGGAAGGGCAAGGACTCGCCTCTTTCTCAACCGGGATGAACGGCCACTCGGTGCGTACGGTCAGAGGCTGACCGCGCGTCGATTGAGTGATCACCTGGATGCTCTCACCCCCGCGGCGACAAATCGATCCGCAGCTTCGCCGACAGCTCGTCCATTCCTGCGGCCGGTACGCTGTCGCTGAGATAGACCGCCAGGTCTTCCTGGCGAGGCTGCCCGAAGACCAGTCGATAGACGGCGAGGGATGCACGCAGTCGCCGGAGATGCTCAACCTCTCGGGTGAGGGGAACCAGCGGAACCCGTCGTTCGATCTTGGCCGGCCCCTTATAGACCCAATACGGTTCTATGTCGCGGCAGTCGGTGCGTTGTACGCCCTTTGCAGCCTCGTCGAACATCGCAGCCCATGGATCGACGGCATTTCGCCGGAAGGCGGCTTTACGCTGGCGTGCGGCTACGTTCTTGCGAACGGCATGTCCTTTGTAGCGATGCACGCGGCCTTCTCGCTGCTCCAGATCAACCGGGTTGGCCGGGAGGTTCCAGTGGACCACGGCGTGGCAATACTGGTGGAAGTCCAGCCCTTCCTGACCCACGGATGTTGACGAAAGAACGAACGGCCAGAACGGCGAATTGAAGGCCGACCGGACTGCGTCTGATCGTTGGAGGACGTTGGCGTCATCCGTGCCATCTCGGCCGAACCGGAGCGCGAACCTGACCCGCATGGGCAAAGGCCCGATATCCAGTGATCCGTCGCGGATCGCTATCGCATCAGCGCGATACGTGACCGCGCGGATTGTCACGGCCTTGTGGACTTCGTCGGCCATACGTTGGGCTAGAAGCGGCAGGTTCCCGTCCATGTGGCCCAACCACTCCGGAAGCAGGTGCACGTACTCGTCCAGGGTGGCCTGGAGGTTGCCATTGACTCCCTCCTCCGCCGCGCGGCGCCAGTAAGCATCGTCGCTGACTGCCGTGCCTCGGAGCAGCGCCATCATCTCCGGTACGTTGAACAGCGACCTCAGGCCCCAGGCGATTCGGAGAGCGGCTTCGCGCACGTGGATCTCCGCGAGCTGAGGACGAGTTCCCCCAACGCGGCCCAGGACTCGCCCCACGGACCTGAGCGCGCACACGCCGGGCCCGCCCACCGCCAGGGCGGCCATGGCCTCGTTCAGGTCCTTCGGCACACGTCCGAGCTTCATGCCTTCGCGGAGAACACGGGCTGCCAAGTCAACATGCTCCACCCAGGCACTGACGTCGTCTTCGTCGGCGTCCTGGCCTTCGGCTGCCCACGGCCGTCTCAGAATCGTCGGTTTCCGTGTCTCGAACCACGCGATCGTTTTGTCTCTGGCCCACCGGTGGCGATCCAGGAGGATGGGGGCCGCCCAATACCAACGCTGGTCCTCGATGCCCTCCTTCGGCGCGCTCCGCGTGAGTGCCGTCAGCGCCCTGCCGATCCGTTGAGCAGCCTCTTTGACGATCTCGTCTGCTGGCACGGAGCGGATCTCCGCGCCAAGGTCCCGAGCGATAGCGAGCGGATCTCCAAGCTCGGCCAGCGACACGCACGGATACAGGAGACTGAACGTGGACATGCCGGCCGGGCCGCTTTCGGACCGGCGGATAGACAGCAGGCCGCGGAGCTTGGCCCGTTCGTCTCTGTCGTTCGTCGCAGTGACGTCGCGGCTCTTCATCATCTGGCGCTCGGCTTCGTAGCTCAGGATGGCCGAGATGGCGTCCGGCACGACGTTCCAGCTCGAGAAGATGAGCCGCTTCGTCATGGACTGTGCGCTCGCCGTGGCCCAGGGCCCCCGACCCTCGTAGTAGGGCAGTGAAGGTGGCAGCCAGGGGAATTGCCATGTTCCGGAATCGACCGTCTCGTACGCCAGTGCCCGGAGTCGCGCGTTCCCAGGATCTATGCGCTCGTACGCCGCAATCGCCTCAGGCGAGAGGAGCGTCGATGGATCGATGCAAGCGGCCATTCCCGGGTCGCTTGCCGATGCCACCAGTTCGCGCTTTAGCTTGTAATCCGTCATGAAGTTGAGCAGATACGGAGAAGACTTCCAGAAGTCGGTGACATCTCCGGCCCGGACGCGTTGGCTGATGCGGTCCGCCGTGGCAAAGGCCCTGATGTCGCCTGCGGTCACTTTCGTGCCGGCCATCTGGACATCGGTCAGCATCCCGCTCCGGTCGGCCGTCACGGAGAGACGCTCGGTCCGGACCATGAATCTGCGCAGCCGCTTCTCTATCCGTGCCTTGCTGTGGAAGACGGCCTTCCCTCCGTCGGCGCCCATATCCATTAGGGCGTGGCGGTAGTCACGCAACTCAACAGCGAACGCGGAGGTCTCCTCCCTGCCCATTAGGAAACGGGCAGTCCGCAGGAAGTCTGCGTAGTGGTCCTCGCCCTCCTCGTCACGAAGCGTGTACATCTTGTAGGGCGTCGCAGAGAGCAGCAGGACCCGGGTTTGGGCATTGGTGACGGTGTCGCGCTGCTCGAATAGCTGGTGGGTAAGGTGGCGAATGTCATCCGGATCTTCCGGATCTGGGTCCGCCAGCAGGTCGCGGAAACGTTGAAACTCGTCGAGGATTACCAGATCCGGCTCTAGAGCTTCCACGCACGATCTGGCCAGGGCCAGCCTCAGCTCCTGGACGACGCTTTGGCGTTCGTGCCCCACGTCATTGGCGTCTTCGTCGTCGAGTCGGGCGACGAGTGTCCAGAAGCGGGCGAGAAGCTCCGGGCGCTTCTCCAACTCCTTCCGATAGGCTTCCGCGAGGCCGGGATCAAGTCGATCGGCCCCCTTTACCCCGACTCGTGGCATGCCTCCCACCGCATCACGGAATCGCCCCAGCGACTGACCGCCCTGGAGGGTTCGATATGCGCCCATTCGATCAAGCGGCTCTGCCAGGATGTGCTCGAGCAGCCTGAATACAACCGCGCGCTCCTCTGACTTGCCGGCCCGGCTGCCCATGTTGAAGCTGGTGCCTGGGGTGAGCGAAACGAAGTTGAGGCTCCGCTCATCCAGTTCGTGGAGGTGACGCGGGAGCAACGTGATGCGAGTTGGCTGCTCGAAGTTCCGATCCCCGGTGATGTTCAGCCGGCGAATGTTCTGCGCGGCGATGGCCGCGTTGGAGCAGATATAGACGATGTCTATCCGGCGCGTCCCAGCGGCCTGTAGGTGGGTGACGGCTTTAGCAATGACCCCGCGCGCTACTAGCGTCTTGCCCAGCCCCACCTCGTCCGCCACCAGGAACTTTGTGACCGGATCCGGACCATACATGCGACGAAACACATGGTCTACGGTGCGGCGCTGGAAGTGCTTCAGGCCGGAGAGTACCTTGGCTTCGATGCCGGTGGCATCTATTCCCGTGGTCATTGTGGGCCGCTCCCGAGTAGAGCCTCGGCGATCGGCTGCCAGATCTCCTCCCATCGTTCCGGAAGCACATCCGAGCCGGCTCCGGACCGGTTCAGCTCCGTCAGTACGCGCTCCACGTCACGAAGACGATCCGGGTCGCGCGCATAGGCGCGGACCAGTGGCTCCAGCAGGGCGTCAGATGCGAACGCCGAAGCCCAGGCGCCGGCTGAAGCACCCGTGCCACCGGAGCCTTCGTTCCAATCGAGCGCTGCGTCCAGGTTGCCCAGCAACAGCAGGAGGAAGCGGACGAGGCCGGCTCGATCTTTGAGGATCTGACCAAGGACTCGCTCGACTCGACCCTCTGGCCCTCCGTTCAACTCGGCCACCACGACGAACGCGATCCGTAGGTCCCCTGCTGCGACAGATACTCCGAAGAACGGCGTCACGCCATCCTCGGACAACTCGAACGAGGTGCTGAGACTCCCCGTGATGCTGGGCTTGATTGCCGCGCCCTGCCCGAGTGTCGCCGGCCAAACCAGGATTTCCATGCCCTCAAGCTCGCCAATCTTCGTGACAGTTGGGTCGCCACGGAGAGATACATTCCATCGGTCCGAGGAGGCCGGGTCGCAGATTGCGGTGAAGCGCAGCCCGCCGATCGCCCGCCGCACTTCGTCGAGTCGACGCTCGAGCTGCTCCTCTTCGGTAGGTGGGATGGCATCGTCGCCGATGGGCTCGTATTCCTCAACGATCTTGCGAAGGCCGACGCGAGCCGCATTGTCCCCGATTGCCGCTTGGAGACCGCAGTCCCTATTCCGGCCGGTCAGCTCGACGAGGAACTCGACATTGCCGTGAAACGCCGCGTCTGTAGCGTTGGCCGATCCCGTCCAAATGCGCCCAAACCGTCCAGCGTCCGCAACATATGTCTTGGCATGCAGGCCAACGAGGCGGTTCGTGGGAGGCGGGTTGTCCGCCGTTTGCAATCCGCCATCTCCATCAGGTTCTGGCGAATCGCCGACTGCGTCTGCGGCGAGGACCAGCCGTTCGGCAAGGTGCGCCAGGGCCTTCGCGCCAAGGCTGTCCATTGATTCGGGACGAGACAGAACTACGGACCCGCGACGCTTCTTCGTGAGCGCGGCCACTGTCCTCGCGGACAGGAATGGCGAAACGATGAGGAGGCGGTCGATACGGCCGTCAAATGGCCAGCGTTCCTGCCCGTCGTATCCGAGTGGCCAGAATCGGATCTCATTGAAGCCCTCCGGCAGGGTCCAACGCGCTTTCGCAAAGTCGGCACCCAGAGACTGGACAGCGCTGGAGCGCTCGCCCGGCAGAGGATGAGTCCTGTCGGCCATCTCGATGAGAGCGTCCGCAAACGCGGACATCTCCGGATAGATGGTTTCCTGGCCGGGAACGCCGTCGAGCCGGAGTATGGTGTCCCACGACCGATCAGCCGTCAGGTTTCGGCTGAGGCACAGGAATCTAAGGCTCGTCGACCCGGTCTCGGTGTCTCGGTAGCGCAGGTACCAGACCTTGGGATGGAAGATCGCATCCGGCTTCGGCGGCACCACCGGGTAGACGGCCTTTTCCAGGTACACGATTAGTCGCTGATCGATCGGTGGGACCACCACCTGGCCGGCCTGATGGAAGAGCGTGATTCTGCCACTGTTTTCTCGTAGCGCCTGAAGCATCGCTATGGGATCCAGGGCAGTCGATCCATCCGCCCGCTGGCGGTCGAACATCGCGAACGCGACCGGCGCAGTCAGCAATGACAAGAGATCGAGCGAGTACGTCGTCCCGAACGCGGCATCGAGCATGTGGCCCGGTGGTGGTCGCAGGGCGTCGAGCAGGAGGGTCCGCCCGTCGGGCTCAAGCATCGGCAACATCCAGTTGCCGCCGCGAGCCCTTCGCGATATCGGTCACGATCGTGTTGGCGTCGGTCCACCTGTACGTCAGCCGACCAAGTCCGGACGCGCCCGACCATCGCTCTAGTGCACGGGGATTGTGCAGGCGCGCCAGCCCACCCTTCGTCTGGCGCTCGCGTGCCCGGATCAGTCTGCGGGCCGACTCGTCGTCCTTCATCCCACGAGGATCGGCGACTGCCAGATCTATCCACGTCGCTGCGAACCGGCATGCCGGCGACGACAGGCGCGGGTTGAGGAGGCGCATGCGCGACCAGAATGGGGATTGGCCCCATGCCGCCAGGGCGTCCTGGTCGCCGACCATCTGGGCCGCCCAGACGTCAAGCGCCTTGCGATATCGGTCCACGAGGGTCGAGTCCGCCGCGGCTGTCTGTCCGGCCAGTTCTTCAGACAGCATCAAGTGGTATAGGAGAGCTGCCCCTTCCATCACCAGGGAGAAGAGGCGGGCATATTCGATGTCCGTGCATAGGCTTTCTTCCAGTCTCCCAATGCCCATCTCCCATGGGGCCTTCGCCGCCGCCCTGCCAGTGGTCTTGCCGGCTACGCAGGCCGCTAGCAGGGAGTCCGGAGCGGAGCGACGGAGTCGCTCGCTGAGGAAATCGGACTCGGAGGCCGTCAGGTCGAAAGTGGTCTGGCTCAGCAGGTCGTCCGGTGGATCCGGTATTGATCCCAGCCAGTTGCGACTGGCACTCTGGAGCAACTCACCACCATCGGCGTGGCGGGCTGCCCTCTCGTCTCGATAGTGCGCGTCGAGCGAGGCGTGGTAGCGCTCCACCGAGCCGTCGAACAGTCGGATTCCCCAACGGCGTAAACCCTGCCAGTAGATGGAGCTCGGCAGTCTCTGCAGGGTCTCGCCGGCCTCGATCCCGATAAGCCCCGAACTGGCGCCGACACCTCCCTTGGCAAGGCTCCCGACGAGTGTCGCCTGTAGTTCACGGGCACGCCGCCCGGCCCTCGCCGATGGAACTCGCTCGGCTTCGATCAGCTGGTAGATCCAGGGGATGAAAAAGAAGTAGCGAGCCCTCGTTTGGATCGTGCTGGTGCCCGGGAAGAAGTGATCCGCGAAAGTGTCGCGAATGGTGCCTATCCCGAGTTCATCGAGGGTCCCCTTCTCACGGAAGAGGTTGATAACCTCCGCCATTCGACGCCGTTCTGCGTCGTCGTAGGCGAGCCAGCCAAAGGTGGAGGTCATGGCGCGGAACTCCGGTTCTGCTGGTGGCTTTGATTGCTCACGACGCGCGCTCGTCCGAGGCTGTCGCCGAGCGAAATCAAGAGGCCGTGATTGTGACACGCGCAGATGCGACACAAGGGTGCGAGGTGGGTCGCCGTGACGTTCCCCGAGATAACACTCCCTCGGGTCCGTGACAGCTTCGTTGTCACGCGAACGGAGGCTGGCTGCCCATTACGCCGGCCCAGGACTTCGGAAGCGTCCTAGGCGGCCCACTCCGTCAGCTATGCTTGAGGCCCCAATGACTGCCGACCAGCCCAATCCGCCCGCGAAGGTGGATCTTGCTGGGGCGGATAGGTTCCTCGCGGGCCTCAACGACGAGCAGCGCGCCGCCGCGTCGACTGCGAGCGGACCACTCGCCATTCTTGCCGGTGCTGGCACTGGCAAGACGCGGGTGATCAGCCACCGCGTCGCCTACGCCACTGCTTCCGGCGCGACCGACCCGCGCCAGATTCTCGTCGTAACCTTCACGGAGAAGGCCGCCAAAGAGATGCATCAGCGGTTGGTTGGGCTGGGCCTACCCACTGTCGCGGCTCGCACCTTCCACAGCGCGGCCCTCCGCCAGCTTGGGCATTTCTGGCCTTCTCACGAGGGCGTTGACCGCCCGTTCCCAGAGATCATCGAGACGAAGCTGCGACTCCTCACCTCGATTCTTTCGAGGGAGCAGGGTGCCGTCCGCTTGGTGCAGGCGGCTGACATGGCGCAGGCGATTGAATGGGCGCGCCTGCGGCTCATCACACCCGAGTTGCTCGAGAAGGCGGCGGCAGACACTGGGCACGAATTGCCCGCCTCGCCGGAGGAAGTTGTCCGCATCTGGGCCGCCTACGAGCTTGCGAAGCGGCGAGCGAATGTCCTCGACTTCGAAGATCTGTTGGAGCGTATGTATCGGCTGATGGAGGACGATCCAGCAGTCGCGGCTGAGGTGCGGGCGCGATACTCCTGGTTCAGTGTCGACGAATACCAGGACACCAACGCTCTGCAGGAGGCTCTTCTGCGATCCTGGTTGGGAAAGCGGACCGACCTTGCCGTTGTCGGCGACGCCGACCAGACGATCTACTCCTTCTCGGGCGCGACCTCGGACTACCTCAAGTCGTTCGGACGCCGCTACCCTGGGGCGCGGATCGTGCAACTCAGCCAGAACTACCGTTCCAGCCCGCAGATACTCGCCCTGGCGAACAGGTTGCTTGGCGCGGCCGGGATCGACAAGCACCTTACGCCCACGCGCTCGCCAGGTCCCGAGCCGACGATAGCGACCTTCGTTGACGGTGACGCCGAACTCGAGGGGTTGGTCGCGGAGCTGCGCGCGGTCGCGGCCGCCGGGATCCAGACAGCCGATACGGCGATCCTCGTCCGGACCAATTGGCAGATCCCGCGGATCGAAGCTTCGCTTGCCAAAGCAGCCATCCCATTCCAGGTCCGAGGCGATGGATTCTTCTCCCGAGCGGATACTCGCAAAGCGCTCGACGCTTTCAGTGGGCTGCCTCTTGCCACACGATTGATCCGAGGGTCGCGGCTATCGGACTTGGTCGCGAGCTCTTGGACCAAGCCCCTGGGCTTTGCGCGTGATGCGGAGCCCAAGACTGCGGCTGCGATCGACCGTCAGTCCACGCTGACAACTCTTCTCAGTCTCGCCGACGAACTCGCCGAGCGAGACGGCGGAGCGTCGATCGACGACTTCATTCAGGACATCAGGTTCCGTGCGGCAGCCGAGCAGGAAGGGTCCGCAGAAGGCGTAACCCTCTCAACGATCCACAAGGCAAAGGGACTCGAATGGGACGCTGTGCTCCTGCCATCGCTGGAGGAAGGGATCCTTCCTTACTACAACGCGAGCAGTTCGCCGGGTGGAGTCGCCGAGGAGCGCCGATTGCTATACGTGGCCGTGACGCGCGCCCGACGCCGGCTCTGGATGGGGTCGGCGCGACGGCGCCGCTTGCCCTTTGGCGAGCGGGAGGCCA
>Ga0066793_10001230_pt1 | contig 11441 bp, 12 predicted proteins | sample PersoiDNA2013189_FD_83876 | JGI IMG/M metagenome (GOLD analysis project Ga0066793, IMG submission 83876) | Permafrost soil microbial communities from the Arctic, to analyse light accelerated degradation of dissolved organic matter (DOM) -... | ecosystem: Environmental > Terrestrial > Soil >...
CCGGACCTGCCCGTGCTCATCGAGACCGCCCGGCAGGCGGGGGTCCCCGTCAAGCTGTCCGCGGCACCCGCACTGGATCAGGTGCCCTCCGGCGTGGGCGTGTGTGCGTACCGGATCGTGCAGGAGTCGCTGTCCAACGCCGGCCGGCACGCACCGGGAGCCACAGTCACCGTGTCAGTCGGCCATGATGCCAGCGCGGTCCTGCTGCGGGTGGCCAACGGTCCCGGCGCGCTCGCCGGGCCGCTGGTGAACGGCCACGGCCCGGGGCAGGGGCTGTCGGGCATGCCGGAGCGGGTGGCGCTGCTCGGCGGCTTCTTCACGGCCGGCCCGGCACCCGACGGCGGCTTCGTGGTGTCCGCGGTGCTCCCGCTCAGCGAGGCGGCGTGACGGCGGACGGCGCGGCGGCAGACAGCCCGGTGCCAACAGGCCCGGTGCCAGCAGGCACAGTCACGCGCTGCCTGATCGTTGATGATCAGGCGATGGTCCGTGAGGGCTTCGCGGCGGTCCTCGCCGCCCAGCCGGGCATGGCCGTCGCCGGGCAGGCCGCTGACGGCGCGGAGGCGGTCAGCCAGGCGCGGCAACTGGAACCCGACGTTGTCCTGATGGACGTGCGGATGCCGGTCATGGACGGGCTGGAGGCGGCCCGGCAGATTCTTGGCGCCGTACCCGGCCCGCACCGGGCACGGGTGCTGATGCTGACCACATTCGACCTTGACGACTACGTGTATGAGGCGCTGCGCGCGGGGGCCAGCGGCTTCCTGCTCAAAGACGCCACAGCCGCCGAACTGGTCCACGCCGTCCGTGTGGCCGCCGCCGGTGACGCGCTGCTCGCCCCGTCGGTGACCCGCCGGCTGATCGCCGGCTTCACCCACCGGCCGCGCCCGGACCCGCCGCCCCCCGCCGCGCTCAGCGCGCTCACCAGCCGGGAAACCGAGGTACTGCGGCTGATCGCCCGCGGCCTGTCCAACACCGAGATCAGCGATGCCCTCGTCGTCGCCGAGCAGACCACCAAGACCCACGTCAGCCGGATCCTGGCCAAACTTGACCTCCGCGACCGCGCCCAGGCCGTCGTGCTCGCCTACGAGACCGGCCTCATCACCCCTGGCGGATAAGGCCCGGCCCGGGAAGTTCTCCTGCGGAGCCCGGATGGCCCGGAGATGTTATGCGGCGGCCGCCGACCGCGCGGCCCGGATTCCGCGCGCAGCGCTGACCGTGGCGACGGCGGCGGCTAGCAGGACCATCGGAAGATATATCCCGAGCGGCCATCCCTCGTGGTAGCCGGCGTACTGAGGGGCCCAGAGGTAGAGGCCGATGGCGGCGACGATGCTGGCGGCACCCGCGAGGCTGATGGCCGCCGCCGCGACGCCAGCCGCGTTGACGGCCAGGCTGACGGCCGGGCCGCGGGGGCCGAGCCTGCGCAGGGCCAGCCCGGGTCCGGCGGCGAAAGCGCCTCCGGCGGCGAATCCGAGCACAATGACGGCCAGGAACCACCACGGGCCGATGCCGCCGGCGTGACGGACGAGCCTGGCGATGACGATCACCGCGGTGAGGTACACCGCGGGCACGATGACCGGCGATAGCAGGTATGCCATCTCGCGCGGGCGGTGCTCACGACGGGCCCTGCGCATCATCAGCAACCACAGGGGCACGGCGCCGCCGGCGAGGGCGAGCACCGAGACGAGTACGGCCCCGTCGAAGACCCAGTACGACCACTGGACGATCGGATGGCCTGGCGGCTTGAGGCCCTGGGCCTGGGTGAGCTGCGCAAAGACAAGCGCCAGGCCGGTCAGCGCCGTCCACGCCGCCAGGACCGTGGCGAGACTGGCCCGCATCCGCGCGGGCCGGTCGTAGAGATGCCGCGGCGGCCAGACCCACGCGGGCATGGCCTGCCACGCCAGGCTGGCGACGGTGCGCAGGTCGGCACCAGAATCATCCAGCAGGATGCGGACCTCGTCACCGTAGCGGGCCTGCCAGGCGGCCGGGTACAGGGAGAGCGCCACGCGGGCCAGCACGCTGGCACACGACGATCCGGCCTGCGGCATCTGCGCGTTGCTCATGCTGTGTCTCCCGCTCGCCTGCGGGGCGCCTTGGGGCGCCCCTTCCCTCGTCACTCGTCCCTCGCTCCTCAGTCCAGGCGGCGCCGCGCCCCTCCAGCTCGCTCATGCGCCGGCCCAGCCGTAATGAGTGCGAAGCCGTTCCCGCGCCACGGAAGCGACCTGATTCATCCGCTCGGACTGCACCGCGAGCGCGTGCGCCCCGGCCGCCGTGAGGCGGTACGGCCGGCGGCGGTCTTCGGATTCAAGTGGCTCGATCAGGCCGCGGGACTCCAGTCTCGAGATCACCGCGTACAGGGTGCCGGCGGACAGCCGCACGCCCATGGTGTCCGCCACGTCCTGCGTGATGGCGTACCCGTGCTTCGGCTCGTCGGCCAGGCTGGCCAGCACCAGCAGCGGCGGATCGGCCCAGCGGTCCAGTCGGTCCGTCACGTCACCCTCCTGCTCATCATCGCGCTCCCTCGTTACCTTCCCATGGATCACGGTATAGCGGCTTACGCTATACCGCAAGTCGCTATACCGTCTGGCAGGCTAGCTGTGATGCAAGGCGCCCTCCCGGTCGGTTACCGTCCCTGTGTGGATGTGGCGTCGCTCGGCTTCCAGACCGACCTCATGATCCGGCGGCTGGCTGGGTCAGTCATCGTTGATCGCCGGGAGTACCTGGTGGTGCGGACTCCCGCCAATCCAGGGTTTTGGTGGGGCAACTTCCTGTTGTTCCCGGCCCCGCCCCAGCCCGGCGATGTCGCGGACTGGGTGGCCGCATTCACGGCGGAGTTTCCGGGCGCCGGCCACCTGGCCTTCGGCGTCGATGGAACTCGCGGAGAGCACGGGGACCCGGCCGAAGCCGCCGGCTTCGGCCTGGCCGCCCAGGTAAGCACCGCACTGACGGCGCTGCGGCTGAGGGAGCCAGCCCGGCCGGGCACCGATGCGGTGTTCCGTCCCCTAGCCAGCGACGACGACTGGGCGCAGGCCGCCGAGCTGGGCTTGGCCTGCGACGATCACCGTGATGATCCTGACCACCGGCTCTTCGCGGAGCGCAGGCTCCGCGAAGCCCGCGAGCTGTGCTGCCGCGGCTGCGGCGCATGGTTCGGAGCTTTCGTCGGCGGACGGATGCGATCTGGATGCGGGATCTTCGTCGGCGCGGCTGGCGTCCTGCGGTTCCAAAGCGTCGAGACCGATCCCCGGTACCGCCGCCGCGGGCTGGCCCGCCGGCTCGTCTACGAAGCGGGCAGCTACGGGCTCACCGCGCTCCGTGGCGGGACCCTCGTCATCGTCGCCGATCCCGGCGACGTTGCCATCCGGATCTACCGGTCGCTGGGCTTCGCCGATGCTGAACGTCAAGTGCAACTCCTGCGAGAGCCCCCGCCAGGGGAGGGGCCGCCCACTTAGCAGGCCAGGCTCACCGCGGTGTTCTCTCTGCTGGAGGCGTCCCGGTCCGGCTCAGCGGGCGCAGCCGGACCGCTGGACACCGCTTCCGGCTTCAATGCGGTGATCACCGGCGGCACGTGGGCCCTGCTGCTGGCCGGAGTCCTGGGGGTGACTGTCTCCAGCGGCGAGTTCCGTCATTCCACCGCCACTTTGACCTATCTCGCCTCGCTCCGCCGGGACCGGGTGCTGGTGGCCCAGGCTGTCGCCGCCGGGATCGGCGCCGTGTTCGGCCTGGTCGGATACGTGATCGCGGCCGGTGCCGGCCTGGCGTTCGTGGCCTCCCGCGGCTACCACGTGCCGGTCGGCGACGCCACGATGGCCCGCTACGCGGTCGGCCATGCCGTCGGCGCGGCTCTGCTGGCCGCGATCGGGGCCGGCCTGGGCTCGCTCATCCGGTCCCAGCTGGCCGCCGTCACCGGCGTCTTCGTCTGGGCGATCGTGCTCGAGTCGCTGGTGGGGAACCTGTTCAAGCCCGTCCAGCCTTAACTGCCCTATACGACGGCGACGACCCTGGCGGGAGCACGGCTCGTTGGCGCGGCCTTCGGCCCCGCCAACGGCGCGTCCACCTGCGCGGTCCCGCTCCCGTTCGCGGCCGCGACGGCGCTGCTCGCGGCTGTGGCTATCCTGATCGCGGTGGCGGCCGCCCGGACGACCGTGGCGCGAGATGTCACCTGATCGCGATGTCACCTAATCAGGAGGCGGCTGTGGCGCCCGGCGGGCACGTCATCGAGAACCCGCTCAGCGGGGAGCAGATCACGATCCGCGCGACGGCCGCGGAGACCGGGGGCAACGCACTCGAGTGGGAGCTCGTGCTGGCCCCTGGCGGCCGGGTGCCGAGCAGCCACGCCCATCCCGAGCAGGAGGAGTCATTCACCGTGCTCGCGGGGCGGATGAGGTTCAGGGTGGGGGGCCGGCGGGTGACCGCGGGCCCTGGCGACACGGTGCGGGTCCCGCCCGGCACGGTGCATCATTTCGCCAACGCCGGAAGCCAGCCCGCCCGGGTCGCGGTGCAGACCAGGCCCGCGCTGAACATGCAGGAGCTACTGGAAACCGCCGCGGTGCTGGCCCAGGAGCAGTACGCGGCGGCCCGCAGGCTGCCCAGCCCGCTCGACCTGGCCCTGTTCATGCGCGACTTCGAGCGGGAGGTGCGGGCTCCGTATCTGCCGCCCGCGCTGGTCCGCGCCGTCACCCGCCCTCTCTCCTGGCTGGCCAGGCGGCGTGGGCGCGACGCGCGCTACCGGCGCTTGCGGGAACCCGCTGCGGGCCGGGTCGGCTCCTGACCGCCAGCCGTCGCGCGAAGGACACCGTCCGATGAACGCGGTCGAGGTCGCTCACCTGGTTAAGCGCTACCGGGCAGGGCGGCGCAACGCCGTGGACGACATCAGCTTCGACGTCCCGGAGGGCCAGCTTTTCTGCCTGCTCGGGCCGAACGGCGCGGGAAAGACGACCACGATCTCCATCCTCACCACGACCCTCGCGCCGACCTCGGGCCGGGTCCGCATCGCCGGCCGGGACCTGGCGATGGAGCAGGCGGGGGTCCGCAGGGAGCTCGGCGTCGTTTTCCAGCAGCCCTCGCTCGACCTCAATCTCACGGCCGAGGAGAACATCAGGTTGCACGCCGTGCTCTACGGGCTCTACCCCTGGCGCCCCCGGTACCGCCTGATGCCGGCCGGCTACCGCAGCCAGGTGCAGGAGGTGGCTGGCGTCCTTGATCTCTCCGACATCCTGGGACAGCGTGCGCGCGCCCTGTCCGGGGGACTGCGGCGGAGGCTGGAGATCGTCCGGGCGCTCATGCACCGGCCCCGCGTGCTTTTCCTCGATGAGCCAACCGCGGGCCTCGACCCGGAGAGCAGGCGCAGCCTGTGGGCCTACCTTCGGCAGGCCAGGGCGGCCTTGGGGACAACGGTGTTCCTGACAACGCACTACCTGGAGGAGGCGGAGGCAGCCGACGCGGTGTGCGTCCTGGCCAAGGGCCGGATCATCGAACGCGGTAGCCCGGCCGAGGTCAAGGCGCGCCAGCTGAGCCCGGAGCTCGTGCTGGACGCCAGGGACCGGGACGGTCTGCGCCGCGAGCTCGACGCGCTCGGCCTGCGGGTCACCGGGACCGGCCAGGGTGGCGAGGCCGGCCCGCTGCGGGTGCCGCTGAACGGGCGCAGCGCCCAGGGCATCATCGCCGCGATAGGCGCCGAGCTGACCCGGTTCCAGATCGCCGAGCCGACGCTGGAGGACGCCTACCTGCTGCTGCTTGAGCGGGCCGGGCCATGAACGACCGGGCCACGAGCGATAGGGCCATGAGCGCGCATCCAGGCACTGGATCTGCTCCGGCGCTGACCGGCCTGGCGCACGAGCTGTCCGGGATCGCGATCATCGCCCAGCGCGACGTGATCAAGCTCCTGCGCGACCGGCCCAGGCTGGCGGTCAACCTGGCGTTCCCCATCCTGCTCATCGGCGGTCTGGGCAGCATCCTGCAGCCCACCGTGGGGCGGGTCACTGGCCTGAACGCGGTGACGCTCGCGTTCACCGGGGTCCTCGCGGCCAGCCTGTTCCAGTCCGCGGCCGCGGGCATGATCTCGATCGTCGAGGACCGGGAGACCGACTTCTCCCGTGAGCTGTTCGTGACCCCGGTCGCCCGGCTGACCCTGGTCACCGGGAAGGTGGCCGGGGAGACCCTGGTCGCGTTCTGCCAGGGGATTTTCATCGTCGTGTTCGCGGTGGCGTTCGGCGTCCGGATGTCGCCGGGGCAACTGGCCGCGCTGCTTGCGCCGGGCCTGGCCTGCTGCCTGCTGGGAGGTGCGTTCGGGCTCGCCACGATCGCCGCACTGCCGAACCAGCGCTCGGCGATGCAGATCTTCCAGTTCCTGATCATCCCGCAGTACGTCCTCGGCGGTGTCCTGGTGCCGCTGCGCGGGACGGCGTCGTACCTGAGCGTGCTGGCGCACCTGATGCCGATGCGCTATGTGGTCGAGCTGACCCGTGCCGCGTTCTACGCGGGGACGCCGGGCTACCGCCAGGTTGTGTCTGGCAGCCCGCTGCTCGACACGGTGGTGACCGGGACGCTGTTCGCCATCCTCATGATCGCAGGGGCGGCGGTGTTCGGCTACCGGGAGCGAACCCGCTGAGCTGTGCGGGCCCGGCCCGTGCCCGCGGGCCGGGCCCGCTGAGCCGTGACCATTGTTCAGCCGCTCTCCAGGACGCGTGCGAAGGCGCGCAGGTAGCGAGGGTCGCCCTGCCGCTCGCGCAGCAGCCAGTATTCGGCCCCCCAGAACAAGTACCCGTCCATGACGAATCCGCTTTGGTTACTCCAACGCATGCACTGGCTGTAGTTCCCGATCAGATCCTCGGGACGGCAGCTGTACATGGCCCGGCCAGCCGGGCTGGGCGGGGTGGTGACCGCCTCCCACGGTTCAGCCTGTACCTCGGCGATCATCAGCCGCCGCCCGTCCTTGGCGGCCCAGTCGAGCAGCCGCTCTCGCCGCTGCTGCTGCCAGCGGGCCCTGCTGCCGTCGAGGTACAGGGTTAGCGGCCCGGCGGCGGCCAGCGCGTGGCGGGGGTAGAAGTCGATGCCGACGATGTCGGCCAGGCGCTGCGCTACCGAGAGAGAGTCACCCTGATCCCTGGTGCGCCACCATTGCTGCACCCGGACCGGCGTGGAGGTCGGCAGGAAGCCGTTCATCATGACCGGCCTGCCCGGGTCCGCGGCGCGTACCGCCTCGACCTCCGCGCGGACGAACGCCTCGGACAGGCGCCAGGAGTGCTCCATGCCGAGCGGGTCGACCGCCTCGTGCTCGACCTGCCAGGCAGTGATCGCGTCCCGGTCCCGGTATCGCTCCACCACGCGGGTGACGAACGCGGTTCCGGCCTCCAGCAGCCGCCGGTGCTCATCGGGCCTGACCAGGGCTCCTTCACGCAGTGGCCGGTCCAGGTGGTGTGGCGGCACGAAGAACTCCGGGTAGCCGAACGCCTTCACCGGGCCGACGCACATGATGACCCGCTTGCCCGCCCGCTCGGCGGCGTCGAGCTGGCGATCGAGTTCTTCGGGCTGGAAGCTGCCGGGCTCGGGTTCCAGCCGGTTCCAGTAGGCACCGAGCCGGATCAGCTGGAACGGGTACGCCAGGAGCGCCCGCAGGGCGGCCTCAGGATCCAGCCCGAGCGCTGCCGCCTGCAGCGGCCGGAAGCTGATACCGATCTGCGCCGCGCCGCGCGGCTCCACCGGCATCTCGCGCCAGCGGTCGGTCAGTGGGCGTGCAGCCCGCATCAGCCGCAGCTCGGTCAGGACGGGCAGGAGCAGGGTCGCCGCCGCCGCTGCCGCAGTCTTGGTTCCTGGCATGGGTCCATCATGCTGGCTGGCGGGATGCGCGTCGTCCGCCTGACGGCTACGGCCGGCTGCGCCCTCAGCCGACGCGGACGGCCGTCACCCCGGCGGCCAGATGACGGATGCACGCCCCCAGCAGGGCGTCCACGACATGGGAACGGCCCATGGCAGCCGGTCAACTGATCATCGAGGTGCGTTCGATGGTGCCAGGCTTCGAGGGCGTACCATCGTCCGGTGATTTTGCGGTGCACGAATAAGCTTCTCGCCGTCATCGGGCCGGCGCTCGCCCCGAAACCAGCGCCAGCGCCTGATGCGGAGGACTGGTACGCGAATCTGTTGTGGTTTGATCGGCGCAAGTGCCTGCTGCTGACCCACTCGGCCACACTTTTCTCGATCTTCGAGGCTAATGTGAGCGCGCTGGGCCTGCGTGCGGCGGGCCCGTTGGTCACCCGCCTCATCGAGCGAGAGCTTGCCAGCGAGGGATTTCCGTCCGCCGTATTCGCCGGGCTGGAGCCGCAGGATCTGATCCTCGCCAAGACGGCTGACCGCAGCGTCCTGGGATGCATGAACGACATGGCCTTCCGGTGCCAGAACGCGATCGCCGGGTCTGGCGGCCTGATGCGCACTGACCTCGTCGCGCTCAACCGGTCGCTTCGGCGCAACATCAACAGTGCCCGCGACTACCAGCCCCCGATCGAGCTGACCGCCCGTCGTCTCAAGGGGCACCTGGGCCGGTGACACGCCCTGCGCTAGGGCGTGACGGGTCTCGGGTACGGCCCTAGACCGTTCGGCGGGGTACCGGGTCGCTGGTCTGAGGACTGGTGCCTGCTCTGCCACATTCGGGCGGCGAGCGGATGGTCTGATGGTGTTCGATGGCCGTCATGACGATGGCTGGGTTGTTCGGCGAGGCGGATCTGCGGCGGGTGGCGGGGGAGAGGTCGTTTGGCCGTGGTCTGGGTTATCTGGACGCGGTGGGCGATCTGGAGACCGGCGTGGACCAGGTCACGGCGACGGTCTACGGGACGGATGCCTACGAGGTCGTGCTGGATCTGGACGATGGCGGTGTCACGGGTGAGTGCTCGTGTCCGCACGGCCAGGAGGGTTTCTTTTGCAAGCACCTGGTCGCGGTCGGGCTGACCGTGCTTGGCCAGGCTGGTGACGTTCCGGCCCAGCGGGTGGCTGCCGCCGCGAAGGCCCGGTCGCTGGAATCGTGGCTTGAGGGGTTGTCCCGTGATGACCTGCTCGCGCTGGTGCGCGAGCAGGTCCGCGAGGACCGGGGCCTGCGTCGGCGCCTGGAGCTACGGGCTGCTGCTGCTGGGCCGGACCTGAGCGATGTCCGGGCTCGGGTTCGTGAACTGCTCGACGTCCGCGGCTTCTCTCGGTACGGGGCCATCGAGTACGCGGACGCCCGGGCATACTCCTCCCAGGTCGACGAGGTGCTCCCGGTGATCGACGGGCTGATCGACGGTGGACAGGCGGCCGAGGCGGCGGACATTGCCGGGCAGGCGCTGTCCGCGGTGCTGGAGGCGCTGGAACAGGCCGACGACTCCGACGGGTACATCGGTGGCAGCGCGCAGGCGCTCGCCGATGCGCATGCCCGTGCCTGCGCTGCCGCGCCGGTGGATCCTGTCGGGCTGGCCGCGTGGCTGGCCGGGTTCGCCCTCGGTGACGGGCAGATGCTCGGCGATTTCGACGCCGGTGCCTACCATGATGCGCTCGGCGAATCCGGGAAGGCCGAGTACCGTCGGCTGATCACCCAGGCGTGGCGGGCGAACCCCTCCGGGTGGCACGAGAAGTACCTGATGCAGGGGCTGCTGCGCACCGACGGGGACGTGGACGCGCTCGTCGCCATGTACGCGGCCGAACTGCTGCCGAGCGGTTACACGCACCTGATGATCGCCCAGGAACTCGACCAGGCCGGCCGGGCCGGCGAAGCCCTGGAGTGGGCCGAGCGTGGCCTGCGCGAGGCCGCCGGGAGCGTGGACACCCGGCTGGTGGACTACCTGGCGGCTCGGTACGAGGACGCTGGGGCGTTCGGCGAGGCATTGGCCGCACGGCAGAGCGCGTTCGACACCGGCCGTACGCTGGCCAACTATCGCGCCCTGCGGGACGCCGCGCGCAAAGCCGGGCAATGGGAGGCGGTGCGCGAGCGTGCCTTGGGGCTGCTGCAAAGCGATGCCACCGCCTCCACCGCGCACAGCCGCGCCGGTTTCGGCTGGAGCGAGGGCCCGGTGTGGATCAGCGCGCTGATCGACGATGGTGACGTCGGGGCGGCGTGGGACGCGGCAGCCGGTGTCGCCAGCGAACGTCAATGGCTCACCCTCGCCGATCTGCTCAGCACTGACCGGCCAGCCGACGCGCTGCCCATCTACCTGCGCGCGATCGAGCCGCTGCGGTCCCAGACCGGCGACCCGGCCTACCAGCAAGTCGCCGCTCTGCTCACCAAAATTCGGGACTGCCACCAGCGACTAGGCACATCTCCGCAGTTCGCCGTATTCCTGGCGGCACTGCGCGCCGATCAGAAACGCAAACGCAACCTGATCAAGCTCCTCGACCAGCGCGGACTGTGACCCGGTGTTTTCTATAGCCTTTGAGCGGTTACGCCACGTGATGGGAAGGTTCTGTCATGCCAGGTTCCGCGCGGGAATAAGGATGTGCCATGGGTTGGCGGGCCAGTCCGACCTCGCGAATGATCTGGAGCACGGTGGAGTCCAGTGAGCTGGCTGCGGGGATGACTTGCTCGATTCCGCTGGGAAGCAGGTCAAGCTCTCGGTACCAGCCGCTCATCTCATCTCGCCCGAACTCGGTGGCCTGCGGCCGGCCCGCGTGGCGCCGCATGGTTTCGTCGAATGGCACGTCAAAGTAGTAAAAGCGGGATATGCCCAGGTGGTCGTGGTACAGGGCGTCGAGCATCGCCCCGTAGGTCGTGGCGCGGAGAATTCCGTCGATGATCACGTGGAAGCCGTGGCCGAGTGCGTAGCGGGCTACCGTGTCGATGAGGCCGATATTCGCCCCGCCCGGGACATCACGCTCGCGCAGCACGACCCGGCGAAGGTTGTCCTGGCCGACCAGGGCGATGCCACGGCCGTGCCAGGCGCGTACTTCCGCCGCCACAGAACTCTTGCCCGACCCGGAGTTGCCGCGCAGGACGATCAGGCGCGTCGATTCGCCGCCAACCTTCACCCGGCCCACGCTAGCGGCGGCAGGCGCGGCCACCCAGGCGGCGCGCTGCGGCCACCCCGGGCTTCGCCAGGCACCGGGCCCTTCACCCGCATGTCATTGAGCACAGCTGGTTCGGGCGCTCCGGCCAGGGCTACCGTTTTCGACCACGCGTTCGTCACCACGCGACACAGCGCCCAGGTCCGCAGTTGCGCCTATCTCCACGCCCCCAGGGAGCAGGGCCCCACCTGACAGCTACGGTCGGCTAGTCCCTCAGCCGACGCTGCCCGCCCCTCGGGCATGGCGCAGCTCAGGCCGGATAAAGCTCCAGTTCCGGGGTGTAGTGGCCGGCCAGGGCGGCCACATTCATCGAGACGCGGCGGGCCAGGGCCCGCTGGCCTGCCGCCCACTGCGCGGGCTCGCCACGCCACGCGGCCAGCGCGGGGTCCACGAGCGCGCGCTGGCCGCGTGGCGTGGCGAGCCCGCGC
>Ga0066793_10001232_pt1 | contig 11437 bp, 9 predicted proteins | sample PersoiDNA2013189_FD_83876 | JGI IMG/M metagenome (GOLD analysis project Ga0066793, IMG submission 83876) | Permafrost soil microbial communities from the Arctic, to analyse light accelerated degradation of dissolved organic matter (DOM) -... | ecosystem: Environmental > Terrestrial > Soil >...
ATGCCTCCCTTCAGGACGAATCCACCCTTACTCGCGCGGAACAGCTCGCGCAAGAATCTAGCCTGGACACGTTGGAGCAAAGCAGATGTCATTTGACCATCATCAATGTATTACGTTAGTTCATAATAATAGAACTAATGTGATACATCCATGATGCCCGCCGGCGTGATACGTCGCCGGGTTTGAAAGAGTCTCTGGCCGCCTGGATCGACACGTTGATCCGAGGAATGAGTCCGGGTAGCCCCGCGAGTCCCTTGCACGAAATCCAGCTTCAACGGCGCGATTGGCAAACGCGCGCGCATCAAGTGGATCTTTTTCATCCAATTAGCCGGTATTTACACTATATTGACTTCCTAATGAATCAATACGCGGCTTATTCAGCCGCGATGCGCGCCGCGGTCTAGATGTCGAGGTTAGTGACCGTCAGGGCATGCTTCTCGATGAATTCCCGGCGCGGCTCAACCTGATCGCCCATCAGGGTCGTAAAGATGTCATCCGCAGCGACCGCATCCTCTATCCGCACCTGCATCAGACGCCGGGTTTCAGGATTGATGGTGGTATCCCAGAGCTGCTCGGGATTCATCTCGCCCAGGCCCTTGTAGCGCTGAATGCTCTGGCCCTTCTTCGCCTGCTCGAATAGCCAGCGCATCGCGTCCTTAAAGGCGCCGATATCGCGTCGTTCATCGCCGCGCGTGACGAAGGCACCCTCCCCGATCAGGCCGGCCAGTGTGCGTGCCAGATCAGCAATCCGGTGATATTCAGCTGATTCGAAAAACTCGCGCGGCAAATATTTGTTACTCGGCGTGCCATGCTCGGTCTTGTGGACCATGATTCGGGCCGCGTGTCCGTCGGCGGCAGCGTGCAGTTCCACACGGAAAGTGCGGGTGCCGTCATGCAGCGCGTTTAGCCTCTCGCCCAAATTCCGCACCCAATCGCGCAGCCAGTCGATACGAGCAAAATCTGCGGGCGCGACTTCTGGCATGTAGATGAGCTGCTCGAGGAGTCGATCGTCATAACGTCGCGCCCAGCGTTTGATGATCGCCTGCACCTCCATGTACTTGCGAGCTAGCATCTCAAGGCCCGCCCCGGAAAGAGCCGGTGCCGCTGCATTTACGTGCAGGGCGGCGTTCTCGATCGCGGTGTTGAGGAGAAGCGCATTCAACTCCAGGTCATCTTTGACGTACTGCTCCTGCTTGCCACGCTTTACCTTGTAGAGCGGCGGTTGCGCGATGTAAATGTGGCCGCGCTCGATGAGTTCGGACATCTGTCGATAGAAGAACGTCAATAGCAGCGTGCGTATGTGGCTACCGTCGACATCAGCATCGGACATCAGGATTACGCGGTGATAGCGCAGTTTCGTGATATCAAACTCGTCGCGGCCGATGCCGCAGCCGAGCGCGGTGATGAGCGTGCCCACTTCGGCGGAGGACAGCATCTTGTCGAAGCGCGCCTTCTCCACATTCAGGATCTTGCCCTTCAAAGGCAAAATGGCTTGCGTGCGCCGATCGCGGCCTTGCTTCGCCGAGCCGCCTGCTGAGTCGCCCTCAACAATAAAGAGCTCCGACAGCGCCGGATCCTTCTCCTGGCAGTCCGCGAGTTTCCCAGGCAGGCCTGCGATATCGAGCGCGCCTTTGCGGCGCGTCATGTCGCGGGCTTTGCGCGCTGCTTCGCGCGCGCGCGCGGCCTCAATAATCTTCGCGACGATGGCGCGTGCATCGGCAGGATGCTCGAGCAGGAAATCCTGGAGTTTGGCGCTGACAGCCGTTTCAACAATGCCCTTGATCTCCGATGAGACGAGCTTGTCCTTCGTCTGCGAGGAGAATTTCGGATCCGGAAGCTTCACAGACAGGATCGCCGTAAGCCCTTCGCGCGCGTCGTCTCCGGTTGTTGGGATCTTCTCGCGCTTGGTCGACATCTCCTTTTCGATGTAGTCATTCAGCGTGCGCGTAAGCGCGCTGCGAAATCCCGCGAGATGCGTTCCACCGTCTTTCTGCGGAATATTGTTGGTGTAGCAGAACATGCTCTCCTGGTAGGAGTCGTTCCACTGCATCGCGACTTCGACATTGACGGTGCCTTCCTGCGTCTTAAAGCCGCAGACAGCGCCGTGAATCGGCGTGCGTGCGCGATTCAGATATTTAACGAACGCCTGCAGCCCACCGGCGTGCTCGAAGACATCGGACTTGTTCTCGCGCTCATCGATGAGCTCAATGCGCACTCCGGAATTTAAGAACGACAACTCGCGCAGGCGCTTCGCAAGTATTTCGTATTCGAACTGAATGTGGGTGAAGATCTCGGCGCTCGGGCGGAAACGGATAATTGTGCCGCGCTCGGTCGATTCCCCGGCGACGGCAAGCGGCGCCACCGGCACACCCAAGTGATATTCCTGACGATGCACTTTGCCATCACGGCTGATAGTGAGCTTCAGGTACGCCGACAACGCGTTCACCACAGATACGCCCACGCCGTGCAAGCCTCCCGAGACCTTGTAGGAGCTGTCATCGAACTTCCCGCCCGCGTGCAGGACGGTCATGATGACTTCGGCGGCCGAACGGCCCTCTTCCGGGTGAATATCCACTGGAATACCACGTCCATTGTCGGATACGGTCACCGACTCGTCGGCGTGGATAGTGACGACAATCAGGTCGCAATGACCGGCGAGAGCCTCGTCGATGGCGTTGTCCACCACCTCGAAAACCATGTGGTGCAGCCCTGAGCCGTCGTCGGTATCCCCGATAAACATGCCGGGGCGTTTGCGCACTGCATCAAGACCCTTTAAGACCTTGATACTACTGGAATCGTAGACGTCGGTAGCTGACATGAATGGGCCTAAAATGCGACCCGCCATTATAACGACTTTACGTCCGTTTGACCCTCCCCTGTTCCACGTGGAACACGCGGTCTGCCGGTCCGAACGGCTCCTGGTTCGGCTCGAGGGATGTGAGCACGAGCTGGCAGTGCAGACTCTTCACCTCGCGGACGAAACGAGCCAAGCGATCGCCGTCGAGTTCTGCTGCGGGATCGTCAAGCAACAGCGTCGAAACCAGGTCGGTGCGGTCGCGAAGCATTTTCAGCTGCGCAAGCACCATCGCAATCGCCAGAAGCTTTTGCTGCCCGCGGGAGGCGACTTCGAGCGCCGGACGTCCGTCGATCCGGATCTGCACGTCGGCCCGATGCGGGCCGACGTGGCTCACACCACGGGCGCGGTCACGCGAAAAGGAGGAAGCGAGCGCCTCGGTAAAAGACGACTCCTGGTTCCAGCCAGGCGTGTAACGCAGATCGGCTGCTAGGTCTGACAGGGCACCAACCGTGGCTTGCCAATACGGCGTGAGCATCCCAAGCAGTCGCGAGCGTGCGCTCGTGACGGCTTCGCCGTGACGGACCAGCTCCCCGTCCCAAGCACGAGCCATATCGGCCCGCCCGCCGCGCAACGCCGCGTTACGTTGCTTCACGACGCGCGTGTAGCGCTGCCAGCTGCCGATAAAGGATGGTTCCACGTGGAACACTGCCCAGTCGAGCCAACGCCGACGGCGCGGGCTACCCTCTTCCACCAGACGATGAATGCCCGGCTCAATCACCTGAACCGGAAAAGCCTGTGCCAGCTCGGTAAGCGATCTTACGGCCGCGCCGGCGACCTCGGCTGTAACAGGAGTATGCCGAGCGACCGCGATGCGAACCGTCTGGGAGATAGCACCTTCCGTGCGGCCTATCGCGTAGAGCGAGGTCTCATCGTGTCGAATCAACCGCTCGGTATTTCTCGTGCGAAAGGAGCGGCCGCGGCCTAGGAGGTAGATTCCCTCGAGAATCGACGTCTTGCCCGAGGCGTTGGCGCCTCGAATGAGATTCGTGCCCGGCGCGAGGGGGAGCTCAGCCCGTTGAATACAGCGGATGTTCTCGAGCGCCAACTCCGCCAGGGGCATGCGGTAATCGCTACAGCCGCATGGGCATGACGACGTACTTCGTATTCGTCGTTCCGGGCGCCCGGATAAGGCAACTGCTGTTCGAGTCCGTGAGGCCGATCTCGACGCGATCGGTGTCGATCGCGCTCAAAGCATCCAGTAAGTAGTTGACATTAAACCCGATCTCGCACTCTTCACCTTTGTAATTGATCTCAACCTCATCCTCCGCCTCCTCCTGCTCGGGATTGTGGGCTTGGATCGTCATGAGGTCGGACTTCACCGAGACCCGCACGCCACGGTATTTCTCGTTGGAAAGAATCGCCGTGCGCTGCAATGCCTGCCGCAGGATGTCGCGCTCCGCATCGATGATTTTGGTAGGCGCTGCCGGTATAACACGGCCGTACTCCGGGAAACGTCCATCGATAAGCTTCGAAGTGAATCGAATATCGGCAATCTGGGCGCGAACGTGGTTTGTGCCGATCGCCAGATCAATAGTCCCTTCCGCACCCAGGATCCTTTGCAGTTCGAGCACGGCCTTGCGCGGCAGAATGACCTGCTGCGCAGACTTCACGCGCGATTCAAGCTGCGCTTCGGCAAGTGCCAGGCGATGTCCGTCGGTGGCTATGGCGCGCAGCGCCGTGCCTTCGGTTTCAAGCAGCATGCCGTTCAGGTAGTAGCGCACGTCCTGCTGCGCCATCGCGAAATGGGTCTTGTCGATGAGCCGTCGAAACTCCCCTTGCGTGACGGTGAGCGTCTGCTGCGCGTTGATCTCATCCACCACTGGAAATTCTGCGGCAGCGAGACTCGAGAGCGTAAAGCGGCTGCGCCCGGCACGCACCGATAGACGCTCGCCTTCGGTCGACAGCGTGACATGGGTCTTCTCAGGCAGTGCGCGAAAAATATCGAGCAGTTTTCTACCCGGCACGGTAATCGCACCGTTTTGCTGCACGTCAATATTAGCGGCTGCCACGAGCTCGACCTCCAGATCAGTGCCGGTGACGCTCAACCGATTGTCATGCGCTGACAGCAATACGTTGGCGAGAATCGGCATGGTCTGGCGGCGCTCAACAACACCGATGACGCTTTGTAGAGGACCTAGAATATTTTCGCGCGGTGCTGTGAGCTTCATGAATAACTCTTTCTTAAAGATCAAATCTTAGTAGTAGCTGCAATAGGGCCTGTGTATCGCGGGGATAAGTTCAACTTCTCTGCGCGCTCATACGCTTGCGTAGGGCGGATGGCCTGCGAACCTGTGGCACGAGCTCTGTATGAGCTGTGGATATCCTGTACGTGAATTCATCGCCAGATCTATCCACAGGACATCCACAGAACCATGCACTCATCCAGCGAGAGTTCTCAACAAGTTTGAATAGTCTTCAGTCATGCGCCGCTCGCTGTCGCGCAGCGCCTTGATTCGCTTGCATGCGTGCATCACCGTCGTGTGATCACGCCCTCCAAAGGCATCCCCGATTTCCGGCAGACTATGTGTCGTCAATTCCTTCGCAAGAGCCATCGCGACCTGGCGCGGCCTTGCGACCGAGCGGCTGCGGCGCTTCGATAGAAGATCCGCCATTCTAAGCTTGTAGTAGTCGGCAACGGTCTTCTGAATGTTCTCGATTGTTACGAGTTTTGCCTGCAGGGAGAGCAGATCCTTCAGCGCTTCCTTTGTGAATTCTATGGTGATCGCGTGGCCCGTGAAGCGCGAGTTCGCAATGACACGCCGCAGCGCCCCTTCGAGCTCGCGGACGTTGGAGCGAATGCGCTTGGCGATGAAAAAAGCCACCTCTTCGGGCAGCACCACACCGCTGCCCTGCGCCTTGGTCATGAGGATCGCAACGCAGGTCTCAAGCTCCGGCGGCTCGATCGCAACCGTAAGTCCCCAGCCGAAGCGCGATTTCAAGCGCTCCTCCAGACCCTCGACCTCTTTCGGATAGCGATCGCAGGTGAGGATCACCTGGTGCTGGCCTTCGAGGAGCTCGTTGAAGGTGTGGAAGAACTCCTCCTGCGAGCGCTCCTTGCCGGCAAAGAACTGAATATCGTCGATCAGAAGCGCATCGAGCGAGCGGTACGCGGTCTTGAATTCATTCATTTTGTTGTGCTGCAGAGCGCGCACCATGTCGCTTACGAAGCGCTCTGAATGAACATAAGCGACCCGCGCCTCGCTGTCGCGACCCTTCGTCAAATGCGCGATCGCGTGCATGAGATGCGTCTTGCCCAGACCCACTCCGCCGTACAGAAACAAAGGGTTATAGGCGCGCCCGAGGTTCTCCGCGACCTGCAGCGATGCAGCTTTTGCGAGCTGGTTGCTCTTGCCCTCGACGAAGGTGCCGAAGCTGAAGTCAGGATTCAGGCGCGCGCCGACGACCAAGCCTTCGGCGCGTCGCGGCCGGACCGGGGAATTGAGCGGCGCGGGGACCGGCGCCGAGCGCGAACCCACCTCAACGGTGATGATCGGCGCATCGCCCGTGCTCTGGCGAGCCAGGAGCTCGCCGATCCGCGGCAGAAGATTCGCGTTCACCCAGTCGACCACGAAGCGGTTCGGCGCGAGGAGCTTCAAGGCGCCGGCGCCTTCGAGCACCTGCAGGGGCCGCACCCAGGTATTAAATTGTTGCTCGGGAAGCTCCGCCTCAAGCGCGCGCACGCAACGAATCCACAGCGACGCTTCCACGAGCTTCTGACTCCGGCGAATGCCTCGTGACCGAGGAGGGAAAAGGCTGCGCAGTCTATACCTTGACGCGCAAGGGCTGAAGGCTTAGGTATTGTGTTGACACTTTCGCGCCTGACGGCTTAGCCTTGCCGGCCTTTTCGGGAGCCTGTGGACCATGAAGCGCACCTATCAGCCAAGCAAAGTACGCCGCGCGCGTACTCATGGGTTTCGCGCACGCATGGCGACGAAGGGGGGCCGCCGGGTGTTAAGCCGGCGCCGTGCTAAAGGCCGCAGGAAGCTCATACCCTAAGTTCACGCACTTGATCCTCGTCCCTGCGCCGCGGGAGCAGCTCACTCATTCACAGGAGCGGCGCCTGCGCCGCAAGCGCGAGTTCGACGCCGTGTACGCGCACGGCCGGCGCTTCGGTAACGGGTACTTTGGCGTGACGGCGCACGTTAACGTGCAAGGATGGCCGCGTCTGGGTCTGGCGGTCGCGGTTAAGACCGCTGGCAACGCCGTCGAGCGCAATCGTATTCGGCGCGTGATCCGCGAGTCTTTCCGGCTGCATCAGCACGAGATTCCGGCGCTTGATCTTGTGGTGAGCGCGCGCGCGCGCGCGCGCGGCGCCGTCAATGTCGAGCTGCGCGCGCAGCTTGAGCCTTTGTGGCAGGAAGTGAGGGTGAAATGCAGTTCATGGCACAGCTCCTGATCCGGCTGTATCAGTGGACGGTGAGTCCGCTCTTAGGCCCGCGATGCCGTTTTTATCCGAGCTGCTCACAGTATGCGCACGAAGCGCTCGCACGCTTTGGTTTTGCGCGCGGTAGCTGGCTTGCGGTGAAACGCGTAGCTCGCTGCCATCCCTTCCATCCCGGCGGCTTCGATCCGGTACCGTGCGGGTCATCCCATGATGAATAACCCGCGCGTCCTGCTGTGGGGCGCGCTGCTGCTTCTACTGTTCCTCAACTATCAGGCATGGGTGCACGACTACGCGCCCATCGACAAGGCCGCCGCGAGCACCGCCGCTACCCAAGCTGCCGCTAAACCGGACGCGGCGCACAGCCTCGATGCGGCCGTGCCTCAGACCTTCAGCACCGATACGACCACAACACCGAGCGCCGAGCGGCCGCCTGCCGCCGCGGCAACGAGCAACCCTGCACCCAGCGCCGATTCCGCGGTGCAACCCGCCGCGAATGTGCCCAGCGTGCACGTGCGAACCGATGTGCTCGACATGGATATCGGCCTGCAGGGCGGCACGCTTCTGAAAGCGGACCTCCTGCGCTATCCACGCGTGAAAGGTGGCACGGAGCCCGTCCGGCTGATGAATCGTGACGGTGAAGAGTCCTTCTATGAGTTGAAGAGCGGGCTTACAGGCCCCGCGGATGTTGCGCATCCAACGCAGCTTGCAACCTTTACCTCAGCCAAGCGTGAGTATGACTTGGGCAGCGCCACCGAGCTTTCCGTGCCCCTCACCTGGACGGACGGCGAGGGAGTCACGGTCACCAAGACCTTTACCTTGCGCCGCAGCGCTTACCGCATTGCTCTCGATTACAAGGTCGAAAACCGCTCGACGTCGCCCTGGCAGGCGGCGATCTACGCGCAGATTCTGCGCTACGACGTTCCGAGTGCGCGTTCGATGTTCTTCAATGTGGAAGGCAACGCTTTTCATGGACCGGCGATTTACGACGGCGCTAAGTATCGCAAGCTCAAAATTGACAACGCCGATGATCGCCAACTGGCGATCGACGTGCGCAACGGCTGGCTTGCAGCGCTGCAACACCATTTCGTGAGTGCCGTCGTCCCCGCACCCGACACCAGCAACCGCTTTTCCTTGAGCACGCAAGGACGCAGCTTTCAGCTCTCGACAACGGGTCCGCTCGTGAGCGTGGCGCCGGATGAGACTGCGACTTTTCACGAGACGCTGTTCGTCGGACCCAAGCTGCAGGCGGATCTGGAGACGACCGGGCCGGAGCTTGCGCGCGTCGCCGATTACGGTGTCCTGACCATCGTTGCGCGCCCGCTGTTCCAGCTCCTGGGCCGGGTGTATGCGCTGTTCGGCAATTGGGGCGTCGCGATCATCATTGTCACCTTCCTCTTGAAGCTCCTTTTTTATCCCTTGTCGGAGGCGAGCGGCCGATCGATGGCCAAAATGAAGACACTCTCGCCGCGCATCAAGAACCTGCAGGACACCTATAAGGACGATCGCGAGAAACTCGGCCGCCACATGATGGAGCTCTACAAGCGCGAGAAGATTAATCCGGTGGCGGGCTGCCTGCCGATCATCATCCAGATCCCGGTGTTTCTCGCGTTCTACTGGGTGTTGCTGGAGAGCGTCGAAATACGCCAGGCGCCGTTTTTCGGCTGGATCAACGATCTGTCCTCGCGTGATCCCTACTTCATCCTGCCGGCCATCATGGCAGGCGCCATGTTCGTGCAGTACAAGCTGAATCCCACGCCGCCCGATCCCATCCAGGCGAAGGTCTTTATGATCATGCCGCTCGTCATGTCGGTGACGTTTGCCTTCTTCCCGGCAGGGCTCGTGCTCTATTGGGTCACGAACACGCTGCTTTCAATTGCCCAGCAGTGGAACATCAATCGCAGAATCGCCGCGGCGCAAGCGAAGCGCAGCACCTAAAGTGGTAGGCTCAGCGCGGCATGGCACGCACGGAGACCATCGTGGCCGCGGCGACGCCGCCGGGCCGTGGCGGGATTGGAATCGTGCGCATTTCCGGGCCCAGAACTCCTGAATTCGCGATCACCCTGCTAGGACAACTGCCAAGTCCGCGGGTCGCAACTTTTGGCCGCTTTCTGGATGCCAAACAAGAGCCGATCGATGCGGGCCTTGCCTTGTACTTTCCGGCGCCGCTTTCGTATACCGGCGAGCACGTGCTCGAGCTGCAGGGCCACGCTGGCCCGGTCGTCGTGGATGCGCTCATCGCGCGCGTCGTTGAGCTCGGTGGGCGGCGCGCATTGCCCGGTGAGTTCACACAGCGCGCTTTTCTCAACGATAAACTGGATCTGACGCAAGCCGAAGCCATCGGCGATCTCGTGGAAGCGGGTTCGCGCGCCGCCATGCGCTCTTTGCAGGGTGAGTTCTCGGTGATGGTGAAAGGTCTCACCGAGGCGGTGATTGAGCTGCGCACCTATGTCGAGGCTGCGATCGATTTTCCGGAAGAAGAAATTGATTTTCTCGCCGACCGTGCGCTCGCCGAGCGTCTGCAGGCGGTACGCGATCTGTTTGATGTCATGGAGCAGAGCGCGCGCCAGGGCCGCCTGTTGCGCGAAGGCATGACCGTCGTGATTGCCGGGCGCCCCAATGCTGGCAAGTCGAGTCTCTTGAATCGTTTGGCGGGCTACGACGCGGCCATCGTCACGGCGCTGCCCGGTACCACGCGCGACGTGCTGCGCGAGCGCATCGACATCGACGGCATGCCGCTGCACGTGCTCGACACCGCTGGCCTGCGCACCGCGCTCGATGTCGTGGAAGAAGAGGGCATAAGGCGCGCCCAGGCAGAAATGCTGCGCGCCGACCGGGTGTTGTTTGTCATCGATGCGCAGCAGGATCCCGCAGGCCACGCCTATCAAGACGAACGCGAGCGCTTGCCGGCCGATGTCGCGGTCACGCTGGTATTCAACAAATGCGATGTCGCAGTCGGCGTGCCGTGCGCGGACACTGGGGCCGGTCCGCCGCGCCTGACGCTGTCGGCACACACCGGTCAGGGGATCGACACGCTGCGCGCGCATTTGAAATCGTGCATGGGCTACCACGCGCTCGATGGCGGCACCGTGTCAGCGCGCTCCCGGCATCTTGAGGCTCTGGCGCGCGCCCGCGCGCACGTAGAAGAGGCCGCCCGACAGTTGAGCGAGCGGCGCGCAGGCGAGTTGGTTGCGGAGGAGCTGCGCACCGCGCAGCAGGATCTCGGCGAGATCACCGGAGAGTTCACTACCGAGGATCTGTTGGGGCGCATCTTCTCCGGATTCTGCGTGGGAAAGTAGACCTGGTAGCGACGATGCCCAACAACATCATCGTGCCGAGTCGTTCAGGCCATTGTTCGAGCGTACAGATTGAGAGCAAGTACATGGCAACCTGGCTGGTTCGCGCCGGCGTCTACCGCGAGCGATCGACTGGTCCCGCTAAGCCAATATATCCAGATGCCTCCAAGTGCACCTGCAATGGAAATTGCGCGCGCAATATTCTTCACCTCGCCTGAAGGAAAAAAGCTGATGACGGGCCGAACGCTTTCACTCAACGACACCCTCTACGAATATATCCTGGCGCACTCGGTGCGCGAGCCGCCGATTCTCGCGCGCCTGCGCGCGGCAACCCGCGCGTTGCCGCAGGCAAATATGCAGATCAGCCCGGAGCAGGGCCAGTTCATGGCGCTGCTCGTCAAGTTGCTTGATGCGCGCCGCTGCATTGAAGTCGGGACGTTCACGGGCTATTCGAGTCTTGCGTTGGCGCTCGCACTGCCGGCAGACGCCACAATCGTTAGCTGCGACATCGATCCGCAAACGACTGCCGTTGCACGGCAGTTCTGGCGCGAGGCGGGCGTCGCTGCGCGCGTCGAGCTGCGCCTGCAGCCCGGGCTTAAGACGCTGACGGAGTTGCTGGCGGGGGGTGCGGAAGCATCTTTCGATTTCGCATTCATCGATGCGGACAAAACCGGGTACCGCGCGTATTACGACAAGCTTCTGCAGCTCGTTCGCCGCGGCGGCCTCATTGCCGTGGACAATACCTTGTGGGATGGCGCCGTGGCGGATCCGAGCTGCAATGATGCCGACACGCTGGCGCTGCGCGCCTTCAATGCGTACGTTCATCACGATGAACGGGTGGATCTGTCGCTCGTGCCGATCGGCGACGGGCTGACGCTCATGCGTAAGCGCGGCTGAGAAATC
>Ga0066793_10001233_pt1 | contig 11433 bp, 16 predicted proteins | sample PersoiDNA2013189_FD_83876 | JGI IMG/M metagenome (GOLD analysis project Ga0066793, IMG submission 83876) | Permafrost soil microbial communities from the Arctic, to analyse light accelerated degradation of dissolved organic matter (DOM) -... | ecosystem: Environmental > Terrestrial > Soil >...
CCTGGTCGGCTATCACCCCACCTACGCGCGACGGAAGCACGTGGGCGCTGCTGAGTACGCCACGCGCATCACCCAGGCGATTGTGGCCATCGAGCAGGAGCGATGACAGTCCGTAACGAGGTTGCGGTCGGGCACTCGGAGAGCCTGCGCAAACGCCAGCTGATCGATCAGAGGCACCGGATCTAACGGCGTCCGGTAGATCGTGAAGACCAGCCAGGTTCAATGACACGGGATTTCACATGCATCGCATCGTTGCGCCAACGACGAAGCCGGTTCAAGCGGGTGGAGGAGGAGCGGTGACCGACAACCGGATCCGGCCCTGGGCCCGCGGACCCGCAGAGGTGTTCCGCCACGCCGACGAGGGCCACTACGAGGCGTTCGCTGAACTCGGCGAGCGGATCGTTGCCCGAGCCCTGGATCCCAAGCGAGGCGAGGAACTCCGCACGCGCCGCCCGGTAGGCAACCATCGCCTCGAGGATAGGTGGTCGAGTGGCCGCCACGGACGTGGAGATGCCGCCAGACCCAGCGAGGGGGCGGCGTTTTCCTTCGTCTGGGACCCGATCCCGGTGAACAGACGCGCTGCCATCGACCGAGCGTACAGCGACTCGTCAGAATGCGGGCCTGGGCCTCCTTGCGCTGTCGTTGTCACCAGCCGTCGCATGGGATCAGATCAGTCGGTCCGCTCATTTGACGGCGGCGCCGGCGGGGCTTGCGATCCCTCTCGTGCGCAGCACGTAGTTCCCACTCGTCGAGCGCAACATGCGCCCAGCGGCTACTCCGGCAGGAAGGTGTGACGGAGTGTTGACACGATTCGTGCTCGAATCAGGCCGCTAAACATCAACTCGTATCACACCGTCCTGCCGGATCGGCCCAGCGGCTGCTAGTGTTGGTGACGGCGCTGGCGGCTGGCGCAAGGTTCGGGGCGAATAAATGCGGCGATCGCCCCGTGGAATATGCTCCTACCCTCTCGAAGAGCAGGAAGCGCTGATGGTCCCACTCCCGCTTCCACGGCCACCCATCGACTGCGACGAACTTCACCCCACGATTGTCACCGAAACCGGGACGTGGTTCCGCGTCACGGGCTTCGACCCATGTGCATACCCGCCGGGTGGATCGGCGCTCGGGCGCTTCGACTGCCCCGAAGACCTAGATGCAGCCATCCATCCCGCACACTACGGCGTTTGGTACGGGGCGGACTCCGAACTTGGTGCCGTATGCGAAAAGTTCGGCGAGCGATACGGCTTGGTGACACGGGCGCTCCGGACGGGCAAGGCCGTATGGCCGGTCGTACCGACGCGAATACTCAACCTTGTCGACTTGCGCCCACCTGCTGTGACGGGGATCTACAGGCCAAGTCCAGGGATTCACCTGGATCTACGGCTCTCTGGAACCGAAGACTACGACCTGACACAGGCCTGGTCGGCCTGCTTCCATCGATGCTGTCCCGACATCGACGGTGTGCTTTATCGCTCTCGCATGGGCGGCGGCTCATCGATCGCACTGTTCGAGGCACTCGTCGGCCTTTCTGTCGTCGACCCGTTGTCTGCCGTGGACCTCGACTCAGCCACCTCCGAGCCCCTGTGGCAGGCATTCGAGGAGGCCACCCGCGTGCCGGTCGAAGCTTGAGGAGCCGGACCTACTCGACCTACTCGACAAACTTGACATCAGGGCTCCGGCCCTCTACATTTGGGGACATGACGGAAGCTGTCGCAGTCAACCTCCCAGGCTGGGGTGGAGTCGTGCGCCTCCTTGAAGGCGTGGCCTCTGGGCGTCGGCGTTCCGCGCAATCGCACGGAACGGCACGGATCAGCCTTCCGCAGCGAGTGGAGTTCGTCCTGCGTGCTGATGGCGCGTCGGCGCATCCCCTCGAAGTCGAACTCATGGTCGTGGCCCACACCCTGCGCGGGGGGCCTTTCACGGTCGAGGTCCCTGCTGGCGTCAATCCGGCCGAAGCCTTGGGCGTCATTGGTGCGCTCCAGGAGGCCCTCGCTGCGGCTGCTGCCAATCGCGATACTACCGGGGAGCCTTCGCGTCTCGCACGCATGGTTGAGACGCGCAATGCGATCCTGTCCTACGGCGGCGACCCGCCGCTGCGTTGGGAGGAAGTCTCCCGACTGCTGCGTCTCACGAGGGGGGGTGTCTGGGATCGCAAGGCATCCGGCCTACTCTTGGCGCTGCGGGACGGGCCTCGTCGGTTGCTGTATCCAGCGTGGCAGTTCGACACCAGCTCGGAAGATGGCATCGTCTCTGGGCTTCGAGGTCTCATTGCCGCGATGCCCGTGGAGGATTCCTGGGCCCTCGCAGGAATGCTGACGCGACCGCAACCGAGCCTCGGAGGACAAGTACCTATTGAGGAACTCCGTGCTGGAGGGGAGCGACGCGACCGTGCGGTGCGCAAGCTTCTCGCAATGATCCGAGATTCGTACGACGGTGCGACCAGGCCAGCGCGCGGCGAGCGGGTAGCGAGCACGCAGACGTCCGGCTAGTGTCGCGCGCCCGAAGTCGCTTGCGTCTTGCGCACAGCCTTGGCGAGGATCTCGTCGGGGGTCTTGACCCACCTGAACGGGCTGGCGCCGTCGTTCCATTGGCGGGTGAAGCGCTCGATCGCGGCGACGAGGGCCCGGACGTTCTCGAAGCTGCCCCGCTCATAGCTGCCGATCTTGAACGGCAGCTTCGAGCAGACGATGTACTTGTCGAAGTACGTCTCAAGGTGGCTGACCCGCCCCTCGGCGATTTCCTTCTGGCGCGTCGTGAGGTCGAGGTCCGCGAGCAGGGCCGAAAAGCCGCCTCCGACGGTGTAGGGCATCGTCAGCCGTGGGCCGGGAACTGGTGATTGAAGACGATGGCCCAGCGCTCGAACGCCTTGTCGGTCTTGCCTGCTGCGGCGTAGTCGAGGGCAGCCTGGGCACGGACGGCGTCCTCGTCCATGGCCTTGGCGACGGCGGCCCTGTTGGCCGCCGTGAGATACGTGTCGATCCGCTGACCTGAGCCGGCCCAAGGATCCAGGTGCGCGGCCCGGACCCAGCCCGCCCCGGTCTTGAGCGTGGCCGTGACCGCGGTGGGCATGGCTGGCAGGGCGGTCGCCTTCTGCCAGACGCGCTCGACGACCATCTCGAGGTGAAAGGACCGGAGCCTCCCGCCGTTGCCCATGATGTTCCAGGCCTTCATGACCCGGACGAGCGGCTTGAGCGCGCTCTTCGTCCGGACGTTGGCGTCGGTCATGAGCTGGTCGTGAAAAGGCGGGTTGGTGGCCTGCCAGCCGCCGGAGCCATTCGGGATGACGAAGCCGCCGCCCTTGTAGTGGAAGCCTCCGACCAGATCGACTTCCAGGCCCTCGCCAAGCGCCAGGCGCACCGCAATCCCGCGGACGCCGACCCGTGTGTTCGGGTACTTGCGGTTGACGCCGTCGCGGAGCCAACGCAGGAAGACACGCGAGTCCCTCTTGTATCGCTCCCAGTACTCGGGAACGGAGAGCGCCACCACGATGTCGATGTCGCGCTCCGGCCGGACGATGGTCCCGCGGCCATAAGAGCCGATAGCCCACGGAGCCTTCGCGACGGCGTAGTTATCGGCGAAGAACGTCTGCAGGTTCACCAGGCGTCCCGCGGCGATGTCGCGCTGCTTCGGCGTCAGGGCGATGCGGGCCTGCAGTTCGGTGAAGGCTGCCGGGACCGTCGTCGGCATCAGTGCCGGTCCACCTCGTGAAGATAGTCGCCAGCCTCGATGCCAGCGCGGACTCGCTCGCGCAGATCGGCATCTACCTCGCGCGGTTCCTCGTCGCGCAGTACCTGCTGGCGCTTGCCGAGGCCCATGAGGCGGTCGGTCAGAGCGTCGAGGCTCAGGGGACCAATCGCTTCGATGTTCGCGAAGCGGCGAGCGTCGTCGCGCAGGGCGAAATAGCGCGCGCCCTTGGCGGAGTGCGCCGTGGCCTTCGCGTCAGCCGCGATGAAGTCTCGGGTCGCGACAACGATGGCGACTGCGAAGGCGAGGCCGGCCGTGATGCGTGTGTCGCCGCCGGTGAGCGCTGATAGACCTGCCCCGGCGCTCGCCGCGGCGAGGAGGATTGTCGACGGCAGGCCCAGCCAGAAGGCGCGCCCGCGCCACCGCTGGCCGGCGGCGAAGTGCTGCGCGCCAGAGTGCTGCGCGTCTTCCTCGATACGGCTCGCCTCGTCGGCGAGCGCCTTCCTGCGGGCTGCCACGGCTGGGTCCATAGATGAAGTTTCGCACGGCATCATCAGCGGGAAGCAGCCCCGTCGCGACTGCTCGGCGCGGGCACTCTCTGCGCCGTGCATCGCCCTCGTCCGCTGTGGAGTGTGACGCCTTGCGTTGGCCACCAGCGGACGCCGGCGAATGCCGTCAGGTCTTCCCGAACATCCGCGATCGAATCGGCTAACGTGCCGCCATGGATGAGCTGCATCAGCGCCTCGGCGACGTCCTCATCCAGGCGCCCGCGATCCACGATCGCCTGTTGGATCTTGGCGAGCTCGGACCGAAGCCAGGGTCGAATGCGCTCACCGACCTGCAGGCTTCTCGCGGCGAGCTCGTCCGCAGCGGGGCGATTGCCTCGATCAACAGTTCGATTGACCATGTTGTGTCGTGGGCCGGCCTCTTCATTCGTGCGGGCATGCTTCCATCGTTCGCCCACTACACGCTTCTGCGATCCGCGGCCGAGGGTGCCTCAAGCGCTCGGTGGCTCGTGGACCCCACCGTGGACCGAAACGAGCGCGTGGCACGTGGGATGGGCCACCAGCTCGCCGACTTGATCGAACGCCGCAAGCTGGAGCAAATCGCAATACCGACGGGGACCGCCGAGTCATTGATTCGGGCAACGGAGGGTCGTTTGGCCGATGAGCGGATCGAGGAACTCAGGCGCGACGCGGGCGCCGCGGGCCTGACGCCAGTCCACATCACCCGGACAGATCTGGTGGCTCGCTTCGGGGTAGGCGAGTTCGCCTATCGAATCCTATGCGCCTTCGCCCATGCTGGGCTTGCGATCCCATTCGCCGCGTCTACTCGAACCGAGCCCCGCGAACCCGACGCCGGCGGCCTGCGAGCTGTCACGCTGACGGGCGACATTGAAGGTGCGATCCTGATGAGCGGATCCGTTGTGTCGCTTGTCTGGCACGCCCTCGGCGAGGTCTACGCCTACCAGGGTTACCCCATCGACCCTACGCCGCCAGCGGCGGGCTGAGGACCACCGGTCCGATCCCAATCTGCTTCTCGAATCGCCTCGTCGACCCAAACGCGATCTGATCGCCGTGGTTCACCAAGGGCTGCATAAGGCGAAGGGCCGGCGCGAGGTTTCCGCTGAACCAGCCAGAGACGAGGCGCGAGGCAGCGACGATGGCGACGAGCACGACGCCCGTGATGAGCGCGGGACGGATGGTCGAACCCATGGCGTCCTGGTCCAATGGCTCACACGCCGCAAGACGTCGACGCCGACTGATCCCGAACTCGGTACACCCCACGCGACCGGGTAGCTGCCACCGGTCCTGAGTTTCCACACTGGCTGGGTGGTTATCCACAACATGTGGTGGTCCAGGTGGAGAACCAACCACAACATGTGGTGTCTTGGCCTTGACTATCCGGGCAGCCAAGGTAGAGTTTCGGCAACCGGACAGAACGGGCGTTCCAACCCGCAAGCCGGCCGCAAGAGGAGGTCCATCGAAGATGGGCACGCCGAACCAGCGCAATGTCGTCCCAGACGGGGATAACTGGAAGGTCACGAAGCCTGGCGCCGACCGAGCCAGTGGCGTCTTCCCGACCCAGCGCGAAGCCATCGATCGGGCGAGGGAGATCCTCGGACGGGACGGTGGGGGAGAGATTCGCATCCACGGTCGGGATGGCCAGATCCGCGACAGTGACACGGTGGCGCCGGGGAACGACCCGAATCCGCCGCACGACACCAAGTAGTAGCCAAAGCCCGAGCGTCTCCGGTCCATGTCGGCCCGAAACTTGACGGCGACGTGGACCGGATTTGCTCTGACTGACGGGACTCAACCATGGCTCGACAACAGCGCCACCAGAAAGCGACCGACGTATTCCTCGAGAAGGACTGGTTCCTCGGCCCGCCGGTGTCATTTGCGAAAGCATTCCCGCGGATCGCGACCCTCCGGGTCCGTGTGAAGGCGTCCGGCGAATATGACCGGCCGCTCCTTGGGCACAACGACGATGGCTGGCGAACCTACACAGAGAGCGCGACCGGCGAGTACATCGATTGCCGCAACCCGGTCTGCTACAACGGCGGCTTCCGCATCGGTGAGCAGCTACGGTTCATGGAGCAAGCCGGCGAGACACACAGGGATTGGTCAGTCGGCTGCCAAGGCTGGGAGGGCAGCCCTAAGGGTCGGAAGCGGTACCGCCCTTGCGATGAGCATTGGCAGGTCGTGATCGACGTGACCTACAAAGAGCCGCCCCCAAAGCGGGAAACCTAAGTCAAGGAGAACCAACGTGCTCAATACCGCAGTCCCCGGCCGTCGCGGCGGGCAAACGGTCGTCCTCGAGCCCAAGGAACACGCGTTCTACGAAGTGATCGAAGAAGTCGCCGACGCATCCCTTCCGATCCAGGAAGCGCTCGCGGAAATCCGCGACGTGCTGAAGGAGATCCTCGAGCAGCAGAAGAGTACCAATAAGCTGCTCGAACGCAGCCGATAGACGGCTGCCCCGTGGAGCCGGTCGAACGGGAAGAAGACGAGATCCGGGCGTATGTCCTGTCACAGAGTCCGCGCCGGGAAAGGGTCTCCCACGCGGAGAAGATGAACACGCGCCGGATATACGGCGAAAGCTATGACATCTGGGACGTGTGGACCAGCCGGGACCGCTGGTGGGTCATCACGCGGCCCACGAACCTCTATGGGCACGAATGGGCCAGTTCGTGCGGCCGAGTTCATTCACAGGCTCTGAGACCGGTGGGGCGTCCTGCACGCGGGGATCGCCACGGCGCGGCAGATCCCAGCGGACCTGGACCTGCTTCCAGGGCGTCGGACAGGGCCAGGGCTTCAGGCAGACGTAGCAGACCGGTCCGCCGCCTGGCGTATGGCGGGTGTGCCGCAGGCGGAGGCGGTGACGGCGCTCGCGGGCGGCCACGGCCTGCGGGTCGGTCGAGTAGATCACCCGTCCCTCGCGGATCAGGTCGGGGTCATCGGGATCGGGCGCTTCACGCCACTCAAATCGCGTCGGCACGCTTCCCCCCTCATCCTGCCTCCAGATCATCGGACTGGGGCGTCACGCCGTGACCTTTGGCCTGTAGATCGATCTCGCGAAGGGCGAGACAGTCACGTTGCGCGGCCGCCGAAGACCCGATGACCCTTGCCCTGGCCCGAGTAGCCGCGCATTCTCGGGCAGCGTAGCGCGGGGGACAACCGAGGGAGTCCGCCACAAAGGATTGATAGAAGTCTGCTACGCTCATTTCGCCGCTACTTTCCAGTTGGTCTTACCAACAAGCCCAGATTCGCCCGAGACCTCGGCCTGGACGAAGTGGCAAACCGGCACGACCGGCGGCTACTTTCCAACTAACTTTCCAACAGGACGGCTTGCGGCCTCACCTGAATTGCCCGCTCTTGGGCGCGTCGCGTCGCCGACCGCACCTCCTGAACCAACGCGCGACCGAGGCTTCCTATGCGGCTGCCTGACTGCGTTCGCGTCTCCGTCCTTGCGAACAGACGAGCGCGCGCCGTTGCCGCTCGATTCGGTCCGCGCGTCTCTCGCCGACCCGCCAATCCGTGCCCAAGTGGTGCTTTAGCGTTGACTCCTGACCAGACCTTATCAATCCTTTGTGGCGGACTCCCAACCGAGTGACCAGAACACGAGCATGCGCGGCCCCACTGGCCGCACTCCTGCTGTTGGCAGGCTGCGCAAGCAGCGGCCAGCTCTCGACGGCCGTTCCGGCGGCTCCCGCTCCGTCGGCGACGTCGGCGGCGACGACGGCCAACCCCGCCCAGGAAGCGTTGTCCGGCTACCTGGCGATGGCCAGCAACGGCGTCGTGTTCATCCAGTGGACCGAGGCGAACGGGGCGCTGACTGGCACGCTCACGGAGGCGTTCACGTCGTTCGACCCCGCCGACCTCAAGCACTCGAGCTCACCGTTCACCGGAGTCTTATCGGCCGGCTCGGTCACGCTCGCGTTCCCACAGGGGTTCGGGAGCAGCACGAGCTGGAACGGGACGCTCAGCGGAGCGGAGACAGCCTGATCCTGAGCTACAGCGCCGACGATGGCTCGCTCTCGAGGCTCACCTTCCACCCGGGCACGGTCGCCGGCTACAACGCCGCAGTCGCCGAGGCGCAGGCAGCGGCGGCGGCGGCCGGAGCAGAACAGGACGCGGCGGCATCCGCAGCGGCGGCGCAGCAGGCCGAGCAGGCGCAACAGGCCGCCGCCCAACAGCGCCTCGACAACGCGGTGCGCTCCGCCTCGATCGACGTCACCACGGCCCTCGGACAGCTCACCAGCAACGTCGACAGCGTCGAGTCGAGCGTCGGCGACATGACCGGTGACGCGGCCTCGGCGAATGGGGCGCTGGCCAATGTCCGCGGCGCGCTCGCGAGGGTGCAGTCCGCGGCGGCCGTGACCCCGATGGACGACTACCAGCAATCGAGCGTCTGCTACGAAGTCAGCGGCGTCGATTACGAGGTCGGCGGGATCACCTACTACACCGACCCCGTCCGGAACAACGGCGACCTCCAGGCGCAGACGGCGACCGCGGCCCGCAAAGCGGCCAGCGACGCGACGACGGCGATCGTCGCCCTCGAGCGCGCCATTGCGGCCGATCCCGCCGGGGTCAGTCCCGACGTATCGCCGGCGTCAGCACGAAGGACGATCAAGGACCAGCTGGCCAGACTTGCGGCAATCGAGACCACGGCGTCCAAGGCGCTCAAGAGCGCCGCGGCATCGGACTCCACGGCGGCCAGATTGCTCACCCAGGCGAAGCAGGTCGCCACTTCGGTCGGGGCGTCCTGCTGACCGTCAGCCTCAAGGCGGGAGCCCAGCTGGCCTCGCAGCGTCAACGGACTCGCGTGCTACGAGAGCAGGCGCGACTCGACGAGCGCAGCGAGGTCTTCCATGTGATCGTGGAAGTCGGGGACGGCGATCGGCAACGCTCCGGCAAGCTGTTCGCTCCATGCGGCAGCTGCAGATCGGTCTCCTGCCATCGCTCGCACAGTAGCCGGGACTTCCCGAAGCAACACTGCGACCTTCTGCTGCCTGGCGGCAGAGGCGTACACCGCCGCGGTCGCGGCTTTGTCGACGCCGATCGGCGTCGTGAGCACATGGTGAACGTCGAATGCATCTCGGATTCGGTCACCGCGACGCCGCATCAAGGCCACAAGCTTCTCGGCCACGATCTCCTCGGTCGTTGCAGCCCAGACCGGAAAGGAAGGAACGAACCGGCTCACAAACATCGCCCGCTGAGGCGGACGCCGCTCGAGCGGGCGCTCGGCGCCATTGACATCGCATTGGATGAATCGCGACCCCTTGATAGTCAGAGGACGATAGGCGAACTTCACCTTCCAGCTCGCGATGGCATCGCCGACAACCACCTGTGTTCGCGCCATTCCGGGCGGATCGACAAGGTGGTCTGGGCCAAAGAAGTCGAGATCTGGATCCACCGGCAAGACATCGGCATCTTTGGAAAAGCGCTGGCCGCCGTAGAGGTGCCGGACGGCGAACCCGCCCTTGACAACGAGCGTCGTGGGTGCCGTCTCGTGGTCGCCAAGCGCGGCGCAGTTCGCGTATACAAGCCGAGTCAGCGCGAGGTCGTCCTCGAACCGCGCGATGAGCGCAGCCTGCGAGGCCGGGATCAGGCCACGGAAGCGTTCGGCCGTGACAACGGGCAGTATCGGCGTCATCTCGTCCTCTGGTAGTCCAATCGCTCAGCGCCGACGTTGTCGAGGATCCACCACCGTGGATGTGGCTCGCCTGCGGCATCTCCGCGCAGGTCAAGCTGAACCTTCGGCCCGGCCCGGACGACGCGGTCAAGCAACGCGTCAGCCGCTGTTAGGTCCAGGGCCTCGACGAGGTAGCCCAAGCGTTGCGCTGTGGCGCGTGAGGGGTATCGCTGCGCTGTTGAGATCAGAGCCGGCATGTCGTACTGGTTGCTCGCCAGAGCCTTGACGACTTCACCAAGGCCGCCTGCCAGATCTGGCCGGTCGAGGCTGTCGATGATCGCCTTTTCGGGGCTGGCGATCTTGACCGGGGCGCCACCCGACCGCGATGCCCGGTAGCCATAGAAGCGGTCCTTGCTCTGGACGATGAATCGGACGCGAGCGCCGCCGACGAATCGCTCGCGGTGCCGCGCTCGAACAGCGACAGAGACTACAAGCGGATCTTGCTCGGTCAGGCCATGGTGGGCGAGAGCCGCCCACCAAGAGACATAGTGCAGCTCGCCCCGCACCGGCGCTGTCGCAACTCCCAACAACTCGTCGAAGGCCGGTTCAGGTCGCTCGACGATCGTGTAGATGCCATGGCTGACGGGCGCGACGAGTCCGGCTCGGACGAGGCGCTGGATCGCAGCTCGCGTTGCGCCCGCCTCAATGGCCGCGCGCATCGGGAATGTGGGCCCCGCCTCGGCGAGGCGGCGCACCAAGGCATAGTCCCCTCGCGGTGTCGTAGTTCCGAGGTACGATGTGTCCATATCTGAGCAATATGTTACACGAAACTACGGCTGACGCAAGAGGTAGGCCAGGACGAAGCTGACCAGCGGAGCCATCGTCGGGGTTCGCGGCGACTGCAATGACAGCATCAGCCCGGCTGATCCAGCCGCGGCCAGGCCCAACCCCGTCAGCGCAGACCATGGCGCTCGGCGCAAACCCAGGAGGTCACGGCGGGCGATCACCGCCAGCGGTCCGCTCGCTCTCAACCGCATGTGTCGGAAGTGCGTTGTGGGTCGCGCGGCATCCAGACGAACCATGCGTAAATCCCCGGCAAGGACGGCTCCTCCCATGGTGGCATTGCTCGCGGACTGCCTCCGTAGACTGGTGATGTCCAAGCGTGCCAACGCGTTATAGCGCCCAGGTGGAAGGGACGAGGCATTGTGGGACCCGTGCACCTGACCTCGCAGCCAGAGCTGGGCGGGCCAGCACCCCGAGCAGACCGCCACCGAGTGTGGCCGGAAGTAGGGCGCCCGGTGGGGCGACCTTTGCGATCGCCAGTCCCGCGCCACAGACCGCGCCGATCAGCAAACCGCCGATGGCGCACCCAGTGAAGCTCAACCGCCAGTTCCGAACGAGCGTGACGTTGCGCGGCATGGGGCTGTCAAATGGAGCGGAGCGACCGGGCGTCAGGCCGACGCCGCCTCCAACTCGTCAATCACCATGTCGGAGTTGTCGGCGAGGTCGAGCGCATCCTCGGTCGAGGCGACGGTGGTGAGGAGCTGGCCGAACTCGACGACCATCCGGTCGCCGCGCGACAGCTTGAAGCCGGCCCCGGCCAGCCGCGCGAGC
>Ga0066793_10001236_pt1 | contig 11428 bp, 8 predicted proteins | sample PersoiDNA2013189_FD_83876 | JGI IMG/M metagenome (GOLD analysis project Ga0066793, IMG submission 83876) | Permafrost soil microbial communities from the Arctic, to analyse light accelerated degradation of dissolved organic matter (DOM) -... | ecosystem: Environmental > Terrestrial > Soil >...
ATCAATCACGACGATCTCGCCCGGACCCTGGCGGCCGGAAACGGGATCGACCAGCCAGGCCTTTTCAAGCTCGAGCCGCCCGACCTTCTCGCCCACGGCTGGACCAAGCGGGCCGCCCTGCCGGGGGCCCTTGGTCGCGCTCATCGGGCCGGCTCGCCAACGGCGGCTTCGTGCGCACCCGCAAGGAGGTACAGCAGAGCCATTCGGACCGCGACGCCGTTGGCGACCTGCTCGGTGATCACGGAGCGACCGCTGGTGGCCACGTCCGGCGCGATCTCGACGCCCTCGTTCATTGGGCCGGGGTGCATGACGATCGCCTCAGGCTTGGCGAGGCGGAGGCGCGCCGCGGTGAGCTGGAACCTGGCCGCGTATTCGCGCATTGAAGGCAGCAGGCCGCCCTGCATGCGTTCGCGCTGGATCCGCAGGCCCATCACCACGTCGGCGTCGCGCAGGGCCGCCTCGATGTCCGTGGTGACGTTGAACCGGCCGTGGCCGGGCACCGCGCCGCCGCTCCAGGCCGCCGCCCAGCGGTCCATGCCGCGCAGAAGCGTGGCCGGGCCGCACAGCCACAGGTCCGCGCCGGCCGCGGTCAGCGACCAGATGTTGGACCGCGCCACTCGTGAATGGAGGATGTCGCCCACGATCACGACCTTGCGGCCCCGTAGATCGCCACCGGGCAGGTTCTCGCGCATGGTGTAGAGGTCGAGCAAGGCCTGGGTGGGGTGGGCGTGCCAGCCATCGCCGCCGTTGAGAACGTGCCCGCCGAAAACCTCGGCCGCAAGATACGGCGCTCCCGAAACGCCGTGGCGCATGACCAGAATTTCGGCCCCGAGAGCCTCAAGCGTGCGGATCGTGTCCACGAGCGACTCGCCCTTGGTGACCGAAGACGTGGCGGTGGAGATGCTGACCACGTCAGCCGAGAGGTTCCGGGCGGCGGTCTCGAACGAGACGCGTGTCCGGGTGGAGGCCTCGTAGAAGAGCGTCGTGACCCGACGGCCGTTCAGAGCTGGAACCTTGCGGATCGGGCGGGCCAGGATGCCCTTCATCTCGTCCGTGGTCCGCATGATCAGCTCGATCTCGGCCCAGGAGAGGACGTCGACGTCGATAAGGTGACGGTGATGCCAGGCGCCGAGCTTGGTGCCCGTGGCGGTTAGCGTGCCGATCGCCGCTGGGGCCACGGTCGTCATCAGCTGCCCGCCACGATCGCTTCTGGCGCGCGCACCTGCCGAGTGATCGTGACCTCGTCCTCGCCGTCGACCTCGACGAGGCGGACGTGGACGATCTCCTCGCGCGAGGTGGGCACGTTCTTCCCGACGTGATCCGCCCGGATCGGCAGCTCGCGGTGGCCGCGGTCGATCAGGACCGCCAGACGAATTGCCCGTGGCCGCCCGAAGTCGATCAGGGCGTCCATTGCCGCCCGAATTGTCCGGCCGGTGTAGAGCACGTCGTCGACGAGAACGACCGTGGCTCCGTTCAGATCAAACGGCAGGTCCGTGCCCTTGACTATCGGCTGCTCGGCCACGAGCGAAAGGTCGTCTCGGTAGAAGGTGATATCGAGCGCACCGACCGGGAGCCTGACGCCTTCGTGCTCCTCGATCGCCTCGGCCACCCGCTGCGCGAGCGGGACGCCGCGCCGCTGGATGCCGACGAGGGCCAAGCCTTGCGTGCCGGCCTGCTTCTCGACGATCTCATGGGATATCCGAACGATGGCTCGCCGGATTTCGTCCCCCGTCATGATCTGCCGGTCGGTCATCGGTTCTCGCTGGCCAGCAAGGCGTGGTCCTCCTTCCCGGCCTCACGGTGCCGGTCATTAAAGGTCGAGCGAAGAATACAGCGCCGACGCCTCGGCCGCCGGATAGGCTCAGGCTGGGATCCGGCTGAAAGCACGACAGATCGCCGGTTCGACACGGCACCAGACAAGCCTGGCTATGGGCAGCTAAAGCCAAGCAAGCTTGGCTTTAGCTGCCGGCCCGATCCGTGGCTGGAGCGGACGCCGCAGCGGGCAACGCGCCGGACGGCAACTGGCCGGGCATAGTGGGCACGGGGGTTGAGGCATTCGAAGGCGGCACGGCCGGCACGGACTGCATGTAGGTCTTGCCGTCCACGGCTGACGTGTAGACGAGAGTCGAGTCGTCGAACGAGACTGACGAGAGAACCTTCTCGGCAGCAAATCGCGGCTCGTTGACGTTCACCAAGCCTGACCGGCTGTCAATCGAGAAAAGGGTCAGCCGGCCGATCTTGTCGCTGCTCGGGTTGGCTACCCATATGGCCACGAACTGACCGGACCGATCCCATCGCACGACCCAATCGGAGACGGCTGCTGGGCCGGACGCAACCGGCAGAAGCCGGGGCAGGCTCTGCGGAGCCGGGGTCTGCGTCGAGGACGCAAGCGGAGTGGCTACCTGGTTGACGGCGAGGGGGCTTGGCGCCTCTGTTACCGAGAGGCTGGCTTGTGCAGTCGAGCTTGCGAGCGTGGCGGCCTCGCTGGGCGAGGCCGTGGCGGCTGGCGTGGGCGTGGTGGCGGTAGTCGACGGACCGGCCGTTGACCCAGGGTCGGGCCCGAGGAACGCCGGATCCAGCCTCAGGTTGGACCAGGCGTCCAAGTACAACTCGCCACTACCAGGTTGCCACAGCCCAGAAACCGGATCGAACTGGACAGTGCCGGCCCAGTAGACCAGGAAGCGGCCCGTGGGATCGACAGCCGGCAGCAGCATGGGCCGGTTGATTGCCTGGCAAATGCCCGTGGCCGGGTCGAACAGATACGAGGCCGCGCCAAAGGCATCGGCGGCGCCGGCAGCCGTCGGCGAGACCACCGCGGAGGGACTGGGCGCGGCCGTGGCACCTCCACCCGCCTGTCGCCCGGACGAGATCTCGCTGATGAGCAACTGCCCACCGAACCAGCCGGCGAAGAGAGCCGAGTGGTGGAACGTGACCGGCCGGGCTTGCTCCTGGCCAGACCGCCAGACGAAAACGTCCGGGCCCGTGGTGTGATCGACGGGCCGGGCCGCGAAGGCAACCATGGTGCCGTCGGCGGAGAATTCAGGATCGCGCCCCACGACCTGATACCCGGACAGAATCGCGACCGACCCGCCGGCGGCGGGCGCGATCGTCGGCGTGGGCGTGGCAGGAGCCGCGGACGCGCTCTCGGCGGCGGAAGGCCGCGGCGTGGCGGCGGCGGACTGTGTTGGCGCCGCCGTCGAGGTGGGCGTGGCGCTGGGCGTGGCGGTGGGCGTGGCGGTGGGCGTGGCGGTTGCCACAACGATCGGCCTCGGCGTAAGCAGATCCAGAACGACGGTCTGCGACTGGGCGCCGAGCGGCATGACCGCGATTTTGTCGGCCGTCCAGACAGCCGCCTGCTTGGCGTCCGGCGCGATCACGGCCAACACGGTCGAGTCGCTGGAGATCGAGCCAAGAGTCTGGCCCGTCTCGCTGCCCACTGTGCAGCCACCGCTGCCGGTCGTGCACTGGGCCACGCCACCCTTGATCTGGTAGACACCGTCGCCTGCGGACATCCAGTAGCTCCTGCCGTCGACCACGGCCAGGGGCGCGAGGGGCGTCGGCGAGGCCAGGCTCGCGGAGGCGGCGACAACGGCAATGCCACCCGGAGCCGTGGAGGCTGGTCCGGGGTTGACTATCGGGCTTTGCGACATCACCGAGACAGCCGCCGCCACCAGCACCAAACCGACAGCAAGTGCCGTGCCAAACAGCGGGCGGCGGCTGGCCTGCCGGCCCAAAGTTCGGCCGCGAGCTCGCTTGCCGGAGGCGGCGTCGATAACATCAAGGGCGGCGGCCGTGCGGGCCCACAGGTCCCGGGGCGGTTCGGGCCGCGCGAGCGACCGCAGCTCAGCGTGGATCTCGCGGTACTCATCTGCTATGGAGCGGCAGTCCGGGCATGAGTTCAGGTGGCCGTCAAGCCATTCGGTATCCTGGGGCCCGAGTTCGACATCGATGGCCTCGGCGGCCAGTGTCCAAGCACGTTCGTGCGCGAGCTCCGCGGCGCGCAGAGGGCTCATCTCGGGGCTCACTGCGGCCTCCCTGTCGTGGTGTCGTCGGTACGTCGCAGCGCGTCGGCGGCGCGGGTGCGCTCGGCGAATGAGATATCGATTGCCGCCTCGCGCTCCTGCTCCTGGCGCTTCTCGTCGGTGAGGGCGACGCGGAGACTCTCGCGAGCGCGGGTCAGAAGGGCGCGCGCGGCTACATGACTGATGCCCAGCGCGTCGGCCAACTCGAGGCCCGTCAAGTCGTTGACTTCGGCGAGGAGCAGGGCCGCTCGCTGCCGCTCGGGAATGCGTGCCAGTGCCCGCGCGAGCGGACCGGAAAGGCGCATCTCCATGGCCAGATGTTCGGCCGAAGGGGCGGCGCCGTGGCTCTCGCCCGTCCACGGCAGAAATCGGACGATGCGGCGGCGGCGCATCTCATCGAGAACGATGCGGTGGGCTATCTGGTACAGCCAGGCTCGGGCCTTGGCGCGGTCTTCGAGGGAGTCCTGGGCCTTGTAAGCCTTGATGAAAGTGTCCTGGGCGAAGTCGGCGGCAACGTCGGCGTCGCGCACCATCCTGTAGATGTAGGCGTAGATCTCGCCGTGATGGAGGGCAAAGAGCTGCTCGATGAAGGTCCGGTCGTCGGAACCCTCCGACACCACGCTCACGCCGCGCTCCAAACGCCAGGTAGTTGCGATGATTGACACTCTCTCGCCGCTGTCTTACGGGTCAACAGCCGTGTTTGCGCCAGTGCACCCCAGGCAGTAACGACGACACGAAGGCCCGCACTGTGACGCCACGATCCGTGTCGGTCTGAATTCATCGCGTGTCTTGGGCTCCCCCATCAGGCTTGTGGCGCGTCAACTCCTCGACGGCCTCCTCTGGCGAGACCGGGTTGACGGGAAGACCCGTGCCGATTTCGAGACCCGCGATCTCACGCAGTCGCGGGTGGATCTCCCAATGCCAATGGTACGTGGCGTCGACGCGCTCTCGTAACGGAGCGGCGTGCAGGACCAGGTTGTGAGGCGGACCATCCAGCCAGGCCAGACGGCCCAGGACCTGGCGCAGTGCTTCAGCCGTGGAGGCGATGTCGGCGTCTGTCGTGGTCGCGAAGTCGGCGGCGTGGCGGCGTGGCACGACCCAGACCTCGAACGGCGAGCGCGAGGCGAAGGGCGCGAAGGCGACGCTGGCCTCGTCCTCCCAGATCATCCGAGTCCCATTCCTCGGCTCCTCGCGGGCGAGCCTGCAATACGGACACTCGCCCTCGCGAATCAGATAGCGAGCGGCGCCGCCGATCTCCTCGGCAACTCGATGCGGTATCTGGGGCAGGTCGTACAGGTCGAGACAAAGGTGGTTGGTCCGAGCGCCTGCCTGAGCTCCCCAGTTCTGGACGACCTGGAGATACTCGGTCTGGCCGACCTTCTGGGCATCTACAAACGCCTTCCGGACGACTGTAAGCATTGTGCGCAGCATTTCGCTGCCGACGGCCTGGAGGGGCCGGTGCTCGCCCGGCGGCGCGACGATAGTTCGCCAGCTGCCGGCCGAGCGAGCCTGCGACATGGCGACCTGAGCCAGACTTCGCTCCATCTCACGAGCCTCGTCCTGGGCACCAACTACGTGAAAAGCGAAGTCCTTGAGGGTGCGCATGCGGACTCCCCCGCCCGGCGGCTGCGCACAGTTCTGGCAGGCATCTTCGTCGTCCACGGCCGCGGCCGCAATTGAGAATCGGCCGCGCTGGAACTGGCGATCGACGACGGTGGCCACCCACCAGCCGGTGATGGCATCGCGGCGCAACTCGAAGAGGCCGGCGCCCATCAGCTGGTCCCAGTGGCGAAGGAGTTGGGTCCGGCCGGGGTCGCGGCCAGAAGAGCTTCCAGCTCGGCCCGGGCCACGCCCGAGTCGGCATGGGGCGGCAGTGAGCCATGGAGGGGAGCGACGATCTCATCCGCCATGGCGACCGCGAAGGCCGCTGCCGCTCGAGCGACCGAATCAGTGGTTGGCTGGGCGGGCTTGCCGAGTTCGCGAGCGATCGAAGTCGATTCGAGGCCGGGCATGCCGCAGGCATCGAGCAGCGCGAAGTCGGAGAGCCTCACCGTTATGTTGAGGGCGATGCCGTGGTAGCTGACGCCGCGTTCGATGCGCAGCCCGACGGCCCCGATCTTGCGGCTGCCGTTATCGCACCAGCAGCCCGGAAGGCCCTCACGGGGGCTCGCCTCGACGCCGAAGTCCGCACAGGTCTTTGCCAATGCTGCCTCGAGCGCTCGAACGAGCGGCCGGACCAAGAGCTTCCGATCCGCCAGCTTGACGATCACATAGGCGGTCAGTTGGCCCGGGCCATGGTAGGTCACCTCGCCGCCGCGCTCCGTCTCGATGACCTCGATCTCGCGCGCCGCGAGTTCGGCCGGAGTCGCCAGCACGTGGCTGGGGTCGCTATGCCGCCCCAGTGTCAGCACCGGATCATGCTCGAGCAGGAGCAGCTGGTCTCCGATTCTGCCTGCGTACCGAGCCGCGACCAGGCGATGCTGCAGGTCCCAGGCATCGCGATATGCGGTCCGGCCGAGCCACCACGCCGAGATTGGCGGCGACGCGGCGCCTCGACCCACGGCGGAGCCGGCGGCGGGCTGGGGCGGAGAGTCTTCCATGAAATGATTCATCGGAGCCACGATATCAAACGCCGCTGGCCTGACCCTTCACCTAGGTAAAAGGTACCGATTCGACGGCCCGAATAGTTGATTTCGGCGGATTGCCACGAGCATAGACTGGGCACAGTCACACGGTTGACGTTCACCCTGATACGGCCGTCGCCCTCTCACACGGAGTACCGATGGAAAACTCGCCCGGCAGCAGGTCTCGCGTGGCCAGCCCAACGGGGGGATTGCTTTGATGAGCGACTACGGCGAGGAGTCCGCTGCCGACCTGATGCTCCGGGCCTGGAACGTGGTGCCGGTGATCGTGGCGGATCTCAAGGGCAACGTTCTGACGGTTTCGTCCGCCATCGTGTCCATGTTCGGTTGGGAACGGGAGGACGAACTGGTCGGCCACGTGGTCACCGAATACATCGCCCCTGAGGACAGGGATCGCGCCGCCGCCAACATTGGACGCATTGTTGCCGGCGAAATGATGGGCTCGGTTGAATACCGTGTCCTCGGCAAGAACGGAGTCGCCGTTGCGACAGAGGTGAGCAGCGAACTCATTCGGGGCGTTGACGGGATGCCGACGGGTCTCGTGCTCCTCGTCCGCGCGATGACCGAGCGGCAGCGGGCGGAGGCGGACCTGATCCAGGAGCGATCCTTTCTGAAGGCGCTCATGGACAACACCCCGGATCACGTGTACTTCAAGGATGCCGACGGGCACTTCCTCATGATCAGCAGGGCCGAAGGCGAGTCTTTCGGCATGAGCGACCCCTCGCAAGCGGTTGGCAAGACGGATTTCGATTTCTTCACGAAAGAGCATGCCGGGCCTGCGTTTGAGAATGAACTAGAAATCATGAGAACCGGGCTGCCGATGGTTGATCTTGAGGAGAAAGAGACACGCCTCGACGGCCGCGAGACATGGGCGTCGACGACGAAACTGGCCCGTGTCGACGAGGGAGGGAGGACACTCGGAACCTTCGGCATCTCCCGGGACATTACCAGGCGCAAGCAGGCCGAAGAAGAGCTCGCGGGGACCTACCGCGCCCTCGAGGCAGCGACCATCCGCGCCGAGTCCGCCAACAAGGCCAAGAGCGAGTTCCTGGCCAACATGAGCCACGAGATCCGCACCCCCATGAACGGGGTGATCGGCATGACCGGGCTGCTGCTCGACACCAAACTCAACCAGGACCAGCGACGCTACGCGGAGACTGTGCGCGCGAGCGGCGAGTCCCTGCTGACAATCCTCAACGACATCCTCGATTTCTCGAAGATCGAAGCAGGCAAGCTTGAGCTGGAGACACTGGACTTCGACGTCCGCGCCTTGCTCGACGACTTCGCAGGTTTGCTGGCGCTGCGTGCCCAAGACAAGGGACTGGAGTTCATCTGCGCTGCGGCGCCCGACGTGCCGGCCAACCTTTCCGGCGACCCGGGGCGGCTGCGCCAGGTGCTCCTCAACCTTGCCGGCAACGCGGTCAAATTCACCCAACGGGGCGAGATTGCCGTCCGGGCGAGCGTCGAGTCGGAAACTGACACTGAGATCCTGCTGCGCTTCTCGGTGAAGGACAGCGGCATCGGCATCCCGGCCGCCAAGCAGGGACTCATGTTCCAGAAGTTCACCCAGGCGGACGCCTCGACCACGCGCCAGTACGGCGGCACGGGTCTCGGACTGGCCATCTCGAAGCAGCTGGCCGAGATGATGGGCGGTGAGATCGGTATCGTGAGCGAGGAAGGGCACGGCTCGGAGTTCTGGTTCACGGCGCGCTTCGGCAAGCAGGCCGGGCTAGAACGCAACGTCCCACCGCCGGCCCAGATACGGGGTGTCCACATCCTCGTGGTGGACGACAGCGCCACCAACCGCGAGATCCTGGCAGCCCAGCTCAACGCTTGGGGTACGCGCTCCGAAGAGACCTCCGACGGCCCCGAGGCGCTGCTGGCGCTGGCACGAGCCAGAGACGCAGGCGACCCCTTCGCGGCGGTGATCCTCGACATGCAAATGCCGGGCATGGACGGGGAGGACCTCGCCCGGGCCATCAAGTCCGACGAAACCCTGGCCAAGACCATCCTCGTGCTGATGACTTCCATCGGCAATAGGGGCGACGCACGGCATATGTCGGACCTCGGGTTTGCCGGCTACCTGGTCAAGCCCGCGCGGCAGTCTGACCTCTTCGACTGCCTGGCCGCCGTGTTGGCCGGCGCAGCCATAGCTCAGCCAGCGCGGCCGATCGTGACACGCCATGCGATCCGCGAGATGCATCGGGGGGCGCTTCGCGTCCTGCTTGCAGAGGACAACATCACGAATCAACAGGTAGCTCTCGGCATCCTCAAGAAATTGGGACTGCACGCGGATGCTGTAGCCAACGGGGCCGAAGCCATCAGCGCGCTCGAGTCGATCCCGTATGACGTCGTCCTCATGGACGTTCAGATGCCCACGATGGACGGTCTCGAGGCCACGGCCCTTATCCGCGATTCGCGGTCCGCCGTCCAGAATCATGGGGTGCCCATCATCGCCATGACCGCCCATGCTATGCAGGGCGATCGGGAGAGGTGCCTGGAAGCGGGGATGAACGACTACGTCTCCAAGCCGGTCTCGCCGCAGGCACTGGCGGAGGCGCTGGCGAGATGGCTGCCGGGCGAAGATACCGCGATACCGACAGCTGCGTCCGCTGTACCCGGGGTGGCAGTCCTCGCGAAGGCAGGGCCCGCGGCAGCCGAACCGGCGGCAGCCGAACCGGCGGCAGCCGAACCGGCGGGTGCAAATGAACCCGAGACGGTGGTGTTCGACCGGGCGGGCGTGCTGACTCGCCTGATGGACGACGAGGACCTCGTGCGTACGGTGGTCGAAGCCTTCCTCGAGGACATCCCGAGGCAGATCGGGTCGCTCCGGAGATACCTCGCAGCCGGGGAGGCCGAGGGCGCGCTCCGCCAGGCCCACACCATCAAGGGCGCGTCGGCCAACGTGGGCGGCGAGTCGCTGCGAGCTGCAGCCTTGGAGATGGAGAAGGCCGTCAAAGCTGGCGACCTCGCGGACGTCCTGGCCCGCCTACCCGACCTCGAGTCCCGCTTTGCCAGGCTCAAGGAGTCTATGCAAGACTTCCTTGACCAGAAAGGGTCAGGATCGAGCGCCTAGCCGTGAAGATCCTCATCGCCGACGACGACGTCACGTCGCGCCTGGTCCTCGCCGGGGTGTTGAAGAAACACGGCCACGAGGTCGTGGTGACGGTTGACGGCGCCGAGGCCTGGGAGGCCATGCAGCGACCCGACGCGCCGAGGCTGGCCATCCTCGACTGGGTGATGCCCGGCCTCGCCGGTGTGGACGTGTGCCGCCGCGCGCGCACCATCCAGTCGGACCAGCCGCCCTACATCATCCTCCTGACCTCCCTGGGTCAGAAGGCGGACATCGTGACCGGACTGGAGGCCGGAGCAGACGACTACCTGGCCAAACCCTTTGACCCCGGCGAACTCCTGGCCCGGGTGGACGTGGGCCGGCGCATGGTTGAGCTGCAGGCGAGACTGAGCGAAGCTCGAGATGCACTCGCCCACGAGGCTATGCACGATCCTCTGACCGGCGTTCTCAATCGCCGGGCGTTCGGCAGCGCGCTATCGCGCGAGCTTTCCCGGAAGAGGCGGCACCATAACGTCCTGGCCGTGGGAATCTGCGACATCGATCATTTCAAGCAGATCAACGACACGCATGGACACCCGGCCGGAGACGAGGTGCTGTGCGGGCTCGTCCGTCTCCTTGAGAGCAACCTGCGCGGCCACGACGTCCTGGGCCGCCATGGCGGGGATGAGTTCGTGGTACTCACCGAGCACGCCCGGGAGGATGGTGCTGGCATACTGTATGAGCGTCTGCGGGCCTCGGTTGCGGACAACCCGATACACACAGGAGCGGGCGACTTCCCCATCACGATCAGCTTTGGGGTGAAGATCGGGGCTGAGGGCGAAACCGAGGCCGAACTGCTCGCCGCGGCCGACCGAGCCCTTTACCAGGCCAAGAGCGCGGGCAGGAATCGAGTCTGCATTTCCGACGAAGGAGTCCCGCCTAGCCAATAGGCGCGGGCGGGGTTCGAGACCTGGCGGTCGCTGGCCAGAGAGGGTTGACGGACGAGGAGGCCGTGAAGCTGATGGTCCAGTTCGTAGCGGCTGTCGGACCTGAGGAGGGCAAAGAGCCAGTTCCCCGTTCACATAAACCACAACGTGCAGAGTCCAACGCACCCACGCTCCGCGCTGCCGCACAGTAGTACCCTGAGATCTCGCCAAGCGCACTAAGGGATATCGGCATCGGCTTCCTGTGGCGCCTCCTCGGGGGCGGTCGACCAAACACCCGCACGGAAATTCAGTCTGGGGCCGCCAACGGGGCGACGTCCGACTCGGAGAGCGTGGTTCTGAGCGAGCCGCGCACGACTCCGACGGAGCTGCCGGTCAGCGCGGCGGCGGCTTGTCCGTACTGTGCGGCGCTGCTGGATCCAGCACCCGAGCGCGGGCGCCTGTGCCCACGTTGCCGGCGGCTGATCGTCGTCCGCCGTGTCGGCGGCAGGCGCGTTCTCCTCACCCAGGAGGCGCTTGAGGTCTTCGAAGCCGAGCGCGACCGCGAATCCAACGAGAGTGCCTGGACCACCGCGAGGAGTCGCTGGCTAGGCCTGGCCAAGGGCGTGTCTGCCCCGGTCAACCGCGTCGCGCGGCTCGGCGCGGTGCCGCCCTCGGAGGCTGCCGTGGTGGCATCCCAGAACCTGTACCTGGCCGCCGCCGAGCGGGCCGTGAGGACAGCACGGCGGGACAAGCGCTGGGACGAGGTGGCCAGGATCAGGCGCACGC
>Ga0066793_10001237_pt1 | contig 11419 bp, 8 predicted proteins | sample PersoiDNA2013189_FD_83876 | JGI IMG/M metagenome (GOLD analysis project Ga0066793, IMG submission 83876) | Permafrost soil microbial communities from the Arctic, to analyse light accelerated degradation of dissolved organic matter (DOM) -... | ecosystem: Environmental > Terrestrial > Soil >...
CTTGATCCGCTTGGTGAAGCGGTCCACGCCCGCACCCGCGAGCGCCCTGTGCCTGCCGCTGGGCGGCGCGAAGCCCGCGGCCGAGCGATGCGCGCCGTAGAGAGCGAGACCAACCACTGTGGCGAAGCGCGGGGCATCCACGGAGTCGCTCAGCCCGCCGATGTTCTCCGCCGGAGAGCCGATCCTGACTCCGGTGCCGAACACATCCGCGGCGAGCTCGCCTACACCTTCCATCGCCGCGGCGCCGCCGGTGATGACAACGCCACCGTTGAGCCGCTGCGCAAAACCTGCGCGCTCGATCTCGCTGAGGACGAGGTTGAAGATCTCATCCATGCGCTGGTGGATGATGTGCGCGAGGACCTCGCGCGGAACGTGCCGGTTCCCCTGCGCGACGGTGCTCGGGAGCTGGATGATGTCCTGAGGGTCGACCAGCGGCTCGTACGCGCAGCCGTATTTCTCCTTCAGCCGCTCGGCGTCGGCCTGAGTGACGCCGATGCCCTGCACGATGTCGCTCGTGACGTTGTTGCCACCGTAATTTACTGTGCCCAGGTGACGAATCTTTCCTTCGTGGAAGACCGCGATGTCGGTCGTGCCGGCGCCCATCTCCACCAGTGCGACGCCGAGCTCCTTTTCGTCTTCGGTGAGCACGCTGAGGGAGCTGGCGAGCGGCTCGAGCACCAGCTCGCGAACGTGGTAGCCGGCCCTTTCGACTGATTTGCGGAGATTCATCGCCGGCGACGCGCCGATCGTGACGAGATACATCTCCGTCTCGAGGCGGGTGCCGATCATGCCGATGGGGTCGCGGATGCCCTGATTCTTGTCGACGGAATATTCCTGCGGAATCGCGTGCAGCAGCTCCCGGTCCTGCGGCACCGGCTGCGCGCGAGCCACATCGTTCGCGCGATCGACGTCGGCTTTCGATATCTCGTCGCCGTTCACAGCGACGATTCCCTTGCTGATCATCGCTCTCACGTGCTCGCCCGCGATCCCGGCGTAGATCGTGTCGATCTTGATGCCCGCCATCCTTTCCGCGTCTTCGATCGCTTTCTTGATCGACTTGGTCGTCTCCTCGATATCGGATACGACGCCGCGCCGGAGGCCAGTCGTGCGGGCCTGCCCCACGCCAAGGATCTTGAGCGTCGGCTCGCTCCTGCTGTCACCGCCGCCGACTGCCTGGGCGATCAGGGCGGTCGTCTTCGAGGAACCGATGTCCAGGCCAGCGATGATGCGTTCGGGATTCATTGAAGCCTTGCGATGACTTGATCACGATAACGTAAATCGAGCTCGCCAACATGTGCCTGTCGGCGAGCGAGATCGGTTTCAACCGGAAAGATATCGGCCAAACGCTCCACTGACAGTCCTACCGGAACGCGCACGCGCAATGTTCGACTCTCCGGCGCCGCGGTATCGCCCGCGATGCCCGCAGCACGCGAGCCACGGGAGAGCGTGAGCAGAATTTCATCCCTGCCCGTTCGCCTCACTTCTTCAATGCGCGCGAACACCCGCGGCTCCGCCGCGCGAATGGCTCCGACGAGCTTAAGAAGAACGGGATCGGTTGTCGCAACAATTGGGAGGTCGAGACTCATCCGCGCCGGATCGATCGGCAGCTGCTTGCCGAGCGAATCGTACGGGAGCAGTCCGGCCGTAGTCTGTATCAATGCGACGGGAAGATTCTCCTGAATCGTCACCACGAGCGTGCCCGGCATCCGCCGCGTGATTCTGACGTCGGACACCTGTGGATGCCGCATGACGCGCTGCCTGTATGGCTCCAGATCGTCCCATAGCGACGCGACCGTATCGATCCGCAGTCGCGACACAACGTCGTTCGGCTGGATATATCGGACGCCCCTGATCTCGACGGTACGCACCCGGAAGAAAGCCATCTGCCGCGCAGCGGCGCGGGCGCCCCACGCGCCAGCCATGATCACCGCGACAAGAAAAAGGACGCCCAGAATCTTCCAGCCGGGCCTTCCCAGTCGCTCCTGAGAAATCATTTCCGCCCTTCCAGGCGCGCCTTGAGCTCGGGTCCCGTGCGCGTGATGTCCCCGGCGCCGATCGTAATCACCACATCTCCTTCGAGCACGAAGAGTGTGAGCGCATCGGCAAGCTCGGAGCGCACTCCCTGCCACGTGACGGCGCGCCCCGAGCGCTTCATCGACGACGCCACCAGATCGGACGTGATGCCGGGGATAGGCTGCTCACGAGCGGGATAAATCTCCGCCAGGAAAACGCAGTCCGCCCCGCAGAGAGCCTCTCCGAACGCGTCGGAGAAGTCCCTCGTGCGCGAGAAGAGGTGGGGCTGAAACGCCGCCACGATGCGGCGGCCCGGATACGATGCGCGCGCTGCCTGGAGCGTCGCCACGATCTCGGTCGGATGATGGGCGTAGTCGTCGACGATCGTCACCCCCGCGACATCGAAAAGACGCTGGAAGCGGCGATCCACTCCTCCGAACTGGAGAAGTCCTTCGCGCATGGTGTCGAGCGTGACGCCCAGCGAATAGCCAGCGCCGATCGCAGCGAGCGCGTTCTGCACGTTGTGGTAGCCCGGCACGCGCAGAGCGACGTCGCCAAGCTGGCGGCCGTCGTAGCTGACAGAGAAAGTCGTCGAATGGCCGACGGACCGGACATCGCTCGCGACGAGGCGCGCGTCGCGGGATTTGATACCGTAGCGAATGACTTCCGCGCTGGACGGAAGATCCAGCGATCTCGCCCCCGCGTCGTCGTCGCAAAGGACTATTGCGGTGGCGTCACGCACGAAGCGCGAGAACGTCGTCCTGATGTCATCGAGGTCGCGGTAGATGTCGAGGTGATCGGCCTCCACGTTCGTCACCACGGCGACGGTCGGCGACAGCGAAAGAAAGGATCGATCGTATTCGTCTGCTTCGACGACGAACAGCTCGTCCGACTCGTAGTGAAGGTTTCCCTTCCACTCGGCGACGCGTCCACCCGCAATTCCGGTCGGCTTGAGGCCGGCGGCCGCGAGCGCGGTGGTCGTCATCACGGTCGTCGTCGTCTTGCCGTGAGTGCCGGCGATTCCGACAACTCGTCCGCCCGCAACGGCCAGTCCAAGCGCCTCTGCTCGTCTGGTAATCGGAATTCCGAGATCCCGCGCGCGAGCGAGCTCGGGATGAGCCCTGGGCATCGCCGACGTGACGACGAGTTCGCGCGCACCTTCGACGTGGTCGGGGCTATTCCCCCTGGCGACGCTGATTCCGAGCGCCTGCAGATCGTCTGTTGCGCCCGGATTGGCGTCGCAGCCCGTGACCGGAACTCCGCGCCGAGCGAGCAGCTCGGCGAGCGCGCGCATTCCGGCGCCGGCGATCCCGACGAAGTGAACCGGGCGCTGGTCGGAGCTATCCGTTGGAGTCATCAGCGGTGTTGAGCGGCAATCCGACTCGCGTCAGCGCCGCTTCTGCTCGCTCTCGACGAGACGAAGTATGTGCTGGGCGATGTCGGCGGCTGCGGTAGGCCTGGCGCGATCGAGAGCCTTGGCCCGCATGCTCGCAAGCTTCGCCGGATTCGACAGCATCGAGTCAACGGTGCTGGAGAGCAAATCGGTGTTGAGGTCCGACTGCCGAATCATCTCCGCCGCGCCGGAGGCGGCCAAGGCTTTGGCGTTGGCGGTCTGATGGTCTGCCGCGGCGGTGGGCAGCGGGACCACGATTGCTGGAATTCCCCAGGCGCATAACTCCGCCGTCGCCATTGCGCCCGCGCGCGTAAGCGCGAAGTCCGCGCCGCGATAGGCTTCCGAAATGGGTGCGATGTACGCTCTGACCTTGACGCGCGCGCTTTCGTAGCGCGCGAGCTCGTCATAGTTCGCCCTGCCCGTCGCCCAGATCACGAACAGGTCCGGCGGTAAGCCCTGGTCGATCCAGGCGGCGACCACGTCATTTATCGCCTTTGATCCCTGACTTCCACCGTAAACCAGCAACACGCTCCCGCCTGACGCCGAAAATCCCCATTTGGCCCGCGCCGGCGCCTTTTCGAATGCGTCGGCGGGCGGCGGCTCGATCGGATTTCCGGAGTCGAACACCTGGGTCGTCTTCGAGGGAAAGATGTGCTGTCGCCCCTCGGGAAATCCCAGGTGCACCTGCGCGGCGAAGTGGCTGAAGAAGCGCGTCGTGATGCCGGGAAATGTGTTCTGCTCCTGAAGCACGAACGGAATTTTGTGCGCGGTAGCGTAAGCCAGCGCCAGGCCCGACGCATATCCGCCGGTTGCGACAACGCAGGCGGGTGGCTCACTGCGCACCTCGCCGGCGATCATCCGCCACGCGGTCATCGCGCCCCGGATCGTCTTCCAGTTCTCCCATGGGCGCGCTCGATAGAGCGGGTGCAGGTCGAGCAGATCGAACGCCCATCCAACCTGCGGGAGCACATCGCGCTCGATCCCGCGCCGCGCTCCGATGAAAAAAGGCTCGACCCGAGGATCAGCCTTTTTCAGCGCACGCGCGATCGCGAGTCCCGGGTAGAGGTGTCCACCCGTACCGCCTCCAGCGAAGATGATCCTCATCGAGCGGGAAGCGCGCGAAGAGCGAGTGGATCCGTCGCTGCTCGGCCAAATACCTTTTCACGGGAACTGCCGATGTTGACGAGGATTCCGGTCATGAGAAGAGAGAGAACCAGATTCGAGCGGCCATAGGAGATGAACGGTAGCGTCAGTCCGGTGGTCGGAAGCAATCCCGTTGCCACACCAATATGAAGATACGCGGTCAGCACCATTGTAACCGTCAAACCCACCGCAACGAGCTGGAGAAAGGGCGTCCGCGCCTTTCGGGCGATCCTGAACCCGAGCGCCGCGTACAGCGCAAAGGCGAGCACGAGGAGCGCGAGTCCGATGAAGCCCCACTCTTCCCCTATGTGTCCGGCGATGAAGTCGTCATAGCCGAATGGGAGAAAGCCGTACTGTTGGCGTCCTTTTCCAAATCCCACGCCAAAGATCTGCCCTGACCCCACTGCTATCAGCGATTGCCGGAGCTGATAGCTCACCTCCAAAGGGGCCGCGCCCGGATCGAAGAAGGCCGTCATCCGGAGCAGGACGTAGTTGAGCCGCTCGACCTTCACGTACAGGAGTGGTATGAGCATCACGCCGAGCGCAACGAAGTGTCCGATGCGCACACCGCCGGCGAAGAGAATGATCCCCATCATCAGGGTGAACATCATCGCGGTCGAGACATCCGGCTCCAGCATCACCAGGATGTCCAGCGCTCCAATGACCACGAGAAATGGCAGGATGCCTTTGGTGAGCCGCCTGAGCGCCGGACCTTTTTTTATCATCAGCATCGACGTCCAGAGGATCACAGCGAGCTTGGCCAGCTCCGACGGCTGGAGAGAGCTGCCGAACAGATATCTGCGGGAGCCGTGAACTCGGGGGGCAATCTTCGCGGTGAACGGAAGGATCACGATCACGAGGAGCACGAGCGAGAGTATCATGATGGGCCACGCCCATTTTTTCCATACTTCCGCATCCATCTTGGCGGCGATGGCGAAGAGCGTGACACCGATTGCCATCCCCAGCGCCTGTCGGATTAGAAGGTGCGCGTGCCCATAGCCCGCCTGCATCTCGACGATCGCGCTGGCGCTGTAGACCGTCGCGAGACCGAACGCCAGCAGAATGCCGGTGAGTATGACGAGAACGCGGGCCTCGAGACCCATGTGCCAGCGGTGTACCAGATTCGCTGATGCTTCCATTACGCCTCTTTCGCCGCGAGCGTCCGGAAGCGCTCGCCTCTTTCCTCATAGTTCGAGAACATGTCGTAGCTCGAGCACGCCGGTGAAAGCAGCACCGCCTCGCCGGCGCTTGCTGCCGCCCGCGCAGCCTGAATGACCTCATCGAAATCGGAACCGAGGCGCACGACGTCCACCACGGGACGAAGATCCGTCGCGATAATCGTCGCCGCCTCTCCATAGGCGATCACTCTCTTCACTTTTCTGCGCACCGCATCGGCCAGAGACGTATAGGATTCTCCCTTGTGCCTGCCCCCGAGCAATAGGACGGTCGGACGCTCCATACCGTCAATTGCGACTGCTGTCGAGCTGACGTTGGTTGCCTTGGAATCATTGATCCACTGCACACCGCCGAATTCGCCGACCAGCTCGAGCCTGTGCGGGAGAGAGCGAAAGGTCTTGAGCGCCTTTGCGATTCCCTTCCTTGCCTTCTGCGTCTGGTGGGAACGGTCCGCGGCCATCACCGCGAGCGCCGCCGCCAGGGCGTTCCCGACGTTGTGCTGTCCCAGAAGCGGAAGATCCTGGCGCGCGAGTAGCGGCGCTCCCAACACCACGAGCTGGCCGGTACGCGAATCGACCGACGCCTCCGCCTTTTTCAGGATTGAGAACGAATATTTGTGGCCGCCGACGTCGCGCACCATGCGCGTCACTCCCTTGTCGTCCTTATTCACGACCCAGACCGATTCCGCATCGGCGTTGGCGAAGAGACGCGCCTTGTCGGCGTAATACTCCTCGACCGTCGAATACCGGTCCAGGTGATCGGGACTCAGGTTCGTGAGCACGCCAACCGCCGGCTTGAGGCTCGGCGTATCGTGCAGCTGGAACGACGACATCTCGAGCGAAATCCATTTCGGCTGCTGCTCGCGGGCGGCGATCTCGGAGAGTGGCGTTCCGATGTTGCCCGCCTCGACTGCTTCGATGTCAAGTCCGCGCAGAAGATGAGCAATGAGCGCGGTCGTGGTCGTTTTGCCGTTCGTCCCGGTGATGGCGATGATGCGCGGCCCCTCGAGGAAGTTGAGCGCGACTTCAACCTCGCTCGCGATCGGGATGCCCTTCTCGCGCGCGAATGCCAGGGGCCGCGCCGAGGGAGGAACGCCCGGGCTGGTGACGACGAGCGCCGCGCGCGCGAGGCGCTCCAGATCGTGCCGACCGACATCGACCGCGACGCCCTGCGCGCGCAGCTCCTCCGCCACCCGTCCGGTGTCGGGCGAAGACGCTACGTCCGAGGCATAAACGTTGTAGCCGTGCTTTCGCAGGAGCATCCCCACGGCACCACCGCTCCGGGCGAGGCCGATGACGGCGATCTCGCCCTCCCGCGGCACGAGCTCGCGCGGGCTCATCGCAACTTCAGCGTGCTCAGAGCGATGAAAGCGAACAACACTCCGATGATCCAGAATCGCACCACGACCTGAGCTTCATCCCAACCCTTCACCTCGAAGTGGTGGTGCAGCGGGGCTCGCTTGAACACCCGGTGCTCGCGCGCGTACTCGATTCCGTATCGTCGCTTTCGGTACTTGAACACGAAGCGCTGTATGATCACCGACATCATCTCGGCGACGAACACGGCGCCGACCAGGACGAGGAGAAATTCGGACTTGAGGAGAATCGCGACCGCCGCGAGAGCGCCGCCCAGGGCCAGCGACCCGGTGTCGCCCATGAAAACTTCGGCCGGATGTGTGTTGTACCAGAGAAATCCTATGCACGCCCCCATCAGGGCCGCGCAAAAAACGGTGAGCTCTCCGGAGCCTCGCAGGAAATAGACGTGCAGGTACTGGCTCGCATCGACGCGTCCCACCACGTACGCATAGAACGCAAACGTCAGCGCCGCGATCGCAGTGAGACCTGCCGCGAGGCCGTCCAGCCCATCAGTGACGTTGACGGCGTTGCTCGTTCCAGTCATCACGAACGTCACGAAGAGCACGTACAGCCATCCCATTCCCGCCGTGAGCGGGACGATCAGGATGTATTTGTAGAACGGCAGCGTCGTCGACGCGCCGGGAAGGTTCGATAGAGGGTGCTTCCACAGGTAGTAGCCGACGGCAAGACCGAGCGTCATCTGCCCCACGAGCTTGTATTTCTCGACGAGCCCCGTGTTCTTCTTCCCGGCAAGCTTCTGCTTGAGCTTGAGGTAGTCATCCAGGAAGCCGATAACTCCCATCCACGCCATGCAGATCATCGCGATGAGCACGTAGCGGTTGTCCAGGCGCGCCCAGAGCAGAGTGCTGATGAGCGTCGCTCCGAGAATGATCAGGCCGCCCATGGTCGGAGTTCTGCCCTTCTGCTGGTGAGCGTCGGGCGTTCCTTCGCGTATCACCTGGTGGAGGCGCATGCGGCGCAGCCGGCGCATTATTCCGGGGCCGACGATCCAGGTGAGAAGAATCGCGCTCACCGCCGCGCCCGCCGCGCGAAAGGTTATCCACTGGAACAGTCGCAGAAACCCGAAGTGCGGCAGTCCTACGAACGGAACGAGTAGATAGTTCAGCACTATGCGGTGGCCCAGGTGGTTAGATGTGGAACAAGACGCTCGAGCTGCACACCCCGTGATGCCTTGAGCAAGATGATCGCGTTGCGCTGCAGCCTGGCCTCGAGCTGCGGCCAGAGATCTTCGACATCGGGCGCCGTAATCACACGCTCGCGCTCGTTATGCTTCTCGAGCGCCGGCGCGAACTCGCCGATGCCGGCCACGATGTCCGCGCCAGATGCCAACGCGAGGCCCGCAATGTCGGCGTGGCATTGCTCCGACGCCGCCCCGAGCTCCCGCATCGTACCAAGGACGATTACCCTCTGCCGTCCGCTACCTGTGCCCTTCAGCAACTCGATCGCGGCCCGGGTGGACCCGGGGTTGGCGTTGTAGGCGTCGTTGATCAGCGTGACGTCGCCGACCTGCTCCCACGCCGAACGCATCTTCGGCTGCGGCATCCCGGCGATTCCCACGGCCGCGTCCTCGTAGGCCACACCACATTCGCGAGCGACGGCCAGTGCCAGCATCGCGTTTCTGAGATTGTGGAGACCGCGCACGGGCGGGCGCACTGTCACGCCCGCGATCTCGATCAGGCCGAGTCCATCGGGCCCGATTTCCCATCGATCGGGCTTCACATGGGCATTGTTGTCGAGACCCGCGACGACCACACGTTTCGCCTTGGCCCGCGCCGCCTCGGCAATTTCCGGTTGGGCCGAGGGCGCGATGCCGACGGCGACGTTTTCGTAGACGGCGGCCTCCTCGCGCAAAACACCGGCGAGATCCCCAAGGCCCTCCAGATGCTCCTCGGCGATGGACGTGACCAGAGCGATGTCGGGCTCAGCAATGTCTCTAAGAATCGCGACCTCGCCCGGCAGGCTGGTGCCCAGCTCGATCACCGCCACCTCAGCTTCGGGCGGAAGCGCGAGTAGTGTAAGCGGGACTCCGACCCGGTTGTTGAGGTTGCCGGTCGTCGCATGAACGTTGTAGCAACGGCTCAGCGCCGCTCTGAGGAGATCCTTCGTACTCGTCTTGCCGTTGCTGCCCGCCACGCCGATGATCGTCTTCCCCCAGGCTCGGCGCCAATAGTGCGCGAGCGTGCCGAGTGCCACGAGGGTATCTCGGACTTCGAAGATCGGAACGCCCAGCGTGTCGAGCTTCGGAGCGCGCGAAACAACGAGCGCCGACGCTCCGTCCCGAACCGCGTCGCGCAGATAGTCGTGGCCATCGAAACGCTCGCCGCGTAGAGCGACGAACACATTCCCTTTGCCGATCTTGCGCGTGTCGGTCGTTATCCCGCTCAGCTCCGCGGGTCCGCGGGGCAGTTTGCCGACAGCCTGATCCGCGAGCGCCGCGGCAATTCGGTCCAGCGTCCAGAACCCGGTGCTCAAGCGTGACTCCCCGTCATCTCTCTCACGATTTCCTTTTCGTCGAATGGATATGAAGTCGTTCCACGAATCTGGTAGGTCTCGTGCCCCTTCCCCGCGAGCAGCACGATGTCGCCGTCCTCGGCCATATCGATCGCGCGCTGTATGGCGCTGAGCCTGTCGGTCACGCGCTGATGCTTCGAGGCGCGCATTCCGGCTTCAATGTCGTCGATGATCGCGTCAGGATCCTCGGTTCGCGGGTTATCGCTTGTAACGATAGCGCAATCGGCGCAGCGCTCGGCGATCTCGCCCATCAGCGGGCGCTTCCCCTTGTCGCGGTCGCCGCCGCATCCGAACACCACGATCAGCTTGCCGCGCGTTAAGGCGCGCGCGGTCCTGAGGCTGCGCGTGAGCGCATCGGGCGTATGGGCGTAATCCCGGAGCACGGTCGGCCGCGTCGATATGATCTCGAGCCTGCCCGCGACCTGCGGGACGGTCCGGAGGCGGCTGGCAATCGCCGTCGGCGTTTGTCCGAGCGCGAACGCGGTGGCGGCGGCCGCTAGCGCGTTCTCGACGTTGATGTCGCCGATCAGGGGCAGCGAGACATCGGCAGATCCGCGGGGTGTGACGAGGCGCCACTCGCTTCCTTCTGATGTGTAGCGGACGTCCTGTGCGCAAACGTCCGCGGGCTCGCGCGCGGCGAACGTGAGCGGGCGCGAGCGTGGCTTGAGCGATTGCCATTCCGGAGCATCCGCGTTGATGATCGCGGTGCCCTGGGCCTTCAGGTAATCCAGCAACCGCGCCTTCGCCTCCAGATAACTCTCCATCGTTCCATGATAGTCGAGATGATCGCGCGTGAGGTTGGTGAACACCGCGACATCAAACTCGAGGCCGTCAACCCGCCTCTGGTCGAGACTGTGCGATGACACCTCCATCGCGATCGTTCGTACTCCGCGGTCGGCCAGCGCGCGCAGGATCCTTTGCAGCTCCACGGGACCGGGAGTCGTGAGGCCGCCCCCGCCCGGCAGAATTTCCCCTTCGCTGCCGACCAGCACGCCCAGCGTTCCGATCGACGCACTCGATCCATCGCCGTCGTCGAAGAGATGGCGCATGATCGAAGTCGTCGTCGTCTTTCCGTTCGTGCCGGTGACGCCGAGCAGTCTCAAGTTGCGGGCCGGATCTCCGTAGGCGGTTGCCGATGCGAGCGCCGCGGCCCGGCGTCCTTCCCGCACAATGAGCGACGGCAGCGTGGTTCGGGATGGATCCTCGACAATGGCAACTGCGGCTCCGCGCTTGGAGGCCGCGTCGAGAAAATCATGGCCGTCGCTGCTCCATCCTTTAACAGCGATGAAGAGATCCCCACGGGCAACCTTGCGGCTGTCGTCGGAGATTCCGCTCGCCTCCTCCGGAATCTCGCCGCTCACTCCGACCAGCAAGCCACGTTCTGCCAGCGCGGTTTTTATTGCGTTGACGCTCACTCTCATTCGAGTGGGCGGCTCAGCTGAACGAGTGTGCCAGGTGCGGCGATGGTTCCGGCCGCGGGTAATGTTCCGACCGAAGACGCAGCAAGGAGCCGCACCCGGAACCCCGCGTGGTGGAGCGCTCGCACCGCTTCGCGAACTGACAGTCCTCGCACGTCGGGAACGGCGCGGGGAGCGATCGGCAGCGGCGCCGATTTCAGCGACGTCGGCAGCTCAACCACGTACGAGGCAGTGCCTTCGCTCGCGTCGCGATTCGTCACGTTCTTGTTCGGGTCGTACGAATCCGGCGCCGGTCGATCTGGTCCCTCGGCGTCATTGCGCCCCGACTGCGCAACGGCCGTCTTCTCCGATGCGGCCAGATCTTCGCGGTCGAGCGCCGCATCGCGCGC
>Ga0066793_10001238_pt1 | contig 11419 bp, 13 predicted proteins | sample PersoiDNA2013189_FD_83876 | JGI IMG/M metagenome (GOLD analysis project Ga0066793, IMG submission 83876) | Permafrost soil microbial communities from the Arctic, to analyse light accelerated degradation of dissolved organic matter (DOM) -... | ecosystem: Environmental > Terrestrial > Soil >...
GTGGTGGCGTGGGAGTCGCGGCCAGGGTCGGGCGAGGTGGGCTTCAACGGGCGCCAGGCGGGCGAGATCACCCTGGATGACCTGCTCGTCGACTCGTTCCGGTTCAACTTGAGCAGGCAGATCGTCGGCGAGGTCCGCGGCCGCGAGGTCCTGGCGATGATCAAGGCGATGCAGTCCGGGGCCGGGTCGATCAGTACGACCCACGCCGCCGACGCGGCAGGGGCGATCCGCAAGCTGATCACCTGCGCGATGGAGGCCGGCCCGCAGGTGACCGAGTCCTACGCCACCCGCGCCATCGCCGAGCACATCGACCTCGTCGTGCAGCTGCAGCTGGAGACGATCCCGCTGGGCGATGGCACGGCCCGCCGCTCCCGCTGGGTCTCGGAGATCATCGCCGTCTCGCCGGGGGAGAAGGAGAAGGGGTACGCGACCACCCATGTGTTCCGGCCCTCCTACGGACGGCCCGCCGTCGCCGGGGTGCTGCCGGATGAGTACCGGTCCCTTGAGCAGTTCGGGTTCGACCTGCGCGGGTACCTGGCTGAGGGCCGGCTGCATGAGGCCGCATCATGATCGCCCTGATTCCCGGACTGGGCGGCGCCCTGGTGGTGGCCGGCCTGATCGGGGTGGCCACGGGGCTGCGCAGGTCACCCGAGAGATCACCCGCGCCGACCCGGATGCGGCTCCCCTGGCGGCACGACTGGGGGCGACATCCCCACGGACCCGCGCGTTGTTGTTCGTCGGGGTCGGCGCGGGTCTGCTCACCGCACTGCTGACCGGCTGGCTGGTCGCCGTGCTCCTGGTGCCCGCGGTCGTGGTCGGTCTGCCGATCCTTCTTTCGGCGCCGCCGGCCGGGTCCAAGATCGAGCGGGTCGAGGCGTTGGAGGAGTGGACCCGGTCCCTGTCTGGGGTGCTGACCGTGGGTGTCGGTCTGGAGCAGGCGCTGATCGCCACGTTGCGCTCCACCCCGGATGCGATCCGCCCCGAGGTCACCCATCTGGTGGCCCGGCTGCGCGCCCGGTGGGGAACCGAGGCCGCACTGCGGGCCTTCGCCGACGAGGTCAACGACGCGACCGGCGACCTGGTCGCCGCCAACCTCATCCTCGGCGCCCGACGCCGTGGCGCCGGCCTGGCCAGCGTGCTGGAGGCCCTGGCCGAGTCGGTCGCCGCGGACGTGCGCGCCCGACGCGAGATCGAGGCGGACAGGGCGAAACCCCGTGCGACCGCCCGGTACGTCACCCTCATCACCGTCGGTGTCCTGCTCGTCCTGGGTCTGACCGGGCAGTACATCCAGCCGTACAGCTCCCCGGTGGGCCAGGTGATCCTCGTGGTCCTGCTGAGCATGTATGTCGCCACCCTGGTGTGGATGCGGTCCATGGCCACCGGCAAGCCACTGCCCCGGTTCATCGGTGCAGCCGCCCGTCAGGTGAGCCGGACATGATCACCGGGCTGCAACTGGCGATCGTCGGCGGCGGGCTCGTAGGCGCCGGAATCGCGCTGCTGGTATGGCGTCTCGCCCCGGCGGACCCCGACCTCGGCGAGACCCTGGCCCGCCTGTCACCTGAACATGCCCGCCGGCCCGCCGAGACGGTCCAGGCCGCCGCGGACAGCCGGGAACGCCTCGGGCGGTGGGCCATGAAGACGCTCCCGGCCGCCGCGTGGGCGCGCGTCCCGGTCACCGAGCTCGCTGTCCTGCGGATCCCGGTGGCCCGGTTCTACGGCGAGAAGGTCCTGTACGCCTTCCTCGGCCTGCTGATCCCTCCGCTGCTCACCGGCTTCTTCGCCGTCATGGGGCTGACGTTCCCGGTCCTGATCCCGGCCGCAGCCACCGTCGGCTTCGCTGTCCTGATGTTCTTCCTGCCGGACATCAACGCCCGCGACGACGCCAAGAAAGCACGCGGTGAGTTCGCCCGAGCACTGGGCGCCTACATCGACCTCGTTGCCCTGGAACGCAACTCCGGCTCCGGGTCCCGGCAGGCAATGGAGGTCGCAGCCGAGATCGGCGACAGCTGGGTCTTCCGCCGTCTCGGAGAGGAACTGGCCCGCTCCCGCTGGTCCGGCCAAGCCCCATGGGAGGCGCTACACGGCCTCGCGCAAGAACTCGGCCTACCCGAGCTGGACGACCTGGCCGACATCATGCGCCTGTCAGGGGAGGAGGGCGCCCAGATCTACACCCAGCTGCGTGCCCGATCGGCCTCCATGCGAGCGGCGATGCTGGGTGCCGAGCTCAGCAAGGCCAATGAGGTCGGGGAACGCATGAGCATCCCCATGAGCCTGCTCGGCGTGATCTTCATGGCGATCCTGGTCGCCCCCGCGCTGCTTCGCGTGATGGGAGGCAACTCCTAACAAGAGCGTGCATTGAACAACCACCACAGAACATCACCCGGCCGCCTACCTGGGCAGGGGGACACAGAGAGAGGGCAACCACCATGCAGTACCTCGCAGCAACACTCCACACCGCCGGCTTCCGCCTGGGCGACAGGGCCGGCGCAAAGTTCCCGGGCGACCCCGGGCGCGGCTCGGTCACCATCGAGAACGTCCTGTGGGCCGTCGCGTCTATCGCATTCGTTGGCATCGTCGTGGCCGTGATCAAGAGCTACGTCACCACCGCGGCCGGCCAGATCAAGTAAGGCCAGAGGCCCACTCATGGTGACCATGACCACCCTGCTCGCGTCCTGCCGCCGCCTCATCGGCGGGACGGCGGCAGGACGCGAGCGTGGGTCGAGCTCGATCCAGATGGTCATCCTGATGCCGGCGCTGTTCTCGATCATGTTCCTGGGCATGCAGGGCGCCCTGTACTACCACGCACGCACCGTGGCCATCGCAGCCGCGCAAGAAGGCGCCCGCGCCGCCGGCAGCCAGAACGGCACAGCGGCCGGCGGGATATCGGCGGCGTCATCATTCGTCAGCGACGCCGGCGGCAGGGACGTCCTGCCCGGGGCACACATGACCGGCGGCCGCTCAGCGACCACTGCCACGGTGAAAGTCACCGGCACCAGCCTGAGCGTCATTCCCGGCTGGTTGCCCGCCGTGTCACAGAGCGCGTCCGTGCCGGTGGAAAGGATCACCCGATGAGATGCCGCAGACACCTGGACCCCGAGCGTGGCTCCGCCGTCATCGAGGCCGTGATCGGCGTGCCAGCTTTCATGCTGTTCGTCGCGCTCATCGTCTTCGCCGGCCGGGTCGCGATCGCCCACCAGGGCGTGCAGTCCGCTGCAGCCGACGCCGCCCGCTCGGCCTCCATCGCCCGCACCCAGGGCGGCGCCCAGACCGCCGGTGACGCCGCGGCGGCGACCAGCCTGGTCAACCAGCACGTGAACTGCACGGCCACCACGGTCAGCGTCGACACGACCGGGTTCGCCTCCCCGGTGGGTACCCCGGCGAAGATCACAGCGAGCGTTACCTGCCAGGTCAACCTGTCCGACTTGCTGCCCGGGGTGCCCGGCACCAAGGCGATCAAAGCCACCATGTCCAGCCCCCTCGACACCTACCGGGCAAGAACCGGTGGGTTCACGAATTCTGACGGGTCGACGGGGTCGAACCCGGGGGTGGGTCGGTGAGGGAGAGCCTAGCGGGGTGCGTGGGTTGGCGAACCCGGGTTGAGGTCGGGGTGGCTGATGGTCGCTGCGTACCGGGTGGAGGCGTTGATGCTCAGGCCGAAGAGGTCGGCCAGGGCTCGGACGTCCCCGCCGTTCGCGTTGGTTTCGTGCAGGATTCGGTCGTCGCGCAGGGCGGTGACGGTCAGGTCGGGTCCGAGGGTCAGGCCCAGCCAGCGGCGGCTCGCGGGATGGTCACGGCGGCTGGTGTGGCGGTTGATGAACAGGTGGCCGTTGGTGGTGTGTGGCCAGGTGGTGTTTCGGTGGGTCAGGTAGGCGCGCAGGCGTTCTCGTACGGGGTCGGCCAGGGGTACGACGCGGCCGTCGACGTGCAGGTGGCCGTCGCGGATGTCGGTCAGGCGCAGGCGTTGCAGGTGACCGGTGCGCAGCCCGTGGAACGCGATCAACGCGACGAGGACTGCTTGGGCGGGGTCGCTGGAGCGCAGGGCGGCTCTGACGATGGCGACGTCCAGGGGCAGGGGTTGGTGGCTCTCGTGCTGACCGGTTTTGACTCGCGTGGTGGGGTCTGTGAACAGGACCTTGCGGGCTTTGAGGAGCCGGAAGATGGACTTCAGTCCTTGGCCGGTGGTGGAGCGTGGGTTGCCCGCGGCGGGCAGTGCGTCCAGGACGTGTTCCTTGGTGATCTCGCGCAAGGTGGTGTGCCCGGTGGCGGCCCAGGCGCGAAGGGTCGGGGCTGCCCAACCCAGGTGCAGGGTGATCGTGCGCTCCGAGCGGGGTCGGCGCCTCGGGGCGGTGGGGCTGCCGTGTTTCATCACCTCGAACCAGGTCGTGAGCTCGGCGACCATGGGGTCGGGAAGTCCGCGGATCTGCCGGTTGAACCAGGCGTCGATCGCGGGGGTGCGGTCCTCGATCAGGACGGAGGCGGCGTCCAGGACTTCGAGCACGGTCCGGACGGGCAGGTCGATGTCCTTGAGGCAGTCGACCTCGCTGGCGCGCACGGGGGTCCGGCCACCCGGTTGCAGACCGAGGACGATGCGGATCCCGATGATGTTCTCCTGCAACTGTTTCTGGCGCCAGGAGCCGGCGGCGGCCAGGTCGCGGGCCAGGGACTCCAGCGCTGCGGCATGGGCTGGATCGGCGCGCAAGTGCAGCCCGGGCCGGCCGGCTGCGGCGAGGTCGTGCCGGATGGTGAACAGTCTCAGCTGCTCGCCGAAAGCGTCGGTGGCGGTCGCTTTGATGGTCTTGGTGGGTGGCTCGGCTGGGACGGTGCGGCTGGGCTGGGCGGCGGCTGTGTCCTTGGCCCGTGTCCGGGCGCCGTTTTCGTGGAACATGCCGGCGAAGAACAGCTGATGTCCGTGCCGGTTGGCCCCCGCGAGGTCGAACCGGCCGTTGGTCGTGCGCAGCAGCCCGGCTTGTTTGTGGCACAGCCGGCACGAACCGTGGGGGCCAAGGGACACGGTTCGGCCGCAGGTCGCACACGGTGCCTGTTGTGGGTACTGCTGGCGCCAGGACAGGCATGCGCGGCACAGCCAGCGGGAGTTGCGGGTGGCGCCCCAGGCGTAGCAGTCCAGGCAGGAGTCCACCGGCGGGATCGCCTGGGTGTGGCAGCGGGCGCACAGGCCGCTGGTGTAGTAGTCCCGGCCCGATCCGCACCGCAGACACGGTGGAGGGGTCACCGGGCCGCCGGGCCAACAGGTGAAACAGAACGCGACACCGCGCATGGCTACCGGCACTTTGGCGCACACGCTGCAACGGGGCTGGCGTCCGATGCTCATGCCGGAGGAAGTGACCGGTTTCGGCCCAGCCGTGGTGTCACCGCCGGGGGCCGGACGTTTTCCTCGCCGACTGCTGCGGTGGCCGGCCGCGTTCGGGCCGCGACGACCTCGGGCTGGGCGACGAGCAGGTCGGTGGGGGAGCAGCCCAGCACCGAGCAGAGCACGTCCAGGTCGTCGAGGCGGATCGTTGTGGGCGTGCCGGTCCAGAGCATGGACATCTTTCCGGCGCTGATCTCCAGGCCGGCGTCGGCCAGCAGCCGGCGCAGCTCGGTGGACTTCCAGATCCCTTGTTCGGCGGCCTTCATCCGTAGGTTCCACAACACGTTGTCATCCTCCGATCAGGCGGGCGGCGACCCGCTGGTTGGCCTGGGTCCAGGCCTGTTCGATGTGCTCGTCATGGACGTGGACGTAGGTGGTCGTTGTAGAGATCCAGGAGTGACCGAGCAGCTCCTGGATCGCTTTGAGACCGATCCCTTGGGCGTACAGCGAGGACGCGCAGTAGTGCCTCAGCCCGTGCGGGCTCAGCCGTCCCTGCCAGGCCGGCAGCCAGCGAACGATGGCGGCCGACAGTCCCATGCGCAGAGCGTCGGGGCCGACTCGGGTGCATCGGCCGGTGTCGGGGTCGCGGCGTTCGCTGGGCAGCAGCGGGGCGTCGGGGTTGTCCCAGTCGTCGCCGAACTGGTGACGCACGTCGGTCAGCCACCAGTCCAGCAGGTCGCTGGTCGCGTTGATCCCTGGGACCAGGCGTGTCTTGGGGCCGCGGCCGTAGGAGCCCTTGCCGAACCGGACGTGCAGCTTGCCGGTCGTGCCCAGGTCGGGGCGCCAGTCGCGGATGTCGAGCATCGAGGTCTCGTTGATCCGCAGCCCGACCCGGCGCCACAGCGACGCAGCAAGGTAGTCCCGGGCCGCGGGCAGGTACTTGCGGGCGCCCGGCAGCGACTCGCGCCACCGGGTGAAGAGCTCCTCGACGTCCTCGGTTGGGGGCGGCACCCGGCCAATGCCGTAGTCGGCCTTGGCCGGGCGGTTGAACTCGTCGATCGGCTGGCCCACCACCACGCCGGTGAGGGCGTGGATGTCGCCTTGGTAACGGGTCACCAGGAAGTCGAAGAACCGGGCAACCGATCCGGCTTTGTCCTTGACCGTGCTCGATGCCTGCCGGCGGTGCACCCGCAGCGACCGCAGCCACCGGTCCGCGTCCTCGGGCCCGGCCGTCCACACCGGTCGGCCCACGAAACGCACAAACTCGAGGATCGCCGCGCGCTGCCCGCCGACATGGGAGTCGACACAGCCCGCGCCGGCCAGGGCCAGCGCCCACTGATCGACCAGCTCCTGCTCGAAGTCCTCGAGATCCGCCGCCGTAACCAGGCGCCGGGGCGCCCCCAGAGACCGCACGACCGCGAGCTCACCTGCCACGTCAGTCCCCCCAAATCGAGTTCTTGTCGACAATCAAGAAGATCGTTCAGGATTCACGACGAACTGTCAATAGATCTCATATCCGCCGAGCAGGGGAGTGACCAGTGCAAACAGGGATCTCACACCACATCGGGTCAGCCGCGACTCCCGGCACTTCCCACAGGTGGACGGTCGACACAGAAACGACCGGGTCTGCTTGTTATGCACATGATCTTCATGGACATTTCGATCAGCCATGGTGGCTGCTTGTGTGTGGAGATGGAGGGCCCGGGATGCGGCCTGGGGCCCGAAGCACAGCCCAGCGGAGCCAGGCTTCAGCAGCCAGAAGGTCATCTTTGTCTCGCCTTGGGCGGAGATGGTCGCCTCCAACGAAGCGCGTGTAACCGGCTAGCCTGCTCCGGTGAAGATCACAGATCTACCCGATGACCTGTTCGCGCAAGCTGTCGAGCTCTGGCAGGAAACAGGACTAACGCGGCCCTGGAACGACCCGGATGCCGACCTCCAGCGAGCGATGGCAGGCAGCACCTCGACGATCCTGGTCGCACGGGACGACGCCGGTTCGCTCCTTGGGACGGCCATGGTCGGGCATGACGGCCACCGAGGCTGGGTCTACTACCTGGCCGTGCAGCCGAGTCAGCAGCGCCAAGGCGTGGCCCGCGCGTTGATGTCTGCGTGTGAGAACTGGGTACGCGAGCGGGGAGTGCTCAAGATCCAGCTCATGGTGCGCCACTTGAACCATGACGTGATCGCGTTCTACAACGCGCTCGGGTACGTCGATGGCGAGGTTGTCGTGCTTGGTCGTTTCCTCGACCGGTAGGTGCCGTTAGCCATCCGGCTCCGGGACGGCCAGAGGCGGCGGTGAGCGGTGGCCACGTGCTCCGCTGACCGTTCGGCGTACGCGCGCACCTACCGACGGATTGAACGGCACCACAATGGGAGACATGAACTCCGCATCGGGACATGTGGCCCCCATATCTCCAGGCCTTGTGCCCGAACTGCTGATCACCGAGCTCGCCGCTAGCCTCAACTTCTGGGTCACACTCTGCGGTTTCGAGATTCTCTACGACAGGCCGAAGGAGGGTTTCGCGTATCTTCACTCCGGAACGGCGCACATCATGCTCGAGCAGATCGGAGTCGGTCGAAATTGGGTCCCTGGCACTCTCGAGAGGCCACTCGGCCGCGGTGTGAATTTCCAAGTCACGGTGCCGGCGATAATGCCATTGGTCGAACGCCTTTCGTCCTTCGGCTGGCCGCTGTTCATGGCTCCGGAAGACAAGTGGTACCAAACGGGTGACACAGAGGCCGGAGTGTCCCAGTTCCTCGTCCAAGACCCCGACGGCTATCTCGTTCGATTCGCTTCACGGTTAGCCACTCCGGTGCGCTGATCCACCCGCAGAACGATCCGGCTACGGGACAGCCAAAGGCGGCGTAGAGCGGTGGCCACATGCTCCGCTGACCGTTCCGCTTTCGGTGACCATAGAGCTCGGCGGCCGAGGGCCGGTCTGTGATCGCCGATTGCCGTTCTTGCGGAACGGTCCTCGTCAGTCCGTAACCCCAGGATGACATCCCTGCCACGCGCCCCAAGCCGTTCGCCGACGCGCCGCCCTTCGTGACAACTGGGACGCATACTGGACCGGGTGCTGGATCATCGGTGTCCCCGCCGCAGGCCGCCAATGAGAGCGACAGGACACAACTGCGCGAAACGGTGCGTATGGTGGCGTCATGGTCTCTATGGCGGATGCCGCCACCGCGTTTCTCGCCACGAAGAGGATTGCGGTGACGGGGGTGTCCAGTAACCCGAAGGGACACGGCAGCAACGTTGTGTACCAGCGCCTGCGGCAACGGGGCTATGAGGTTTTCGCTGTCAACCCGAATTCCGAGACCGTCGAGGGGGATCGCACCTATCCCGATCTGAAATCGATCCCCGGCGGTGTCGAGGCTGTGGTGATCGGGACCAAGCCGGAGACCGCGGAAGCCACCATGCGGGAGAGCGCGGAGCTGGGGATCAAGAACGTGTGGATGCATCGCTCGGTCGGCACCGGAAGCGTCTCGTCGGCGGCCACGGCGTACGGCCGACAGCAGGGAATCACCGTGATCGACGGTGGCTGCCCTTTGATGTTTGACCCCACTGCCGACTTCGGGCACAAGTGCATGCGGTTTTTCTTCACCCTGTCCGGAGCCGTTCCTAAGCAGGTGAGCTGACTGTCACGGGCTGGCGCCCTCGAAGGCGACAAGGAGGTCCTTCCTCCGGCAGCGGTTCAGGACCTCCGGGGTCGCCCCCTACCCGTGGCCTACATGCCGCTGCTCGCCTTTCTCGTCATTATCGCCGCCGTGTATGGGCTCGTCGTCGACGATGCCTACCGGTTGGTCTCGCCTCTGACCAGAGAGACCTGGCGCGCCCAGGACGCGGCAACGCTGGCCACGGTGCCTGTGCTCCTCTGGGCCACCTTGCGGGCGCGCGCCGGTTCGCTAAGCGCCCATCTGGTCTCGGTCGGTATCTTGATCTGGCTGACCTACGGCTACGCCCACTTGTCGGGCTGGGCACCGTTCAACGCGATGTTCCTCGTCTACCTGTCCGTGCTGAGCCTTGCCGGGTTTGCGATGCTCGACGGTCTCCTGCGCGTCGACGTGGCTGCGGCGTCGCCAGCATTCGCCCGCATGCCCCGTCGTGCCACGGCTTGGTTCTTGGCGATCGCCGGCGTCGGCATCGCGGTGCTCTGGCTTAGCGACATCGTCGTGGCGCTTCCCGGCGGGCTGCCGACGAACATTTACCTCTCCGAGCTACCCAACCCGACCTGGGTGCTCGACCTTGGCTGGATCATCCCGACTGCACTCGCGGCTGCCCTGATGTTGCGACGCCGCCACCCTGCGGCACCGGTCATTGCCGGCGCGATGCTCGTGATGCTGCTGATCTTGTCTGTGACGATGCTGGCGGTTGTGCCGTTCGCCCTCGCTGCAGGGCTGGGCACTGACCCGGTCGTGAGCCAGCAACTGGTGGTGTTCACCGTCCTGTTCACCGTGCTCGGCGGCATCGAGATCTGGTTGCTGGCTCAGGCACGACGCCGACTTGACGTGGTCACTGCGTCGTGGCTGCGACGTGGATGGTGGCCCGAGACAAGATGACCGGCCCCTCGGCTGCCTTGACTGCAAAGCCAGCTTCGAGCCATTCATCGCAGGGAACCTACGCAGCCAAGTGGCCCGCACCCGTCTCAGCCGGAGGCAAGACAGACCCGTGTCCGCATACGCATGGACGTTCAATAACCTGGGATGTATGGCGCACACAGCGCGCGTTTGCGTTGCAGTTCGGGATCGGCGTCCGGTCACCGATCCGGCTTAGAAACTCGCTAAGGACGCGCGGATAAATAAGTCAATCAAATAGGGCCACGGCCGTTACCCTTGTCGGATGGCGGTCGATTCGGTGGTTGTCGAAGGTGTGCGGCGTCGGATCACGACGATGTGGCCGCATCTGAGTGAGCGTCAACGCCGACTCCTGTTGGGGGTCGAGGCCCGAGAGCTGGGCTGGGGTGGGGTGTCCAGCGTCGCCCGTGTGGCGGGTGTGGCGCGCTCGACGGTGACGGTCGCGGTGGCGGAGCTGGAGGTGCCAACCGGGGTGCCCGAGGGCCGTTCGCGCCGGGTCGGTGGTGGGCGCAAGAGTGCCGTGGAGAAGGACCCGGGGTTGGTGGGCGCGTTGGACGCACTGGTGGATCCGGGCACCCGCGGGGACCCGGAGTCACCGCTTCGCTGGACGTGCAAGTCGACCCGGCAGCTCGCGAGGACGTTGACTGCTGCGGGGCATCCGGTCTCGGATCGTACGACCGCGTCGTTGCTGCACCAGGCTGGTTACAGCCTGCAGGCCAACGCCAAGACCACTGAGGGCGCCCAGCATCCCGACCGTGACGGCCAGTTCGGGCACATCAACGACACGGTGGCCGGCTACCTGCAGGCTGGTGACCCGGTGATCAGCGTGGACACGAAGAAGAAGGAACTGGTCGGGCAAACCCCCGGGTACAAGAACAATGGCCGCGACTGGCAGCCCCGCGGCGAGCCGGTCCGGGTCGGGGTCCACGACTTCCCCGACCCGTCGATGCCCAAGGCGGTCCCGTACGGCATCTACGACCTGGCGGCCAACACCGGGTGGGTGAGCGTGGGCTGCGACGGCGACACGGCGGCGTTCGCCGTCGAGACGCTGCGGCGGTGGTGGCACAAGGTCGGACAGGCGACCTACCCCAAGGGTCGGCGGTTGCTGGTTTGCGCCGACGCCGGCGGGTCCAACGGCTACCGGGTCCGACTGTGGAAAATCGAGCTCGCCAAGCTCGCCACCGAGATCGCGATACCCATCACGATCTGCCACTTCCCGCCCGGGACCAGCAAGTGGAACAAGATCGAGCACCGCCTGTTCGCACACATCTCGATGAACTGGCGGGGCCGCCCGCTGACCAGCCACGAGGTCGTCGTGGACCTCATCGGTGCGACCACCACCCGCACCGGACTGACCGTTCACGCCGAAGCGAACACCAGCAGCTACCCGCGCGGGATCAAGATCACCGATCAAGAGATGGACGCAATGAGGCCCCAGCTCAAACCGCACGCCTTCCATGGAGACTGGAACTACACCCTGCAACCCCGAACTACACACGTGTAACTAACTTGCATTACTTGTTTCTGCGCGGGCCCTTA
>Ga0066793_10001239_pt1 | contig 11415 bp, 5 predicted proteins | sample PersoiDNA2013189_FD_83876 | JGI IMG/M metagenome (GOLD analysis project Ga0066793, IMG submission 83876) | Permafrost soil microbial communities from the Arctic, to analyse light accelerated degradation of dissolved organic matter (DOM) -... | ecosystem: Environmental > Terrestrial > Soil >...
GAAATGATAAAGGTCTGAGAGACCAGATATAATTATTCTATGTATAAATGGTTGTACAACAATCCACTACTGAATATTTAATCAAATTAATTATAACTTTTTAAACCTAAACATCAATGAGACGAACAAATTTCTTACTGCTTTTAATACTCCAGGTTATATTCTTGTTGTCTGCCTGTTCTGAGAAAAATCAAAAGAAAGTGAATTCAAAAGATGAAAACTGGCTGAAGGTTTCGGGTAATCAGATAGTAAACCAAAAGGGCGATACTGTTTATTTACGCGGTTTCGGACTGGGCGGGATGCTGCACATGGAGAATTTCATCGATGGTTATCCATCCAATGAAGAAACTATGCGTGAAGGGCTTCTTAAAGTGTTAGGAGAAAAGAAATATAATCTTTACTTCGATACTTTTCTTAAAAGTTATTTTACTGAACCTGACGCAGAATACATACACAGTCTTGGACTTAACCTGGTACGTATCCCGGTAAATTACCGTCTTTTTGAAGATGATATGAATCCGGGTGTCATTAAGGATAGCGCTTTCAAATATCTTGACAAGGTAATAGAATTGTGTGCAAAGAACCAGATATATACGATCATCGACCTGCACGCTTTACCGGGATCACAAAACCAGCACTGGCATAGCGACAATCCTACTCACAAGGCATTGTTCTGGCAACACAAAGATTTTCAGGACAGGGTTTTGCATTTGTGGGAAGCTATAGCAGAACATTACAAAAACCAGCCATGGGTAGCCGGCTATGATTTGATAAACGAGCCGGCTGATCCTACCGGTGAAAAAGTTTTCCCATATTATAAACGCCTCCGGGAAGCGATACTGAAGATCGACCCTGATCATATTCTTTTCCTTGAAGGTGACCGATATGCGGTGGATTTTAGCAAGTTCGCAGAAGTCTGGGATAATGTGGTCTATACGAATCACGATTATGCTATACCCGGGTTTATTACCGGTGGAGATTATCCGGGTTTTACCGGCAACAGATATTTTGACAAAGATTCCCTTGAACATGATTTCCTTAAGCGAAGTGAATTCATGTTTTCCCGCAAAGTTCCTCTCTGGGTAGGCGAATTCGGCCCTGTTTATACCGGTAATCCCGAAAAAGACAAAATGAGGTATCAGATACTTAAGGATCAATTGGCCTATTATAACAAGTACAAGGTAAGCTGGTGTATCTGGCTTTATAAGGATATGGGATTACAGGCAGTTATGCACCAGAATGAAAATACCCCGTATATGAAGCTTGTTTCAGCATTCCTTTCAAAGAAGGATACCCTGGGAGCAGATGCCTGGGGGGCAACTGATAAAAATATCAGGCAGGTGATAAAGCCGTTAGAAGACTTGTTTAAAGAAGAATTTCCTGGATATAATCCCTATCCAAATGGACAGGTAAGCCAAATTAATCTGATGGTCAGGCATTTACTTATAGCTGAGGCGCTTGTGCCTGAGTATTGTAATTTGTTCAAGTCACTAACTGAACAGGAACTGGTAGCACTTGCTCAATCATTTCGTTATGAAAACTATGTAAAACGGATGAGGCTGGAAGACATATTAACAGGACGTGAAAAATAGATAGCAACATGAAGATAATTAACTTATGCATTATTTGTCTGGCAATTACAGTCAATATTACTGCCCAGAACAATGCTCAATTAAAACTCTGCTACACTCGTCCTGCCAAACAGTGGGTTGAAGCCTTACCTGTAGGAAACGGTCGTTTGGGGGCCATGGTTTTTGGAGATCCCATTAAGGAAGTTATTCAGCTGAATGAAAACACAGTATGGGCCGGATCGCCAAACCGTAATGACAATCCCGATGCCAAAGAGGCATTACCTCTGATAAGAAAATTTCTATTTGATGGCAAATATAAAGAGGCACATGATCTTGTGAACCAGAAAGTCATCACTAAGACTTCCCATGGAATGGCATATCAGACAGTCGGGAACCTTAAACTTTATTTCCCCGGGCATCAGAATTATTCAGGTTACTATCGCGAACTTGACCTTGAAAAAGCAGTAGCAACAACCAGCTACAGCCTGAACGGAATAAATTACTCAACCAAAGTATTCTCTTCATTTCCCGATCAGGTTATTGTCGTCCGGATTTCTGCTGATAAACCAGGTTCTGTAGCTTTTTCCGCTTCTATGGACCGGCCGGCAAAAGTTGATGTTGCACCAAGAGGGAAAGACGAACTGGTAATGTCAGGTATTACAGGTGATTTTGAAAAGGTAAAAGGAGGTGTGAAATTTGAAGCCATCGCAAAAATCATCACAACCGGAGGCAATGTATCTTCAACTGACACGGCATTGATTGTTAGTGGCGCTGATGTTGCAACTATCTATGTTTCTGTCGGAACAAGTTTCAAAAACTATAATGATATAAGCGGTAATGCAGATGAAAGGGCAACTGCCTGGCTTCAGAATGCTTTGAAAAAGAATTACGACCAGGTTTTAGCAGATCATATTACTGATTTTCAAAAGTATTTTAATAAGGTAAATCTCGATCTGGGAATAACAGATGCAGTAAAGAACCCTACTGATGTGCGTCTGGAACAGTTTGCCAAAGGTAACGATCCTCAGCTTGTGACATTGTATTTTCAGTTTGGGCGATACCTGTTGATCTCATCTTCACGACCAGGAGGACAACCGGCTAATCTCCAGGGAATCTGGAATTACCAGCTTACTCCTTCATGGGACAGCAAATATACCGTGAATATAAACACTGAAATGAATTACTGGCCGTCTGAGATCACTAACCTTACCGATATGAACGAACCGCTGGTACAGATGGTACGCGAATTGTCCCAGACCGGAAAACAAACAGCAAAGGACATGTATGGGGCTCAGGGCTGGGTGTTACATCATAATACTGACATCTGGCGTATCAATGGTCCTATTGACGGTGCAACATGGGGAATGTGGCCGATGGGCGGCGCATGGCTTTCCCAGCATTTATTCGACAAATATGACTTTAATGGCGACAAGGAATATCTGAAGTCAGTCTATCCGGTTGTAAAAGAAGCTTCACTATTTTTCCTGGATTTCCTGACTGAAGAACCTGAGCATAAATGGCTGGTTGTGAGTCCCTCGATATCTCCTGAAAATGCCCCTTCAGTACACCCCCAGTATTCATTGAGTGCAGGTACTACAATGGATAACCAGCTGGTTTTTGACCTGTTCACAAAAACTATGGGGTCAGCACAAATTCTGAATACTGATAAAGAGCTTGTAGTTAAACTTCAGGAGGCATTGAAGCGACTTCCCCCTATGCAAATAGGAAAATGGGGCCAGTTGCAGGAATGGATGTATGACTGGGACAATCCAAAAGACATCCACAGGCATGTTTCACATTTATACGGGCTCTATCCCTCCAATCAGATATCGCCCTACAGGACACCTGAATTGTTCTCTGCTGCAAGAACATCACTTGTTGCCCGGGGAGATGAATCAACCGGATGGTCGATGGGTTGGAAAGTAAACTTCTGGGCACGCCTTCTTGATGGGAATCATGCATTTAAACTTATTACTGATCAGTTAACCCCTTCTATACAGCCAGGCGGCAGGCAAAGAGGTGGAACTTATCCCAACCTGTTTGATGCTCACCCGCCATTTCAGATTGACGGTAATTTCGGATGTACTTCAGGAATTGCCGAAATGATGCTGCAAAGCCAGGATGGAGCTATCCATTTATTACCGGCTATCCCTGACGCCTGGAAAAACGGCAGCATTAAAGGCCTGAAAGCCAGGGGAGGTTTTGAAGTAAATATTCAATGGAGTAATGGTGAAATAGCATCAGCCATCATTAAATCTTCTCTTGGTGGCAACTGCCGTCTGCGCTCTTATGTGCCGCTGAAAGGGAAAGGACTTAAAGTAGCCAGGGGTCAAAATACAAATCCTTTCTTTAAAACTCCTGACGTGGTTAAACCGCTGATACATTCAGAGATAACCCCGTCGCCTTTAGCACTCAGAAAAGTATATGAATATGATTTATCGACCAAAAAGGGAGATATTATTGAAATCAGTAAACAATAGAATAAGACAAAAGATATACAGACATAAACCCCGGGGAAGCTTGCCAATGCTGAACCGGGTTTATTTTTTTAAAATTTTTGTGCCCCTGGAAATACCCGATTCATTAAAGGCATCGACGCTGAAAAAATAGGTTACGTCCTTATTCAGACCCGGGAGCATTACCGAATTGGTATCGTAAACCATTACGGAAGTATATAACTTGTTGTTTTCGGTACCATAATTCACAATATAACCGGTTGCCAGATTATCTTTTGGCCATTCTATTTTGGCTCTTCTGGTATCTGTTTCGTTGCGTTCTAGCTTGAAATCGTTAATCTTTCCAGGTACCTTTCCTTCCCTTTTACCAAAAATCCGCAAATCATATATCGAGAATTTCCCATCGGGTACACTTACATTTTCAACTTTAATATATTTTGCAATAACAGGTTTTTCAAGTTCTATATAGTCGTGGCAGGCATCTTGACTGTTTTTACTCTTATCAACAATAACATTCCATGATTTCCCATCGCCGGAAGCAAGAATGCGATAGCAATAATATATGTTTTTACTTTCTGGCGAAAGCTTTGAATCATTATCAGCAAAATTTACCTGGATAGCATTCACTGTTGATTTGTCATCCAGTTGAACGCTCAGCCATTCTCCGGCGTTACCGGTATTGGCTGACCACCATGTTCTTATATCTTCATCAATAGCATTTTTAACCGGGAATTTCTCAATTGATGATGAGGCCTCTGCATTCTTTTTAAAGGATAGCAGCATCCAGCCCCTGAAAAGGTTTTCTTTTTCAAAATCTATTTTACGATCAGGCATAATTGTCGGATAATCACCAAAAGCAGTAAAGACTCTAAGTACACCATCTTTGTCGAAAGCTGCCGGGAACAACCCGATACGGCGTTCAAACATATGACGCACAGAAATGCTCATTGTGGAAATATGCCAGTAATTGCCATAATTATCTTTAAATGTCGAACTATGGCCGGCTCCCCCGGCAAAACCTCCGGGTTTGTACGAAAAAGGACTATATGTTTCATATTTAAATGGTCCCAGAGGTGAATCTGAAGTATAAACACCATCAGCATATGTTTTAAATTCTGTGCCGGGTGCGGCATACTGAAGATAATAACGGTTGTTATATTTAGTCATCCAGGCGCCTTCGTTGTAGCCATTCCTGGTTAACTCGTGGGATTCTCCGGGATTTTCCCAACCATAGATATTTGCATTATGTTTTATTAAGACTGCAGGTTCAGTAACGGGCTGCATTTTTGCGCCTATTCTTACCCCGTATATAGGAGCGGTATTTGAGCATCCCCAGTAAAGATATACCTTACCATCATGATCCTGGAAAAAATTGGGATCCCAGATAGCAAAAGGAAGAGTGTTTTCCATTGGTTTCCAGTTGTCTGCAAGGGGGTTGGTGGTATAATATAATGGTTTCTTTGTTGCTGCTGATGCTGCGTAATAAGTTGTGTCGTTTATAGTTATTACATCAGGAGCATAATCTTCTATCGGCATGGATTTTATTGGAAGGTATTTCCATGTAAACATATCATCCGAATACCAGTATCCGCCACTATGGGATACGAACAGAATATACTTGTCCTTATACCTGACCATCGATGGATCAGCGGCTTCCCTGTAAGAGATATTATTGGTGACCTGAAAGCGGTAGTTGAGATTCACAGGGTTACAATAAGTCTTTTCTTTTTCAGATTTTTCTGAAGACAATGAAATAGCTAAAATGATTAGCACAATTATCTGTTTCATTTTTCTGAGATTAATTTTTATAACTTATCCGGGTACCTATTAAGTCTAAAATAACACCTTAATAATTATTTCACCAAAATTATTCTTAATTAAATATTTTCTAATACAGCCGGTATCTGCAAAAGCCCTACTACATTAGCTTCCCGGGCCGGTAACCCGACTATTTGCGACATTGGTGCTTCTGATTGTAAGAGTGAGTATTCCCATTAGCAGCAGAGCCCCTCCAAGGATCCAGAGAGAAATTTCTATACTCCCTGTTCTGTCTTTAACAATTCCTACCAGGGTAGGACCGACAAATCCTCCCAGGTTACCAACCGAATTTATGAGTGCAATTCCGCCTGCGGCCGCCGTTCCGCTTAAAAAGGTCGTAGAAAGCTCCCAGAAGGGACCCATAGCTGATTTCAATCCGATCAAAGAGGTCATTAGTGCAATCATTGCTAAATATGGATTCTGCAGGTAGGCGCTGAAGCCGAAACCTGCTGCAGCAGCAAAAGCTGCTATTGCAACATGCCAGCGTCTTTCCCCTGTTTTATCGGAATGGTATCCTATTATAAGCATAACTATAACAGAAATGAGATAGGGAATTGCATTTATTAACCCGACAACAGAATAACTCTGTACGTAAAAAACTTTTATGATAGAGGGCATCCACATTTCGTAACCGTATATTCCTACAGTCAGCAGAAAGTAGATGAGACAGAGCAGCCATATACGGCCGCTCTTAAAAGCCTCAGACAGACGAAAATGTGCCGTACCTTTGGACTGTAATCTCTCTTCGTCGAGACGTGACTGGATCCAGGCTTTTTCAGTGGAGGAGAGCCACCTCGCTTTTTGGGGACGGTCAGGAAGGACAAGGATAACTACCAGACCCATAACCACGGCCGGTATGCCCTCAAGAAGGAAAAGCCATTGCCATCCCTCCAGTCCTTTAAAGCCGTGAAGTTCAAGAATGGCCCCGGAAAGTGGTGAACCGACTATTCCTGCCACAACGGTACCAGTTGCGAAAAGTGCCACCGTACGGGCTCTCTGTTTGTCGGGGAACCAGTAGGTAAGATAAAGGATCATTCCGGGATAAAAACCTGCTTCAGCTATGCCGAGAAGAAATCGTATTAAATAAAAGCCCATTGTACTGCTAATGAACATCATCAGCAAGGAGATAATGCCCCATACAATCATAATCCGGGCTATCCATATTCGCGCTCCGACACGCTGAAGTATAAGATTGCTGGGTATCTCAAAAAGAAAGTAGCCGATGAAGAAAAGTCCGGCCCCAATTCCATAAACACTGCCGAAAACCCTTTCATCCACACCAAGCACTTCCTGCAACTGCAGCTTTGCAAAGCCGACATTTATCCGGTCAACATAGGCTATTATGTAACAGATAAACATTAGCGGAATAAGACGCCAGGTGATCTTTGAATAGAGTTTGCCTGATTGTTCCGGAGTCAGAACTTCTCTGGAGAATTGCGGAGAGGAAGCTGAAGATATGTGATCCTCCCCCTGACCAGGCTCCTGATCATTGACGAGACCCGTATGTTTCATTATGTTTTAATAATTTACTGATTCCTTTCTGAAAGGAGCATCTCTAAAGCTTTTTGTATCAGGAAGCAGTATCTTGTAAGTGGATTTTTTATCGTAACCAATTTCAAGTGAACGGGAGGTAAATTCCATCAGATGTCCTCCAATGCTATGATCATCGGAAAGAAAATGAAGGTGGAAGCCGGCAGTATTTATATCACCAATAAATTCCGGACACCAGAAACCAACAAGGGTTCCCTTGATATTCCTCCCTTCGTAAACAGGCCTGTCTGCAAGCATTTGGACCAGAGATTTATTATAAGGCTTCTCCTGCATGCTGGCGCCGCCACATTTTATGTATTGGAATTCCCCGTGTATCCGGAATGCATAAAAAAGATTCCTGGAAGGAATTCTCCTGTTGATATATATTTTAAGAGCCAGGTAATTAATTTCACCGCTTAAAGACATAGTATCGTCCTGATGGTAATAAGTTATGACTGAATATGGAATAAGTGTTTCTTCATCCGGCTGCAGGATTTTACCTTCCGGTGATACCCTGTAGACATTATGATCCAGCACAATCATTTCTCCGTTTAGTTTATTGAAGGTACCAAGTCCAAAGTCGCCATGCTGCTTCAACTCACCAACTTTCATGTTGCCTTCTAGCACTCCATTGTCGAGAGCTTTTAACACGGAATAATGGAAGATCATATCCCCCTCATTTGAGGAGCATCCCATCAAAAACATCAGAGGGACCAACAATAATAGCTTTTTCATATTCAAAAATCAATTATTCAGGTAAATATAATATTTTAAAGAGTTAAAAATTACATATTTTTTCCTGTTTTGTGCGAAAGACGCCCAGAATTGAGGAATCATCTCTTCTTGTTCGAGTTCATACAAATTATGATAATGCCCGGGAGGTTTTTCTTTCAATTATAATCTGATCTCAACTGATTATACATTAGTTATGGACTATTTTTCGGGGCAGTTGAAAAAGCCCTTTATTTACTTTTCGCCCCTAAATCCCCTACCTTTCTCCGCCGAAGCGGCTACGCGAAGGCGAAGAAGGGGACTTATTGATATTCAGGATGTTAATCAAACTCCCTTTAGGGGGAAGGGGGCAATACGTGACTTTTTCAACAGTCCCAATATAAAAATCCCCCGGCAAAATGATCATTGCCTGGGGGTTCTTATAATTGTCTGAAATGGAATCAGTTCATTTTTCGATTCCTGCAGGATAACAATGCTTACTTCAGGCCTTTATTAACGATGTGGAAATAATCGTAAGAAACCTCGAATGGTGTATCGGATTGGACGGGTTGCTGCTGCGTCCCCTGGTTATTACCTCTTCCTGTGGGGGGAACACCATTGCAAACTATCATACCGGCCTTTATATCCTTCAACAATATGTTTGCAGTACCTACTTCCTTGAAACTTTTACCATCCGATGAACAGGAAGCGGTGTAAAGGCTCCCTTTCTTCTCAAGTTTCAGAATAAGCGTATTGTCGTCCTTAATTATATCTGCCAGACTAAGCGTTGCGGCAGATTTCGGGTACCCATTGCTTTCAACTATAAGGTCAAGTAAGCCCGGCTGAACTCCCGGTGTGGCAGCAGGGCCACCCATTCCCCCTCTTCTGCCACCACTGGCCCTGTAAACCAGCTTTACAAAATTATCGTCATCCTGGTAAGCAAGGATCCCCGCGTTCTGCGTTGATCCTGATGGTTTTCTTGAGCATACCATCTTTGATTCGATCGTCCAGTCTGTATTTGCACTCTGCAGAAGAATGTTCATCGCATTGTTATTTGATGAAACAATATCACCTTTTTCGCCCGTTATTAACATCGATCCGGATTTCTTTGAAAGGCTCCAGTTTGAAGGATTTTCCCTTATCCAGCTCCATTGCCTGGCCAGAGTACCGGTATCGAACTCATCGCTGACGGAATTTGTCCCGAAGTTTACCATGAATATATTCTTCTCGACTGTGATATTATCAGTCAGAGTTATTGTGGCGGTCCCTGGTACACCACTTGCCTGTGCAACGTCCACTGAAACATTAGAACCTGTAGCAGTGGCACTGACAACAGGAGCAGTTGAGGCGCCTGTCATGAGATAACTGTAAGCTTTGATTGCAGGATTGAAACCTGTAATATTCTTTCCGTTAACAGTAATTGCTGCCGGTTTTAGATCAGGCATCACCTTAAGCGAATAACTGTTTGATAAGGTTTTCCCATTTACCGTAACATATGCGAATACAGATGCTGTTCCAACTCTCTTTGCTGTTACCATTCCCTTATCATCAACACTCGCCACTTCCGGATTATTGCTCTTATAGATTACCTGTGCGTTCCTGATATTAAAAAAGCTGTCGTCCGACATAGCTGCCGTTACACTCGTCTGGGCCGTATTGCCTGGTCTGAGCACCACTTTGCCGCATTCAGCAACAACAGTTTTCAGTACCGGAGTATATGTGCCACTCATATTGGCCTCAACGCGGCCCCTTATGTCTTTTGATGATGAACCGATCTCAAATATGTATTTACCCTGATCGAACATTATCCTTTCATTCTTCGTATCCCAGAACCACAGGTCTGCGCAATCGATGTCTATCGACACAGTTTTTGTCTGGCCTGCCGGTATTGTTACTCTCTGGAATCCCTTAAGCCTCTTTATGGGTCTCTCGAGTGAAGCAGGACTGTCGGGAGTTCTGACGTAAACCTGTACTACTTCATCTCCGTTGACTGTTCCGGTATTCTTCACATCTACATTAACCGTTATCTTATCATTAGGTGTAACAGCACTCTTGCTGATAGCGAAATTGCTGTACCCAAATGTGGTATATGATAGTCCGTATCCGAATTCATAAGAAACATCCTTGTTGAAATACCAATAGGTCCTCCCGTTCTTTCCGGCGCCACCTCTTAATGAATAATCTGAGAACTCAGGAAGATCATTAAGCGATTTATACCATGTGAGGCTCGTTTTCCCACCCGGGTTAACTTCACCAAACAGTATTTTAGCCATCGCGGTGCCCTGTGCCTGACCATTGTATCCGGTAAAGATAATCCCGCCAACATTCGGATTATTTTTAAATTGTTCGACTTCTACAATTCCCATTCCCTGAATTATAACAATGGTATTTGGATTAACTGCAGCAACTGATTTAATAAGCTCATACTGATTGCCCGGCAATCCTATTGAGAACCTGTCAGATTCTTCTCTTCCTGTAGTTTGATCAGTACCTACAAAGATAACTGCAACGTCTGCTGAAGCTGCCATGTCAAGTGTTTCTTTATCTGTTGCCGGTATTTCCGTTGCATGATAAACAAGCACAACAGTTTGCGGGCCTGAAATACCCAGGGTATTAATTTTAACAGGGACAATTCTTGATCTTCCGCCAAAACCACCACCAAATCCTCCTCCCTGCTGGGTGCCGGCAATTTTTTGTGAAGCAAGGATATTCCCTGTTGCAGAACCAACTCTTACTTCGAGTAATCCACCGTCACCGGATACAGTCATATTGAACCGTATTGAATCTACATTGGTAATATCAACATTATTATACAATGTCCAGTCGCCATCCTTGATACCTCTTACAAAAGGTGAACCATATCTTGCAGAAGTAATTAAGCCACTAGCAGATGCATCGAATTTTGTTGCATCATATTCCTTAACGGCACCGCCTTTTGTAACAGTTGTAAAACCTATCATGTTAAAGAAATCGGTTCTTCTTGCAGTATTTCCACCTGATTTGGAAACTACTTCTGTATTAAGTTTATTCTGTGCAATATAATTCTTGATTCCTGCCAGCGGTGTTATTTTAAATGAAGGTTCAGCTTCTCCTGAATAATCCCCTAATTCAACTCTTTCCGCCTGTGGTCCTAATACAGCTATTTTCTTAATATCATTTGTATTGAGAGGCAAGGCTTTTTTCCCGGTCTTCGAAACCACATTATTTTTCAGAAGAACAGGAGTTTTAGTAGCAATTTCAACTGCAAGTTCGTTATGCGAATGATCATTGATTATACTTGGCTTAATTCCAGCATAAGTAACTATATTTTGGGGATCAAACTCACCTAA
>Ga0066793_10001240_pt1 | contig 11408 bp, 10 predicted proteins | sample PersoiDNA2013189_FD_83876 | JGI IMG/M metagenome (GOLD analysis project Ga0066793, IMG submission 83876) | Permafrost soil microbial communities from the Arctic, to analyse light accelerated degradation of dissolved organic matter (DOM) -... | ecosystem: Environmental > Terrestrial > Soil >...
CCCGGACGACCCCAAGCCATCCCCGTAACGGCTGCCCAGCCGACGCGACGGCCCGCAAAACGCCGGAGCGGTAGGCGGACGGCTGGCCGACGCGTCGGCCAGCGACGCCGGAGCGGCAGCCGACTGTGGCCAGGCGCGGCCACGGAGCGCCGGACGGTCAGGGCCGGCCACACCGCGGCGGGCAGACTGAGTATCCGGGGACGTTGCGCGAGGAGGCGTTGTGCGCCTTACGGGCCGGTGGTGGCGGCGGCGCAGCCTGCGCGCGCGGGTGACCCTGGCCGCTACTGCGGGGCTGGCGCTGGCCCTCCTCGGGGTAGCCCTCCTGCTCCGCGCTGAACTGCGCACGTCACTCAGCAACGGGCTCGACAACACGGCCCGCCAGGGCGCCAGGGAAGTGGCAGCGCTCGCCGACGCGCACCGGCTGCCCGATCCGGTTCCGGTGGCCGACGGGACCATCACCGTGCAGGTGCTGAACGCCCAGGGGCGGATCGTGGACGCCTCTCCGGGCGCGGACCTGCTGGTCCCGCTGCTGCCTCCGGGCCAGGCCGCGGCCAATGCCCGCACCGGGCGGGCCATGGTCATGCAGGGACCCCCGCACGGCCTGCCCGGCGAGATCCGCGTGGTGACCGTGGCCACCGGCGGCGGCGAGACGGTGATCGCGGCGGTCGCCGCCTACCAGGAACTCAACACCGTGGCGGCACTCACCCGCGCGCTGCTCATCGGCACCCCGCTACTGCTGCTCCTGCTCGCGGGCGCCATCTGGCTGGTGGTCGGGACCACGCTGCGACCCATCGCCGAATTGCGCCGAGGCGCCCAGGACGTCACCCGCACCGGCCGTCCCAGCGCACTGCCGGTACCGGAGGCGCGCGATGAGGTGCACAGTCTCGCCCTAACGCTCAACGATATGCTTTCGCGACTCGGGCAGGCCCAGGAGCGGCAGCGTGGGCTGGTGTCAGACACCGCGCACGAACTGCGCAGCCCCATCGCCAGCATCCGGGCTCAGCTGGAGGTGGCGCTCGATCACCCAGACAGCCAGGACTGGCGGCAGACGGCGAGCGACGTGCTCGAAGACACCCTGCGGCTGGCCAGGCTGGCCGAGGATCTCCTGGTGCTGGCCAGGCTCGACGAACGCGACGGCCGCCGCCGCGCCGACCTGCAGGTCGACCTGGCCGCGCTGGTCGGGGTGGAGGTCAGCCGGCATGACGGCTCGCGGGTGCCGGTCGTCGTGGCCGGACAGGACCAGGCCGGACAGGACCAGGCCGGACAGGACCAGGCCGGACAGGACCAGGCCGGACAGGAACGGGGCGGACAGGAACGGTGTGCGGTGACTGGAGACGCCGACGGGCTACGCAGGATGCTCGGCAACCTCATCGACAACGCTGTCCGCTATGCGCGTACCCGCGTCACGGTGGGAATCACCAGAGAGGGCTCCAGTGTCCGGCTTACCGTGACCGACGATGGCCCCGGCATTCCGCCGGGCGATAGGCAACGAGCCTTCGGCCGCTTTGCCCGGCTTGATGACGCGCGCAGCAGGGATGGGGATGGCCAAGGCGGTGCAGGTCTCGGCCTCGCCATCGTGCGGGCCACCGCGCAGGCTCATGACGGTTCCGCCTGGCTGGAGGACGCCCAGCCCGGGCTGCGGGCCGTGGTGCTGCTCCCCGCGGCCGACCCAGGCAGTGCCCCTAGAAGAGCCGGAGCAGGGCCTCCCAGCCACCCCAGGGAAGCACGGAGGTGACAGCGATGGCCGCGAACAGCAGCGTCAGGTACGCGATCGACAGGTGGAACAGCCGCATCGGCGCGGGGTTGGCACTGGGCTTGGCCACGCCCGCACACACCCCTTCAGCAACGCCAGAGGCATCGGCGGCCGCGCTGGTATCAGCAACGCCGAGGGCATCGGCCACGCTGGTACCGGTCCCGTGACCACCGCCCACCAGAGCCGAGCTAACCAGAGCCGAGCCAGCCAAAGCCAAGCCAGCCAAAGGCGTGCCAGCCCGGGGCGCCCCAGCAGGAGCGGCATCAGCCAGGCCGGTTCCGTCCGGGCCAGCGTCGATGCGGTCCACCCTGGCCTGGAGCCGGTGAGCTTCGGTGAGGAACCAGCCCCCAAGAGCCACCGCGCTGGCGGTATACAGCCAGCCCGCGTAGGGCGCGAGCGCCAGCGTGGCCGCCACCATGACGTAGGAGTAAAAGAGAATCTTGCGGACCACGACGGTGGCCGGGGCGACGACAGGCAGCATCGGCACGCTGGCCGCGGCGTAATCGTCACGGAACTTCATCGCCAGCGCCCAGAAGTGCGGCGGCGTCCAGAAGAAGATCACAGCGAAGAGCACGACCGCGGGCAGCGCGACCGTGCCGGTCACCGCCGACCAGCCGACGAGCACCGGGAAGCAGCCGGCCGCGCCGCCGATGACGATGTTGGAGGCCGTCCGGCGCTTGAGGCCAAGCGTGTAGACGAAGACGTAGAACAGGATCGCGCCATCGGCCAAGGCCGCGGACAGCCAGTTGACCAACAGGCCGAGCAGCAATGTCGAGGCGGCCCCCAGCACGACGCCGAAAATCAGTGCCTCGGTCGGCTTGACGACAGCCAGCGGCTCCTTCCGCGCCAACGGCCGCCGGGACGTGCGTTTCATCAACGCGTCGATATCCCGGTCGATATAGCAGTTGAAGGTGTTCGCGCTACCGGCCGCGAACGCGCCACCGATCAGCGTGAAGATCAGCAACCTGGCCGAGGGCAAGCCTCGTTGCGCCAGCAGCATCGTGGGAATCGTGGTGACCAGGAGAAGTTCGATGATCCTCGGCTTGGTCAGCGCGAAGAGCGACCGGGCAACAACCCGGGCGGAGCGGCGCCCCGCCACCACGGGGAGCGCGCCGGTCGCTGGTGTCACTCGGAGGCCTCCGGGTCCTTTGTTGATGACGTGTCGTCTTTTCCGGAGTCACCGGTCGCCGCGTCCTTCACCGCTTCGGCAGCGTGTTCTACCGTCTCGACCGCACCCTTCGCCGCCCCCGCTACGGGCGGGGTCTCCCGGTCGGCGAGCGGCGCCGGCCCGCCTCCCGAGGGCGCGATGGGCATACCCGCAGCAGCGGCCAACCCGTGCGCCGTTCCGGCGGGCGGGGGAACCGGCCGCGCAGGCGCAACGTCCTTCCGGTGGCCCGGAACGGTGTGCGGCCTGGTGAACACGAAGAAGAACGCCGCCATCACGAGGATGAAGAAACCCAGCGGCAAGACCAGCGTCATTACGGCCCCACCCGTGGTGTAGCCGAGAATCGCTTCCGGGGGAATCACTGTCTGCACCCTATCCTCCTGCTGGGATTCAATTCACTGATCATCTCTGTGCTGGTCATCTCAGGCCGGTCCTGGTGGGCCAGGCGGACTTCGGTGGCCGCAGCAGCCGGTCGAAGCCGAGTGCTATTGCTTCCGATTCTTCCTCGTTCAGCCAGCGGACGAGCAACGCGACCCCAGCGATGATGTACGACGGCAGCACCAGCACCCACAGGATGGCCCCGGCAACCTGCTGGTCCGCGACAACCGTGAGGAGATGGTGATGCCCTCCGCCACGATATGCCGGGTAGATCACGTTAGCGCCGAAGCCCAGCACCATACCCAGGATCGTGCTGGTCACGACGGTCGCCGCGATGAGCATGACCCGCTGCAGGGGCGGGAACTGGGGAGTCAGCGGGCGTGACCCGATCAACTGGAGCCAGAATGCCGTACCCACACCCAGGTAGCTGACGACCTCAGCGGCAAAGACCAGCGGGTGCCGGAGCGCGGCATCGTACAGCACGGGGATGTGCCATCCGCACCAGGCCACCGTGAATGCGGCGGTCACCGCGACCGGCCAGCTCAGCCAGCCCCGGGCGGACCGATTCGCGGCCGCGCCCACCGCGGATGACTCCACCACAGAAGCACCAGCCAGATCCGGTCCCGCCGCATCCGCAGCGGCCGCAGGAGCCCGCCCGTGGCGCCAGAAACTCAGGCCACGGCGCAGTTGACCGAGGCCGCGGCGCAGCGGCAGCCACGGCGCCCCGAGCACGATCAGCGGCGGGGCTACCACGGCCAGCAGCAGGTCTTGCAGCGAGCGGACCCAGATGAACTCCTTCGACCAGTAGGCCACCGGCGACACCGTGGCCAGGAGGACCACGACCAGCCCGGCGTCGAAGGCGATCACCTCCCGCACCGGACCGGCCGGCGCCGGGGCACCGGCTGGCCGGCTGTCGGCGGCCATGCCGCGCACCCCGGCGAGGTGCACCGCGGCGATCACCAGGCACACGGCCAGGATCGCGACGTTAGCCGACCAGTGCGAGACAACCATGTTCATGACGGTTGTGGCCGCCGGCTGGCAGGTGAGCCTGCCCGGACTGGCCGATCCTTTCCGCTCAAAGCAGGTAGAACAGCACCCAGAAGAAGACAGTCACCACCGCGAGGTAGTTCCAGATCAGGGTGAAGGCACTCAGCGACGCCTGGAAGCGCTGCACGGCGAAGGCTTCCGCGTACGTGGGCGGCTGCTCCACGAATGAGATACCGGGCAGCGCCCTGACGCGCATCACCAGGATCTCCAGCCAGACCATCGCGCCGAACCAGCTCACTAGGATGACCGGGTAGAAGCCGGTGAACACGCTGGAGAAACCAGAGCTTCCTGGCGGGAACGGAAGGTTGAGCAGTTCGATGATCTGCAGGACCACGGCCACCAGGCCGAGCAGTAGCGCCACCGCGGCGGCTGCCTGCCAGGCGCCCTTGGCGCCGCCCTTGATCCGCTGCAGCCCCACGTACTGCACGACCGCGCTGACCACGACGACGGCCACGATGATCGTGCCCATCGCCATTGACGGAGCCTTATAACCGGAGCCCTGCCACCTGCCCTCCGAGTTGATCGAGCGCAGGTAGAAGTAGGCGAACGCGAAGGCGCCATACAGGAACGACAGCGCGCCCACCGCGATCCGGGATCCTGACCACGATGCGTTCAGCGCCGCCTCGTGGTAGAAACCAGCTTCCTCGGCCGCGCGGTCCAGCTCAGATGAAGGCTGTACGGTTCGCTCGGTCATGTCTATGCCTCCACTCCGGCACCCGCGTACGCGGCGCTCACGACGCCGACCGGCGGGTGCAGGTCCGCGACCGGCGGCGCGTCCTTCACGCCGTAGTCATAGGGACTCGAGAGCACCACCGGAATGTGCTCGAAGTTGCCTCCCGGCGGCGGCGACGAGACCTGCCACTCCAGGCCGCGCGACTGCCATGGGTTCGCCGTCTCAGGCTCACGGACAATTACCGTCGACCAGATGACGTTGATCACGAAGATCAGGATCGAGGTGCCGAGCACGAAGGAGGAGATGGAGACCCAGTCGTTCAGGGTCTGCAGGTTCCGCGCGTACTCGAACACCCGGCGCGGCTGGCCCAGCATGCCGATCGCGAACAGCGGCAGGAAGGTCGAGTTGAAGCCGACGAACATGGTCCAGAAGTGGATCTTGCCGAGCGTCTGGTTCAGCTTGATTCCCAGCATCTTGGGCAGCCAGTAGTAGCACGCCGCCATGAAGGCGAAGATGAGCCCGCCCATGATCGTGTAGTGGAAGTGCGCCATCACGAAGAAGCTGCCGTGCTCGGTGGTGTCCGCCGGGACGTCGGACAGGAACACCCCGGAGATGCCGCCGATCAGGAAGTTGAAGTACAGCCCCAGCGCGAAGAGCATCGGCACGGTGAACCTGATCTTCGCCTTCCAGAACGTGCCCATCGCGACCAGGTAGATGAACCCCGTCGGGATGGAGATCAGTTCTGTGGTCAGCATGAACAGCGGCCGCATCTCCGGGTTGATCCCGCTGTCGAACAGGTGATGCTGCCAGACGAAGAAGCTGAGCAGGGCCACGCCGATCATCCCGGCGCCGGCGACCCGGTAGCCGAAGAGTGGCTTACGGCAGAACACGGGGAGGATCTCGGACACGATGCCGAACCCGGGCAGCGCCAGGATGTAGACCTCAGGGTGGCCGAAGAACCAGAACAGGTTCTGGTACAGGTAGCTGCTGCCCCCGAGCTGGCTCGCGAAGAACGCGGTCTCCACGGTGCGGTCGGTGATCAGCATGTACATCCCGCCGACCAGGACCGGGGTGGCGAGCACCATGAGGAAGGAGACCGTGACCATGGACCAGACGAAGATCGGCAGACGGCTCCACCGCATGCCCGGCGCCCGGTAGTTGATCACGGTCACGATGATGTTGAACCCGGCCAGGATGATCGAGATCCCCATCAGGCCGAACGCCACCGCGTAGGCGTCCGCCCCCTGCGAGGCCTGCACGCTCAGCGGCGCGTAGCCGGTCCACCCGAACGGGAATCCGCCGAGCAGAATGCCGGAGAGCAGGACGATGAAGGCAGCCGGGGTCAGCCAGAAGGACAGGGCCTCCAGCCGGGGGAAGGCCATCCGCTTGGAGCCGATCATCAGCGGCATGAGGTAGTTGCCGAACGGGCCGAGCACGACCGACGACATCAGCATCATCATCATCGTGCCGTGCTCGCCCACCACCTCGATGTAGGTGCTGGCATTGAATACGTGGTAGGTCGGCGACAGCAGCTCCGTCCTGATCGCCATGGCGAACAGGCCGGCCGTGCAGAAGTAGATGATCATTCCGACCAGGTACTGGATGCCGACGACCTTGTGGTCCAGGGAGTACCGGAAGAACCGGGCGACGCCGGTGGCCGCCTCGTGTTCCTCCTCCAGGACCGGCACCGGCCTGCCGAGCATCTGCCGGAACAGGTCGTTGAACACGCCCAGGCCGCCGAGCCAGCCGACCGTCCCGAACACGTACCCGAGGATGATCGGGAAGTCGTTCGTGTCGGACAGCGCATTGCGGGCGTAGCTGCTGGACAGGAAGTTGCCCAGCCAGTGACCAACCACGTAGCCGAGCACGGCACCGACCAGGGCGGTGTGGATCGCGGGGCGCATCCACCACGGCCGGGCCCGACCCGGGGCCGCAGGTCCCTGTCCCGCAGCGTCCTGTGCCTTTTCCGGCTCTATCTCGATGGACATCCGGTCACCTCTTCATCGAACGGTTGCGAATGCGCGTCATGGGAAGCGAGGGCCTGGTCACGGCTGCACCGGGTCGCCGGGGTTGTAGTAGTACCCGTTCGCGCCCGTGATCCCGGCCACCTTCACAACATCCTGGCCGAGCTGCGGGATGACGGTCGGGTCGTAGGTCAGCGCGTAGGGCGGCAGAATCTTGGTTACCGCCGCGAGCTGCGTCTCGGTGGTACTCGCCCACGTCTCGAAGTCCGTCGCGCTCACCACCGTGCCGTAGTTGAACATCGCGCCGTGCCAGAGCCCGCACAGCTCGTTGCAGCGCACGGTGAACCCGCCAGTGTGCTCGGGAGTGGTGTACGCCACGTCATCGACGCCCGGGTTGCCATCAGCCTTGACCCCGAGCTGATAGGCCCAGAAGCTGTGGATCACGTCGAGCGAGGTCACGTGGAACTCCACCGGCCGGCCCTGCGGCAGAACCAGCTGGGTGGTCTCCATCCCGCCGAACTGCGGGTAGCGGTAGGTGAACTGCCACTGCTGGCCGATGACCTGCACCTGGAGGTAGTTGCTGCCGTCTGGCTTCCAGACGGGCAGCGGGCCCTCGCCCGCACCGGCACCGGCGGGGATGATCAGTTCCACGGTGCCGAACACGAACGCCGCGAGGACGACCACCGCTGTGCCGATGATCCAGGTGGCCTGGATCCCGGTGTGCCCGAAGATGGGCGGGCCGTCGTCCTCGTCGCCGTCCCGGTACCGCCAGTTGGTGAGCGCGTAGCCGAAATATGTCCAGACGAACAGCATGACGGGAGCCGCCGTCAGAGCCAGGATCGCGATGTCCGTCTGCTGATGCTCGGCTGACGTGGACATGTCGCCCGGCGGCATGTGCGGCTTCCAGAGGAACCAGATGAGCAGATCGGCGACGAGGGCCAGCACGATCCAGATCAGGAAGATCCGGCGTGCGTGGCGTGGCTCAGCCGGCGAGGTGGTCGCCGGGGCTTCGGACGCGGCCATCAGGACGACACCTCCATGTTGCCCATCATGTAACCGAGTGTCTGCATCGGACCGCCGTTGCCGTCGATGAAACCGCCACCGCAGGGGACGTAGCACTGCCAGCGGAAAGTGCCCCCGTGATTGGGCGTCCTGAAGCTGAACTTCTCCACGCTGTGCGGGCCTGACGTGCAGGGCGACACGCTGCACAGGCTGGCCGTGGAGTCCGGCGACTGGACCGGCACGAAGAGGTTCAGGCCTGGGATCGCGAAGGTGTGCCCGACGTTGCATCTCGACCATGTGTTGATGAGCGACACGTTGTGCGCCGGCCCCTCCTGCCCTTTACCGTCGACCCACCGGACGTTCACGGTGCCGCCGATCGTGCCCTGGACATGGCTCCAGTAGTTGTTGCGCGCAGGTGTGCATCCGTCGTAGCCGAGGATCGTCATGTGGACAGTGGTCCCAGCCGGCACCTTGAAAAGCGTGGTGTGCACCCATTGCTTGTTCGCCGGGTTCTGGACGTAATAGCTCACCCAGTCCGGCGTGTTGGTCGAATCGTTCTGCGGATCTTCCTGCAGAACCACGTTGACCTGCCCGCCAGATGCAGTGGGGGTGTAGTCCACGAGCGCCGGGCCGCCGAGCAGGTAATGAATGACGATGAAGACCGCGCCGGCGACCACCGCGGCGAACGCCACGAGCAGGGTCCCGACACGGACTGGCAGAGACACCAGTCACCACCTCGCTTCTTCGCGGCGCGTCGCGCACACGACTGGGGCCGACCCGCTGAGTCACACGACTGCGGGCCGGAGGCCTCTTATGGACCTGATCCTGCGATCGTTAGCCGTCCGGCGGCAACTCGGCGGGCCATGAATGACGAAATTGTCATGATCAAGGCGCGCCGCACGGGTACATTCGGCCATGAGAAGGCATGATAGCAACACTCCGTATTTTTTGCACTACTCAGAGTTACCCCTAGGTGTGCGACGGCTCTGATCCGTTGAGCGGAAGTGGTGCAATGGTTTGCCGACGATCCGAAGGGTTGACGGCAATGCCTGAATGCAGTAGATGGTCAGAAGACCCCCGTGCACCGGCACGCGGGGCCGCCCGCCGCCCCCGCGCCGATGTCACCCAAGCAGCCAATGCCAACTGACCTGCCTGCGAAGTTCGCCCACCAGCCGGGCATGTACCCGACCGCGGCGCGGCTCCTCGTCGTCGACGACGAGCCGAGGATCCGTGATTTCATCGCCAGGGCGCTGTCCGCGGCTGGCTATGCAATCGATTTCGCCTGTAACGGCAGCGATGGCCTGCGGCAGACCGTCGCCGGTGACTACGACCTGGTCATCCTCGACCTGGTCATGCCAGACATGGACGGGCGGGAGATCCTGGCCGAGCTGCGGCGGGAGCGGCCAGAGCAGGCGGTGCTGGTGCTGTCGTGCCTGTCCGACGTGACCACCAAGGTGGACTGCCTGGAGCTAGGTGCCCGGGACTACCTGACCAAGCCGTTTTCGCTGGCCGAACTGCTGGCCCGGGTACGCGTGCGGCTCAGGGACGTCGGTCACCCGCTGAGCGAGGTGCTCAGGGCCGGGGAGCTCCTGCTCGATTTCGGCCGGCTGGAAGCCAACGTCGGACAGGGGCCCGTGCCGCTCACGCGCCTGGAGTTCCTGCTGCTCCGGGAGCTAATGGAACATGTCGGACAGTCCGTCACCAAAGGTCAGCTACTGGCCTCTGTATGGGGATACGATTTCGATCCCGGCTCCAACGTCGTCGACGTATGCGTCCGGCGTATCCGCTCGAAGCTTGGATTCGACCTGATCAAGACGGTACGCGGTGAGGGCTACCAGCTCACCTCCTAGGGGCTGGGGCGCGGGCCGGCTACGTCACACGGTGGCGGCCGGTCTGAAGCACCTTGTCCCGCCCCGTTTGTGGCACTCCCTCCCCCGGAATCGGCCAGGTGTGCTGCCGGCCGGCCCGGAGGGGCCTGCGGACGGGCGTCGTCGCCGGCCGCTCCCGGCCGGATTGCGCCGGCCGCTCCCGGCCAGCCTGCGCCGGCCGCTTCCGTCCAGCCTGCGCCGGCCGCTTCCGTCCGGCCTGCCCTTCATGAGGAAGGCGCGGCACGAACTCGGCCCGGCGTTGGCCGACGCGCCGGCTGACCACTCCTGGCCTTCCCAGCTGGCCTGGGTCGATGTGGCCTGGGTGGGTTTCTCCCTGGTCAACCTGGCATCGATTGTTATCTTTGCGCGCTGGGAGACGGTTCCGTTCCACTTCATCTGGATCAGTCTCACGCTGCTGTACGGCTTCCGGGTCTGGGCGACCAGGCCCACGCTGTGGGTGCTCGGAGTGGTCGTGGCCACCACGTTCGCCGCCATCGGCTGGGACGTCTGGCGCGGCGCCCAGTCGGTGGATGAGCTGAACGAGGTTCCCCTGATGGCCGCGATGTTCTGGCTGATGGTCTGGCACGCGCGCCGCCGGCTGGCCGCCGACCACGAACGGGACATGGTCAGCGACGAGAATGCCCGGCTGCTTACCACGCAGCGCCGGTTCCTGCAGGACGCCTCTCATCAACTGCGTACCCCGATCACCATCGCGCTGGGCCACGCCGAATTGCTGGCCCGCGAACTCGCCGACCGCGGCCAGAACCGCGATATCCAGGTCGTCGTGGGCGAGCTCACCCGGCTGCGCCGGCTCGGCGAGCGACTGCTCGTCATCGCGGCATCCGAAGATCCGGACTTCCTGTATCCCGAGCCGGTCCGCCTGGACCGGTTCACCATGGAAGTCATCCGTAAATGGCGGCCCACCGCGGCAAGGCGCTGGCAACTCGGCCGGCTCGATGCGGTGACCGTCAGCGCCGACCGGGAACGGCTTGGCCTCGCCGTGGACGCCCTCCTCGAGAACGCGGTCCGGCACACCACAGAGGGCGACATGATTCAGTTGTCCGTGGTCGCCGACGGGCAGGGCGCACCCGCGCGTATGATCGTCGCCGACACGGGCGCTGGTATCCGCTCCACCGAGCTTGAGCGCATCTTTGACCGGTTCAGGACCGGGACCATGCCTATCGAGTCCACGGCCCCCCCACCCGAGGACACAGGGTCAGCGGACTTCGGATCCAAGAGTGTCGGCTCCAAGGGCACCGGGCTGGGGCTGGTGCTGGTGCGCGCCGTCGCCCATGCGCACGGCGGGGATGTCCGGGTGCGCAGCACGCCGGGCCTGGGCAGCGAGTTCGAGGTGGTCCTGCCCAGGCGGCCGGCTCCCGCCGGGCCGCTGAACCTGGCGGCCGCACCGGGCTGGGCGGACCCGGAAGTGGCTGACCAGGAGGCGAGTGCCTTGGAGGAGGATCCATGGGCAAGCAGGAATCGGTGACCTTGGACGACGGCAACCTGCGCATGGACGGCCGGTCCGGTGACGGCGAACCGGGCGCGGCGGCCGGCGGCC
>Ga0066793_10001242_pt1 | contig 11401 bp, 12 predicted proteins | sample PersoiDNA2013189_FD_83876 | JGI IMG/M metagenome (GOLD analysis project Ga0066793, IMG submission 83876) | Permafrost soil microbial communities from the Arctic, to analyse light accelerated degradation of dissolved organic matter (DOM) -... | ecosystem: Environmental > Terrestrial > Soil >...
GTAGCACTGCGGAAGAAGCGGAAGAAGCGGAAGAAGGGGGGGGTACATCTTGGCGTAAGCCTGGAGGAACTGGGACAGGTCGGGCACGGCCCTTGTCGCGCTGTTGAGCCCTCGACGGGACGTCACCAGCAGGGCAATCAGGTCGGCGACGCCCTGTTCCGTAGCACTGCGGAAAAAGCGAAAGATGTTGGCCCGGACGGACGCCGGGCGCGTCAGTAAGTCACGGATAGTTCGCCTACCGTTGCCATAGGCAACGGCACCTGCCTACACTGTTTGCGCCGCCATGACGGAACCTCTTCTTCGAGGCTGCCCGGAGGCACCGTTTGGCCGGCCATTTGCGTCCGCCCCTTTCGCCCGAACGCTCCCATCTCCGCGGCGTGTTGGGTGCGGCCAGTCGACACGCGCCAGGTAGTGAGTCGCATCGCGCCGCGGCCGAGGACTACCGGCGCCTCATGGTCGCCGAGCGGGTCGAGGAGTTGCTGCGCGACGCCCCGCCGCTGACCGAGGAGCAGCTGGACCGGCTGCTCGCCACCCTCTTGCGTAGGTCTTCCACGGCGGCCGATTGCCGCACCGGAACGGCGTCATGACCATCGACGAGTGGTTGGCGGCTGCGCTCGCCGAGGCACCTCCGCTGGACCCCGACACGCTCGCCGACATCGTCGAGCTGATGCGCCCCGCGCCCTTCGACCTGCCGGCACAGCCCCCCGTGAGCAAGGCCCCGCCCCTGTCCGCCTGACCCCCCAAGACGGCAAAGGCGCCGGCAGCCGACCGACGCCCATGCCCCAAACCTGAGGACCTCACCTCATGAGCATGATAGCCGACAAGCGTCCCGCTGCGAGCGCTGTCGCGCTTGACCGCATCCAAGCGGCGACGGCACCAGCGAGCGCTGTCGCGCTCGCCAGCGTCCGGGCGGCGACGGCGCCGGTGATCGAGCCCATCATCCGCGCCGCCTACCGGGCCATCGCATGGGCTGCCTACGAGGCCAGGCAGGGCCGGCCGGCTCTCGGCTTCGGTCCCTCGGCGCAGGAGGTGCTCTCCGAGCTGGCGGCGGTGCCGCCGGGTGTCGGTCCCCAGTCGCGCGTCGGGGACCTGCCGTCGTCCGGATCTGCACCGCCCCTGCAACGCCGCGCCATCGGTGTGTCCACGCTGACCGCCGCACCACCGCCGGCTCCCGCCCCGACATATGTACGCGCGGGAGGCCGCCGGTCTCCCGCCTCACCTAGGGATGGGAGTGATCTTGATGAAGCAGAACTCAACAGCACCCACAACGGCGGGAGCGCCCCCGGCCACCAACCGAGAGCACCCAAGAGCCGCGACCACGCAGGACTCACCGGAGAGCCTAGCCGCCGTCGAGTCCTCGAAGCGCCGCCGTGCGGCGTCGCGGCGGTTCGAGCCGCTGGTTTGCGGTCACCGCGACCCGTTGTCGTGCCGCGCCGCCGAGCCCATCCCTGATGTCGACCAGCGTGGTGCCCGCGCGGCACGGGCGTACCTGGCATCGCTGGGCCTGTCGTCGGAAGTCGTCGACGCCGTCTTGGGCGTCGCCGCATGACCGACTCGAAGCGAGCCACCGCGCGGCTGGTCGGCTGGCCGGACGGCACCGACGCCGACCACATCGAGCAAACCATGGTCGGACCGTCTCGGCGAGATGCAGTACGCGGTCGACGGCAGTCGAGGCCGAGGACCCGTGGGCCGAAATGGCGGCTTTGGGACCGCCCGACGACCCGATTGTGATGCCGGCGCCGTCCCAGTCCAGCTTCGGTGGCGGTGGCTCGACCACCCCGTGGCCGGAGCTGGACCCGGATGCACTGCACGGACCGGTGGGGGCGTTCGTCCGGGCCGCTGCTCCGCACACCGAGGCCGACCCCGCCGGCCTCCTGGTCTCCACCCTGGTGCTGCTCGGCGGTGCCATCGGCAGGGCGCCGCACGTCCTCGCCGGTAATGAACGGCATGGCGCAGCGCTGTTCGCGGTGCTGGTCGGCGCGACCAGCAAGGGTCGGAAGGGCACCGCGATGGCGGCCGCCCGGGCGCTGGTCGTCGAGATCGACCGGGACTACGTAACCGGGCGACTGCTCGGCGGCTTCGGCTCGGGGGAGGCGATGGTCGCAGAGTTGCGCGACCGCACCGACGACGACGCTGGCGCTGCGGACCACCGGCTCTGCGTTGACGAGCCGGAGTTCGCCCGACTGCTGAAGGTTGCCGGCCGGGACCACTCCATTCTCGGGCAGATGATCCGCCACGCCTGGGACGGCCGGCGGCTGGAGGCCCGCTCTCGCGCCCACACCGTCGTCGCCACCAACTTCCACGTGGCCGCGGTGTGCCAGGTCTCGGCTGAGGAGCTGCGCGCCCGGCTCACCGATACCGAGACCTACGGCGGCACGGCCAACCGGTTCCTGTACGTCGCCGTCCGGCGGGGCGAGTTGCAGCCCGGCGGCGGCAACATCCCGGACCAGGTGCTGACCGAGTACGGCGCCATTCTGCAGACTCACGTCGCGGCCGCCCGCCGAGTCGGCCTAATCACCCGCACAGACGCCGCCGAGATCGCCTGGACACGGCTCTACCATCGTCTCGCCGCCGACGAACCAGTCGGGCTGCTCGACGCGGTGATCGGCCGGGACTCGGCGCAGTGCCTACGCCTGAGCCTGCTGTACGCGCTGCTGGACGGTGCGGCGCAGATCGACGCCAAGCACATCCAAGCCGCCGCGGCGCTGTGGAAATACTCGCGGGCCACCGCCGCGCACGTCTTCGGGGACCGACTCGGTGACCAGGTTGCTGACCGGCTGTTGGTCGCCCTACGGCAGGCCGGCCCCAGCGGGCTGGACCGTGCGGCTCAGGCCGCGGCGCTCGGGAAGCATGTGACGGCTGGTCAGCTCGATGTCGCCGCTGAGCGGTTGACATCCCTGAGCTTGGCAGCCGAGCCGCGGACCGAGTCGACCGGCGGCCGGCCCCGCCAGGTCCTCTGCGCTACCGACACCGCGCGTCCGCAAACTTCGCCGGAGTTGACCGCATGACCGCCGACAACAGCCGCCGACTGCGCCTCGGACATCCCGCCCCTGTCAGGGCCGCCGCTCCGGCGCCCGCGCGACGTGCTTTGCCCGCGCTGCGGAGCCGAGCCCGGCAAGAGCTGCACCCCGCGGTCCGCACGGCGGTGCCGATGCCTTCCACCGAACCCGTCGCCGGCTCTACGCCAGGGGTCGGCGCGGGTCGCCGTCGCAGCGTGACCCCCAGCCCAACGGCATCGACGTCATCGGCTACCCGGACACGGTTGAGTCGTTCGATCACCGCGACAGTTGCTACCGCCGACCCGTTACTAGCGCCGATATCGAGCAGGCAGCGGACCTCGCCGAAGCATGGACGGGAGGCCCGGTGACCTGCACGGCTGGACGGTCGAGCATCGCCAGTAGGAGGCCCGGCGACACCTGCCCGCCGTGCGAGCGCGTCTGGCGGCTTGCCCTCGGGCGGCAATCGGCCCCAGAGCGCGCCCAGTCGACCGCATCGCCCACCCGCCGGCCCCAGCGACCACCAAGGAGATCACCGTGACTCGGTTTACGCCTCGCTCCTGGAGCACGGAAGTGACCGAACCACTCAGCCCGCGAGACCTCGGCCGCTTCGCCGCGGGCGTGGCTGCTGCTGCCCATGACCCGGTGGCGCGTCGCGGCTCAACCGATCCCCGCAGACGCCAGCCCACGACGCCGCCGCACGTCATCACCGACCGTGGCCGCGGGCATCGCCACCGGCGAGTGGGCGGAGCTGCGGGAGTGCCCGGTACTCCTCGACCCCTACGGCGGCCCCGAGTAGTGGGACGCCCCCCCAGTGACCCTCGCCCCCCTGCCACGCGCCCGCGAGCAGCCGCCTGGCTCGCCCTCGCGGCCGCGCTCGTCGGCGTGGAGCCGGACGAGTGGTACTCACGGCGACTGCCGCTGCCTGTGCCAGCTGTCCGGCGATGCTGGCCTGCCGCCGCTGCGCCGAGATCGCCGATGAGGAGGCCGGCGTGTGGGGCGGCGTGAGCGCCGATCAGAGCATCGTCGAGCAGCTCGCCGTCCAATTCGTCCAGGGCGTCGAGGCCGGCGACTACCCGGCTGTCGCGGCCGTGCTGGCGGCCGGTCGTGCCGGCGGTCGGGGGAACCTGATCGCCGTGCTCCGGGCCGCGCAGTCCTGGGCCACCGCCGCGGCGCCCCCGGCCGCCGAGCGCACGCCGAGACGGCCCCCCGCAGCACTGCAGCCCCGCGTACCGGCGGGAGCCGTGCCACCCGCAGAGCCGGAAGGCGCTCACGCGGTCGAGCCGGCAGCGCTGGCTGCCGAGCTGGGCGTCGACGTCGACCTGCTGCACCGCTGGCGCGGGGCCGGGTGTGGGCCGGGGTCGACCAGGCTGCCCGATGGCACGATCCGCTACCCCCGTGCTGCCGTCGAGCGCTGGCTGGCGGAGAAGCGGCAGGCGCCGCGGTCGCCGTACGACGGCAGCGTCGAGGTGACCAGTCAGATGCCACCGCGGAGACGGAGCGCCGAGTCGTGACCGCCGTCGTCGTGGCGGCCATCTCCCCGGACACGGCCGTGCATCTGGTCGCGGCGCTCCAGGGCCATCGGGCCGTGTGCCGGTCCGCCGGGCTGGCCCCGCCGCCCGATCTGCGGGCGCTGGAGGAGTTCTTCGCCAGCCAGCGCCAGGTGCCGCCACGGCTGGACGCCGCCGAGTCGGCGGGCGACGTTGATCCGGTGTCGGTACGGCTGGTCGACTACGCGACCGCGGCGAAGCTGCTCGGCGTCGGCCGGCGCACCGTCGACCGGCTGGTGGCCAGCGGCGCGCTGGTCCCGGTGCGCATCCTCGGCAGCGCCCGGCTGCGGGTCGCCGACATCGACAGCCTCATCGCTCCCAACGCCCGGAGGGCCTGACGTGCTCAACAGCCAGACGATCACCCAATGGATCGCCGTCCCGCCGACGCCGACCCTCGCCGGCCAGGTGGCCTTCGTCGCCCGCGGGCTGCGCAACGACCGCCACAGCAGCCGGCCGGTTCCGCGGTCGCACGTGCAGTTCGCCGCCGACCTGGCGAAGACCCTCACGGACACCCCGCAGGCGGCAAAGTACGTCCACCCCGGCGAGGACCCCGCGGTGGGTGCCGCCCGCCCAGTGACCGGACTGAGCCCGGCTGACCTGGCCTGGCTCGACCGGCTCCCGCGCGACCCGGCGGAGATGACCTACGACGACGCCGTGGCGGTAGCCGCGATGCACGCATCGCTGTCCTCGATGACCTCGCCGAGCGACAAGCGGCTGGTGGAGTCCGTCTACCGGCCGGTCGCGGAGCTGCACGACGCCGCCCAGGCCGGCACCGTGCTGGCCCAAGCCTCCGCCCCGCTGCCGCCGGTGCCCTCGTCCGCGCTGCCGGCGTTGACCGATGCGGTCGCGGCGGAGGCACCGGCCTTGACGCCGGAGGAGTCGGTGGCGCGGGCATCACGGCTGCTCGGCGACGCGCTCGCCGCCCGCCGGGCCGCCCGGGACGCCAAGCTCGCCCAGGCCGAGGCCGTGGTCAGCCAGGCACAGGCCGCGACCGCGGCTCGGCTGGCGGTCCGTCGGCCGCTGGTCACGGCCCCAGTGCCCGGCCGTCAACGGCCGTCCGTTGCCGATGGCGCCGCCATCTACAAGCAGCGCAGCGCCAAACACCCCTGACGAGGCGGACCCGCGGTTTCCGGCCCCGCTGACTCCGACAGCCGGCCGCACCACCGTGCAGCGGGCACGGTCCCGGCCTCAATCACCAGCTTGTCGCGGCGCGTATCGGTGGGCTGGCGACGCGACATCGACCACTGCGCAGCCGCGCCGGTTGGGCGCGGTCGACGCTGTGCTGGCTGAGCAAGGGACCCGACGGCGACCCGGAGCTGGCCGACGATGTCCGCGAGTGGCGGCGACTCGCTCGGCTGAGCCTCGGCTTCCGAGCACCCCAGGTAGCGTCATCCCGATCATCACCTGCGGGCAGCGCCGCTACACCGCGAGCGGCAGGTCCTCGCTGCGGGTGGCCCGCGATGCCAAGGGCACCTTGACCTTTCGGCGATCGGAGCGGGACCGACGGCACGCGCTGACCTGGCCCGCGGGAGACCTGGGCCATCATGCTGACCGACGAGCAGGCGTGGCCGCTGGCACAGAACAGGCCCGTGCCGGGGTAGCCCTCGCGTGCAGGAGCGACGCAACCGGCGTCCTGGTGTGAAGGGCTAGGGGCGTCCGCAGACGGCCAGTCAGGGCCACCCCGCGACATCCGCTGGCCCACGTCTCCGGAAAGTCGCCTAGACCCGTACGCGGGGGCGGCGCCCGAACGTTCCGGGGTAGATCACCGTACGGGGGGGGCTCCCCACCCCCTCGCCGCTTCGGGTCCCTGTGACGGCAGGGATGATGCCGCAATGCGCCTATGGGGGTCGTCGCGACGGGCGCAAGTGGGCTGGTGGTTGGTCGGGTCCGGCCTGCTGGTGTTCTGTGTTGGCTTCATCGTGTGGGCGGCAGGGACACGCGACGACGCGCAGTTCAACCGGGCCGTCGGCTGGGCGACCATTTCTGCCCTCCCCGTCGGCTGCCTCGGTCTGGCTGTCTTGGCGTTCGACAAGTGGCGGGCGGCGCGCCAAGTCCCATCAATGCAGGCGGTTCAGGACGCGGAGGACCGGCTGGCCGAACTGGTGCTCAAACGTGAGACGACGCAGCGGGCGAGACTGCTTGGGACTAACCAAGAGGACACTCAGGCGATAAGCGTCGGATTCTACAGAGAGATGGTTCGCTACCGGCCGGCCGGCGGCGGCGCGCATGGCCAGCTCGACACCGTGTTGGACTACTACGAGTCCCTCGACCCGGGTCGTTTCGTCATCCTCGGCAAGCCCGGGTCGGGCAAGACCGTGCTGGCGGTGCACCTGTTGGTCCGGATCCTGGAGCGGCGCCAGGCGGGTCATCCACGTCCGGACGGGCAGCCGTGGGCGGTTCCGGTTCGGTTCAGCCTGGCCGCCTACGACACTACCCTCACCCTGGACCAGTGGATCACCGGTCAGCTGGAGCAGCGCTTTACGGATCTACCGGAAGCTGTCGCCCGCGAGCTGGTCGACCGGCGGCGGATACTGCCCGTCCTTGACGGCCTGGACGAGATGGACCCCGATCAGGGGACCCCCCAGCGGGCGATTGCGGCGGTGGACCGCATCAACACCTACGTGCGCGGGACAGGACCGTCGCCAGTAGTGGTGACCTGTCGCCTAGACCGCTACAAGCAACTGATCGGCATAGGCACCACGCCCGCCCCCGCCACTGACGTCTATATCGAGGAACTGGACGTTGCCCAGGTGTCCGCCTACCTGCACGCGCAGTTGCGTGGCCCGACCGATGAGGCCGCATGGGGACCAATCCTCACCTACCTCGACGATGACCCGGACAGCGCGATAACCCGGGCGTTCATCCGCGCTGTGAGCAGTCCGTGGCGGTTGACTCTGGCCGTGACCGTCTGCCGGTCTGGCACCAACCCCGCCGATCTGCTCACCGCCGCCACCGTCGCCCCATCGACGGCGGACGCTCGCCAAGCTGATCCTGTGCTGTCCATGCTGCTGGACAGGTTCATCCCGGCCGCCACCCGGCTACACCCGGATAGCCGCTACACCGACCCCGCCAAGGTCACCCGATGGCTGACCACGCTCGCTGACCACCTCCGTTGGCAAGCCGCCCACGGCCGCTCAGGAACAGACCTACTCCTGGTTGACCTGTGGCAGGTGACCCACGACAACCGTGCCCGCGCTTGGCACACCACCTTCGCCTTCACCGCATATCTCACCGCCGTGATCGTGGTCGGGTGGACCCAAGTCGGCTCGCGCAATGCATGGATAACGAATGTGCGGTACTTCCTCGACAACTTCCCTCACCTTTCCCCAGCGCGCCTCGTCGTAGGACTGGCGGTGGTCTTCGCGTTCACCGTGATGCCATGGTGGTGTCTGTTTGAAGCACGGTCGGAATCACCCGCGCCGAGCGAGCTGAACTTGGGTCGACTCCGAACCCCACACGGCCGAGGGCAGCTCGCGGGCTGGCTCGCGATCGGGCTCGCGGACGGGCTCGCGGGCTGGCTCAGGTTCGGGCTCGGGCTCGCGCTCGGGCTCGCGGCCGGGCTCGCGTTCGGGCTCGCGGCCGGGCTCGAGGCCGGGCTCAACACCGGACTCTCCACTGCGGTGCGTCCAGTTGATCCCCTACGCAACAGCATCGCGGCCGGGCTCGCGGACGGGCTCCCGGTCGGGCTCGCGGTCGGGCTCGCGTCCGGGCTCGCGTTCAGGCTCACGGTCGGGCTCGCGTCCGGGCTCGCGTCTGGGCTCGCGTTCGGGCTCCTTTTGGCGCGTGGTGGCCCACTTGCCGTTAGGTACGGCATCGGCGTCGCCCTCGCCAGCTTCCGCCGGGACCTTCCCCGTCGACCGAGTATGTTCCTAGCTTGGGCCTGCGACGCGGGCCTGATGCGTGTCTCGGGCATCGCCTACCAGTTCAGACACCAACAACTTAGAGACTGGCTTGCCCCAGATGAACACGCCCCTCTGCTCTCGACGACCAGTGCCAGCCCGAGCACACAACCACACGCCGCTCGCTGACCAGAGCGCCGCTTACCGCTGAACTTGCAGATGTCGGATGCCGGCGTTGGGTGGCCGCCCACGCGGCGCTGAATCTCGTAACGCCGCTTTCCGAATGGCGGCGTAGTGCCGTAGCTCGGTTACCCCACGGCGTGGGTCGCCCCGGTGTCATCGACCAGACCTCGGGGAAGCCCGTCACCACGTTCGCCCAGTCCAGCGAGTCTCTACCAAGCCAATGCCGAGCGGGATCGGGACCACGACGGCATCGCCTGCGAGGCTGGCCTGAGGGTCGCCGCGCCGTGACGGGCGGGTGCGGTGCATCGCGGGTGGGGCCTGGGCGCACGCGATGGCGGAGCAACGGGCCTGGTTGCCATCAGCCAGGCCCGTTGACGTACGCACTTGGCCCAACGCGAGGCGCTGCGAGCAGCACATCCCCGGTACGGCGTTGGTACGGGCACGCCGCGCCGGATCCTTAGTGACCGGCCCCTGTCCGCGCATCGTCGTCCTCCCAGATCAGCCGTGGCCGTGGCGGGGTCGCATCGGCAACGTGCGTCGGCACGTCGAGGCCCAGCAGCCGTGCGCGTCGCTCGGCAATCTTCAACACCTGGTCGACAGCCTTGGGCTCGCCTTTCAGCGCCACCGGCCATACCGCCACCAACAGCCGGTCGAGCCGGTCGGTCTCCAACTCCCGGACCCCAGCAACGTCGGCAGCAGGATTGCGCGCCAGCGCTCGCGCCACGGCACGGTGCGCGCCGTTGCGAGTCTGGTAGCCCACCCGCTCGGCGATCACCTCGTAGGTGACGCCAGCGCGGCGCAGCTCCATCGCCTTGCGCTCAATGTCCAGTTGGCCCTCGCTCGGACGGCCCCTCATGCGCGGTACGTCTCGGCCCGGGCCATCTCATCGCTCATGGTCACTTGACCATCTTCTCCCGGTGGCGCCTCGGCACGCCGGCTGAGCGACAGGCCGACGTTGCGCGGTGCCGGCATACGCGGTGTTACGGCGGGCCGGCGTCGGCAACTACGGGCAACGCTGCCACCGAGCCTCGCGCCACTGCCACCCGCTGAAGCTCCACGACGTCCACGCGCCGGTGGCCGGGCAGCGGACGACGGCGTAGCGGATCGGCCAGCGGATCGTCGTCACGCCAGCGCCGGACGCGATGCCGAGACACCCCCACTCGGCCGCGGCGGCCGCCAGAGAATCACGGTGCCTGATCCCATCGGGGGTCTGGCTCCCCGCCCCATTCGATCAGTTGGACGTTCAACGCGCCGGCCAACTGTTCCTCCGTCAGCGCACCCCGGGTCACCCAGGCGCCGGCCAGGTTCGCCCGAAAGAGCCAGGCGCCGGTCAGGTTCGCCCCGGCGAGCTGGGCGCCGGCGAGGTTTGCCCCGCCGAGCCCGGCGCCGGTCAGGTTCGCCTGGACGAGCTGGGCGTCGGCCAGGTTCGCCTCGCTGAGGCTAGCGTCGGCCAGGTTCGCCCCGCGGAGATGGGCACGGGTCAGGTTCGCCTGGACGAGCCAGGCGCCGGTCAGGTTCGCCTCGCTGAGGTCGGCATCGGTCAGGTTGACCCCGACGAGATGGGCGCCGGTCAGGTTCGCCTCGCGGAGATGGGCACGGGTCAGGTTCGCCCGGATGAGCCGGGCGCCGGTCAGGTTCGCCCCGCCGAGCTGGGCGCCGGCGAGATGCGTACCGATCAGGTCGATGGGGTTCTCGGCGGCGACAGCGGTGCGGCGACCCAGCACGGTGAGCGCGGCCTGCACGTCGGCGTCCGGCTGGTCGGGCTGGACCGGGCGGGGTGCTCGGCGCGCTCCGGCTAACCGTGGTCGGGTCGATGCTGCGGCCGAGACAGCGAGTGCAGGGTGGCTCAACGGGGCGTGTTGGCGGATGTAGGCGGCGAGGACTTCGACGATGGTGGGCTGGTCGGTCGAAGAGTCGCGCATCAGTCGTTCGAGGGCGTAGATGCCGCCGAGCCGCACCTCGATCTTGTCGGAGCCGAGTTGTTCGACGGCTTTGGTGTAGCGGTCGGTGAGGTGGCCTTCCCGGCTCAGCCGGTAGGTGCGGGCGGTGTAGGCGAGGCCGACACCGGCGCCGAGCGCGGCCAGGGTGGCGACTAGGCCGGTGCGGGTGTTGGTGATGGCAGTGTGCCGCGCCGCGGCGTCCGCCACCCGGGGGTGGCGGGTGAGCAGCGACGGCAGCGACCACACCACGAGTACGGCGGCGAGCAGCCCGGCATAGAGGTAGACCAGGCCGCGGTGGTCCCGCACCCGATCCCGCACCCATTCCCGTCGCCAGAAGGCCCACCGCTCCACCCGACCGAACCAGCGGTTCCACGGGGCCAGCAGCGAGGCCGCGGCGATAGCCATCACGGCGGCGAGCAGCAGCGCCCAGGCCCACCACGGCCAACCCGACCCCGAGCTGCTGGCGGAGATAGGTGGCGGCGGTGGCGTGGGCACGGTGAGGGTGTACCGCATGAACGTGCTTCAGCGGGGACACCCGCAGGGCCGGGGTCCGGGGCGCGCATGCCGCGATCTTGGGAACGACCGTTCCCACCCCCGCCACAGAGTCCCCCGGGGCGGGTGGGTCCTTGGGCGACGATCACGGCGGGGCCGGTACGGGCACGATTGGTCCATCCGCCCGGGAGTTGACGGGCTTGGTGGTGTGGCCGGAAGAAGGCGGCGTGGGCCCCCCTTTTTCCGCTTCTTCCGCTTCTTCCGCAGTGCTACGGGGCACGTCCCGTCGAGGGCTCAACAGCGCGACAAGGGCCGTGCCCGACCTGTCCCAGTTCCTCCAGGCTTACGCCAAGATGTACCCCCCCCTTCTTCCGCTTCTTCCGCTTCTTCCGCAGTGCTAC
>Ga0066793_10001243_pt1 | contig 11400 bp, 8 predicted proteins | sample PersoiDNA2013189_FD_83876 | JGI IMG/M metagenome (GOLD analysis project Ga0066793, IMG submission 83876) | Permafrost soil microbial communities from the Arctic, to analyse light accelerated degradation of dissolved organic matter (DOM) -... | ecosystem: Environmental > Terrestrial > Soil >...
GATCTGGCCTGGTGGTGCGGCTTTACAATGCCAGCGATGCTCCTCAGCAGTCACGGATTGGTTCGGGGCTGCTGACCATCAACGCCGCCCAATTACGCGATTTATCTGAAAATCCCGTCCAGGCTTTACCGGTGAAGAAAGGTGATGTGGATATAACCTTGCCATCTCGCCAGGTAACCACGATCTTGTTGACTGTGAAGCCATAAGTCTCCTGTTTTATAGTTAGGCTATGAGATGCTTTCCAGACTCCGTTCACACATTGCGACGATTCTGATGTACGCGGCCATATTGATCCTGGCTGTCAACCTGGGCCTTGCCTTATGGGTGTACGCCCGTCATGCCGTGATGGCAGTAAATTTTCCCTATCCACTCGACTACGGGGAAGGTCCGGTGTTGGACCAGGTGCTGCACCTGGCTCACGGCGAGGCGATCTATCGCAGCACGATCTCCACTCTGCCGTACACGGTGACGAACTATCCACCGTTGTACCTGCTGCTTCAAGAGCCTCTCGCCCGGTCTTTAGGCCTGGCGCTGTGGTACGGCCGCGTCATTTCGATCGTGAGCCTGGTCCTGGCAGCGGTCTTTTTGGGGTTGACTATCTTCGAGCTCAGCCGGGATCCACTGGCGGCCGCCACCGGTAGCCTGCTTATGTTCGCCATCCCCTATTTTGTCAATATATCCGTGCTGGACCGGGTGGATACGCTAGCCCTGGCCTTGAGTTGGGCAGGGTTGTATACGCTGGTGCGCTGGCCTGACCGGCGCATGGGGATAGTCGCGGTCGGCCTGCTGTTCAGCGCGTCGATCTTCACCCAACAAACCTACCTTCTGGTGGCGCCGATGACCGCCTTGACCTGGTTGTTACAAACCCGGCGAGTCCGCCCGGCGGTAGAACTACTGGCGGTGACCGGTGTAACCTGCGTCGCCCTGTTCGTGGGGATGAACGCCTTAACTAGGGGCGGTTTCGCCCTGAACCTGCTGACCTATACGACCAACCCCTGGTCCTACTCCCTGGTAGCCGGCAAGCTGATCGAGATCGGCTTCAATACCTTCTTCCTTGGCCTGATTGCGCTGGCATTCTTCATTGGCGAACGCCTGGATATGCCGACGCGCACCTGGCCGTTTGTCCTGCCGTATTTCCTCGCCGCGCTGCTTATCTCACTGATCGTAGGTAAAACTGGCCCCAGCGACCAGACGATGTTCGAGTTGGCGGCAGCCCTCTGCCTGGTCAGCGGGGCGGCGATGGCCTGGATGAAGAACCCTTGGGCCAGGATGGTGCTGCTGGTGCTGCTCTCCATGCAGGTCAACTCCCTGCTGTCCTGGACAGGGACGGATTACCAACCGAAATTCGCTGAGAAGTTTGCCGACCAGACCGAGATCGCCAGCCTGGACGGCATCATCCGGGGGGCGGACGGGCCGATTCTGGCCGACGAAACCATGGGGCTGCTACCGCTGGCCGGCAAACAAGTATATTACCAACCCTTCGAGTTCAGCCAATTGGCCCAGGCCGGATTGTGGGACCCCGCGCCGCTGATCCAGGCCGTGACGCAGCAAAAGTTTTCGGCCGTGTTGGTTTACTTTCCGCCGGATTTCCGCATCATCCAGGCACGCTGGTCGGACCAGTTCCTCCGCACCGTCTCGGAGGCTTACGCTCACACCCAGACCCTGGCGTACACCTTGGTGTTCATGCCGAAGAAGTGAATTGCTTCGATGGCGGTGGGAATTTATGGTTTCTTTTACGGTAATCGCTCCCTGGCCCGTACGCCGGCCGCCTGTCACCAACGGAGGGCTGGTGGTCACGCTGCCATCCGGCCAGGTTTCCACCATCCACCTGACGGTGAAACCGTAAACCTTCTGATTATTCGTGATGCAGCGGCTACAAGCCGCCGCATCACGATAAAAAATGGCGCCATACCGACGACCCTGCCATACCGACAACCCTTGACAAGTCTGCCTGGCTTTGATATCCTTTCCCTGTAGACTTTTGATTAGGAAAAGAGTACACAGTGATTCGCATGCGGTAAGCCAATTCAAGTTCTCCTTTCCCGGGTAATTTCTCCCCGGAGACCAACCACCCAAATTGTGGGTGATTAACCTTCTGTATTAACTTCTGTCTTAAATGGAAGGTTTGTGTTCTAAAGGAGGCGGATGTGCTTACCGCTCATTATTTAAACAAGTCTTACGAACTCCAGACATTATTTGAAGCTGTTTCTTTTTCCCTGAACCCCGGCGACCGGATTGGGCTGGTGGGTCCCAACGGCTGCGGTAAAACGACTCTGCTGCGCATCCTGGCCGGGCTGGAAAACCCCAGCGGCGGGTCTGTTGGCCATGACCTGGGCTTGCGGATTGGTTATCTTCCCCAGGGCTTCGAGCCCGACCCGCAAATGAGCCTGGGCGCTATTCTGGGTCAAGTCACCGGGGATGGGGAAACCCTGGACGCTCAACTGGCCGAGGTCGCCGCGGCTCTGGTGGCTGATCCCGGCGACCTCCAACTCGGGACGGCCTATGACGACCTGCTCAACCGGGTCCAGTCCGCCGACCCTGGACGGGTGGCCGAGATTTTGGCCGGCCTGGGGCTGGCGGGCATCGACCCGGCCCTCCCGGCCAGCCGGCTGAGCGGTGGGCAGAAAACCCGCCTTTCCATCGCCATGGTTTTGCTCACCGATCCCCAGGTCCTCCTGCTGGATGAGCCCACCAACCACCTCGATATTGGCATGCTCGAATGGCTGGAAGACTGGTTGAGCCATCAGACCTGCGGCGTTCTAATCGTATCTCACGACCGCACCTTCCTCGATCGCACGGTCACCCGTATTTTGGAGATGGACCCGCACCAGAAAAGCGTGCGCGAATACCCCGGAAACTACACCGATTACCTGGTCCAACGCGAAACTGAAATCGAAAAGCAGTGGGCGGCCTACGCCGACCAGCGTCAAGAAATCCAGCGTATGCGTCAGGATATCGCCCGGGTGAAGGCCCAGGCCGCCTTCACTGAGCGCCAGGCCAGCTCCATCCGCATCGGTGGACCCGACATGAAGTTGAAGGGCTATAAAGATTACCAGCACGGCATTGCCAAGAAGGTTGCCAAAAAGGCCAAGGCTCGCGAGAAACGACTGGAACGCTATCTTGAATCGGATGAACGCGTCGAGTCCCCCAACCGGTCACCTCAGATCCGCATTCAGTTTGGTGAGACGCCTCATCTGGGCCAGTCTGTCCTTGCGCTTGATGATGTCAGTGTAGGTTACTCACCGGGTGTTCCCCTTCTCCAGCGGCTGAACCTGCAAGTGCAGCCTGGCCGGCGGATCGTCCTGACAGGTCCAAATGGAGCCGGCAAAACCACTTTACTGCGTACCCTCGCCGGGGATCTGCCCCCACTTTGCGGGAGGATCCAGGTGGGACCGACCGTCCGCTTTGGAATGATGGACCAGGAGCAGTCCAGCCTTAACCTGGAGCTGACCGCTTTGGAAACGGTCCTGCCGACCTTTCCCAATGAGACCCGCGCCCGAAATTTCCTGGCAAGTTTCCTTATCAATGGAGATGAGCCGCTTAAACCGGTGGGGCTGCTCAGCCATGGCCAGCGCGCCCGCCTGATGTTGGCCCGCCTGGTCGCCCAGGGCTGCAACTGTCTCCTACTGGATGAGCCGATCAACCATCTGGATATCCCCAGCCGGACTCAGTTTGAACAGGCCCTCGACCAGTTCCCAGGCGCAATCCTGGCGGTGATCCACGACCGTTATTTCATCGAACGATTCGCGGATGAGGTCTGGTGGGTACAGGATGGGGGTGTCCGCGTGGAGTGGTGAATCCCCGCATTTTGGAGTGTGAGCACACGTTTGCGCGCTCACACTCCAAAATGCGGCTCATTCCTCGGGAAATTCTGTAGAACCCTATATATCCGATCTTGCACTGGGCTGACCGGTAGTTATAATTATATAAATACTATCTAATTGGTATGATATTCTCAATCTGTCTTACATTTGGGATACAGACACAAAAGGAGAAATGGCGATGGCAAATTTTTTGTTAGTTTACAGCGGTGGTTCCATGCCTTCGAGCGAGGCAGAACAGAAAGCAGTGTTGCATGATTGGGACGTCTGGTTTAGTAAGCTTGGCAGTGCCGTGGTAGATGGGGGCAATCCAACGTCACCAAAGGCCAAGACCATTGCCAGTGATGGTAAGGTCAGCGACGTTCCAGCCAATTTAATGGCCAGTGGTTACTCGATACTCAAGGCTGATTCATTGGACGCGGCGGTCGCGATGGCAAAAGGCTGCCCGGTTTTGAAGGGTGGCGCCAAGGTCTCAGTATTCGAGACTTTTAATGCGATGTAACGTCAAACGAATTTCTTCGTCTCATTCACTTCAACCCTGACCATACAAAACCAGTTACATTGAGTAACTGGTTTTTATTAGGTCTTCTCTTCGAAATGAGATGGTTTCCGGGCGTCATCGCCGTTTATCACTTCGCCAGGCCAGAAATATGAATTCTACGAAACGGCTCGTTCGTGACTGGCTGGTATCTCCAGAGATTCCTGTTCAACCTCACGCAAGGCCGGTCGCTTCTTCAAAGCAGACAGGAATACCCCAAGCCATAAACCGCCCAACCCAATGGGTAGAACGAAGTCCAGCCAGTGCAGATTGAACCGGCCAGGATAGAAGGCGGGAATAACCTGCCAGTACAGGTTTACCAGGTAGACCAGGACGATCGAAGCTCCCAACCATGCCAGGATTCGCAAGTTGTGACGTACACGCGTGGAAAGCAGAACCACAAAGGGCAGGGCGAACTGGAAGATGGCTACCAGGATGCCGACAACAAGCCAACCGCCCTGGGTTCTATTGATATACCATGTGACCTCATGGGGGATATTTCCGGCCCAGATGATCAGCAGCTGGAAGTAAGCGAGGTAAGCCCAGCCCATGACAAAAGTCAACAATAAAGCCCCCAGGTCTTTGAAAGGGATAGGTGTGCTGCGCATGTTCCATTGGCGCCCCAAACCCAGACCCGGGACCCAATTAATGATTAAGATAGAGAAAGCCAGGCTGCTCAGAAGTTGGCCTAGAATAATCATTAAGCCATAAACAGTTGAGTTCCAGAATGGCTCCAGAGACATCAGCCAATCGATAGAGGCAAAAGTGATGGTGAGCGTGTAAAGGATCAGCCCAAAAGCTCCCCAACTTTGCAATTGTCTTTTGATCGCCAGGTCGCCACTGGCCGTCCAACGGGCTGAAAGGCGGTTGAGGGTGAATGCCAGCAGGATCCAGATCGCAAAATAGATCACCGCCCGGATGATAAAGAAGGGACCGTTCAAGTACAGGCTTTTCTGCTGCAAGATTGCGCTGGCCTGAACGGCCTCCGGGCGGGCCCACACATACAGGCCGCGCAGGTTGAAAAGCAGGGGGATAAACAGGATAGCCATCATCCAGAGTGTGCTTGCGGCTGCTTCGTTAACCCGGCGCAATGTCAAACCCCACCGGCTGCCGGTGACGAAATGGATCATCAGGAAAGCCAGTGAGCCCAGGCTCAGACCCAGCCAGAACATAAATGCAAACAGATAAGCCTGGAAGAAGCGGTCCAGGCTGCCGGTTAATGCGCCTATTCCCCCCATAATCAGTCCAACCAGGCCAACAATCAGCGCAATTCGCTGGAAACGATTAGCAGTGGAAATTGGGCTTTGATCCGTCTTCATGGTTGTTTTCCAAGTTGTTGCAACTGGTCAGATGTCAGGTCCTGGGTGAGATGGCCATTTTTTAACTGCATGGCCCGAATGTAAGCGATCACGGCCCAACGATCGGGCGCTTTAACCCGGTAGCCATACGAGAGCATTTTCCCCTGACCGTTGGTGATGGTGTCAAAGATCATTCCATCGGTCAAGTCTTTAGAATCGCTCCCGAGCAAGTCTGGCGGTTTAGGAAACCCGAAGGTGACCGCTTTGCCATCGCCATGGCCATCGACCCCGTGGCAGACCACACAATAGATCCCAAAGCGTTCCTGGCCTCGTTTCACCAGGTCATTGGTGACAGCCACCGGGAGACCCTTGAGGGGTTCCCCGTTCTGCGTCAGTCCCGTCAAGGCAGGGTCGTCAACGCGCTGGTCGGTTTGTGGGACCGTACCGGATACCAAATTACGCGCCGAACGCCCATCCGCGAAAAAATCGCTGGCCGAGAGAGGCCGGTTGTAGGGTTGAGTATCCATGACGCCAGTGGCCTGGCAGCCCGCCAATAACAGCAAGCAGGCTAAGAGAAGAACCAGTCCCAACCAATGGCCAGGATATGGTTTGGGTTTCGAACCAGCAAGAGAGAATTGAGTCATCGCTTCAGGCCTCGATCTCTGAGACAAGCGTGGCCCCCAGGCTTTCCAGGAACTTCCGCGTGTCAGGCAGGTTAAAATCTGGGTCGCTGGCTTCAATCCCCAGGTAAAAGCCATCTTGTGAGCCATGCTTTTGGAAGTCTTCCACGTTAAATACGGGGTGGTAGGGCTGGGGCAAACGAGTGGCGATCAACAGGCCGATGATCCCTCCAAAAGCAGCCAACAGAACGGTTAGTTCGAAGGTGATGGGGATATAAGCCAGCCAGCTATTGAGAGGTCTGCCCCCGATGTTCAGCGGATAACTGACCACCGTGGCGTAAACCTGCATCAGGAAACCAAGTAAGCCCCCTGTGATTCCACCGGCCAGGACGGCATACGGCAGGATCGAAGGTTTGAGCCGCAAAGCTTCGGCCAGCCCTTCGACCGGGAAAGGGGTGTAAGCGTCCATCCGGCGGTAGCCTGCTTCGGCAGCGCGTTGTGCAGCCGAGACCAGCATTTCCGGGTCAGCGAACCTGGCTAACAAACCGTAGATTGTTTGATATTTTTTATCCATCGCGATTTCCCTCAGTCTCCTGTGGCGCTTTCTGCTCTCACACTTTCTCCGGTCGTTTCCGCCTGGTGGTGTACCAGCTCGCGCAGTTCAAAAATCGAGATGGCCGGGAGGACGCGGACAAAGAGGAAGATCAAGGTCAAGAACAGGCCAATGGTGCCAGCAAAGGTGGCAATATCCCATATGGAGGGTGTGTAAAGATGCCAGGATGAAGGCAAGAAATCTTTGGATAGGCTTTGAACGATGATGATGAAACGTTCCAGCCACATGCCCACATTGACGAAAATGGCAATCACAAACAGGGCCACGTTGTGGGTACGGATTTTCTTGAACCAGATCAATTGGGGAACCACGACGTTACTGAAAAGCAGCCCCCAATATAAAGGAGCGTAAGCCCCCACAAAGCGATCGATCGTATTGGCCCGTTCATACGGATCACCGCTGTACCACCCCGAGAAGTTTTCCATCAAGTATCCATAAGCCACAATCAGGCCGACAAAAAGCAGAATTTTGGCCATGTTCTCCAGATGGCGCTGCGTGATGAAGTCTTCCAAATGATAAACCTTGCGCAATGGGATCATCAGCGTCAGCACCATGGCAAAGCCTGAGAAAACAGCCCCGGCCACAAAGTAGGGTGGGAAGATGGTGCTGTGCCAGCCGGGTACCAGACCGTAAGCGAAATCCATGCTCACAATGCTGTGAACCGAAATCACCAGTGGGGTGGCCAGAGCAGCCATCAACAGATACACGGACTTGTAGTGGTGCCAATGACGGGCAGAACTACGCCAACCGAGCGCCATGATCCCGTAGATCAGGCGTACCAATTTGTGGGTGGCACGATCGCGCATGGTTGCCAGATCGGGAACTATCCCCATATACCAGAACAGGAGGGATACCAACATGTAGGTCGTGATGGCAAATACATCCCAGACCAGCGGGCTGCGGAATTGGGGCCACAGACCCTGGCTGTTCGGATAAGGTATGAGGTAGAAGGCCAACCACGGACGTCCAAGGTGCAGGATTGGATACAGGCCGGCGTTGGCTACCGCGAAGAGCGTCATTGCCTCAGCGAAACGGTTGATTGAAGTGCGCCATTCCTGGCGGAAGAGGAGTAAGATGGCTGAAATCAGGGTTCCCGCGTGGCCTATACCGATCCACCAGACGAAGTTGACGATGTCGAAACCCCAACCGACCGGTATGTTAATCCCAAAAATGCCGACGCCGTTTACGAACAAGATGGTCACGGCGTACATTAATAGCAGGGTCCCCAAAAAAGCCAGGAAGAAACCGATCCACCAGCCGCGAGGTGTATTTTTTACCCGGGTCAGAGGGATATCACTGATTTGCTCAGTGATGGAGCGGTAGGTATGTCCGGGTTGTAAAACTGGAATTTCTTTCGAATTCGCCATCGAGTTCCCTGTACCTATTCTTTGATCTGGGGATTGGGGTTGGTGACCTTGGCCAGATAAGTGGTGCGTGGCTTGGTACCCAGCTCGCCCAACAGCGCATAATTAAGTGGGGTTTCCTTCAGTTTGCGTACCTGGCTGCTGGTATCGTTGAGATCGCCAAACACAATGGCATTGGTCGGGCAGACTTGCTGGCACGCGGTGCGCACATCGCCATCCTGGATCGGCTTTCCGGTTACTTCTGATTGGATGCGTGCTGAATTGACCCGCTGGACGCAGTAGGTGCATTTTTCCATGACACCCCGGCTGCGCACGCTTACATCGGGGTTGGCCATGGCCTTGAGGGAAGGGGTGGTGTCGTCCTCGTATTTCAAGAAATTAAACCGGCGCACCTTATATGGGCAGTTGTTAGAACAGTAACGCGTACCCACACAGCGGTTATAAGTCATTTCGCTGATCCCTTCCGCGCTGTGTGAGGTGGCTCCCACCGGGCAGACGGGTTCACACGGGGCTTCTTCGCAGTGCATGCAAGGCACGGGTTCAAACGCGACCGCGGGTGTATCCAGGCTGCCCCGGAAATAGCGATCGACACGCAGCCAGTGCATTTCACGGCTGAGCTTGACCTGTTCTTTGCCCACCGTAGGGATATTGTTTTCGGCCTGGCAGGCCAGCACGCAGGCATTGCAGCCGATGCAGGACCCGAGGTTAATCGACATGCCCCATGCGTGGCCAGGGTAGGCTACCGGGTCGTACATCGAAGGGGGTTGGCCCTGTGGATCCCGGGCAAAATCTGGGTGTTGTTGGTATTCAACCAGAGTGGCCTGGCGCACCAGGTCACGGCCTTCCATGCTCTGATGATCGCGGGTTGTGACCAGCTCGTACGTCTTGCCGGTCTTGCTCACTTCTACGGAGGTGTCAAACCAGGGCGCTAAGGAAGTGCGGATCGCATAGGCGTTAAAGCCAGTTCCGTCGAGCACTTTTCCACCCTGTTTGCGACCATAACCCAGGCTGATATTGAGCGAGTCGTCTGCCTGGCCCGGTTGGATGAATACGGGAGCTTCGACCTCCCTGCCGCGGAGTTTAATCCGGATCACATCGTTTTCGTTCAATTGCAAACGCTGTGCGGTTCCGGGGCTGACCAGAACCGCATTATCCCAGGTCAGCTTGGTCAGCGGTTTGGGCAGCTCTTGCAGCCAGGCATTATTGGCATACTGCCCGTCCCAAATGGTCGCATCGGGTTCGAAGACGATTTCAAGTGACCCAGCCGCCAGAGACGGACTTGGGCTAATCAGGATCGCGGGGTTCAACGGAGGAGGCGCCGCGTTGGGAGCCAGACGGGTGTTGGGTACGAACCCATCGCTTAAGGCCTGTTTCCAGGTTGTCTCGAAGCTGCCGTTTGTGAGTTGTCCCTGCCAGTAATGGCGTAAAAGGTCGTAACCTTTCGCATCGGCCTGGCCGAGTAAAACGGCCAGGACTTCTAAGGGAGATTTCCCCGCATAGAGGGGCTCGATCAGAGGCTGGATAATGCTGGTGGTGCCGTCAAAAGCGCGAAGATCGCCCCACAACTCCAGGTAATGAGCCGCGGGGACGTGCCAGGTCGCCAGGGAAGCGGTTTCATCTGCATACTGGCCAAGGTAAGCGCTGAACCTGGCTTTCTTAATCAGGTTGGAAAAATCCAGGTCTGCTGGGGCAGTGTAAGCCGGGTTCCCTTCCAGGATTAGCAGGGTATCGACGCTGCCGTTGTTCAGGTCATGGGCCAGATCGCGCAGTGAGGCCAGTTGATCGACGGGGTTGGGCTGAACCGGGTCGGTATAAACCACGGTATTTCCAACCGCTCCCAACGCCAGGTTGATGGCATGGGCTATGGCATGCACAGACGCCGGTTGGCGTTCGCCCGCGATCACCAGGCCGGATCCTTTGGCTGCCTGTAAATCCGCGGCGACTGGATTCAGCCAGTTCTGTCCGGGGACATTGGAAGGTGGCGCGCCCAAGTTAATCCCCAGGCGGCTTGCCAGGGCACGTGCAAACCCTTCAACGTCAGCAGACCGGACGGCCAGGCGGTGATCGGCGTTGGACCCGGTCAGAGTCAGGCTGCTTTCGACCACATACAAGCGGTTCATCGGTCCATTGGATCCATCCGGTGCGCGCCGGGCGCCAAAATCCTGGCTGTAACGCAAACTGCCTGGCTCCCGGAAAAGAAAGTCCGAGTCTAACGCTAGGATTACCTGGGCCTTGTCGAAATGATACTGAACTTCATAGGATTGTCCAAAGGCCGCAATCTGGGCTGCTTGGGTGGTCAGAGAGAGGGGAGAATATTGGTGCCATTTAGCCTGGGGAAATGTCGTCAGTACGGCTTTGATCTCGTGCGCCAGGCTGGGTGAGGTGATTGGTCCAGATAGAATGCGCAGATTGGGCCCTCTCTGGGTGGCTAAGACTGAGGCAAATTCATCCCAGGTTTTAACCGCACCCTGATGGGTGATCTTCTGGGCCCGGTCTGGGTCATAGAGGTCCAGGATCGAGGCCTGCATAAACAGTTCGCTCTTACCCTGGCTGACTGGATGGCGCGGGTTGCCGTCCACTTTGATGGGTCTGCCCATTTCACTGCGCACCAAAACCCCCTGAGCATAACCATCTTTTGGCATGGCGCTGGCATAATAGATCGGTTTGCCAGGTACGATGGCTTCGGGTGGGTTCGAATAGGGCAGGATCTTGCCAGCCGCCTGGGGAACGCAGGCGGTTAATCCGGCTAAAGCCAGCGAAGCACCCAGAACTTTCAGGAAATCCCGCCGGCTAAGTTGATTCAATAAAATCGCCTGCCGCGGAAATTCGTGTTTGACGATATCAAGAAAATCCGAACGCTCGGTCAGTTCGTTCAAGCTGCGCCAGTAAGTTTTCCCGTGCTCGGAGGCCAGGCGATTTCGTATGGCGGTTAAATCAAGAGGTTTTTGTTCAGCATTGTCAGTTGTCATGGTCCTGTTACCTGTGGCAAATTGAACAATTAAGTAGTTGGGTGGGCGTCATAATGTTGTATTCTTTCATCAGTTTCGGGCCTAATGTAGACTGGTCTTCACTGGGTTTGTAGCCCATGTCGTATAGATTGGCTTGCGGCCGCAAGCTTTGGCTCGGGTCACGGTGGCATTCGGTGC
>Ga0066793_10001244_pt1 | contig 11398 bp, 6 predicted proteins | sample PersoiDNA2013189_FD_83876 | JGI IMG/M metagenome (GOLD analysis project Ga0066793, IMG submission 83876) | Permafrost soil microbial communities from the Arctic, to analyse light accelerated degradation of dissolved organic matter (DOM) -... | ecosystem: Environmental > Terrestrial > Soil >...
CCGTACCGCCCGCAATGATGTAGGTCGCCTCGCTCTCGGGCACTGGTGCCTTGCCCACAACCGTCACCTTGCGCCCGCTCTTTAGAAGCTCGCGGATATGTTCGGGAACCTCTTGTTGGGCGGCGTCTTTATCAGCCTCCACCTGCTCATCATCCGCGTGCTTCTCCTTCTCCTTGTGCTTCGGCTGCGCTTCTTCTGCAAGTGCGCGCTCCTGCACCGCCTTTGGCGCGGCTCCTTCATTATCCTTCTTCTGCGTATTGACACCCGCCTTCACATATGCATGCTCGCGCTCAGCGTCCTCGTGCGTCTTATCTTCGTTGTCTGTATGCTCGAACAGCTCGTTGTCGTAGGAGCACGGAATGGCCACGGCGAGGGCATGCGGCAGAGCATCGAAGCTATAGGTCACTAGCACATGCTCGGCATCCCCCAACTGTTGCAGCGCGGTGTAGTCTGCCTTCTTCAGGGAGTCCTTCAGTTCGACGGTGCTGCCATCCAGTTGCATGGGGACAGAGGCCGGTACGGTGATCGAAAGGTGCGCGCCATGGATATATTCAGCACTCGTGTTGTCGGGCTTGCGACGTAGCAGAAGAGAGCCAAGCTGCTGCATGGTTGTTAAGGGGTCTCCGCTCGTGATGATGCAGACATCAAGTATACCGTCATCAATATAAGCGTCGGGCGTCATCTCGGTCACGTTCGCGTAGCGCCGGGTGTTGCCGATCACGACCTGCAAAGCCTCTCCCTTCCAGAGCACTTCTCCTTCACGCCCCTTGTCGGCGGAGCGAATCTCTAGCGAAAAGGGATGCTGCGCGGGCAGTTCCTTGGCCGCCGATAAGCCGACCGCCAGGGGTCCAAGGCGATACTTGAGCGGCTTAGAGACGTGCTGCATGATGGCCGCGTCGATGCCCAGGCCCGCCATCAAGAGGAAGTGCGGTCTACTCTTGCTGCCTCCCTTAGACGCAGGCTTGCTCTTCTTCTTTTGCTCTTTGCCGTTGCTTGCCGCACTCTCGGGATAGGCGATGGACTGAATCTCGACGTGCCCGATGTCCACTTTGCGCGGCTCGCTGTTCACCAGAGAGAGCGCGGCCTTGACGGGATCTGTAGGAATACCAACCTCGCCGGCCCAGACGTTGGTGGTTCCACCGGGAATGACGCCGACGATGCTGCGTGACGACTTCTTCGCACCCATGACGCCGTTGACGACCTGATTCAAGGTTCCATCCCCACCATAGGCGATCACCAGGTCGCGCTTCTCCTCAGCGGCCTCATTCGCCAGCTCAAGCGTGTGCCCACCGTATTCTTTGAGGGCGATCTCCGCCTTTATGTCTGCCGCCGATAGGACAGCCAGGACATCCACGAGTTTGGCTACATTCTCTCCCGCCCTGGGGTTGATTACTAATGCTGCTTTTTTAGAACGCATACTCTTTTTCCCTCTTTTTATATGGTTACATAGTTATCTATAGTACGGAAGAGATAGCAATAACGCATACATTGCGACCATCCAGTAGGAATAGACACTCCTGTCTAGATGCGCTCCCATTCCCTTCCAAGGATATCTGATAATGGTATCTCTACTCGTAGAGACCAGCCGCTGCTATCTGGAAAGGGCCGCCAGTGCCTGCAACACTCCACCGACAAGAGCCCATATTGCTATAAGAAAAGGCCACGCTCCACTGTGCCGCCTGCGCGCGTCAATACTCTTGACTGTTGCAAACCAGTGCGCGGTACGCGGGCGGCTCAGACGCCAAGCGATCAGGGGTGAGAAGATGAGCAGGATAACGGCGGTCACGACGGGCCAGTAGTTCCCCTGTTTGCTTGACTGCCAGACGTTGACGAGGGTTGCGATGCCGCCCAGGAAGCCCAGAGCGTTGAAGACGATCTGGATGGGCCGCGTCCACTTCCAGCCGCGCCGTATCCCCTCGCCGAAGATGGCGATGAGCGCGGCAAAGGGCAGCACAATCAGCGTTGAAACGATAGTACTGAGCGTGGGATTGAGGTTAAGACGGTTGAATGGGCTGGACATCCCCGGTACGAGCGCGAGGAACGGCGTTGCTAATAGTTGCACGCTCAGCCCCCAGTCGAAGGCTACGGCCATGCCGATGCCCTGGGGACCTGTTTCTTTCGCTGCGTCTGTCGCGGTGGTTGTTTCTTTCAAATCGGTTTTGTTCACTACAACATATCGCTCTCTGCTCTGTGTCACTGGAAATCAAGCGTTTTTGCCATCAAGACATTGGTCATCTCATAACCCAACTTTTTGTACATCTTCTGAGCCGCATGATTGTTCCCAAAGACATGCAAGGATATCCTGTTGCCCCCAAGTGCTCGCACCTTGTTCTCGAGATCGTGGAATGCCTCAGAGCCATAGCCGTGACGGCGAAATGCCTCATCAATTTGCACCTCATAGACAAAAGCTGTGCGTTGCTCCCGATTCTCCCGCATCGCAAACCAGAGTATTCCGACCTTCTGCTGGGATTCGTTGACCAGCGCGAAGAGGTAATGGTTCGGGGTATTTACTCCCTCAGGTAACAACTCCTGAAATTCTTTTCGTGCCTTCTCTAATGCCTCCTCCTGTACCCATTGTCCATTCGTGACATGGCCGTAGGCATACTCCGTGATAGCTGGCTCAAGATAGCTTTGCAATTCCGCTTCAGTCATCGGTTTTAAAGTCAGCATAAGAAAACTCCTCTTCTTTTGCATATGTGTGCGTAGAAGAAGTGTAGCAGAGATTATTCTCCTTTACAAGAAAGTCAATTGGCTCACATAGGGCAGGTGTGTGATCTTTCCTCAATGTCAAAACCTCTGGCTCATCTACCTTTTGCATCCAGGTGTCTAAAGGATCGGGAAGTGGGTACTATACTGTCTCCAATCAGAAATATAATCGTAAAAAAGATAATCACATCTAGTAAAGCCATCTTGATAAAGGATCGAACAGAACGAACTCTGTTCGATCCTTTAAGCATCTATCGTGCCCAAGCTTTTTACAGTTTGGCAGGCGCTACAGCAGTGCCTTCACCGCCTGTACGATATGGTGGGCGCTGATACCGGCCTCTTCGATCAACTGGGCAGGGGTGCCAGAACCCGGCATGGACTGCACTGCCAGCTTCACAACCTCGGGCAGAGCACCGTCGCGCGCGGAGAATGCCTCCAGCACAGCATCGCCCAGACCACCCTCGGGCCAGTGGTCCTCGACGGTCACGATCTTGTTGCCTGCCTCCTGGGCTGCCGCCAGCAGAGTCTCCGCGTCGATCGGCTTAACAGAGTAGGCATCGATGACGCGGATATTGATGCCCTCGCTCTTGAGCTGGTCGTAGGCATCCAGCGCCTCGAAGAGCGTGATACCAGCCGCAACGACGGTCGCCCTGTCGCTGTCAGATTGGCGAACGACTTTGCTACCACCAACAGAGAACGTCTCGTCGAGTCCGTAGATCACTTTGGTCTTCTCACGCGTGGTACGCATGTAGACGATGCCATCGTGCCTGGCCATCTCCGCGACCAGTTGCGCGGTCTGGTTGCCGTCGCATGGATAGAGCACGGTGCTGCCGAAGACGGCGCGCATCATTGAGAGATCCTCAAGGGCCATCTGCGAAGGTCCATCCTCGCCGATCGAGACGCCAGCATGCGAGCCGACCAGGCGGATATTTGCGCGCGAGATCGCTGCCATACGGATGAAGTCGTAGGCACGTGTAAAGAACGCAGCGAACGTCGAGGCAAAGGCGATCTTGTGGCGCACACTCATACCAACAGCAGATGCGACCAATTGCTGCTCAGCAATATACTGCTCGAAGAAACGATCGGGATGCGCCTTGGCAAACTCTTCGGCATAGGTCGAGTTGCTGACTTCACCGTCGAGTCCTACGATACGCTCATTCGCATCGCCCAGCGCCTTGAGCGCGTCGCCGTATGCTTTACGCGTGGCGGCTGTGCTGCCAAGTTCATAGGTGGGCAATTCTAGAGTACCCGGCTCTGCTTCCTCGGTGCTGGACTCAGCGGGAACTGGCTTCTGTACTGGGAAGACCTGGCTGCGCGTCTGCGGATTCAGCTCTTGAATGGCCTGCTCTTCCTGCTCCTTGTTGAGCGCCTTGCCGTGCCAGCCGTCTTTGTTCTCAAGGAACGAGACGCCCTTGCCCTTGATCGTCTTGGCAACGATGAGCGTGGGCGCATCCTGGGACTGGTCGGCCTCCGCGAATGCTTTGTTGATCTCTTCGTAGTTATGCCCGTCGATGATGATGGCGTTCCATCCAAAGGCCCTGGCACGAGCCGCGTACGCCTCGGTGTTCCAACCCAGCTCGGTCTGACCGCGCTGGCCCAGGCGGTTGCAGTCGAGGATTGCTACCATGTTGTTCAGCTTATAGAACGAGGCATGATCGAAGGCTTCCCAGATCGAACCCTCCGCCATCTCGCTATCACCGAGCAGGACCCAGACGGTGTATGCCAGCTTGTCGAGATATTTCCCGGACAATCCAACGCCAACGCCAATTGGCAGGCCCTGACCAAGCGAACCGGTGGCGACATCGACCCACGGCAAGATAGGAGTGGGATGGCCCTCTAGACGACTGCCAAATTTGCGCAGGGTCAACAGTTCCTCATCGCTCACAGCCCCTGCCGCCTTGTAGAGCGAGTAGAGCAGCGGCGAGGCATGCCCTTTCGAGAAGATAAGGTGATCGTTGTTAGGATTGCCTGGATTGTCAAAGTCGTAATGCAGATAGCTGACCAGCAAGACGGACATAAGGTCCGCCGCCGACATCGACGATGTGGGATGGCCCGAACCCGCTGCGGTCGTAGCGCGAATGCTATCTACGCGCAACTGCTGGGCCAGATTTGTCCATTGCTGTACCTGTGATGTTGTTTCTGTTGTTGTCATATTATGCTCCTGACGAAAAAGAGAGTTGAATGTCTTCCTCTTGAGGTCCTTCTCTATTGTAGAACGTTAAATACTAGAAGGGCAAGCAAATGTTAAAACTTGCCGATAAGGAGAAGGCAAGCCAACCTAAAATGTAACCATTACTATGATCACGCGGAAACGCCCTCTGACGTTTCATGGACGGAAATCGATGAATATTTTTACGACAGAGCTTAAAGGTAGACAATCCAGTGGTCGCGCATGATACAATAGAACCCGCCGCAAACGGTAGCGGACTCACGCCCTGGCGGAGAGGCGGGTTTCTCGTGGACTCACGCCCTTGCTTGTTGACATGGTGTTTCCTTTGCAGGACAATAGAACGATAGAAAAGACAGAAACGCTGGAGTATCAACGCGACGAGCACCGCGTCCATCGTAGTGTGTACCATCTCATCTGGTGCCCCTATCCAGCGATCTATTGACGCGCAGAAAGGAGTCTAGGAGGTGAAACGAACGTTCAAGTACCGCTTGTATCCCACATCCGCACAAGCAACCTCGCTGGACTGGACGCTGGCCCGCTGCTGTGAGCTCTACAATGCCGCCTTGCAGGAGCGCAAAGAGGCGTGGAACGCGTGCCGCCGCCATCCCAACTTCTACGATCCCGACTGGCGCAGAGAACATGCCGCTGACTACGCGGTGACGTACTACGATCAGGCCAATGCCCTGCCCGACCTCAAACGCGATGTCCGACCAGAGTATGCGACCATTGGTTCGCATGTCTTACAGGAGGTCTTGCGCCGCGTGAAGAAGACGTTTGACGATTTCTTTGGTCGCCTGCGTCGCGGCCAGACGCCGGGCTACCCGCGCTACCAGAGCCGAACGCAGTATGACAGCTTTACTTTTCCCGATGCGTCTGGCTGGAAACTCTCTGGACATCGGCTCACCATCACAGGCCTGGGCAGCGTCAAGATCAAGCTGCACCGACCCGTCGAGGGAACGATCAAGACGACGACAATCAAGCGCGAAGGCACCCACTGGTACGTCTGCTTTGCCTGTGAGGTGGTGGTGCAGCATCGCATACCTGCCACCTGCGAGCCGGTTGGCATCGACCTGGGCCTGTTGCACTTCGCCACGCTCTCGACTGGAGACACGATTGAGAACCCGCGCTATCTGCGCGCCTCTGAGAAGAAGCTGGCGGACAAACAGCAGGCGCTTTCCCGTAAGAAGCGCGGGAGCCAGCGGCGCACAAAGGCGGCGCGTACCGTCGGCAGGTGTCACCGTCATGTGCGCAACCAGCGGCAAGACTTCCTGCACAAGCAGTCGCGTTCTCTGGTGGATACCTACGAGACGATCATCTTTGAAGACCTTTCGCCCAGGAATATGAGCAGGCGTCCCAGGCCGAAACAGGACGAGCAGGGAAACTTTCTGCCCAACGGAGCCGCCGCCAAAGGGGGTCTGAACAAAAGTATTGCCGATGCTGGGTGGGCGACATTCGTCGCGATGGTGTGTGCCAAGGCTGAAAGCGCCGGGCATGTGACCGTCGTGTTCGTAGACCCCCACAAGACCAGCCAGTTGTGCAGCGGCTGCAAGCGCGAAGGGCCGCACAAAGATCTCAGTGAGCGTATCCATACATGCCCTCACTGCGGGCTTCAGCTCGATCGCGATCACAACGCCGCTCTGAACATTCTCCGGCTCGGACTGAGCCGTCAGGTGGCCTGACCGCTGCCTGAGAAGCCCCTGGGCTTTTAGCCTAAGGGGAGTAGTCACACAGTAGTAGGTGAGTACGACACAGACTGCTACTCGCTCAAGATGCAACATCTTACCATGCAAAATATTTCCAGGAGGATACAATGGCAACTCTTGACCAGACGCGTCTGGACCTGATCAACAAGTATTGGAACGCGGCCAACTACCTGACGATCGGCCAGATCTACCTGCAGAGCAACCCTTTGCTCAGAGAGCCTCTGCGGCCAGAACAGATCAAACCGCGCCTGCTCGGGCACTGGGGCACGTCACCCGGCCTGAGCTTTATCTACGCCCATCTCAACCGCCTGATCCAGGACAATGATATCGATATGATCTACATGGCTGGTCCCGGCCACGGCGGTCCCGCGATTCTGGCGAACGTGTACCTTGAGGGGACGTATTCCGAGATCTATCCCGAGGTTTCGGAGGATATCCAGGGCATGCAGCGCCTGTTCCGCCAGTTTTCTACGCCCGGCGGTGTGCCGAGCCACGTCAGCGTCCCCACGCCTGGCTCTATCCACGAGGGCGGCGAGCTGGGCTACGTGCTGACGCACGCGTTCGGCGCGGCCTTCGATAATCCCGGTCTGATCGTTGCCGCGATCGTTGGCGACGGCGAGGCCGAGACGGGTCCGCTTGAAGGGTCGTGGAAGGGCATCAACTTCTTGAACCCGGTTCGCGATGGCGCGGTACTGCCCATCCTGCACCTGAATGGGTACAAGATCTCGGGTCCGACGGTGCTTGGGCGCGAAAGAGATGAGGAGGTGAAGACGCTCCTCACCGGCCACGGCTATGATGTCCATTTCCTCGAAGGCGACGATCCTATGCAGATGCACATAGCCTTCGCCGAACTACTCGACACCTGCTACGCCAAGATCCGCGCATATCAAGAGGACGCACGCGCGAACGGCTTCAAGGGCCGCCCGAACTGGCCGATGATTATCCTGCGCACGCCTAAGGGCTGGACCGGACCAAAGGTGGTCGATGGACTCCCCATCGAAGGAACCTTCCGGGCGCACCAGGTTCCAGTGGCCGATGTAAAGGCCAGGCCGGAGCACCTGAAAATACTCCTTGACTGGATGTTGAGCTACAAACCGGGCGAGCTTTTCGATGAGAATGGACGCCTGCACTCCGAACTCGCGGCACTCGCGCCAAAGGGCGACCGCCGCATGGGTGCCAATCCGCACGCCAACGGCGGCAAAATCCTCGTCGATCTGGACATTCCGCCCTTCACCGACTACGCGATCGATGTCAAGAAACCGGCGACCGAGCGTGACGAGTCCACACGCCAGCTCGGTAAGATGCTGCGCGACATCTTCACCAGAAATAAGGAGCAACAGAACTTCCGTCTCTTCTGCCCCGACGAGACCAATTCTAACCGCCTGGGCGATGTCTTTACGGTCGAGAACCGCACTTCGATGGAGCCGACCATCTCCATCGACGATCATGTCTCGCCCACTGGACGCGTCATGGAGGTGCTGAGCGAGCATCTCTGCCACGGCTGGCTGGAAGGCTACACGCTCACCGGACGCCACGGCCTTTTCGCGACCTATGAAGCCTTCGCATTGATCTCGGCATCAATGACGGTGCAGCATACGAAATGGCTGGAGGAAGGCATCAAGCTGCCCTGGCGCGAGCCAATCGCTTCGCTCAATATCCTGCTGACTTCGACGGCCTGGCGCAACGACCACAATGGCTTCAGCCACCAGGGTCCTGGCCTGATCGATACGGTGCTCTCGAAGAAGGGGGCGGTTGCGCGTATCTACCTGCCGCCGGACGCGAACTGTCTGCTCTCGGTCGCCGACCATTGCTTCCGCAGCCGCAACTATGTGAATCTAATCGTGATCGACAAGCAGCCGCAACTCCAATGGCTGACGATGGAGGAGGCCGTCGAGCACTGCACGCGTGGCCTGTCGACCTGGCGCTGGGCGAGCAACGACGATAAGATAGAACCGGACGTAGTGATGGCCTGTGCCGGTGATATTCCAACCCTGGAGACCGTGGCGGCTGCGTGGTGGCTGCGACACCATATCCCTGAACTCAAAGTACGTCTGGTCAATGTCGTGGACCTGATGACCCTCTACCCATCCCTCCTGCATCCCCACGGCCTGGATAACCAGACCTTTGTGGAACACTTTACGGAGGACAAGCCGGTGGTGTTCGCCTTCCACGGCTATCCACGCGCCATACACGAGGTCGTGCATGGACGCCCGAATACGCCGCGCTTCCATGTGCGCGGCTTCAACGAAGAGGGCACAACGACGACGCCTTTTGATATGGTCGTGCTCAACGGCATGAGCCGCTATCACCTCTGCATCGAGGCGATGCGCCGCGCAACCCGCCTGCGCGGCCTGACGGCACCGCTGATCGCCGAGTGCAACGATATGCTCTCCCGCCACCATTCGTACGTGCGCGCCAATTTCGAAGATATGCCCGAAATACGCGACTGGGTGTGGACTGACTAAGAGAGGTGAGGAACTTCTCTCTGGCAGGATTTGTGGCAATAGCAAAAAATCCTGCCAGTTGAATACGAATATATACCATAGGGAGCGGTATGGTCTCTATGGTATATACCAGATGACGGCGTAGAAGTCACCATACACCCGCTTGAAAGACGGGGGCTTGTCCCTACCCTTTCCCAACCCGCTGATTATTCCAGCGAAGTCTCAGTGCGTGGGACGATACGACGGGTGACGAAAGAGATCAACCATCTCTCTAAGGTTTGAACCTTGCGCCGCACCAGGAAAGGACTGTACAGGTTGAGCTAGCACAGAGGGCGTTGGCTCTTCTACCGATCCTGGCAAGGTGAACAGTCTACTAAGCGAAGATACACATTCGCAACAAACCGTTTCTCTTCCGTGAGAGGAGTGCCTTTAGGTTAGCCTGTTCGTAACAGGGAGAGTATAGCAAAACAGGTGAAAATATGCAAGAAATATTCCAAATATCCTATTCTGATGTCAAGCAGAATGCAGCCAGGCACGCAAAGAAGCACTTTCTTGCCTCCTCCACCTGAAAGATGGGGGTTTCCAGAAAGGAACTCTATGAGTTTTCAGAAAGGAAAAGCGTAATGAATATTTCTGAGATACGAAATTCTGGTCGTTTCGCACCATCAGCGCAACAAGTCATTGAGCGTACTCAACAAAAAGCGGCGCAGATGCAAGCACCAGAAGTCTACCCGGAGCATCTTCTTCTTGGCATTCTCACTCAAGGCGATGATGAGGTTGCAAATGTCATGAGCATCCTTGGCATGAATATTCGCAGACTACGTGAACAGGCTGCCAGTATCATTAAAAGTAGCCTGGATGAAGATACGGATGGGAGTACAATCTCTCTGTCACAAGAAGCACAGGCATGCCTCGACTGGGCACTTTCTTTTGCGGAACAGAGAAATGCATTGCCGCTTAACTCTGCCTTTATATTCCTGAGTGCAATACGTCATCCGCGCCTACAACCACTGCTCGTATTGTTGCTATCATCAGAAGAGGTCTTACCTGCCTACATAGAGGAAAAGACAGGACTCGCTTATACGCATGCGATGGACCAGCTCATCCAGGCACGCTTGAGCAAACGAGGCAATAATGATTCTAGCAACAGAATACTAACGCAAGCAGACATCATGGTTGAACGCCCGACCATCACATTTGCAGACATCATTGGAGCAGAGACGACGAAGCAAGAATTACACGATACAATCATGCTGCTAAGACTACCAGGATTGGCGCAACGCTCAGCAGAGGCAATGCCATATGGCATCCCTCACGGTATACTGCTCATTGGTCATCCCTGTACGGAAAGAACATTGCTCATTCATGCTATAGCAGGCGAGGCAATTGTGCCTCTCATCTCACTTTCACTGGCCAAGTTGGTCGATGTTCTTTCTGGCGCTGACAAGAACGAGGCAATCCAGGAGGACATAAGGGCATTACGGGAGACCTTCGAACAGGCGAAACGTATAGCACCCAGCCTCCTCTTCCTCGACGGCCTTGATGCGCTAGAACAGCTTGAGACGCGGAACGAACGCAAGGTATTGCTCAACCAGTTATTAGTCGAGATGGATGAGCTTGATCAATTTCCTCCTGTGGTGGCTATTGCAACGACGTATAAACCTGAGACACTTGAGCCAGCGCTCATACTCCCGGGCCGCTTTGAGCGGCAAGTCACTCTGAGTGGAAGTTTCGCGGCCCATCCTGCCGCCAACACCAAGCTCTGTCTCTCATGTAAGCGCGAGATCCTTTCCGCATGGAAACACTGTATCTATTGTGGAGCCTCTGTACTGAAAACATGCCCGAATTGCGGCGCTCCTCATATAGAGGTTGAAGGCGCACGTTATTGTTTCGAATGCGGGAGCGCGCGCTGGTCCGAGGTAATCACTAGCACATCTTTTTGATAAACGAAAGCGATACAGATATGACAACCGCCGTACGACCTTCCGTTCCCCCTGGACCCAAAGGGGAACCCTTTATTGGCAACGCGCGCGCATTTATCGTAGAGCCGCTGGCGTACCTGCAGCGCTGCTCACAGGAGTACGGCGATATTGTGCAGATCCGCCTGGGCACGACGAGTATCTATATGCTGAGCCACCCGGACCACATCGAGCAAGTTCTGGTGACGCACAACAAGAATTACACCAAATCCAGGTTTACACAGCGCAGGAAGAGCCTCTTCGGCAATGGCCTCATCTTCAGCGAGAGCGACTTCTGGCTGCGGCAGCGCCGCCTGATGCAACCCGCGTTCCACCATAAACGCATCGCCTCCTACGGCGAGGCTATGGTGACGCTGGCCGAACGCATGGCGCGGACGTGGCAGGATGGCGCAGAGA
>Ga0066793_10001245_pt1 | contig 11396 bp, 8 predicted proteins | sample PersoiDNA2013189_FD_83876 | JGI IMG/M metagenome (GOLD analysis project Ga0066793, IMG submission 83876) | Permafrost soil microbial communities from the Arctic, to analyse light accelerated degradation of dissolved organic matter (DOM) -... | ecosystem: Environmental > Terrestrial > Soil >...
GCTCACGCGGGTGTCGATCACGCGAAGGGTCGTAATGCCATCGAAGAACTGGCGCATCATGTTCTGGCGGTACAAAAATTAACCGACACTGATCGAGGTACCACGGTCAATGTCGGTTTGATCAAGGGAGGAACCCGTTCAAACGTGGTGCCAGGTGAGGCTAGGGCGGTAGTAGACTTTCGCATCACCACGATGGCTGAATATGATCGATTAGCAGAGTGGGTGAAACAGATCAAACCGGTCATCGATGGGACGGTGGTCAAGGCTGCTATGAGTCTTAACCGGCCACCCATGCCCAAAGATGGGACGATGATAAAAACTTTTGAAAAGGCCCAAAGCCTCGGTCGCGCCATCGGTGTACATTTAGTGGATGGCAGCACAGGCGGTGGCTCTGACGCTAACTTCGTTGCCCCGTTGGGCATCCCTGTGCTGGACGGGCTTGGCCCGGTGGGGGATGGCGCTCATTCCGAAGGTGAATATGTCCTCGTCGATTCTCTGGTGGAACGTTCTGCCCTGTTAGTCGCCTTACTCCTCAACTGGTAAGCGCTGTTTAAAAACCGTCCACGGCTGGAATAACCTCATTCCCGATTAGCTCAAGTGGTTTAATTGTGGCGACATTGGGCATGTTAACAATTAAATGTTGGATACCAGCTTGACTCAACGCCTTGCATTTGCTTATCATTTCCTGGGTCGTCATTCCGTCTGAGGCCAGGTACACCGTATCCAGGGCGGTTTTCTCGATATCGTTATAATTTCTCCCGACCTGATCACAATGCTGTTTCAGGATATCCAATTTGTGCGCCAGTTCTACCGGGTTAACACCAGCGAATAAATTGCAAGCATCGGCATATTGGGCTACCAATTTCAAGGTTTTCTTTTCCCCTGATCCGCCAATCAGAATAGGGGGATGCGGCTGGCTGAGGGGTTGGGGATTGTTTAGAGGCCGATCCATCGTGGTATATTTACCTGAAAAGGGGGATTCTTGGCCTGCCCACATGGCCCGGGCAATCAATAGGGCTTCTTCCAGGCGCTCAAAACGTTCTTTAATCGGCGGGAAGGTGAAACCGAGTCCTTTTGATTCCTCTTCATTCCAGGCTGCCCCGATGCCAAGATATGCCCGGCCACCCGATAACACATCCAGGGTAGTCACTTCTTTAATCAGGAGACCCGGGTTGCGGTAGATAACCCCGGTGACCATCGTCCCTAACCTGGCTTTCTTTGTGAGAGCCGCGATAAAATTTAAAGCACTATAACTCTCAAGCATAGGCTCTTCGGGCTGACCGACAAAGCGGATCTGGAAAAAGTGATCCATGACCCAAATACTGGCAAAACCCACTTTATCCGCCGTGGTGGTTATTTCTGCCAGGCGCCGCCCGATATCGGGTGTACCGCCGGGCCAGGAGAAGGATGGAATTTGTAAACCGATTTTCATGGGACCCTTTTGTTTTCGTATCGTTAATAGATAAACTTTATACGATTATAATAGCCCCATTATCTTAGGCACAATCGCTGTGTAACCCTGGTAACCCTCATATTCGGGCCTTTTTCACATGGGTCTGAGCAGTAACTTGAGAAGAAATTAAACCAGAAGGTTTTGTCCAATCGAACGGGCAAAACCTTCTGGGGTCCAGATAACTAGAACAAACCGATCACCCGACCGGTTTCCAGATCCAGATCCACATCGAAGAATGCTGGCCGGGTGGGTAAACCGGGCATTGTGCTCATTTTACCCAGCAGTGGATAAACAAAGCCAGCTCCCACAGAAGCACGCACATCGCTAATGGGGACACGGAACCCCTTGGGGACGCCTTTTAGATTGGGATCGTGGCTCAGGCTCAGATGGGTCTTCGCCATGCAAATGGGGAGTTGATCGAAGCCCAACCGCGTATATTCCTCGATACGCGCCTCCGCTTCAGGAGAATAGTCAACCCCATCCGCGCCATAAATTTTTGTGGCAATGGTTTCGATTTTTTGTTTGATTGAGGCTTCAAGTGGATAGAGGAATTTAAATGTTGAAGGTTTTTCCGCCGCTGCCATGACCGCCCTGGCTAATTCAACTGCCCCGGCGCCGCCTTCTTCCCAATGGTTGCTGACGACCGCTGCTTCCGCGCCACCTTCTTCGACGGCAGCTTTGCGGATCAGGTCGGTTTCTGTCCTGGTATCGGTGGCAAAGCGGTTGATCGCCACTACGACGGGAATGCCGTACAAGCGAGCGATGCCGATATGCGCGATCAAGTTGCACAGACCTGAGCGAAGCAGGTCCAGGTTTTCGTTTGTGTAAGCCGGGTCGAGCGCCTTGCCGGCCACCACTTTGGGACCCCCTCCGTGCATTTTTAACGCCCTGACAGTGGCCACAAGGACGACGACATTCGGTCTCAGCCCCGAAACCCGGCATTTGATATCAAAAAATTTCTCCATGCCCATATCGGATCCGAAACCCGATTCGGTGACAACATAATCGGCCAGTTTGAGCGCGATGCGATCAGCCACAATTGAGCTGTTGCCGTGGGCAATGTTTGCAAAGGGTCCGGCATGTACGAAAACCGGCGTGCCTTCCAGGGTTTGCATCAGGTTCGGTTTGATCGCATCTTTCATTAATACAGTCATGGCGCCGGCCACGCCGATATCTTCAGCGGTGACCGCTTCACCGGCATGGCTAACCCCAATCACGATTTTGCCAAAACGCGCGCGCATATCGGCGAGATCCGTGGTGAGCGCCAGGATAGCCATGATTTCGCTGGCCACGGTAATATCAAAGCTGGTCTGACGGGTAAAACAATTTTCTTGCTCACCCTGGCCAATCGTGATCATGCGCAGCATCCGATCGCTGGTGTCCAATACCCGCCGCCAGGTAATGCTGGCTGGCTCAATATCCAAACGGCACAGGTGGGCGCGTTCGGCAGGGGTCAGGTCTTCGGGGTTAGCCTTGTCTACCCCATGTTTTAAGGCACGCAGTTTTAGCGGCTTAGCCCAAAGGCGCTGTCCTTTTTTATCCTTTGGGAACAGCCGTTCAAAAAGTTGTTCATCGGTGGCGTTTTTTTCATGCAGAATGCGCACATCAATCGCCGCGGCCATCAGGTTATTCGCGGCGGTGATGGCATGGATGTCGCCGGTGAGGTGCAGGTTAAAGTCTTCCATTGGGATGACCTGGCTGTATCCACCCCCAGCAGCGCCGCCCTTGATCCCGAAGGTGGGCCCCTGGCTGGGTTGGCGGATGCAAGTGACCACCATTTGGCCAAGGTGCGCGCCAAGCGCCTGGCTCAAGCCGATAGTAGTCGTGGTCTTGCCTTCACCCAGTGGGGTGGGGGTGATCGCGGTTACATCGATATATTTTCCATCGGGTCTATCCTTTAATCGATTCAAAACCTCGAGTTTAACTTTGGCCTTGTAAGGGCCGTATAATTCAAGCTCTTCAGAGAGCAAAGCCATTTCCTCCGCCACCTGGCCGATCGGCTTTATTTCGGCTTCCTGGGCGATCTCAATATCGGAGGGGACCGGGTTTTGCCGTTTGAGCTGACTGGGGATAAAGCGACGCGAACCGGATATCGGATGGACCGTCATGTGATTTCAGACCTTTCATAAATCCCTGGCTGGTCTCGGCGTTGGCTTCACTGGTCGAAGCTTAATTTACGCTGTATCTTTCGACACTGCTCTTAGCGGTTGATTCTTCCGAGCTGTCGGACAAATTTATATCCTCACGGGTTAAAGGTGTTTCCCGGCATGGCAGACCTGAAAATAAATAAGAGATAAATACATATAAATACGAGGGTGACAATCAATCCCAATCCGCTTAAAATCAGGCCGATGGTACCGGTTTTCTTGCTTGAGGTTTTAAGCGAAAGAAAGCCCGCGATGGCTCCCAGGATGCTGAGGATTCCACCGCAGCCCACGCAGGAAAAAACGATACCGACGATCCCAAGGATCAATGAGACCGTTCCTATGGAAGAAGAATTGATCCCCATGATTTTTTCTTCAGGGGGTGATACGACCTCATAATGAAGGACAGGTTGTGGGTCAGGTTCAGCCGGCTGAATGACGGGTTCTGGTTCATAAATAGGTGATGGGGGTGGGATAGAAGAAGATGAGTCAGGGATGCTGGCATCCGAAATGCTGGGTTCAGGGACGGCAATCGAAGTGGGGGCGCCACAGGTATCGCAGAAATGCGCACCCTCGATAATATCAGAGCCACAATTTGGACATTTCATAAGGGCCTCTTATTAATTTTTCAGGAATATTAAATCCAGATGGATTTGCAAACGATTTTGTTATTATAGACGGTTTATGTCTGGAGGAAAAGCCATTTACTATTAGAAAAGAAAGGTTTGGAGTTTAACCCGACAACGGGACCATCTCAAAGGGATATATCCTCCTGAGATGGGTCCGTTGCGCTAACTTGATTTGATGCGGATAAAAATCGATTGGATCTCAACCCACTTATGGTTGTAGACATATTTTAGCCAGCTCAATTTGCTTTGAGACTTGCCCGGGGGCAGTGCCGCCCCAAGCAGAACGACGGGCAACCGCTTTTTCGATATCAAAAACTTGATCCATATCCTCTTGAAAGGCGGGTTGGATGGTCTGCCACTCGACTAATGGGAGTTCTTTTAATTTTAAACCCATGGCTTCTGCCCGGCGAACGGCCTGCCCGACCGCGCTGTGTGCATTCCGGAAAGGAATCCCGCGTTTCACCAGATAATCAGCGAGATCGGTGGCTAATATCTGGCTGTCGAACGCATTAAGCATACGCTCAGGGTGCAGAGATAAAGTTGAGATGGCGCCCGCGATCACCGGCAAGAGCAATGCGATTGTATCTGCTGCCTCAAATACTGGGAGTTTATCTTCCTGGAGATCTTTATCATATGCCGAAGGGAGACCTTTCAAGGTCGTAAGGAGACCTGTTAATTTACCGATCAGGCTGCCGGCTTTACCCCTGGCAAGCTCCATGGGGTCCGGATTTTTTTTCTGGGGCATCAAACTGGAGCCGGTTGAAAAGGCATCAGAAAAGGTAACAAAGTGATATTCATAAGTGGAATATAAAATCAAAGCTTCAGCCAGACGACTGAGGTGAACACCTGTTAGAGCAGCCCAGAATAAGAATTCAGCCGCAAAGTCACGATCCGAGATTGCATCCAGGCTGTTGGGCGCGGGTGATCGGAAGCCCAATTCTTGAGCCAATGTGAACCGGTCAACCGGAAACGTCGTCCCTGCCAGTGCTCCACAACCTAGTGGGAGAACAGCGGTTTCATGGCGCAGGTGAGTCAGGCGCTCCTGATCACGCTGTAAGGCCCAAAAATGGCTGAGCCACCAATGGCTGAGGAGAACTGGTTGAGCCTGTTGAAAATGGGTATAACCCGGGAGAATAATCCCCATATCTTTTTCGGACCGGGTGATTAACGCAGCCTGCAAACCGCGCAGTTCATCTTGTAGGAACCTGATCCTATCAAGCAGCCAAAGGCGCAAATCGGTTGCTACCTGGTCGTTACGACTCCTCCCGGTGTGCAATTTACCACCCACCGGTCCGACTAACTCTATTAAACGCCGCTCAACCGCGGTATGGATATCTTCGTCAGTTTCCATGAAAGTAAATGATCCTTGCTCGAATTCTTCCAGGATCCTGGATAGCCCTTGGGAAATGAGCGCCAATTCATCCGCGTTTAGCACGCCGGCTTTTCCGATGGCGTTGGCCCAGGCTAAACTTCCCCGGACGTCCACCTTCGCCATGCGTTGATCGAAGGGTAAAGAGTTGTTCAAAGCAGCGGCGCGCGGATCGAGTGATCCGGAAAACCTGCTGGAATAGAGCGTCATAAGATCACCTCAAGTTAATATTTATAATGAGAGCCGCGATCGGGCGGCTCTCATTATAAAGCAAGATTAATCCCTTTGGATTTCTGAAGGAGGAATAGGTTTTATATCCTTAGAGCCGGCTTCGATCATCGCCTGTACTTTCAATGGCAGGCCGAAGAGTCGGATGAAACCGGCTGCATCGGTGTGATCGTAGACGGCAGAATGGCCGAAGGTAGCAAATTCTTCGCGGTAAAGGGTATTTGGGCTGGTCCGGCCGGTGATGATCACGTTACCTTTATAGAGTTTAACCTTAATCGCGCCAGTGACAGGCTTCTGGGTCTCTATGAAGAATGCATCCAACGCTCTGCGCAGTGGGGCAAACCAGACGCCAAAATAAACCAGTTCCGCATAACGCTGCGAGACGATATCTTTATAATGCAAGGTATCGCGATCGAGAGTGATCGATTCCAGCTCTTTATGGGCGATGGAGATAATGGTCCCGCCGGGTGTCTCATACACACCGCGTGATTTCATGCCTACCAGGCGATTCTCGACCAAATCGACCTGTCCAATGGCGTGTTTTCCGCCCAGGATATTTAATGCTTCGATCAGCTTTGCCGGGGAATAATGCTTGCCGTTCAAAGAGACGGGATTCCCCTTTTCAAAACCGATAGTAATCTCTTCCGCTTTATCTGGCGCCTTTTCTACTGGCACGCTCAGCATATACAGGTCGTCCGTCGCGGGAGTATTGGCATCTTCCAATGGACCGCCTTCATGTGAAATGTGCCATAGGTTGCGGTCGCGGCTGTATAAAGATGGATTTTTGGTCGGTAAGGGCAGGTTATGTGCGACAAGATAGGCCACAGCATCTTCACGGGATGTGATAGACCATTCCCTCCAGGGGGCTATAATCTTCAGGCGTGGATTAAGCGCGGTGTAAGCCAGCTCGAAACGAACCTGATCGTTGCCTTTGCCTGTGCAACCGTGGGCAACCGCTTCTGCTCCTTCTGCTTCCGCAATTTCCACCTGGCGTTTGGCAATTAATGGACGGGCAATCGAAGTTCCAAGCAGATATTTTCTTTCGTAAATCGCGCCGGAGCGAATAAGTGGAAATAGATAATGTTCCGCGAATTCTTCACGCAGGTCTTCTACAATCAACTTGCTTGCGCCGCTAATTTTAGATTTTTCTTCCAGGCCTGAAAGTTCTTCCGCCTGGCCCACATCAGCGGTATAACAAATCACTTCACAGTTATAATTTTCTTTCAACCACGGGACGATGACCGATGTATCCAGGCCACCAGAATATGCCAACACAACTTTTTTAACACTTTGTTTAACCATTTTTCCTCCATTGAATAAATTAAAAGCCCTCCGGATGGAGGGCTTTAGGGTTACATAGACTGGATCACATCGCTAATCGTTCTGCTTTTTCGTTCCCTAAATGCGGTTAGCCCACTCGCCGGGAGTTCAGGTGAGAGGGCATTCGTCGCATGCGAAGACCAAAAGTATGGTGACTCATCTTGAGCTTATTTTAATGGATGTTGGGTATTTAAGCAAGGCATTTGGTCCTGGTGTGGTTAATGATCGGAAGGCACGTACAAGGGTGTAGGGGTAACGAGCCACATCCCGGTGAGAGACTTGCGCGCTGCATCCTGGGACGCATCAAATTCGGATTTGCAGTTTGAATCGGAGGATGGCCAAATTGAAATCGCATAACCGTGGTTTACCATTTCATAATTTATAAACAGATTGTTGGCAATCACATATCGTAAAAGTCGCCCACGGGAATCAGAGGTGGACAAATCTTTTACCAGGGTTACAATTTGGCCATTAACTAATTGGTTGTTCCTCTGAAATGCGTTTTGAGCATAAAAGCCGCCAATTTTTCCATTTGCCGGTAAAATTGGCGCCTGGATGCCTAAATAGCCGATCATAACCTGTTGCCCGTTCACAATGGCTTCAACGGTGTCTCCACTGATAACCCGGGTAACAATTCCCAGGTCCGTTTGAGTATTTTTAGGCAGGCAGCCCGCCCCATCGATTGGTAATGTGGCTGGGAGTAATGACAATGTTGCAGCCGGTTATGCTTGACAGCAGACAAACGATCAGCAGTTTTTTTAGTTGGATTAAAGAGTTCACAGGTATTAAAATTCCAAAAGATTTGATGAGGGAAAAAAATGGACTAAAACCACCCAGCCCAAAAAACAAACTTACAATTATGTTAGTTATTTTACCCGGAATCTAAAATCAACAGCACAGATTCCCCTGTTTTTTAGATTAAAATAAAAAGGACCGCCGTTTAAATGTCAGTCTTCGTGATGGGGCGAGTGGGACTTGAACCCACAAGGTGTCTCCACCGGAGGATTTTAAGTCCTCTGCGTCTGCCAATTCCGCCACCGCCCCTCGCGATTAATTCTATCGCATAGTGCTAATCCGTCAAGAGAAAAAGGCATTCTATCCTAGAAATTGTATTTCCCGTTCAAGGTAATTAACCAATGGATTGGAAATCAAAAACCCAATGTTTTTAGCCCGGGTCGCGGTCAACCTTTTCCAAGAGCAGGTTATAATGATGATTATTAAAATATTTTGTAACTGCTCAACACTGAGAAGAGAGTCCCCGAATTTGAGGTGTTTGCGGGTGCGAAGCACCCGCAAACACCTCAAATTCGGGCCTTATTCCCATGGGCCTGAGGAGTCCCCATTTATTTTTAGATTGATCCTGACATGAGAAAAATGGGAAGATACTCGCTTAATAAAATTCATACCAACCGGTCTCATCATACCGATTCTGCGCTCATGCGGGTTTTTGATCAGAGCCAGATGGGAGCCTGTATTATTACCCAGACAGGCAGTAAGATTCTTTATGTAAACCCCTATTTCTTAAGGTTAACCGGTTATTGTCTCGAAGCGGTCATTGGTCACAGCATCAATGATTTTGTTTTTTTGGATTCCCCCGAAAAAAGTTGGATAAAATCCTCATTATTACGAATAAAAGGATTCATTCACGATGAAACAATCACCGTGCGGTTTGAGTCGGGTGGACATATTAACCTGAAAGTTTCCCTGGATACATTGGAGTTTAATCATCTTCATTGTGTCCTGGCCATAATTTTTGGGAGTGATGATCCAGATCTCTCCGGCAGCGATGGAAAGCTGAACAATACACAATTGGAAGAATGGGTTAAGGAGCGGTCTTTCCAATTCTCTCAATTAAACCGTTCTTTGTTTGAAACACAAATTAAGCAAAAAGCGATATTGGACAATATTCCTGACATGGCCTGGCTGAAGGATCGCGATGGACATTTCATAGCGGTTAACCAGCCATTTGCCCTGGCTTGTGGTTTATCGGTTGATAATGTGATGGGTAAAACTGATCTAGACTTATGGCCCGTAGAATTAGCGGAGCGATACCGAACAGATGATGCTGAAGTCATTAAAGTTGGCCAGTTAAAAAAAGTTGAAGAACGTTTTGTAGACAGCTCGGGCCATGAGACCTGGATTGAAACCATTAAAGCACCAATTTATGACGAAAAGCATGATGTCATTGGAACGACCGGTATTGCGAGGGATATCAGCCAGCGTAAACAAATAGAAGATGATCGCCTGAAATTAAAGACTGAGTTGGAACAAATTGTACAGGATAGAACGCGTGAGCTCGCATTAATCAATCAACACCTGAAAGAAGAAATCGAGAAACACCGTCGGGTGGACAAAATTCAAGCGGCGGTGTATCAGATTGCCCAGTCTACAAATTTAAGCGAAAATTTGACCGTCCTGTTTCGTTCTATCCATCAGATTTTGGGCACGCTGATGCCGGTTCAAAACTTTTTTATTGCTTTATACGATCCCGAAACCGAGATCATCAGTTTTCCATATTTTGTTGATGAGCACGATCATCCGCCTGAACCAAGAAAAATTGACCACGGTATTACCGCTTATGTCTTGCGTACGGGTAAGCCATTATTAGCTTCGCCCAAGGTATTTGAAAGCCTGGTTCAAGAGAACCAGGTGGATAACATGGGAGCCCCATCGATTGATTGGCTGGGTGTGCCATTACCCACAAAAAACGGGATTATCGGTGTGCTGGCGGTGCAAAGTTACCAGGTGAATATCCGCTTTGGCGAGGTAGAAAGAGATATCCTGGTGTTTGTTTCAAATCAGATTGGTCTGGCAATTGACCGTGTGCTTAAAGAAGAGGGTCTTCGCGAAAGTGAAGCTCGATATCGCGCAGTTGTCGAAAACCAAACAGATTTAATATGCCGGTAGCTGGCCGATGGGACGATCACCTTTGCCAACCAGGCATTGGCCAATTTCTATAACCTGCCTGTTGAGGAACTCCTGGGAAAACCATATTTTCCGCTTTTACCCCAAAAGGAACAAGAACGGTCAAGAAAACACATTGAGCGATTGAAGTATGATAAACAGCAGACCTCGACGGAACAGGTCAACCTATCTTTGGATGGCGAGACGCGGTGGATTTCCTGGACTGACCGCCCGTTGTATGATCGTTCTGGAAATTTCCTCGAATATCAGTCAGTGGGCCATGATATCACCGCGCAAAAACTTCGGCAGCGCGAGATGGAGGCAATTGTCGCCATAACGGCCGCATTGCGCTCTGCGCAAAACCGTTCTGATATGGCGCCAATTATTATAGATCAATTGATGCCTATGTTGAGTGCATCCGGGGCAGCCTTAGCTGTCCTTGACGAAACCCGAGAAAACCTGGTCGTAGAGCTTGGAAGAGGGGTGTGGGCTGAAGCGGCGGGGAAAAAGATTTGTTTGAACGAGAGCCTCGCGGGTGTCGCGATTGATCTCGCTAAGGCATATGGTTTCCCTTCGGCGGCAGGGGAGAAGTTGCCACCGGCCTTTGAACTTGGGGATGCTCAGGCTTCGATTGCCTGTGTCCCTCTGGTTGCCCAAGAGAACCCAATGGGGGTCATTTGGGTTGGCAGGCGACCGCACTTCAATGCCAATGACTTGCACCTGATCACGGCTATTTCAGATATTGCTGCCAATGCTTTTAACCGGTCGGAACTTCATGAACAAACAAAAAAACAACTGACCCGATTAACCGCGTTGCGGGCGATTGATATGGCGATTTCTGCAAGTCTGGATTTGAATGTTACCCTGGATATCCTGGTTGAACAAATCGTAAACCAACTTGGGGTCCATGCGGCCATCTTGTTGAAATTTGATATTAAGACACAAACGCTCAAGATTGCCGCTGGGAATGGCATCGCGGGGAAGTATTTACGGCAATCGATATTAAATTGGGTGAAAGCCACGCAGGGCGTATTGCCCTTTTGCGGCAAATGAAAACATTAAGGATATAAATCCTCTGGATGACCGTTTAACGGAATATCTTAAACGATCCGGACTTGTATTTAAATCCTATATAGGCTTGCCATTAATTGCGAAGGGTCAAATCAAAGGGGTACTGGAACTATATCATCGGGAAATGCTGAATCCGGATCCGGAATGGCTGGATTTCTTGCAAGCCATTGCTGCCCAGGCGGCGATCGCTATCGACAGCGCTGAATTGTTCGAACAACTCGAGAAATCTAATGAAGATCTCCGGCAAGCGTATGACGCGACCATCGAAGGTTGGGCAA
>Ga0066793_10001246_pt1 | contig 11394 bp, 12 predicted proteins | sample PersoiDNA2013189_FD_83876 | JGI IMG/M metagenome (GOLD analysis project Ga0066793, IMG submission 83876) | Permafrost soil microbial communities from the Arctic, to analyse light accelerated degradation of dissolved organic matter (DOM) -... | ecosystem: Environmental > Terrestrial > Soil >...
GCCACACGTCGGGCAAAAATGCCGGGTGTTGATGTTCCCGCTGTCAGCAGTAGAGGCGTAGCTGGCAGTTGCACCCCGAATAATGACATCCTCTTTCTTGAAGAAAGCGAGCGACATATGACCCGTTCCTGACGCTCGCTGGCAGTCCTTGCAATGACATTGGGCCATTCGGACGGGTTTCGCGTTAATGGTGTAACTCACCGCGCCGCACAAACAGCGGCCTTCGGCAAAAGGTTTATTCGACATCTTGGTCCTCCACTCGTTCTTGATGGCGCGGCCACCATCTGCATATTTATGCAGGTATTAAGTGCCACGCATACTGGCGATCTCATAGTCTATGAAAGATACAAAGGTCTTTCCAAACTGTTTTCTCGCAGTTCTTTGCCACCATATTCGTGCTTTTCGGTGCAGCGGCAGCTCTATTTGTACCGGTAGAGCCGTCGCGTCGATATTCCGCGATCTCGCCAGCCTGCAGGCAGAAGTGAAGATGGAACATGAGACGGCACTTTAGGGCTGCCTTTTCCTCCGTCGATCCAGTGCATTGAAAGCATGACCTAGCCGGTCCGCCACGGCTCAGTCTTGCCGAATAATTTACGGGAACCTTTCTCTTCTCCGATCATCTAACGGGCGTAATGTTTCAACAACGCCCGGCGCTGCTACGGCGTCCGGTGACAGGAGTATGTCATGTTAATCCGATTAAGCGCGGCGATTGCCGCAATCTGTTTGCTGACCGGCGCGGCATACGCGCGAGGTGCAGCCAAACCGACCGATCCGCAGATCGCCCACATCGCCTATACGGCGGGGCAACTCGACATCGAAGCCGCCAAACAAGCGCTGAAAAAATCCAAAAACAAAGAAGTTAGAGCCTTCGCGAACGATATGGTTCGCGATCACACTGCGGTGAACAAGCAGGCGCTAGCGTTGGTCAAGAAGCTCAAGGTAACGCCGGAGGAAAACGACACCAGCCGCGCTCTGACCAAGCAGGCCGCCGCTAAGCGCGAAGAACTCGCCAAGCTAAAGGACAGGGAGTTCGACAAGGCGTATGTCGATAACGAGGTCGCCTACCACAAGACCGTCAACAACGCGCTCGAAAGCACGTTGATCCCGTCGGCAAACAATGCCGAGCTCAAGAGCCTGCTGGAAACCGGCTTGAAGATATTCCAGGGCCACGAGCAGCACGCCGAGCATGTCGCGTCTGAACTCAAATAGTAAGTGGAATGCCGCCATGACGCCGAGATGGATTTGCCTGGCTGCCGTCGCTCTGTCCGGGCTGATATCCGTCTCGGCGCAGGCGGCGACAATTCAAGTGACGATCGACAAGCTCGTCTATTCCCCCACCGAAGTAACGGCCAAGGTCGGGGACACCGTCGAATGGGTCAACAAGGATATTCTAGCGCATACCGCCACCGCCGCGAACGACGACTGGAATGTCGCCATCGCGCCGAAGCAGACGGCACGGCTGGTGGTGAAAAAGCCTGGAACCGTCGACTATTTCTGCAAGTATCATCCCAACATGAAGGGCCGCGTGGTCGTTACGCCTTAGCTCACCACGTCACAGCACCTTGTCCGGATTGAGGATGCTGTTTGGATCGAGCTTTACGAGCATCTAGACCCAGTTCAAATTAGGCGTCACGTTTGAACTAGAGCAGAGGGGACGAGAAGCGGCACTATGTTCAAGCTGCATCGCATTGAAGGTTATGCAATTGTTTCTGAAGACGGCATGGTCGCGAATGCGGCAGGTATTATGCCGGACTCTCTCAAATTTGAAGCGGACAAAGTCTTCTTCGAACGGGGACTTGATGGGGTCGATGTAGTAGTGCATGGACGCCACTCGCAGGAATATCAGAGGCATTCTGATTTGCGACGCCGATTGATTCTGACCCGTAAAGTCTCGGCCATAACGGTCGATCCGTCGAATAAGAAGGCCCTATTTTGGAATCCCGCCGGAGCTTCTTTAGAGCAAGCCATGGCCGTATTGGGGGTGCCGGACGGCAGCGTTGGCGTCATAGGCGGAACGGAGGTGTTCGGAATATTTCTGGACCGTTATGACGGTTTCTACCTTTCGCGGGCGCCCGATGTGTGGCTGCCCGGTGGCCGACCGGTTTTCCCCGAAGTACCCGCGCGAACCCCAGAGGAAGTGCTTGAAAGTCACGGGCTCAACCGCGGACAGCGGCAGGTGCTTGATATGGAAAAAGGCATGGCGGTCGTTAGTTGGCACCGTTCGTCAAAGGCGGAATAGAAGGACTGCTGGGATCGGAAGGCGGCAACGCCACGCCATGATTTTTCACAGCTTTTTTGGAAAACTTGTAGCCCGGCGTAATCCACTTATGTTTGCGGAAACATTGCGCTAGACGTACGGTCAGTTAAGAGACGAACAAATCCGAAGGGTCGTCGGCGACTGAGATTGGCTCTGGTGACTCGTCAACAAATTCAATCGGAGCAAGCCGTTTGCGAGTGACTTTGAGATCAAAAATGTCAAAACGATTGTAGTATCCGACAATATCGTGAAATTGCTTTGGCTCAACGCAGCGAGAAATATCGATGTCTTGATAGAGTAGCCCCTCCGACTCGCAGAGCGTATCGCTGATGACATCACCAGTTGGCCCAATCACTATCGATACTGCCTGCGGACTATGCTCAATCGCTTCCAGAGCTTCTCGGTCGATCCCGCGCAATGCTTCAAGAGCTCGCTTGTCGAGAAAACCTGATGAAACGATATTAAATACTTTGCCTTCGAAAGAGTGAGCTCCAGCACGAATGCGTATGGCTGAGGCGAGGTCGTAACGGCCGGGTTCATTGGAAGGACGTGTCGGCCAAACGGGCGGATACGACGAAATGTGGACTTGCTCGCCTTGGGCGATGAGCGAATAGCGAGCAAGAGGGTTGGTGTTCTCGCCGCAAATCAGCATTCCGATCTTGCCGATGGCCGTATCGTTTACGCGCAAGCCAGCGCCATCGCCATTTGCCCAGATTAGTTTTTCATAAAAAGTCGGCACCAGCTTTCGATGATGATTGAGCAGCGTTCCGTCATGACCGATAAGCAAATTGCTATTCCAAAGACAGCCGACCGATACCGGCGAACGCTCGCTGATGCCGATTGAAACTATGATGGCATTTTCGCGCGCGCTTGCGCAGAGGGTGGCGAATTCTGGTCCCGGGACCTCGATCGAATGCGCCGCCAAACGTTTGAAAAACTCATGATTCTTGATGGGCGCTTGGCAGCCTGCCCAGATCGGAAATCCGGGCACGAATGATTCAGGAAATGCGATCAACTGAGCGCCGGCCTTAGCGGCCTCGGCCATCAATGCGCAAGCCTTTTGCACGGTCGCTTCCGCATCGAGAAAGATCGGCGCGACGTGCGCGGCGCAGGCCTTGAATTTTGGATACTTGACCATGGCATCCACTCTTGAATAAAGACAGCGGTGATGCGAGACGCACCACCGCCACATGTTGTAGTTACACCGGCATTTGCGAGAGGTTGTGTCGAAGCGGCATGTTCTTCAATAGCTCTTCCTTTGGAATGCGCTTCTTGACTTCGAGCTTTCCGTTCTCGACGCGGCTAATATAGCAATCGATGATGCCGACATGATCTTCCTTGCGGATGAGCTTGTCGCCCTGCGGATGCGCGAGCGAGTTTTTCATCTGCATGCCTTCGAGCGCCTGGATGACGCCCTCGATGTCCTTGCGGGCCTTGTAGCCGGACGCCTCGATCGCCTGCTTGATGGCAAAGATGTCTTCCCAAGCTTGCCAGCCGTGGCTCTTGTCCATCACGCGCTGACTACCGATTTCGCGCGCGTTGACCTCGTCCATGCCCATCAGCTTGATGAATTCCTTGTGATATTCGTCGTTCTTCGCTTTGAGCATGCGCGGAAAGTTTTCGAAAAAATAAACCCCTTCGGCCGCACCCTGGATGTCATCGGGCGCGATCGATTCGATGCTGGCGGACGAAGAATACATCTTCATCTTCTTGTCGAGACCCATGTTTTTGGCCTGCGTGTAGAAGGCTACCGACAGCGATCCGATGAAAGCCGGCAGCAGCACTTCGGTGTCGCTTGGAATCTGTGACAGATACGGTACGAAGTCCTTGGCATCGAGCGGCACCGGAATGCTGGTGAGCACTTTGCCGCCGGAGCTTTCGATATAGTGCTTCGATTCTTGATTGGTGCTCTGGCCCCATGCGTAGTCGGCGTAAATGACCGACCATTTCTTGCCGAAATTTTCGACACACCAAGGCAGGCTCGCCGCGGCGATCGAGTAAGTATCGGTGCCGGTGCGGAAGGAGAAGCGGGTGCCCTTCGCGCCGGTTGCCTCGGTCGCTTCGCCTGTGGAGAAATAGATCGTCTTGAGCTCCGATGCGATCGGGATCGCGGACAGCATCACGCCAGAATGGACGGAACCGACGACGAATTCGGCATTCAGGCGTTGGATCAGGTTGCGCAGTTTGCGCGCGCCGCTGGCGGGATTGGACTCGGTATCTTCAGTCGCAAGTTCCACTTTGCGACCGGCGATGCCGCCGCCCTTATTGATAATGTCGACCGCGGCTTTGGCGGCTTTGTCGTGCCAGTAGCCCCACGACGAAATCACGCCAGTGAGGTCGCAATGATGGCCGATCACAATAGGGCCCGACGCCTGCGCGAAGGCGTCCTTCATGATTGTCAGGTTGGCCGTGCCGGCTGCGGCGCCGCCCGCGAGAGCGCTTTCCAGAAAACTGCGGCGGGATAACTTCCTTGCCATTGTGGTTCTCCCTGTTGCTAATGGGACAGTCCGAGATATCGATGCACGATTTCGGGCTGCGATTTCAGTTCATGCGAGGCACCGGAGTAAACGATAGTGCCCTTCTCCATTAGAAACACGCGCGGACACAGCTTGAGCGCGGTTTCGACGTTCTGTTCGACCAGTAAAATTGATACGCCAGTCTGATTGATCCGATGGATTTCACGCCGGATTTGCGACACCAGACGCGGCATAATTCCTTCCGTCGGCTCATCCAAAATGAGCAACTTTGGCCGCATCATCAGGCAGCGCGCGATCGCCAGCATCTGCTGTTCGCCCCCAGATAGTGTATTGCCTGCCTGCTTGAGACGTTCCTTCAGCCGCGGGAAACAGGAGAACACATACTCCTCGCGTTCCTGATCCCGCTTGCCGGGCAGCCCGATGCAAAGATTTTCCAATACTGAAAGAGTAGGAAAAATCCCGCGTCCTTGCGGAACGTAGCCAATTCCCCTGCGCGGGATGATGTGTGGTTGACAGCGGGCAAGATCGAATCCGTCGAATTCGATGACCCCGCGGCTGCGCGCCACGAGGCCCATGATGCTGCGGAGCGTCGTTGTCTTGCCGACACCGTTGCGCCCGAGCAGGGCGGCGGATTCGCCCGACTTCACTTCAAGGCTGACGCCCTGCAGGATATGCAGCTTGCCGATATGAACGTGGACTTCCCGGAGGCTAAGCATGGGCGGCCTCCTCGACGTAGTCTTCGTCTTCCGGCCGGCCGAGATAGGCCTCACGGACGCGTTCATTGTCTGATATTTCCGCCGGACTGCCCGACGCCAAGATCGCGCCTTGTGCCATTACGGTGATGTCGTCAGCGATCCCGAATACGACCGGCATATCGTGCTCGATGATAATGATATCGATCGACTTTGCCATTTCAAGGATTTTTGTCACCGCGCGTTCGGTTTCGGCCGGACTCATGCCGCAGGTGGGCTCGTCGAGCAGCAGCAATTGCGGATCGGAGATCAGCGCCATTCCGATCTCGAGCAAAGCGACATCGCCATATGACAGCGTTCCAGCTGGCCGCTCCGCGAGGGCGGTGAGCCCGGTCTGTTCGAGCGTCTGATCGACGCGTTCGCCTGCGTTCCGATCACTCGAGGAATCCCGGAAAGGATGGAGAAAGCGGTTGGACGCTTGATACGTGATCCAGAGATTGTCCGCGACACTGAGCTGGTGAAATACGCTTTTGATCTGCAGGGTCCGCTTGACTCCGAGTCGGCTGATCTCGTGGGGTTTTAGTCCGGTAATGTCGCGTCCACGGAACAATACACAGCCCTCGTCGGCGCTTAGCAACCCCGAAACCAGATTGAAGAATGTCGTCTTGCCGGCACCGTTCGGCCCGATGATGGCATGCAGACGTCCGCCTGGCAGCGCAAGACTGAGATTGTCGACCGCGGTAAGGCCACCAAACCTCTTCGTCAGGTTTCTGGTCTCGAGAATCGGGGCGTTCATGGCTCGGTCCGCAATGTTTTTGTAACCGTTGCGCTCGGATCGCGCGTGTCAAGACGAGAGAGCGCGTCGCGCCAAAGCCCGACTAAGCCTTTCGGTGCCAGTATTACGACGAGGATCGCCATGACGCCGACAATCAATGCGTGGTGCTCCCAACGGGTCGATACCACCTCACGAATGACGATGAACAGGCTGGTTCCGATGATCGGGCCGAATAGCGTGCCGGCGCCGCCGACGATGGCCCAAACAACCGCCTCACCCGATACTTGATAGAACATGTACGACGCCGACGCGTAGCGTCCGAAGAACGCAAACAGTGCGCCGGCGACGCCGGCAAGAAACCCGGCCATCACGAATGCGACCAGGCGCAGCAGATAGACGTTGAGTCCGATCAGAGAGGCGCGAACATCATTGTCCCTGATCGCCAGAAATGCCTTTCCGAGCGGGCTGCGAGTTACCCGGTACATCAGATAGAAACACAACGTGACAGTCGCAAGAATAAAGAAATATTGAAAAGTTTGATTGGTGAAGCTCCACACGTTGCCGTCAATCGAAAATGTCGGCGGCATGGTAAAATTTATTCCGTCGTCGCCGCCGGTGAGAGATTTCATGGTGACGGCAAGAAAATAAAAAATCAGCGAGAACACGATGGTGATAATCGCGAAGTAATGCCAGGTTAAGCGCACCGCCAGCACGCCGGATACCAGCGCCATCGCCATTGCTGACACGATTCCTAATCCGAATGCCGGCCAGAACGATAAACCTAATTGGTCGATGCCGATGCCGACACCGTACATGCCGAATCCGAAATAGAGAGCCTGGCCGAATGACAGAAGCCCGACATATCCGAAAAGTAAATTTACGCTGGCGGCAAACAGCGACCAGATCAGTATTTCAGCGATCAAATTGACCCAGAAATCGCTGACAAACGCAGGAACAAGCCATGGGACCGACAGCAAGAATGCCGCGAAAACCACAAACAGCGCGCGCTCGATGACGGTGCGAGCGGTCACTTGACGTATCCTTTGAACAGACCTTGCGGTCGCACCAATAGTAATGCGCTCATCAGCACCAGCGACGCGATGCGGGCGATGGTCGGGTCCGCGACGCTTTGGATAATTCCTTCGAGGAACGCCAACAGGACTGCGGCGGCGGCCGTACCCGGAAGATTGCCCAGGCCCCCGATAATGACCGCCATGAAGCAGAAAGGCAGGATGTCGACCCCACCGCGGAAATCGACGGTCGTGATCGGCGCGGCGACCGCGCCACCGAATGCGGCCAAGGCAAATCCGATCCCAAACGTCAGAATATAAATTCGTTGTGCCGGAATACCCATAGCGATGGCGGTGTCCCGGTCGTGCCGGACAGCGCGCATCCAGGTGCCGACCTTAGTGTGCTGTAGGAATAGAAAGAACCCGGCGAGGGCGGCTAGAGAAAGCGCCGCCGCGAAAATTCGATAGATTTCGTATTCGATTCCAAACAGCGGGATGGTGCCGGAAATCGGCGGCAGAATGCGGCGTGGCGTTGGACCGAACGTGATCCGCACGCTTTCCTGCAAGATCAGCGACAGGCCGAATGTCGCCACTATCGACAAGGCGGCAACGCCCTGGATGGGTTGAATGACCACCCGTTGGATCAAGGCGCCAAGAATGAAGCCGATGAGCGGTGCGACAATAAAGCCCAACCAAAAATTGCCGGTGAACTCCAATGTGAACCACGCCACGACCGTGCCGACCATGAAGAAGTCGCCATGGGCGATATTGATGACGTCGAGCAGCCCGAAAATGATCGAAAGGCCAAGCGCAATCAGCGCAATAATGAGGCCCCAAATCAGACCGTTCATGGCAAGCAACAACAGCGTGTCCGTCATGGCGCGATACGCTCGATGCGCAGGTTGATGCCGTCTCGCCGACAGTCTCCGATCATTGGGGCGATGGCGCAATGGCAAACGTCGGCACGGTCAGATGGCGGCAAGGCGCACAATCTGCGATAGCGCCACACCGTCTCACTCGCTGGGTGACTGTTACCGTGACTCATTGATCGAGCCTCCTGTGCCTACTGAATATGCAGCGAGCGCGCCGGCCGGCACCATGTGCCGGTCAATGTTCAGGTCTTCCGGCGAGAGACCCAGCGCCAATCCCACCAACTGAGGAAGGTGCAGAATTGGCATATTCAAATCCTGGCCCAGGTCCTTTTCGATTTCGCGCTGGAATCCATCGAGAACCGTGTGGCAGAGCGGGCAGGGCGTTACCATCGCCTTCGCACCGCCGATTTTGGCGGACAGGATATGCTGGCCGGTGAGCTTGATCGCGACTTTTTCATCATGGGCGGCCGTGTGAAACCCGCAGCATTCGGTGCGGCCACTGTAATCGATCGGCCGGCAACCGAGGATTTCAGCAAGTTTTTCAAGCGCGGCATTGTTCCGGGAATCGACGAAGCCATAGCGCAGCGGCGGCCGCGTGATATGGCATCCATAAAACGCGGCAACGGTGAGATCGGTCAGCGGATTAATCACCAGCTCCCGCAATCGTGCCTCACCGATATCCTCATGCAGCACCCACAGAAAATGACTAATTCGAGTTCTGCCACTGTATTTCAGGTCTTCTTCCGCAAGGCGCGCGTTGACCGTTTGGGCGAGATCGGGATCGGTCACGAAGGCGGCGTGCGCGTCGAGCAGATTGAGGGTGCAGGTATTGCAAATCGTCATCAGCGGCAGCGAGTAGCGTTCCGCCAGCGCGAGAATGCGAACGTTCAAGGTGTAAAAACCGGCGGGATCGATCGCGCGAAGTTCACGTGCGCCTGTGCAGGTGGCTGACTCGAGCTGCAACAGATCGAGCCCCAGTTTCGCCACCACGCGATGGGTGGCGACATTGAGCTCCGCGCAAGTGCTACGCGCCGAGCAGCCGGGATAGTAGGCGAATCTCATCGTCGCCATGCCTTTCCATTGAGGATGCGCCGCGCCGGGGCAGCGGCCGCCGTTTTGATCAGCAGGAAGGTTTTGAAGGGGTTGATCTTGCCGCGCAGCAGCAGCCGGATGATCCGCGAAAAATTCAAGAGCGCTCGCAAGCCTTGCACGCGCAGCGCCAGAGCGCTCGGGTCGACCCGCCCGCGTGCCGCGACGATGGCGCGCAACGCCAGGGAATGGCCGGCCATGTCAGGAAGGAGTGCAGCCGCCTTGGCTTTGAGCGGCTCAATAATCCGGCTGACGATCGGGATAGCGGCAGGACAAACTTCCTCGCACTTGTAGCAGGAGACGCAGTTAAAGATGTCGGTGAGCGCGAGCGAGCGCTTTACCTTTTGTGGGTCGTTGCGCGGATCGAGCGCGGTTTGCGCCAATTGAACGAGCGGGGCGGGGCCGACGAACGCGGTCAGGTCGCCGAGACCGATCACCGGGCAAGCGGAGTAGCAGCACATGCAGCCAATGCAATCGAGGGCTTTGGATGAGTCCTTCATCTGCTTGTGCGTGAGCGGCTCGGGAAAGCCAGTATAAGGAACAGCGCGCTCGATCCACGGCTCAAGCCGCGCGACCTTATCTTCATAGACGCCACGGTCGACGACGAGATCGCGGATGACGCGGAGATTGCGCAGCGGTTCGATTGTCATCGCCGGCTCGACCGCTTCCCAGCATGCGAGGACTTCGCGGCCGTTCATGCGCAGCGCACAGCTCCCACACATTTTCGAGCCGCAAATCCAGCGAAAGGCGAGATCGGTGGCCTCGTGCTCGGCGATCCAATTGAGGGCGTCGAGAACGCGCATCGATTTGCGGTACGGCACCTTGAACTGCTGGTAGCGAATGCCGCCGTCGTCCAGATCAAAACGGCGAATATTCACATCGACCGAATCGCCGAGCGCAAGCCGCGAATTACGCAAGCCCAGTGTGTCGTGATGTTCGATCTGGCCGAGCCTGCTGGCGGCGTCCGCTGACACTACGATCGCTGGAAATGAATTCACCACGCGACCTCGAGATTGTCTTTGGTTTCAAAACCAGGTACAAAAAACGGCAAATCGTAAGGCCGCTGCTCGAACCGCAAGCCATTGCCCGATTTCTTGAGAACGTTGGCGACGAGCCAGTTCTTGTTATCGGTCGCGGGGAAATCCCCGCGGAAAAACGGACCGCGGCTCTCTTTGCGTTCCAGAGACGAATGAATGATCAATTCGCACGCGTCGACCATGTTGACGACGTCGATGGCGTCCAGCCATTCGAAATTCGCGGTCTTGGTCTGATTTGCAATTTTCATGTCAGGCAACAGCTCAAGCCGGATTTGCTCTATATCGACGAGCGCCGAGCGCAGACCTGCGGCATCTTTCTCTACGCCAACTTTTTCCCACATTACGCTACGAAGCTTTTCCTTCAACTGAACTGGACTGATAACGGAGCCTGGTGAGCTCCGGAGCCGATCGAGCCTGCGGATTTCTGCTTCGTATTCGCTGTCCGGCAAAAGACTGCTTTTGAGCTCGCCGAATTCGGCAGCGATTCCATCGGCGACCACTTTGCCGTCGTAAGTCGCAAGCCCAATTAGTCCGTTGCTATGCCCGCCGACACCGCCGGCGACGTAAAGCCCGGGTACCGACGAACGCATCGTCGCAGTATCGACGTCGATTCCACCTTGCCGATAGTGCGAGGTGACGGCGGTTTCGACCAACTGTTGCGGAAATTGCAAGCCAAGCTGGCGGAATGTTTTTCCGTAGGTCGTATACGCCTCGACTTCGGCGGGATCGCAATGGTCAAATCCGGCGTAGTACCCGCCGTCGTAACGGGCCTTGCCGGCGTGGACCTGTTTCGCCAGCGCCTTGAGCTGCACGGTATAGGGTCCGAAAGCCAACGGATCGTCCTGTTGCTGATTGAAGAACTCTTCCCCGAGAGAGTTGACCATGCGCGCCGACTTTTCCGAGCCGAGCATCGGGTTTGGATAAATCTGCATGCGCTGCCAGCACGGCGGATCGGCGATGTCGTTGGTATGCCACCATTGCATTTCCATGTTCACGAGCGTGGCGCCGACCCGCCAGGCCATAGCGATTCCGTCCGCCGACATTTCGCGCGTGCCGGTGGAGCGTTGATGCAATCGGTCGGAATAGCCGGTAGCCAGTACGACAGCGCGCGCCTGAACCACGATAGATTCCCCAGTGATGTAATTGAGACAGAACACGCCCCCGACGATGCCGTTCGCGTTGCGC
>Ga0066793_10001247_pt1 | contig 11393 bp, 10 predicted proteins | sample PersoiDNA2013189_FD_83876 | JGI IMG/M metagenome (GOLD analysis project Ga0066793, IMG submission 83876) | Permafrost soil microbial communities from the Arctic, to analyse light accelerated degradation of dissolved organic matter (DOM) -... | ecosystem: Environmental > Terrestrial > Soil >...
AAAGCAAGTGCTTGTCAGCGTCGATCGCGCGGAGACGCGCGTGGCGCTTCTGGAGGCGAGCGGAACGCCCGCCGCCTCACGTTCGTCCTCTACCGCGCGCAAGGAGGCCAGCGCTCGCAAGCGTGGCGGGGCCCCGGAGGCCGGCTATCGAATCGCTGAGCTCTACATAGAGCGCCGCGGCGGTCGCTCGATCGTCGGCAACATCTACAAGGGCAAGGTCGACAACGTCCTGCCGGGCCTCGAGGCCGCCTTCGTGGACATCGGGCTGGAGAAGAACGGCTTCCTGCACGTCGACGAGATCGTCCTGCCGGGCGTGGAGACGCCCAAGCGCGGGCGTGGAAGCGGCGGTCGCAAAATCTCCGACCTGCTGTCCCCCGGGCAGGAGATCGTGGTGCAGGTCGTCAAGGACCCGCTCAAGACGAAGGGCGCGCGCCTGTCGATGGAGCTCACGATCGCCGGGCGCTACATGGTGTATGCCCCGACGGGGGAGGGGATCGGCGTCTCGCGTCGTCTCGAGGACAAGGAGCGCGAGCGTCTGCGCCGCCAGACCGCCAACCTCACGCTCGACGGCGGCGGCGTGATCGTCAGGACCGCCGCCCACGGGGCCAAGCGGGAGGACTTCGAGCGTGAGCTGAAATACCTGCACAAGCTCCACGAGGTGCTCGTCAAGCGGGTGGAGGAGACCCCCGCGCCGGATCTCGTCTTCCAGGAGGCCGACCTGTCCGTGCGCGTGGTGCGCGACATCTTCTCCGCCCATTTCGAGCGGGCGATCGTGGACGACGAGCAGCAGTACCACCGGCTCGTCTCCTTCTTCACCCGCACCGCCCCGGAGCTGGTCGAGCGGGTGGAGCTGTGGGAGCAGGAGGATCCGCTGTTCGAGGCCTACGGCGTGGACAAGGCGATCGAGGGCGTGCTCTCGCGCAGGGTGGACCTGCCGAGCGGCGGCTACCTGATGATCGACTACGCCGAGGCGCTCACCGTGATCGACGTCAACTCGGGCAGCTTCATCGGCCGCGGGAAGGGTGCGGGGCTCGAGGACACGATCACCAAGACCAACCTCGAGGCGGCCGCGGAGGTCGTCAACCAGCTGCGCCTGCGCGACATCGGCGGGATCATCGTGATCGACTTCATCGACATGGCGCGGGCGCGCAACCGCGACGCAGTCATGAAGACGCTGCGCAAGACGCTGGATGAGGACCGCACGAAGACGTTCACGGCCGAGATCTCCAAGCTCGGCCTCGTCGAGATGACCCGCCAGAACGTGACCGAGGGCGTCAGGGAGATCATGAGCCGCCCCTGCCCCACGTGCGAGGGCGAGGGGGTGATCCGCTCGGAGGAGACGATCGCGATCGAATTCGAGCGCAGGCTCCGCGACGTGGTGGTCGAACATCCCGACGACGAAGCCTTCCTCGTGCAGATCAACCCGCGCGTCAGCACGCAGTTCACCGGGCACAACTCGCGGGTGCTGCACGCCCTCGAGGCGCAGACCGGCAAGTCGTTCCTGTTCGAGGGCTCCGAAGGGCTGCTGCTCGACCACTTCGCGATCACCTTCATCGGCACCCGTGAGGAGGTGGAGGAGCGCGCGCTGCCCTTCCGGCAGGGCGACGAGGTGCTCGTGGAGATCGTCGAGCCGCACATGTACGACGTGGAAGACGCGGTGGCGAAAATCGACGGCTACATCATCTCGATCGCCGGCGCCGCCCCGCACGTGGGCGAGAAGCGCATGGTGCGCATCGACAAGGTGGGTCGCACGGCCGCCAGCGCCCTGCTGCTGGACGAGTCCGGGGATGTCGTCTGCACGCCGCCGCGCGCGACCGAGACAAAGGTCGCCGAGCGGGCCAGGCCGCGTGTGCGCCCGCGCCGCAAGAAGGCCGCGCAGGCTGACGCGCAGGACGCCCGGGCGACCGCGGCGGCCGGCGAGCAGGCCGAGTCGCCCGATGCGCGCGAGCCCGGCACGGAGGCCGCCGGGGATGCGGAGCAGGACGAGGGCCAGGCCGATGGCCTACAATCCAAGCCTCGGCGCCGCGGCCGCAGAGGCGGGCGGCGCCGTTCGGCTGCAAAGGCGCCGGCGACCCCGGAGTAGGCGCCACCTCGGCCGCGCTTCCCAGAGAGAATCGAGACCCGACAGACATGTACGCGATCGTGAAGACCGGCGGCAAGCAGTACCGCGTCGAGCGCGGCCAGCGCCTGCTCGTCGAGCGCCTGTCCGTGCAGGAGGGCGAGAACGTCGCGCTCGAGCCGATCCTCTACCGCTCCGAGGATGCCGTGTTCGACACCGCGGGCCTGAAGGGCGTGAAGGTCACCGCGAAGGTGCTGGCGCACGTGCGGGGAGAGAAGCTGCGCGTGTTCAAGTTCAAGCCCAAGCGCGGGTACAAGCGGCGCACCGGCCACCGCCAGGAGCTCACGCAGATCGAGGTCACCGAGATCACCGCGGGGAGCGGGAAACCGGCGAGGGCGCCCGCCAAAGCGGCGCGCGCCAGGCCCGCCGAGGGGGCTGCCAAGCCGGCCGAGGGGGCCGCGCAGGCGCCGAAGGCGGTCCGCGCGCCAACCACGAAAGCCAACAAGGAGACTGAGGCAGATGGCGCATAAGAAGGGCTTGGGCTCAAGCCGCAACGGGCGCGACTCGAACGCCCAGCGCCTCGGCGTGAAGACGTTCGCGGGGCAGGCCGTGACGGGCGGGGAGATCATCGTGCGCCAGCGCGGCACCCGCTTCAAACCGGGGGCCGGCGTCGGCATCGGCAAGGACGACACGCTCTACGCGCGCGCCGCCGGCACGGTGCAGTTCGCCACCGGCCGGCGAGGACGCACGGTCAGCGTGCTGCCCGACGAGCCGGCCGCCTAGCCCTGCTGCGCGGTCGGCCTGACGAGGATCTCGTTGACGTCGACGTGGGGTGGCTGGGAGACCGCGTAGATCACCGCGCGGGCGATGTCGTCGTCCGCCAGCGCGTCGGCGGGACGGTTCTCGAAGAACGGGGTGTCGGTCATGCCGGGCTCGATCAGCGTGACGCGGACGCCCGTGCCATGCAGGTCCTGGCGGGCGGCCTCGCCCATCGCAGTGACCGCATGCTTGGTGCACGAGTACATCGACCCGGGCAGCACACGTCGGCCGGCGACGCTCGAGGTCAACAGCAGCTGGCCACGAGTCTCGATCAGCGCTGGAATCGTCGCGCGCAGGGTCAGCGCTGCGCCGTAGACGTTCGTCAGGACCATCTCGCGCCAGTGCTCCGGCGTGTCGTTCAAGAAGCCTCGCGGCCCTCCGAAGCCGGCGTTGGCGAAGGCGACGTCGATGCGCCCGAAGGCCGACAGGGCGTCGGCGGTCATGCGCTGCTGATCCTCCCAGTCGGTCACATCGCAACGCACCGCGAGCGCTCCTCCGGAGCCGCCGAGCTCCCCCGCCAGCGCCTCCAGGCGCTCCAGGGAGCGGGCCGCCAGCACGACGCGCCACCCGGCGGCGCTCGCCTGGCGGGCGGTGGCTGCGCCGATCCCTGAGGAGGCGCCGGTGATCAGCATCACGCGGTCGGCGGTCGGCGGGTTCTCGGCGCTCATCTGGATCGGCTCCTTTGGCCTGGTGTGGACATGGGCCCTGCATTGACCCACATCCGGCCTGCGCCCGTCGCCCATGACGACGCGCGCGCAGCTGTCACGATGGACGCGATGCTCCACGATCGCGCGAGAATCCATGTGCAGGCGGGGGCCGGGGGAGACGGCTGCATGAGCTTCCGCCGGGAAGCCCACGTGCCCCGGGGCGGCCCCGACGGCGGCGATGGCGGGCACGGCGGGACGGTCGTGCTCGTCTGCGAGGACTCGCTGCGCGACCTGCAGAGCTTTCGCCGCAAGACCCACCACCGAGCCGGCCGGGGAGGCCACGGCGGAGCCTCGCTGCGCCACGGGGCCGACGGGGAGACGCTCGAGATCCGCGTGCCGCCGGGTACGCAGATCCTCGCCTGCGAGGAGCAGGGAGGCGACCTCGCCGGTCGCCGCTGGGAGCTGCTGGCAGGCGGACAGCGGGCGACGGTCGCGCGCGGCGGGCGCGGCGGGAAGGGCAACAAGCGCTTTGCCACGCCCACGCGTCAGGCGCCGCGATTCGCCGAGCGCGGACTCGCGGGGGAGGAAGGCTGGCTCGATCTGAGGCTGAAGCTGCTCGCCGACGTGGGCCTGGTGGGGCTGCCCAACGCCGGCAAGTCCTCGCTGCTGAGGAGGCTCACGCGGGCGGCGCCGAAGGTCGCCAGCTATCCGTTCACAACCCTCTCGCCGGTGCTCGGGGTGCTCGAGGGAGAGCACCGCCAGCTGATCATCGCGGACATTCCCGGATTGATCGAGGGCGCCAGCGAGGGCGCCGGGCTCGGGCATGAATTCCTGGCGCATGTCGAGCGCACGCGGCTGCTCGTCCACGTGCTCGACCTCGCGCCCGAGCTGTCCAGCGGAGAGGGAGCCGACGCGATCGCCAACCACGCGACGATCGAGCGCGAGCTGGCGGCGCACGACGAGCGCCTGTCGCGGCTGCCTCTCGTCCTGGTCCTGTCGAAGGTCGATCTCGTGACGGCCGAGCGCGCCGCCGAGGCGGTGGCGCAGTGGCGGCGGCGACTGGAGCCCGAGGTGCCCGTGATCGCCACCTCGAGCGCCACTGGAGCCGGGCTCGAGGATCTCGCCGACGAGCTGCTGCGGAGCGTCGTGTGGGGCGGCACAACCTCCGGCGATCTCGCCGAGGGGCTCTCGGTGGGCGTCGGCGGGGATCCGAGCGCCGGCGCGGAGGATCTCGCCGAGCACATGGTCTTCCGCCCGACCGCCGGCGCTGGCTTTCGTGTCGAGCGGCTGGGGCCGCGCTCGTTCGCCGTTCGGGGCAGGGGCATCGAGCGGCTGCTCGAGCGCTACGACATCGACAACGAAGACGCGATGGCCCACGTCGAGGGGAGGCTGCGGAGGATCGGCGTCCTGAAGGCGCTCGAGGCGGAGGGCTTCCAACCGGGGGACGAGATCGAGATCGCGGGAGTCGTCTTCGAGCTCGATCCGAGCGCGGCGAGCTAGCACCGGCGAACGGGCCGGGCCGAGGGCGCGGATCTGGTTGCGGCGGGCAGCCAAATAAGCTGCAGTCATGAGACGCGTGGTCGTCAAGCTCGGCTCGAGCGTCGTCGCCGATGGCGATGGGGAGCCGCGCGTGGAGGTGCTCGAGCGGGTGTGCGACGCGCTCGCCGGCGTTCATCGTGAGGGCGCGGAGGCGATCGTCGTCACCAGCGGGGCGATCGCGCGCGGGATGAGGGTGATGGAGCTCGGAGAGCGCCCGAGCTCGATCGGCGAGCTGCAGGCGGCGAGCGCGGTCGGCCAGGGCAAGCTCTACCACGTCTACGACGAGCTCCTGCGCGAGCGTGGCGTGACGAGCGCCCAGGTGCTGCTCACGTTCTTCGACATGAGTGCCCGCACCCACTACCTGAACGCGCGCCAGACGCTCACCACGCTGCTGGACTGGCGGGTGCTGCCGGTGATCAACGAGAACGACACGACGGCGACCGACGAGATCTCCTTCGGCGACAACGACTTCCTCGCCGCGCAGGTGGCGGTGCTGATCGGCGCGGACGAGCTGATCCTGCTGACTGACATGGACGGGCTCTTCACGGCCGATCCGAGGCTGCATCCGCAGGCGCGGCTGGTGAGCGAGGTCAGCGACTTCACGGCCCTGGAGGACCTGGAGATCGGCCACACGACGTCTCCGCTGGGCTCGGGTGGCATGCGCTCGAAGGTGGTCGCAGCGGACATGGCGAGCGCGGCGGGGATCTCCACGGTGATCTGCAACGGCGTGCGCGAGGGCGCCCTGGAGGCGGTGCTCGCCGGCGGGCGCGAGGGGACGCGATTCGCCGCCCGCGAAGCCCGCTACTCGAGCTTCAAGCTGTGGCTGAAGTACGCCAAGCCAACGCGCGGCACGCTGTTGATCGACGCCGGCGCGGTGCGAGCCGTGGGCGAGGGCAGCGCCAGCCTGCTGCCGGTGGGCGTGGTCGGGGTGCTCGGCGAGTTCGACGCGGGAGACGCCGTGGAGATCGCCGAGGGGCACAGCGACGGGGAGCGTGGACGTTCGCTCGGCAAGGGCATATGCAACTACTCCGCCGAGGAGCTGCGACAGGTGATCGGGATGCAGTCGGCCGCCGTGCGGGAGATCCTGCCGCGCGCGACCGATGAGGCCGTGCACCGCGACTACCTCGTCCTGGACTGACCGTCGTACCCTCTAGGGAATGGCCACCGTCATCTCGCCCGTCGCGGACATCTGCCGTTCGGCCAAGCGCGCGGCGCGCGAGCTCGCACAGGTCGACTCGGCCGTCAAGGATGCTGCGCTGCACGCGATCGCGGATGCGCTGCAGGAGCGCATGGAGGAGATCATCGAGGCGAACGAGCGCGACATGCAGGCCGGCCGGGAAGCCGGGATCGGCGACGCCCTGCTCGATCGCCTGCGGCTGGATGCCACGCGCGTGGCGGAGATCGCGCGGGCGGTTCGCAAGATCGCCGCGCTGGCCGACCCGGTGGGGGAGGTGATCGACGGCTACCGCCTGCCAAACGGCCTGGACGTGCGCAAGGTGCGGGTCCCGCTGGGCGTCGTGGCAGTCGTCTACGAGGCGCGGCCCAACGTGACGATCGACGCCACCGCCCTGTGCCTGAAGTCGGGCAACGCGATCGTCCTGCGCGGCTCCTCCTCGGCGGCCCACTCCAACGCGGTGCTCGCCCAGGTCGCCGCGGAGGCCGCCGTGGCCGCCGGCCTGCCCCAGGGGTGCGTGGGCCTGGTCGCCGGCGGCGGGCGCGAGGAGCTGGCCGAGCTCGCCACCCAGCGCGACGCCGTCGACCTGATCATCCCGCGCGGCGGGGACAGCTTGAAGGCGGCCCTCGGGGCCGTGGCGAGCGTTCCCGTGATCTACGCGGCGTCGGGCAACTGCCACGTGTACGTCGACTCCTCCGCGGACCTCGAGCAGGCGCGGGAGATCGTGATCAACGCGAAGACACAGCGCCCGGGCGTGTGCAACGCGGCGGAGACGCTGCTCGTGCACCGGGACGCCGCGCCGCGCTTCCTGCCGCCGATCGTGCGCGCGCTCGGCGCCGCCGGCGTGCTCGTGCGCGGGGATGAGCGGACGCTCGAGCTGCTGGGCGAGCAGAGCCACGGGGCGGCCGGCGGCCCCGTGGGGCTCGGCGCGCGCGTCGAGCCGGCCACGGAGGAGGACTGGGCGACGGAGTACCTGGCCCTCACGCTCGCCGTGCGGGTGCTCGACTCGCTCGAGGATGCGGTCGAGCACATCGGCCGCTACGGCAGCGGCCACTCCGAGGCGATCGTGACCCGCGACACCGCATCCGCACGGGCCTTCCAGCGGGGGGTGGACGCGGCCTGTGTGTATGTGAACGCCTCCACGCGCTTCACCGACGGGGGCGAGTTCGGGATGGGGGCGGAGATCGGCAACTCCACCCAGAAGCTCCACGCACGCGGGCCGATCGGCCTGCGCGAGCTCTGCACCTTCAAGTACCTCGTCGAGGGCGACGGCCACGTCCGCGTCTGAGGAGCCGGTGGCGCGCATCGGCATTCTCGGCGGGACGTTCAACCCGCCCCATCTCGGACATCTGGCGCTCGCGCGCCACGCGCGCGACGGGCTCGATCTGGAGAGCGTGCTGCTGATGCCGGCGCGAATCCCTCCGCACAAGCCCGGTGGGGAAGATCCGGGTGCCGAGCACCGGCTGCGGATGTGCCGTCTGGCCGTCGATCGCGAGCCCGGGCTCTCGGTCTCCGTGCTCGAGATCGAGCGAGACGGCCCGTCCTATACCGCGGATACCCTGAGGGCCGTACATGCCAGCCATCCGCAGCTCGAGCTGACGTTCATCGTGGGAGCCGACGTCGCGCGCACGCTGCCGTCCTGGCGAGAGCCGGCGGGCGTGCTCGAGCTGGCCGGTCTGGCCGTCGCGGCGCGCGCGGGCTCCGACCGCGAGGCGGTACTCGAGGCGCTCGCCCCGCTGACAGGCCCCGACCACGACGTGGCGGGGACAGGCGGCGCGACGGGCGTACGATTCCTGGAGATGCCCGCGATCGACATATCGTCCTCGATGGTGCGCGAACGGGTGGCCATGGGGGAGTCGGCGGCGAGCCTCGTGGGCGAGGCGGTGGCGCGGTACATCGCCGAGCACGGCCTGTATCGCCCGATCGCGCAGGCGAGGGGCTGATGCGCTCGGAGGAGCTCATCGCGGAGATCGCACGCCATGCGGAGGACAAGAAGGCCTCGGACGTGGTCGAGCTCGACCTGAGGGGGGTGCTCGACTACACCGACTACTTCCTCGTCTGCTCCGGCAACACCGGCCGGCAGGCAAAGGCGATCCACGACGGCATCCTCGAGGGACTCAAGCGCGAGCATGAGATGCTGCCGCGCCGCGTCGAGGGGTCCGGATCGACGGGGTGGATCCTGATGGACTACCTCGACGTCGTCGTGCACATCTTCACGCCCGAGACGCGCGGCTTCTATCGCCTGGAGCAGCTGTGGGGCGAGGCGCCGGCACGGGTCGCCGGCAAGGGCCTGCGGGCCGCAGCAGCGCCTCTGTGAAGAACGGTTGACCGGCGTGGGCGGCCTGCGTTAGGGTCGCACCGACAGCGCCCGCGGGAGGCGAGGCGCACGAGGAGAGGGGAACAGATGCATAACGCGTACCCAGATCGCAGGACCTCGCTCGGGCTGATCGCCGGTGCCTTCGCCGTGGCGATGCTCGTCTACTGTCTTAGCGCGCTCGCCCCATCGGCGGCGCACGCGGCGGAAGGCGCGCCCTGGACCGTCAGCCTCGGCGACTCCTACATCTCCGGCGAGGCCGGTCGTTGGGCGGGGAACACCAACAAAAGCTCGTCGGAGATAGACGCGCTGGGGTCCGCGGCGTACAACGACAACTCTGGCGGCACCGGCGAACTGATCGAAGGCTGCCACCGCTCGAAATCGGCCGAGGTCTACATCGGCGGGGGCATCAGCGGCGAGAACCTCGCCTGCTCGGGAGCGAAGACCTCGACCTTCAGCTCCGGCGGGCTGTTCAAGCCGGGCATCGACTTCTACAACTCCGGCGGCCACGAAGGCCAGGCGCTGATGCTCCAGCACTTCGCGGCGACGCACAACGTGAAGCTCGTGGCCGTGTCGATCGGTGGCAACAACTTCAACTTCGCGAGCATCGTGCAGACCTGCCTGACCGACTGGCTCACCTCGCCGTGGTGGTGGCAGCACCACTGCAGCGAAGACTCGTCGGTGACGGAAAACTTCACCTCGAGCAACGTGGCGGCGCAGAAGACGGCCATCAAGAACGCGATCCTCAACGTCGCGCAGGCGATGACCAACGACGGCTACTCGAGCTCGCAGTACACGATCCTCGTGCAGGATTACCCCTCGCCGATTCCCAACGGCTCGGGCTTCCGCTACCCCGAGTCGGGCTGGTCGCGCCAGTCGGTCGGCGGCTGCGGCTTCTGGAACTCGGACGCCAACTACGCCAACTCGAAAATGCTACCGACGATCGACAGCACGGTGCTCGGCGCGGCTAGCGCGGCGGGACTGTCGAACGTCAAGACGATGGACCTCTCCGGGGCGTTCAACGGACGCAGGCTCTGCGAGAAAGGGGTCGGACTGCTCGAGGAAGTGGGCCTCTCCTCGTGGACGAACGCGGGAGCGGTGGACAAAACCGAGTGGGTCAACCAGATCCGCACGATCACGGCGATCTTCCCGCCGTACGAGATCCAGGAAGACCTGCACCCGAACTACTGGGCACAGCTGGCGCTGCGCAACTGCTTGACGCAGGCCTACAACGGCGGGGCCCCGAAGGGCGGGACGTGCAGCATCTCCGGATCGGGCCTCAACTCAGCGCGCGAGCCGAACATGCTGTTGCACTGATCGCAGAAGGCGGAGGAGGAGGCGCCGGCCGCTCGTTGGCCGGCGCCCCGCCCTCGAGATGGAAAGATGCGCAGGTGAGTCCGACCGTCTCCGAGCACACCCCTCGCCTGACCGCGGTGATGCGGGAGGGCGAGCGGGTCACGCCGCTCGAGCTGTTCTTCGATCTGGTGTTCGTGCTCGCCCTGACCCAGTGCACGGCGCTGATCGCCGCCACGCCGAGCTGGGAAGGCGTGCTGAAGGGGCTGCTCGTGCTCGGCATGCTCTGGTGGTCCTGGGGTGGCTACGCGTGGCTCACGAGCGTCGTGGACCCCGAGGAGGGGTCCGTGCGCCTGGTGATGTTCGCCGCGATGGCGGGGTTCCTCGTGGCGGCGTTGAGCGTGCCGCAGGCGTTCGGCCACGAGGCGCTCCTGTTCGCCTGTGCTTACGCTGCCGTGCGGACGCTGCACATCGCGCTGTTCATGCTGGCCGGCCGCGATGACCCGGCGCTGAGAAGCTCGGTTCTGGGGCTCGCCGGCAGCACGGCCGTCGGGGTGGGGCTGCTGGTTGTCGCGGCGTTCACCGGCGGCGCTCTGCAGCTCGGCATCTGGGGCACCGCGCTGCTGCTCGACACGCTCGGTCCGTACTTCTTCGGCGCCGACGGTTGGAAGCTCGTGCCCGGCCATTTCGCCGAGCGCCACGGGGCGATCATCATCATCGCGCTCGGCGAGTCGATCGTGGCCGTGGGATCGGGGACGCGGGCGGGCATCGACGCCGGGGTCGTGGCGGCGGCCGTGCTCGGCGTGGTCGTGGCGGCCGCCTTGTGGTGGGCCTATTTCGACGTCGTGGCGATCGTCGCCGAGCGCCGGCTGACGAACGCCAGCGAGGGGCGTGAGCGCAATGAGATCGCGCGCGACTCCTACTCCTACCTGCACTTCCCGATGATCGCGGGAATCGTGCTGATCGCCGTGGGCATGAAACGAACGCTGGCCGGCGTCTCCGAGCCGCTGGGCTTCGTCTCGGCGGCGGCGATGCTCGGCGGCGCGGCCCTCTACCTGCTCGCGCACGTGGCATTCAGGCTGCGCAACGTGCACACGCTCAACAGGCAGCGCCTGGCGTGCGCGGCGCTGCTGCTCGCCCTGCTGCCCGTGGAGGCAGCGGTGAAGCCCTCTTCGCTCTTCACCCTCGGCATCCTCGGCCTGGTCCTCTCGGCGTTGACCGCATATGAGGCCCTGCGCTTCGCCGAGGCGCGGGATCGCGTGCGCCATACGCTCGCGCGAGGAGCGCTCGCGGACTAGTAGATCATCGCCTCGGGCTCCGCCGAGAGCGGCTTGCGAGCGGCGAGGCCCGCGAGGATCGCTCCCTGGGTGATGAGCGCCGCGCCGCTGGCCAGGGCGAAGGCGGCGGCGGTGCCGAGCGTGCGAAGGGACACGGCCAGCACGAAGCAGAACAGCGCGAAGGCGCCGTAGCCGCCCAGCAGCCAGCGCAGCAGGCGCAGGACTTCCTCGGAGCCGCGCTGGGCGTGAGTGAAGGTGGCGAGCACCGTGG
>Ga0066793_10001248_pt1 | contig 11393 bp, 11 predicted proteins | sample PersoiDNA2013189_FD_83876 | JGI IMG/M metagenome (GOLD analysis project Ga0066793, IMG submission 83876) | Permafrost soil microbial communities from the Arctic, to analyse light accelerated degradation of dissolved organic matter (DOM) -... | ecosystem: Environmental > Terrestrial > Soil >...
GCCGTAGAACACCGGCGTCCGCGCCCTCGGCCGGTACGGGAAGTCGCCGGGCTTGGTCATCGTATGGTGAACCGCGGCCGGGAACTCGTGCCTGATGCTGGCGAGCGCCGCGCTGGCGTACCCTGCGGCCTCGCCGCGGAGCAGTTTGCCCCACTCCTGCGATAGGTCCACGTTTACAACCCTCCGGCCTGCGATTTCGGCATGCACCATGGAGGGATTCCCGGTGCGAGGGTCTCGTACGCCTAAAGCTCGGCGTGGCCTGTCACGCACGTGATCGTTCCGCCGCCAACCCAGATGGTGTTGTCCCGATCGCGGGAAATGTGCACCCGGCCGGCCCGGCCGAGCGCCGTTCCCTGGCTCGCCACGTACGGCGCGCTCGCCCGCCCGGTGCGCAGCAGCCACTGGGCCAGCGCGGCGTTCAGGCTCCCGGTCACCGGATCCTCGGTGGTGGCGCCGTCCTTCGGGAAGAACGCCCGGACCTCGAACGCTTCCGGCGAGCCCGCCGGGTAGGGACCGGCCACCCCCACGTCGAGATCGACTACTCCCGGGCGAAGCGCGAGGACCGCGTCCGCGCTGGCGAGCAGCACGGCTACCCAGCCGGGCCCGTTGTCGGCCCATTCCAGGTCCACGATCTCAGCCCGCTTGATGCCGAGTACCACCGCGATGTGCTCCGCGAGCGGCTCATCCACCGGCCCGGAACGCAGCAGCGGGGGCGCGGCGAACGCCAGCCCGTCCGCGGTCCGGCGGACCGGGATCAGGCCCGCGCCGCACTCCTGCATGATGACCTCAGGGTCGGCGGGCCTTCCCCCGGACGACAGCCAGGCATGGCAGGTGCCGAGCGTCGGATGGCCCGCGAAGGGCAGTTCCGTGGTCGGCGTGAAGATCCGCACCTGGTAGTCCGCGCCAGCGCTGGACGGCGGCAGCACGAAGGTGGTCTCGGAGAGGTTCGTCCAGCGGGCGAACCGCTGCATCTCGCTGCCGGTCAGGCCAGCGCCGTCAAGCACGACAGCCAGCGCGTTACCGAAGTAGGGCGTGGTGGTGAATACATCGATCTCATAGAAGGAACGCTGCACACTGGCCGAGTCTGCCACGGTGCCCGTGCGAGACTTTCGTCATGGCCGCAAGTGAACCCCCTATGGCCGCAAATGACCGCTTGGCCGCTCAGGCCGCGTCATTCGGCGCCGCCGCCGACGTATACGAGCGGGGCCGGCCGTCCTACCCGGCGGAGGCGATCGACTGGCTGCTCCCACCGGGCGCGCGGCGGGTTCTTGATCTCGGCGCAGGCACCGGGAAGCTCACCCGGCAGCTGCGCGACCGGGGCCTCGACGTTGTCGCTGTCGAGCCGTCGAGCGGTATGCGGGAGCAGCTGTCCCGATCCGTTGCGGATATTCGGGTTTTTCCGGGGTCGGCGGAGGACATCCCGCTGGGCGACGGCAGTGTGGATGTGGTGCTCGTCGCGCAGGCCTGGCACTGGGTCGACCCGCACCGCGCAGTCCCCGAGGTGGCACGGGTTCTGACCGGCGGCGGCCAGCTTGGCCTGCTCTGGAATGTCCGCGACGAGCAGGAGGACTGGGTGGCCCGGCTGGGCCGGATCATCCACGGTGACCACGCCCAGGACATGGCCAGCTCCGCCCCCTCGGTCGGGCCGCCGTTCGGGCCGGTGGAGCGGCTCGACGTTGGGTGGCGCAGCCACCTCGCCCCGGAAACCGTCATCGACCTGGCGGCGTCCCGCAGCTACCTCATCACCATGCCAGCCGATGAGCGGGCGGCCGCCCTCGCCCGGGTACGGCACCTGCTGGACACCCATCCCGCCCTCGCTGGCCGGGCGGAGATCGTCCTGCCGTACGTGACCAGGTGTACCCGCACGTTCCTGGCTGGGGAACCGGTCAGCAGGGACCCGGTCAGCGGGGGCCGGGTCAGCGGGGACTGAGGCCGCGCAGCAGCTCGTCCACCACGCGCGTCGCGTACTCAGGGGAGATGACCTCGGGCTCGTACTTGCCGCGCACCATCACGGCGCCGACCAGCATGAACAGCGCCGCGTCGACGTCGATGTCGGCGCGCAGCTCGCCGTTCGCCGCGCCCAGGCGCAGCACCTGCCGGAACACCTCACGGCGCGGCTCGACGACGGTCTGCTGATAGCGGGCCAGCAGCCGCGGGTAGTTCTGCCCCTCACCGAGCAGCAAGGCGAATTCCCTGGTGCGCCGGGGGTCCGCGGTGTCGGTGGACATGGCTTCGAGCAGGGCGATCAGGTCCTCGCGGACCGAGAGCCCACCGGGCTCGGGCAGCGGCGTCTTCAGCGAGGCCAGAGCGTCGAGGAGGAGATCCTCCTTGCCCGGCCAGCGGCGGTAGATAGTGGCCTTGCCGACACCGGCCCGGGCCGCGACCTGCTCGATGCACAGGCCCTCGACCCCGGACTCGGCGAACAGGGCGAGCGCCGCCTCGATAATGGCCTGCTCGGCGCGCTCGCTCCGGGGCCGGCCCGGGCGGCGCTGCGCGGGCACCGGGTCCTGGCCGGACCCAGCGACCGTGGTGGCAGCGACCGTGGTGGCAGCGACCGTGTCAACGGCGGTGTTGACGTCGGCTGGCATGGACTTATCCTTCCACCGCCGCGGGAACGGCCGAGCCGACCTCCGCGGGAACAGCCGAGTCAGCCTGCGGCTGCGCGCCGACGGCCACGGGTGCCGCATCCGCCGCGGGGCGGCCGGGCATCCAGATGAGCACCACGAGGGCGCCGACGAGCGTGATGACCGCGGAGACCACGGTGGTCACGTGCATGGCGTGCACGAATGCGGAGTCCGCGAACCCGTCGAGGCGCACGCCGGTGCCGCCGAGCTTGGACGCCACGGTCTGGGTCGCGGTGATCGACCCGGACGCCGCGTTCCTGGCCAGCGGCGGCAGCGCAGCCAGGTGCGGGCTGAGCTGGCTGCGGTAGGTCTGGGCAAGGATCGAGCCCAGCACCGCTACGCCAAGCGCCCCGGCGACCTGGCGGGCGGTGTTGGTCAGCGCCGACCCGGAGCCTGCCCGTTCCCTGGGCACGACGGACATGACCGCCTCGGTGGCCGACGGCATCACGGCGCCCATCCCGGCGCCCTGGACGAAGAAGATGACACCGAGCACCCAGATCGGCGTGGTCGTTCCGAGGGCCTGGTACCCGGCCAGTGCGACCGCCACGAGCAGCAGCCCGGACGCGCCCACCGCCTTCGCGCCGTAGCGCCCGACAAGCTTGGCGCTACGCGGCGCCATCAGCATCTGGCCTGCCGCGAACGGGAGCGTCAGCAGCCCGGCCGCCAGCGGCGTGTAACCGCGGACGCCCTGCAGGTAGAAGCTGAGGAAGAAGAACGCGCCCATCATGCCGAAGAAGACCAGCGCGAGCGCGGCGATGGCGGACGACAGCCGCGGGTCGCGGAACAGCCTCACATCCAGCGACGGGTGGCTGAGCCGGGTCTCGTACCAGCCGAAGGCGACGAGCACGGCCAGGCCGGCCGCGCTGGTCCCCAGCACGTCCCAGTGGATCCAGGAGCCCTTCTCGCCACCCTGGATGATCCCGTACACCAGGAGCACAAGGCCGGCGATGGACGCCGCGACGCCCACGTAGTCGATCCGGCCCGGGTTGGGGTTCCGGGACTCGGGAACGAGCAGCAGGATGGCCAGCACGCCCAGCGCGGTGATCGGGACGTTGATCAGGAATACCGATCCCCACCAGAAGTGGGCGAGCAGCAGGCCGCCGACGACCGGGCCGATGGCAATGCCGATGCCGACGGCGATGGCCCAGATGCCGATGGCCCGGGCCCGCTCCCGCGGGTCGAAGACGTTGGAGATGATCGAGAGCGTCTGGGGCATCACGGCGGCGGCGCCGAGGCCCATCGCCGCGCGCGCCCAGATCAGCTGATCAGGACTGTGCGAATACGCCGTGAGCAGCGAGAAGATGCCGAACATCGCCATGCCGAACGTCAGCATGCGCTTACGGCCGATCCGGTCGCCGATGACGCCGAAGGTGAACAGCAGCCCAGCGAACACCAGGGTGTAGGAGTTGATCCCCCACTCCAGCTGGCTCTGGCTGGCGCCCAGGCCGACCTTCGGCTCGGCGATGATCTTCAGCGCCACGTTCAGCACTGTGTTGTCCAGGACGATGGCGATCAGGCTGATCACCACGACGCTGAGGATGAGCCATCGGCGCCGGTGAATCTTGTCGGCCACGTCCTGGGTCCGCCCAGGAAGTGAAATCTGCGAAGCCATGGTGCCCTTCATGGTCAGAGGGAAGCGGCAGCGTGCGCGCCGCGTTACCCCGACTGGTCCTGCGGGGCCTCATGCCCACGCAGGGAAGCTATCGATACGGAACATGGCCGTATCGGAAAAGATTCCCCCGCCGCCGGGAATTCTGCCCTGTGGTCCCCGCCGGGTCCCTGTGGTCCCCGCCAGGTTCCCTCCCCCGGGACAGGCCGGCGGGCGGGGGCACTATCTCAGGCGCGCGGGACGTGTCATCATCTGAATGTCCGGGGACGCCGTAACGGCGCCACGAGGCGTGGAGGATTCCAGATGAATGCTTACACCGAAGTAGGCTCCGGCTCGGCCGCGACCAGCCCGCGGACCGCAGCGCAGGAACCGGCGGACCGTACCGCGGCGCTCTACGGCGGGACGTCCGGGCGGCGGGTCACCGTGCGAGATCTCGCGGCAGCCAAGGTGCGCGGCGAGAAATGGCCGATGCTCACCGCCTACGACGCACTGACAGCCCGCGTCTTCGACGACGCGGGCATCCCGGTGCTCCTGGTCGGGGATTCCGCGGCCATGGTGGTGTACGGGCACGACACCACCATCCCGGTGACCGTGGACGACCTTATCCCGCTCACCGCCGCCGTGGTGCGTGGCACCAGCCGGGCCCTGGTCGTGGCCGACCTGCCGTTCGGCTCGTACCAGGTGTCGCCGGAGACCGCGCTGACCACCGCCATCCGGTTCCTGAAAGAGACCGGTGCGCACGCCATCAAGCTGGAGGGTGGCCGGCGGGTGCTGCGGCAGGTCGAGGAGCTCGTCGCGGCAGGCATCCCGGTCATGGCGCATCTCGGCCTGACACCGCAGTCGGTCAACGCGTTCGGCGGCTACCGGGTCCAGGGCCGGGGCGAGGAGGGCGAGCAGCTGCTCCACGACGCGAAGTCGATGGAGGCAGCGGGCGCGTTCGCGGTGGTCCTGGAGTGCGTCCCGGCCGAGCTGGCCGCGCGAGTTACGGCCGCGGTCTCCATCCCGACCATCGGGATCGGCGCCGGGCCTGACTGCGACGCGCAGGTACTCGTCTGGCAGGACATGGCCGGGCTGACGCCGCGGACGGCGAAGTTCGTCAAGAAGTACGCGGACATGGCCGGAGTCCTCGGGGAGGCCGCCCAGTCATTCGCCAGGGATGTGGTGGGCGGACAGTTCCCCGCGCCCGAGCACTCCTACCGCTGAACTCCCTGTGGGCGTGAGCCGGTGGATGCCGGGTGAATGCCGGTGAGCCGCTAGATGTCGGTGATCCGCAGGCCCGCGTGCGCCTTGTAACGGCGGTTCACCGACACGAGGTTGGCGGTGAGCGCCTCCACCTGCCCGCAGTTGCGCAGCCTGCCCGCGTACACGCCGCGGGCGCCCGGGATCCGGGAGGCGAGCGCCTGCACCAGGTCGGTCGCGGCCCGGTCGTCCCCGAGCACCATCACGTCCAAGTCGATCCCGGAGACATCCGGGTCGAGCAGGACAACCGCCGACACGTGGTGGAACGCGCCGACGACCCGGCTGCCGGGCAGCACCGAAGCCGCCTGCTCGGCCGCGCTGCCCTCCGCGACCGGCAGCGGGTAGGCGCCACGCTCGTCGAATCCAAGCGGGTTCACGCAGTCGATCACGATCTTGCCGGTGAGCGGGCCCGCGAGCGCGGCGAGCAGGTCCCGGTGCCCATCCCAGGGCACGGCGACGATCACCACATCCGCCTCGCGGGCCGCGTCGGCATTGGTCATGCCGCGGATCTCCCGGCCGGCCCGAAGGGACTCGGCGGCGGCCATCGCGCGCTCGGCGCTGCGCGACCCGATGATCACTGGGTTGCCGGCGGCCGCGAACCGGTGGGCCAGGCCACGGCCCTGATCCCCGGTGCCGCCCAGAACGGCGATCACCAGATTGGCGACTTCCTCGGTCATATCGGGTGGTCCCTGCTCCGCGGTCATGCCCCGATCCTGCCAGAAGCCCTCCCGGCGGTGGCACGATGGACCCATGGACGGGGGTCAGGTAGCGGCGCTGCGCGCACTGCTGGCCAGCAGCGGCTGGCTGGAGCGGACCGCGGAGTTCGCCCGGGCCCTGCGCCGCTCCTCCCGGACCCCCGGCGGGTTGCTCGTCGTCGGGACACCCGACGCGGAGCCCTGGCACCTGACCGCGCACCTGGACGAAGAGAGCCGGATGAGCGGGGCGCCGGAGCTGGCGCCCACGCTCCTGCGCTGGAGTCCGCCCCCGGATGCGCCGCCTCACCTGCGGATGGACCTGACGCGCCTGGACGAGGTCCGGCCGGGCGAGACGCTGTTCGTGGTCGGCTCGCAGGCGGCCCCCGACGCTCTGCTGGAACGGGTGCACAGCGTTCGCAAGGTCGCCACCATCCTCGCCCTGGACCAGGGTGACCCAGAGCTAGAACTGCTGGCGCACGAGGTGCTCACGGTGCGCCCGGGCACCGCACCGGTGTCCTTCGACGCGGCCCAGCATCTGGTCAGCTCGGCGGCGGGGGCGGCGGGCGACCCGCGCCGGGCCGGGCTGCGGGAGCGTCTCGGCCGGCTGCTCGACATGGTGAGCGGGCCGTCACCGGGGTAAGTGACTATTGTTGATCTTCAGTTGCCGGCGCGGCGATACGGGAGTGGCGGGGCGCGCCGATACGGCCCGGGGGGGCAATATGAACCTGGCGTGGGCGGCCAGCGGCGCGGTCGCAGGCTGGGGGGCCGGCGCCGCGCTGCGCGGTGTGGTGTTCCGGCTGTCGGTGCCGGGCGGCGCCCCGGACCGGGCCGACTGCCCGCGCTGCGCTGCGCCGCTGCGCCCCTGGCCGGCCAGCCGATGCGGGCATTGCGGGCACACTCTGGGCACCCCGGTGGCGCTCGAACTGGTCACCGCCGCGGTGCTCGCGCTGCTTTTCGGCCGGTTCGGCGGGCAGCCGGTCACGCTGGCGTTCGGTTTCCTGGGCGCACTTGGGGTGGCGCTGGCCGCGATCGACATCGGGGTCCAGCGGCTGCCGGACCGGCTCACCCTGCCCGCCTATCCAGTGTTGATCATGCTGCTCACGGTGGCCGCGCTGACCGGGCATGACATGACCGCGCTGGTGCGGGCGCTGCTCGGTGGCCTGGCCCTGGGCGCCGGTTACCTGCTGCTCGGGGTAGCGGGCCGGGGGCAGCTCGGCGGCGGTGACATCAAGCTCGCGGGCCTGGTCGGGCTGGTGCTGGGGTGGCTGGGATGGCCGGCCCTGCTCAGCGGGGCCATCCTCGGTTTCGTGCTGTCCGCGGTGGCCAGCCTGGCGCTGCTGGCCGCCCGGCGGGTCACCATGCGCAGCGCGATCAGCTTCGGCCCGTTCCTGCTCGGCGGCGCCCTGCTCGCGATCCTCGCCAGCGGCGGCCAGGCCGGTTCCCACTTCCCGTGACCAGCCCAGTGGCCTAGAAAAGGCCGGGCAGCAGCGCCGCGGTCCGGGCCTGGTAACCGCGATATCCCGGCAAGGCTCGCACCAGCAACTGCTCCTCCCGCAGCGCCCGGTACCCCTGCAGGACACAGAATCCGAGCCAGACGGCAAACGCCACGAGACTCCCGGCGGTCAGGGCGAGCCCCAGCGAGGACACGATCTCGCCGGTATACAGCGGGTGCCGCACCCACCGGTACGGGCCACCGACGACAAGCTTTCTGGCCTGCGCGATCACGGACAGATTCCGGCCCAGGGATCGCAGCGACCACACCGACCACCCGGTGCCGGCCGCCAGCAGTATGTCTCCGGCCCACTGCTGGACGGCGCCGGGCGGCGTCGCACGCAACAGCGGGAACGCGAACGGCGTCAGCATGGCGACCACCGCCGCGGCATGGGCTGTGACCGACCGGCCGGTGGCCATGGCCGGGCCGCGCCGCAGGTAACCCCAGATGATCAGCGCGTAGAAGGCACAGACGAGTGCCGTGGTGAGCCACTGCAGCGCGCCCCCGCCGCCGCCACGGACGAGCGCGGACCCGTCGAACAGCAAGAACACCGCCGACGACGGAACCATGATCAGCCTGCCCGAGTCGAGCCAGATCCGGCCCGCCATGGAGGTCATCAGGGCCCGGTCAGAAGCCCGAGTGCATGATCAAGATCGCACCGGGCCCTATGACGACGATGAACAGCGCCGGGAACAGGCATCCGATGAGCGGAATGAGAATCTTCACGGGTACCTTCTGCGCCTTTTCCTCGGCTCGCTGGCGGCGCTGCAGCCGCATCTCCTTGGACTGCTCGCGCAGTACGCTCGCGATGGGGATGCCCAGTTCACCCGCTTGGACGAGGGCTGACACGAACCCACGCAATTCGGCGACGGTCGTCCGCTCAGCCATCGCCCGGAGCGACTGAGTGCGGGACTTGCCGATCTGCATTTCCTGCAGGGTCCGGGCCAACTCGTCGGCCAGCGGTCCCGTGGTGTTGTACGCCACCTTGGCCAAGGCGGCGTCGAATCCGAGGCCGGCCTCGACGCACACCGTGAGCATGTCCATGGCGTCGGGCAGGCTCATCTGAAGCCGCGCCTGCCGTTTCATGCCCACGTTGGTCAGCAGCAGGCTGGGCACATAGAACCCGACCGCCCCGCCGAGAACGGCGGCCAGCGCCGCCAGGGCGGGCTTGTGCACCTCGGCCAGCCCGCCGAGCCCGGCGACCACGAGGAGACCGAGTGCCTTTGCCGCGAGGATGCGGTCGGCGTTCCAGCGCTTCGGGTTGCCGGCCATGTCGAGCTTGCGCTCCAGGGCCGGGACGGCGCCGGAAGGCGAGAGCCGCAGCGCTATCGCCTTGAGCCAGCCCGGCGGGGCGGAGATCTGATCGGCGGCGTCCGGGCCTGCCGCCTCGGCGCGCTTGGCGTAGTGGTGCTCGATCGCGGCCACCGCACGGGCGATCCCGCCTGGCCCCGACTTGGCCGGCACGGCCGCTACCACCACCATCACGATCGCCAGCGCGAGCACGCCGAGCGCGCCGGCCAGGAGGACACTAGAGGACACCTTTTACACCTCCACGTTGACCAGCTTGCGCATCCACAGGATGCCGACCGCGATCAGCACGGCGAAGCCCACGAGCATGCCGATCCCTACCGCGGTGGTGTAGAGCGGGCGCACGTAGGACCGCGAGGTGAGGAACAGCCAGCCGCCGACCCCCAGCGGCAGCGCCACCAGGACGTAGGCGGACAGCCGCCCCTCGGCGCTGAGCGCCCTCACGTGCCGGCGGAGACTGGCACGGTCGCGCATCGTTTCCACGGTGTTGCCGAGCACCTCGGCCAGGTTGCCGCCGACTTCGGCCTGGATGCGGATCGCGATGACCGTCCACCGCAGGTCGGCCGAGTCCATCCGGTCCGCGATCGTGTCCAGCGCGTCCTCCAGGCCGACCCCGACGCGGGACGCGGCCAGCGCGCGCGAGAATTCAGCGGCGGCCGGCTGGGTGTTCTCCCGCACTACGGCGTCCAGTCCCTGCGCCAGCGAGAACCCGGAGCGCAGCGAGCCAGCGATGAATTGCAGCACGTCGGGCAGTTGAGTGCCGAAGCCAGCGCGGCGCTTCTTGACCCGGAAGTTCAGGGCGAACCGCATGCCCAGCCAGCCGACCAGGCTACCGGCCACGATGGCGATGAGGGCGCTGCCGAAGACCACGGTCAGCGCGACCGCGAGCGCCGCGCTCACGCACCCGCCGATCAGCACCCACTCGGCGGGTTTACGCCTGCTTCCAGCCAGGTCAAGCCGCTCGGTCAGGTGCGGCTCGACGTCGCGGAACTTCAGCACCGGTGCCACCCAGCGACTGGCGAAGCGGGCCATGGCCCCATCCGTGGAGGCGGGCGCGTGCCGTATCCCGTAGCGCTCGATCTGCTGGGCGGCGCGCCTGATCCGGTGATCGGGACGTACCGCGCCGATCACGAGCAGCCCCAGCACGAACAGGCCCACGAAAATGATGGCCAGCACCGCGGTCAGCGACATGGGCTACCGCCGGTGACGGCCAGCGCGAACGACGCGGCGCGGCACGCCGAGCTCTTGGTCATCGCTCAAACTCCTGCAAGCCCATGGCTTGCGGCGAAAGGATGATACCCCGGTTAGCCAGCGACTCAAGGAAGTGGGGGCGCAGGCCGGTGCTCTTGAGTTCACCCCGGTACGCGCCGTGCTCGTCTATCCCGGCGCGGAAGTCGAACGTGAAAATGTCCTGCAGGGTGATGATTTCGCCTTCCATGCCGGTGACCTCCGTAATGTGCGTGATGCGCCGGGTGCCGTCCTTCAGCCGTGACTGGTGCACGATCAGGTTGATGGCCGAGGCCAATTGCTCGCGGATGGCGCGCTGAGGCAGGTCGACCCCGGCCATCAGCACCATCGTTTCCATGCGTGCTATCGAGTCGCGCGGCCCGTTCGAGTGCACGGTGGTAATCGAACCGTCGTGGCCGGTGTTCATGGCCTGCAGCACGTCCAGCGCCGCGCCGTCCCGGACCTCGCCGATGATGATCCGGTCTGGCCGCATCCGCAGCGTGTTGCGTATCAGGTCACGGATGGAGACCGCGCCCCTTCCCTCGATGTTGGCCGGGCGTGCTTCCAGCCGGAGCACGTGCTGCTGGCGCAGTTGCAGTTCCGCCGCGTCCTCGACGGTGACGATCCGCTCGTCGGCGGGCACGAAGGAGGACAGCACGTTCAAGGTGCTGGTCTTGCCGGAGCCGGTGCCGCCGCTGATCAAGATGTTCAGATGGCCGCGCACGCAGGCTCGCAGCAGTTCAGCCGTCGGAGCGGTCAAGGTGCCGAACCTGATGAGATCCTCCACCGTGAACGGGTCGGCGGCGAACTTGCGGATCGTCAGTAGGGAGCCATCCACCGCCAGCGGCGGGACCACCGCGTTGACCCGGCTGCCGTCGGGCAGCCTCGCGTCCACCATGGGGCTGGCCTCATCGACCCGGCGTCCCACCCGGGCCACGATCTTGTCAATGGTGCGGCGCAGATGGCTCTCGTCCGCGAAGGCCGCTTCCACCGGGTACAGCCGGCCCGAGCGCTCGACATAGACCTGGTCGTAGCCGTTGACCATGATCTCGGACACCTCCGGGTCACGCAGGTACGGCTCGAGCGGCCCGTGGCCGAGGATCTCGTCCGCGAGATCCTGCGCGACCCGCATCCGGTCGGCCGCGGTCATGGGGGTCTGGTCGCGGTCCAGCACCGTCTGGAGGGCGTCGGTGACGCGC
>Ga0066793_10001249_pt1 | contig 11390 bp, 12 predicted proteins | sample PersoiDNA2013189_FD_83876 | JGI IMG/M metagenome (GOLD analysis project Ga0066793, IMG submission 83876) | Permafrost soil microbial communities from the Arctic, to analyse light accelerated degradation of dissolved organic matter (DOM) -... | ecosystem: Environmental > Terrestrial > Soil >...
ACCGCATCCAGCACGGCACGATCGTGCCCAAGCCCAACATCGACTCCTTCGAGGGCTCGACGGTGCGCTTCCTCGACGGCAGCACGGTCGAGGCCGACGTCGTCGTGTACTGCACCGGCTACAAGATCACCTTCCCGTTCTTCGACGAGGACTTCATCTCGGCGCCCGAGAACCACATCGAGCTGTTCCGCCGGGTCTTTCACCCGGACATTCCCAACCTCTTCTTCATCGGGCTGCTGCAGCCGCTCGGGGCGATCATGCCGCTCGCCGAGGCACAGGGGGCCTGGGCGGGCGACTATCTGCTCGGCGACTACGCGCTGCCCGGCGAGGCCGAGCTGCGAGCAGACATCCGCGCCGACCAGGCAGCCATGCGGGCGCGATACGTGGCCTCCAAGCGCCACACGATCCAGGTCGACTTCGACGACTATCTCCGCGAGCTCGCCTCCGAGCGCCGTGAGGGCGCCGCGCGGGCGCGTGCCAAGGGCTTTCACCCACCGGCTGTATGCCGACCTTCTGCCGCCACAATCGCTTCCTAGAGCGCTGCCCGATCTGCAGCAAGTCGCTGCCGGGGCAGGACTCCTCGGCGGGGCCGTCCCGCCGCGCCTCCGCCTCGCGCGGGCCGGCGGGGGAGAAGGCCGTGCGGCGGCGCGCCCCGCGAGGCGTGGAGGTGAAGGTCCGTCGAGAGGATCGCGCGCTCAACGACGGCTACAGCTGCGAGCTGTTGCCGGGCGTGCACGCCTCGGCCGACGCCCATCGCCTGGCCGAGGAGATCGCCTTCTCGAGCGGGCGCCTGCTCGCGCTCGCCGCGAGCCCCCCGGGGCTCTATGCCGAGGCGCGCGCGCTCGGCCGGGAGGATCTCGAGCTCGCCACCTGGATCTGCTTCCTGATCGCCTACATCTCGCCGCTGCAGGGCGAGGCTCCCTTCGCCGGCATCGCCCTCGCCCTGGCCGGCGCCCCGGAGGCTCACGCCGGCGGCGAGCTCCCCGATCTCGCTGAGATACCGCTCGGTCCGCACAGCTCCCACGACCCGGCGCGCGGGAGCGCCACGCTGCTCGCCTACCGCCAGTGGGTCGCGCGTGCCGGCTGCCCGGCGCGCAACGAGAGCCGGGAGGGCGCTGCGGTCGATGGCGCCGCGGGCGCCGGCGCCGGCGCCCGCGGCGGCGCCCAGGCGAATGCCCTCTCGGGCGATCGGAGCTGGAGCGCCGAGCGGCGCTTCGAGCGGATCTTCGAGCGGCTCGCCCTACCGGGCTTCGCTCGCATCGGCCGCTACGAGTTCCTGCTCGCGCTCGGTCGCCTCGAGCTCTACGAGATGCGCCCCGACTCGCTGTATCTCGGGGGCGCGCGCGGGTTCTCCGCCGACGACCCGACGACGCTGGCCGCAAAGCGCCTGTTCGCGATCGGCGACCCGCTGTTGCTGGAGCGCCGCGCTGCGGCACTCGCCGAGGCGATCTCCGTGCCGGTCGAGACGCTCGACCTCGCGCTCGCCAACTGGGCCTCGCCGCCGCGCGCGACCCGCGGCTTCCCGGCGGGTATCTGCGACGAGGAGGCTCTGGAGCGCGCCGTCGGGGCGCTCGGACTCTGAGCCTGGATCGCCTCGTGTGCGCGGGAAAGTGCCGTCCACACCGCCGCCTAAAGTGCCGGTGTCAGCTGTCCCACGTTCTCCGGGAGTCGCGATGCCACTCTGCTTCATCCAGCCGCAAGATGCCATCCGCGTGATCGCCGAGTCCGTCGGCCGCGAGGCCCGCCGCCAGCTGGTAGGCGAGGTGGTGCGCGCGTGGGTCGATGACATCCCCGACCAGGAGCTCTCGGTCCACTACGCCAAGGCGATCGCCGACCTCGACCAGGAGGACCTGCACCTGCTCGCCGCCTGGCACGCCTCGCTGGAGGTCGGCCAGCCGATACCCAACACGGACTTCCTGGTGCGGGTCTTCCCCAGCCTCGGCGAGAACCGCCGCGAGGCGCTGAAGATCGCCGCGGGCTTCCGCGGCGAGGAGGCCCTCCAGGCCGGCGTCGCCGAGGACCAGGCCCTCGACACGGTGCTGCCGCGCCTGTCGGACGAGCGGGCGATCGAGCTCGCGAACGAGTGCAGCCAGCTGTACATGTGGGATCGCCTCGGCTGCGACAACTAGGAGGAGGACGGACCGAAGGGCCGGCGAAGCTCCCCGCGCCCAGGTCGGTCGCGGACCACCACGCGCGGGCGCTCGGCGACATGCGTATGCGATAACGTACGCAGGGTGAGCGACGCGGTGAGCGTGTTCGTCAACGCCGAGCATGTCACCGGGAGCACGCCGTGGCTGGAGGGCGTCTACCGGGCGATGTGGCGCGAGGCCTGCCGGGCCGCGGGCGCGGCCGAGGACGAGATCGCCGACGCCGAAGGGCGGATGGAGACAGACAGGTCCGTCGACATCGCCACTCAGGTTCAGTGGATGGGCGACGCCGGCCTGCAGGACTGCGACTGCTTCTTCAAGCAGCTGCAGTTCGCCGTGCTCGCCGGCTGGCGGGCGGCGGCCGGATAGTGGGCTGGAGCAGGTCCCGCGTGGGCGCCCACGGCGCGCCCGCTAGACTCGAACGATGCCCACCGAGGACGATGTCATGGAGGCTCTCTCCAACGTGATCGACCCCGAGCTCGGCCTCGACTTCGTCGAGCTGGGGCTGATCTACGGCGTTGAGGTCGCCGACGGCGCCGTGCGGGTGACGTTCACGCTGACGACGCCCGGCTGCCCCATCGGGCCGCAGGTGAGCGAGCAGATCGAGGAATTCGTCGGAGAGCTCGAGGGTGTGAGGACGGTCGAATCGGAGATGGTCTTCACGCCGCCGTGGTCGCCGGAGAAGATGAGCGAGGACGCGAAGTTCGCACTCGGCTACTGATCGCGGGATCGGCTCGCGTGGAGGGGTAGGGCTTCGAGGCCTATCGCGCGGAGTTGAGCGAGACCTGGGAAGAGCGCCGGTTGGTCGCGGAGGAGTTTCGTGACCTCGGTGAGCGCGTGCTCGTCGTCTGTCGCACGGAGTTGCGCGGCAAGGGCAGCGGCGTGCCGATCATGGCGAGGCAAACGATCATCTTCGACCTTCGCGACAGCAAGATCTGCCGCTTCCGTGGTTACCTCGATCACGGCGAGGCGTTGCGGGCGGCTGGCCTGGCGGAGTAGCGGCCGGGTGCCGGCGTCCAGTGTGAGGCCGGGCGAGGCCCGGCCCCGCGAGGCTCTCAGGCGAGTGTGGCGGCGGACTCGCGGGCGAGCGAGACGAGGTTGGCGAGTTCCTCGGCGATGCTTTCGCCGATCGCGTCGATGTCCGGCAGGGCGTCGAAGTCGCCGAGCAGGCCGAAGTTCATCTGGCCGTTGTAGGACATGATCGCGATCGCCAGCGCGTGGTTTTCCGGCAGGAACGCCACGGGGAGCACCTGGAGCATCTCGCGGCCGAGCACGTAGAGGGGGAACTGGGGGCCCGGGACGTTGGTGACGATCAGGTTGAACAGGCGCGTGGAGAAGTTCAGCCGCGAGGCCTGCGCGAGGATCGTCGGCGGGGCGAAGTTCTGGGCGCCCGCGATCACCTCCGCTCCGAGCGCCTGCTTTGACTCCTTCAGGCCGTCCATCGCCTGGGAGACGAAGCGCAGGCGCTGGATCGGATCGGCGATGTAGACGGGCAGCGGCCCGCGCATCACGACGATGCGGTTGCCCGCCGTGTGGTGCTGGTCCTCGGCGCGAACCGAGACCGGCACGAGCGCGCGTAGCTCGACGCCCTCGGTGCGCCGGCCGCGGGAGATCAGGAACGAGCGCAGGGCGCCCGCGACGACCGCGAGGACGACGTCGTTCACGGTGCCCCCGAAGGCGTTCTTGACGGTCTTCATGTCTTCGAGCTGGCTGGTGATGGCGACGAAGCGCCGGTACGGTCCGATGGGGACGTTGAGGGGGGTTTCCGGCGCCGGGTTCAGACCGGCCCAGACGATCTCCCCGACTCCCTCGGCCGCCTCGCGAGCGCGGGCGAGGGCCCGCTCGGGATGGGTGAGCGCTTCGATCGCCCCGTCGAGGAGCTCGACGCCGGCGCGCGCGGCGCCGAGCAGTCCCGCGGCGACGAGCTGCGGGGCTCTCGGCTCGGAGTGCGGTTTCCACGGGCGCCCGGAGTGGGAGATCGGGGGAGGTTCCGGGGAGAGGTCGAAGAGGACCGTCGCGAGGTCCACCCCGGCGATGCCGTCGATCAGCGAGTGGTGGGTCTTCGTGATCAGCGCGAAGCGGTCCTCCTCCAGGCCCTCGATCAGCCACATCTCCCACAGCGGCTTGGAGCGGTCGAGCTGCTGGGAGAAGATCCGCGCGGTGAGCTCCTGCAGCTGAACCCAGGTGCCGGGCGTCGGCAGGGCGGTGTGGCGGACGTGGTACTCGAGGTTGAAGCTGGGGTCGTCGACCCACACCGGCCGTCCGCTGTCGAGGGCTGTGAAGGCGAGCTTGTGGCGGTAGCGCGGCACCAGGTGCAGGCGCAGGCGGATCTGCTCGAGGAACTCCTCCACGGTCGGCGGCGGGCCTTCGACGATCGTCAGGCCTCCGATGTGCATGTGCGAGACCGGCCCCTCCTGGTGCAGGAAGGAGGCGTCCACCGGCGTGAGCCTGTCGAGGTGGCGTTGCGGCATCGGCGCTTAGCCTACCTGGGCGCCCCCTACAATGGCAATCGTGGAGAACACCGTCGAAAAGCTCCTCCTGGCCGCCCCCCGCGGCTACTGCGCGGGCGTCGATCGCGCGGTGCAGACGGTGGAACGCGCGCTCGAGATCCACGGCGCGCCCGTGTACGTGCGCAAGGAGATCGTCCACAACAAGCACGTCGTGGAGCAGCTGCGCGAGCGCGGTGCGGTCTTCGTCGAGGAGCAGACCGAGGTGCCCGAGGGCGCCGTCTGCGTGTTCTCCGCCCACGGCATCGCTCCAAGTGTGCGCGAGGGTGCTTTCGAGCGCGGCCTCGTGACGATCGACGCGACCTGCCCGCTCGTGACCAAGGTCCATCGCGAGGCGGTCCGCTTCGCCGAGGAGGGCTACACGATCGTGCTCGTTGGCCACGACGGCCACGAGGAGGTCGAAGGCACGATGGGCGAGGCGCCGGAGCAGATCGTCCTCGTCCAGGATGAGAAGGACGTCGAGGAGCTCGAGGTCGCCGACCCCGATCGGGTGGCCTACATCACGCAGACGACCCTCGCGGTCGACGAAACGACCGCGATCATCACCCGCCTGCGCGACCGCTTTCCGAAGATCGTCGGCCCGCGCACGGACGACATCTGCTACGCCACGACAAACCGCCAGGCGGCCGTTAAGCAGATGGCCGGCAGCTGCGAGCTGATGCTCGTGATCGGCTCGCGCAACTCCTCCAACTCCGTACGGCTGGTGGAGGTGGCGCGCGACTGCGGCACCGAGGCCCACCTCATCGACAACGCCGGCGAAGTCCGCGAGGAGTGGCTCGCCGGCCGGCGCGTGGTGGGCATCTCCTCGGGCGCGAGCGCTCCGGAGAACCTCGTGAGCGAGCTGGTGGACCTCTTCCGGGCGCGTGGCGTGGAGGACATCTCGGAGTTCGACGTCATCCGCGAGGACGTCCGCTTCATGCTTCCCAAGCCGATACGCGAAGCCGTCGCGGCGGCCGAGGCCTCCTGAGCGACGGCGCGGCAGGGCGCCACCCTCGGCGCCCGAGGAGTGCTGGCGACGGCGGCCTCCCCCTGGAGCCATGCGCACGCTGATCATCTCCGACCTGCACCTCGGTGGCATCGCCCGCGCCGACCTGCTCCGCCGAGCCGAGTTGCGCGCACCGCTGCTGGAGGCCCTGGCCGACGTCGATCGGCTGGTGCTCCTCGGCGACGTGCTCGAGCTCCGCCATGGCCCCGTGCGCGAGGCGCTGGCCGCGGCGCGACCCTTCTTCGAAGACGTCGGCCGGGCGCTCGGGGAAGGGGAGCTGGTGATCGTCGCGGGCAACCACGACCACGCGTTGGTCGAACCCTGGCTTGCGCGGCGCGGCGCCGAGGAGCGCCCCGAGCCGCTGGGCCTCGAGCAGCTGCTCGATCCGCACGAGGTCTCCCCCGCGTATGAGCGGATCGCCGGCTGGGTCTCGCCGGCCCGCGTGCGCATCGCCTACCCCGGCCTGTGGGTGCGCCCGGACGTCTACGCTACGCACGGCCACTACCTCGACTGTCACCTGACCGTGCCGACGCTCGAGCGCCTCAGCGTGGGCGCGATGAGCCGGCTGCTCAAGCGCCCGGCCGCGGAGTTCGACAGCGTCGCCGACTACGAGGCGATGGGCGCACCCGTGTTCGCGTGGCGGGATGCCGTCGCAAGAGACACCCACACCGGCAGCGCCCTCAACGGCATGGCCACCGTCAGCGCCTGGAGCGCGCTGCGGGCGCGCCCCCGGCGCGAGAGCGCCTCGGCACGCACCTCGGGAGCGGGCCCGGGGGGATTCAGGGCCACGTCGAAGGGCCGCTCGCCGCGACGCCGCCTCGGCGTGCGGGCACTCGCCGAGCTGCGCAGGCGCGCGCTCGTGGCCGCCTTCCCGATCGCGGTCGCCGCCCTCAACCGTGCAGGGCTCGGTCCGCTGCGTGCCGAGATCTCCACCGAGGAGCTCAGGCGCGCGGGGCTGAGCGCGATGGACGAGGTGGCCGTGCGCCTCGGCCTCGGCGATTCCTACGTGGTCTTCGGCCACACCCATCGTGCGGGGCCGCTGCCCGGCGACGACGAGGGCCAATGGCGCGGGCGCGCGGGGGCGCGCCTGCTCAACACGGGCAGCTGGACCTACGCCGGCATCTTCCTCACGAGCACGCCCGGCGAGAGCCCCTACTGGCCGGGGGCGGGCGTGGTCGTGGAGGACTCCGGATCGCCGGTTCTCGTGCGCCTGCTCCAGGACCGCGCGCGCGAGGAGATCCGCCCGCCGCGGGCAAGCTGAAGCTCGCGCTGCATCTCAAGCGCGCGGCGCTCAAGAAGCTCGCCGGCAAGCGCGCCAGTGTGACCGTGAGCGTGCGCGTTGACGTGGTCCTCCCGAGCGCGCTCTACAAGGGCGGCGTGCCGCGCTCGTTCGTGGAGCGCCTCACGCTCAGGAAGGCTTCCGCCAAGCGCGGGAAATAGACGTGGCCCTCGCCGCGTCGCGGTGACGGGAATGACCCCTCACGTCCCGCTCAGGCGACGCCCGGCGTGAAGCAGGTCGCCAGGCAGCTCACGCCCTCGCCGAGCTCGAGGTCGAGGATCCCGGCGGTGTGCCGCTCGTGCTCGATCAGCGGATGCGCCCCGGCGTAGGGGATCGCGATCCGGGATCCGTTCACCGTCACCGATCCCTCTCCGTCGAGCACCGCCCACACGCCCCTGGCCTCATAGGGGCCGCAGTAGGGCCCGGGCTGGTCGGGCGTCTGCGGCACCAGGCGCGCGCCGGGGACGTCCTCGGGGCGCAGCGGCGCCACGGGCTCGCGCGCGACCCCCAGGAGCTCCTGGATCGCGAGCTCGGTCTCCTCGTAGGCGCCCTCGCCGTAGTGGTAGTCGAACAGGCGTGCCCGCCCGTCGAACAGGTAGCGGGCGGGCCAGCCCTTGTTCTCGTACTCCCGCCAGACCTCCAGCTCGCTGTCGATGAGCACCGGGTAGTCGATTCCCAGCCGCTCCACAGCCCGGCGCACCGCCGCCTCCTCGCGCGAGGGCTCGAAGCCCGGGCAGTGGACGCCGATCACCCGCAGGCCGGATGCGCGGTAACGCTCGTCCCAGGCCCTCAGATAGGGGATCGTGCGAAGCGAGTTGGGGCGGCAGAAGTCCCAGAACTCGACCAGCATCGGCCGCCCCCGCTGCAGCGTCGCCTGCGGCCCCGTCGCGTTGACCCACGGCAGCCGCGTCGGGAACAGGGGTGCCGCGATCGTGTCGACCGGTGCGCGCATCTCGGGTCAGGCCGCCGGCGATCGGCGTCGGGCTCAGCCGATGGAGCCGACCATCTCCAGCTGAATCAAGCGGTTGAGCTCGACTGCGTACTCCATCGGTAGCTCCTTCGTCACCGGCTCGATGAAGCCGTTGACGATCATCGCCGCGGCCTCGTCCTCGGTGAAGCCGCGCGAGCCCATGTAGAAGAGCTGGTCGTCGGAGATGCGTCCCACGGTCGCCTCGTGGGCGACGGTCACGTGGGGGTTCTGGATCTGGATGTCCGGCCAGGTGTCAGAGCGCGATTCCCCGTCCATCATCAGACCGTCGCATTGCACCCGCGCTTTGGAGCCTGCCGAGTTGTGGCCCATCTTGACCAGACCCCGATAGCCCATGATGCCGCCGTCCTTGGAGATCGACTTGGCGAGGATGTTCGAGGTCGTGTTGGGCGCGAGGTGCACGACCTTGGCGCCCGTGTCCTTGTGGACGCCTTTGCCCGCCACGCCCACGTTGAGGTGGTCGGCCCGCGCGCCCTCGCCCATCAGGAAGGAGCCGGGATAGAGCATCACGTACTTGGCGCCCATCGAGCCGCCGACCCACTCGACGGTTCCCTCGGCATCGACCACCGAACGCTTGGTGTTGAGGTTGTAGACGTCCTTGGACCAGTTCTGCACGGTCGTGTATCGCGCCTTGGCGCCCTCGTGGACGAAGATCTCCACGACCGCTGAGTGCATCGAGTTGACGCTGTAGGTCTGCGCGGTGCAGCCCTCGATGTAGTTCACCTCGGAGCCCTCGTCGGCGATGATCAGCGTGTGCTCGAAGGTGCCCTCGCCGGCGCCCTCCATGCGGAAGTAGGACTGCAGCGGCAGGTCGCACTTGACGCCCTTGGGGATGTAGCAGAAGGCTCCACCGGACCACACCGCTCCGTGCAGCGCCGAGAACTTGTTGTCCTGGGGCGGCACGCATTTGTTCATGAAGTATTTCTGCACCAGCTCCGGGTACTCGGTGACGGCGGTGTCCATAGAGCAGAAGAGGATGCCCTGCTTCGCGTACTCCTCCTTCAGTCCCTCATAGACGGGCTCCTGGCGCCACACGCCGACGACGCCCGCGAGGTGCTCGCGCTCGGCCTGCGGGATGCCGAGGTCCTCGTAGGTCTGCTTCATCTCGGCCGGGACGTCGTCCCAGCTTTTGAAGCGACCTGCCGTGGGGGGCGAGTAGAGAACGAGCTCGTCGAGGTTCAGACCGCTCAGATCCGGGCCCCACGTGGGGATCGGCTTGCGTTCGAAGATCTCAAGCGACTTCAGCCGTTTCTCGGCCATCCAATCCGGCTCGCCCTTGATCTTCGACAGCTCGCCGACGACCTCGCGCGAGATGCCCTGACGGGCGCGCAGCTGACCCTGCTCGTCCTCGACGATCGGGCTGGGCTTGGTGATCTTGGTGCGGTCCAGTGTGGCCATGAGGCTCCTCGCTGCTGTCGCTGTGAGAATCCTGTGCTCTGAGGTAGGAATTGTATCGCGGACGTCGGGCCGACCCCCGTCTCCGCGGATCGAGGGTCTGAGCCCCGAAGCGTCTCGCCCCGTGTCAGACGGGCCAGGCGCGGTCGCCGGTGACGGCGCCGCGGACGACCTTGAGGTTCAGCAGGGCACACTTGCGTCGTGTCGCCGAGACGGGGATCCCGAGCAGCTCGATCATCCAGTCGGCGTCGAGCCTGCCGACCTCCTCGAGCGGCATGCCCTTCAGCTCGTCGGAGGCGATGGAGGCGGCGGCCTGGGAGATCGCACAGCCGTGCCCGTGGAAGCGGAGATCCTCGATGCGGCCGTCCTTCACTCGGATGTGCACGCCCAGCTCATCGCCGCAGAGGGGTTGTGCTCGAGCGCCTCGAGATCGTGGGGCTCGAGCTCCCCGAAGTTCCTGGGCTGCTTGTAGTGGTCGAGGATGTAGTCGCGGTAGAGGTCGTCCATGGTGTGCCTCATCCCCTCCGGCGACTGCGTATAACCATGGCTATACGCAGTTTCCCGAGTGAATGGTGCTCCCCGCCCCCACGCATGGGGCGCGTCATGGCCGGTCCAGTCCGAAGACCTCGCGGCCGGCCAGCAGCGCCTGCACCAGCGCGTCGATGTCCGACGGCTCGTTGTAGACGCCGACGCTCGCTCGCGCGGTCGAGCCCACGCCCAGGCAGCGCATCAGGGGCTGGGCACAGTGGTGGCCCGCGCGGATGCACACGCCGCCACGGTCGGCCAGCTCGGCCACGTCGTGCGGGTGCATGCCCTCGATCGTGAACGAGGCCAGGCCGCCGCGGCGCTCGGCCTCGGGCGGCCCCACGACTCGCAGGCCGGGAACCTGCGCGAGGCTCTCGAGCATGTAGGCGGTGAGTGCCCGCTCGTGCGCGCGCACGCGCTCCATGCCCAGCTCGGAGAGGTACTCGACCGCCACGCCCAGGCCGACGGCCTCGGCGACCATCGGGGTTCCCGCCTCGAACTTCGAGGGTAGCTCGCCCCACGTGGCCGATTGAGCGTCGACCGAGGCGATCATGTCGCCGCCGGTGAGGAAGGGCTCCATCGCATCGAGGATCTCGCGACGGCCGTGCAATACGCCCACGCCGGTCGGGCCGAGCGCCTTGTGGCCGGTCCACGCGTAGAAGTCCGCGCCGATCGCCTCGACGTCCACCGGCATCTGGGGGACGGCCTGCGCGCCGTCGATCAGCGAGACGGCGCCGGCCGCGCGCACGCGCGCGGCCATCTCGGCCACCGGGTTGATCGTGCCGAGCACGTTGGAGACATGCGTGAAGGCGACGAGCCGCACATCGCCGCGCGCGAGCTCCTGCTCCAGCGCCTGCAGCGAGAGCTCGCCGCGCTCGTCGACTTCCAGGTAGCGCAGCGTCGCTTCCCGCTCGCGGCAGAGCACCTGCCAGGGGACGATGTTGGCGTGGTGCTCCATCTGCGTGATCAGCACGGCGTCGCCGGGGCCGACGTTGGCCCGGCCCCAGGAGTAGGCAACGAGGTTGATCGACTCGGTCACGTTCTTCGTGAAGATCGTCGTCTGCGGGTCGGCGCCGGTGAAGGTGGCGACCCGCGCGCGTGCCAGGTCGTAGGCGGCGTCTGCCTCCTGGGCGAGCGCGTACACGCCGCGGTGGACGTTCGCGTTGTGCGCGCGCAGGTGATCGGCGACGGCGGCGATCACTACCTCCGGCTTCTGGGAGGTGGCCGCGGAATCCAGGTAGATCAGCTCGCGCCCGTCGAAGCGCCGGGCGAAGATCGGGAAGTCGGCCCTGACCTGCAGCGAGCTCTCAGCGACTTGCTGCATAGGCCTCGATGTCCTCGCGGGCGGCGGCGAGCTTCCTCGCCACCTTGGCGCGAACGAGCCCTTCGAGGGCCTCGTCCTGCAGCTCGGCCACGAGCGGCTCGAAGAACCCCTCGACGATCACCCGTACGGCCGCGGGGCGGTCGAGTCCGCGCGTCTGCATGTAGAAGATCGCCGTCTCGTCGAGCTCGCCCACCGTGCCGCCGTGCGAGGCGGAGACGTCGTCGGCCGAGACGAGCACCG
>Ga0066793_10001251_pt1 | contig 11385 bp, 8 predicted proteins | sample PersoiDNA2013189_FD_83876 | JGI IMG/M metagenome (GOLD analysis project Ga0066793, IMG submission 83876) | Permafrost soil microbial communities from the Arctic, to analyse light accelerated degradation of dissolved organic matter (DOM) -... | ecosystem: Environmental > Terrestrial > Soil >...
ACCGAACTCACATGCGTCTTGACCGTCTTCTCGAACACGCGCAACAGGCGGGCGATCTCCCTGTTGGAGCGGCCTTCAGCGATCTGCGCCAGCACCTCGCGTTCTCGTCCGGTGAGCGCGCCGAGGCCGCGCACGGCATCGCGGCCAGCCCCCGAGCGGACCAGCAATCCCGCTGCCTCGGGCGCGAGCAGCGTGTTCCCGTCGTTCACTGACCGGACCGCGCGCACCAGTGCGTCCGGGTCCACGTCCTTGTACAGGAACCCGGCCGCCCCCGCCCGCATCGCGAGTGTCACCGCCGCCGGGTCGGCCGCGCTCGTGAGCACAAGCACCCGGGCTGGCAGCCCGCGGTCCCGCAGTTCCGCGAGCACTTCAAGCCCATCAAGGCCCGGCAGCTTCAAGTCAAGCAGGATGACGCGTGGCGCCAGCGCCGTGGCCAGGTCGACCGCCGCACGGCCGTCACCGGCCTCACCCACCACGTCGATATCGCCCTGAACGCTGAGCAGCACCCGCAGCCCCTGCCGGACAACCGGATGGTCGTCGGCGATCAGCACGCTGATCTGCACTGTCATGGCCGCCTCCGGGCCGCGGGCCCGGCGCCCCCGGAGTGCGCTCGCGCTGGGCGGCCGGCATCCAGCGGCACGGCCAGCCGGACGCTGGTCCCTTTCCCCAGGGCGGAGCGGATGGTCAGCGACGCTCCCGCGTCCGCGGCCCGCTCCCGCATCGAGGCCAGGCCGAGGCCGCCCGAGGCGGCTGCGGGGAGGAAGCCCCGGCCATCGTCCGTGACGTCCAGGGTGACCCGCTTCGGCCCCTGGCCCAGCGACACCTGCACCTCGGCGGCACCGGAGTGACGCAGCGCGTTGTGCAGCGCCTCCTGGGCGACCCGGTAGACCGCCGCGTCACGCTGCACGCCCAGCGCCGGGAGGTCCGCGCTGGCGAACAGCACGCGGACACCATGGGCTTTGCCCGCGAGCAGCGCGTACCGGCGCAGCGATTCGGCGAGGCCGCCATCGGCGATGCCGGGGGGCGCCAGGCCGTCGATGACGGCGCGCAGTTCCGCGTGCGCCTCGCCGCCGAGCGCGGCGACGCTCTCCATCTCGGCAGCTGCCTGCGCGGGATCGCGGCTGACCAGCATGGATGCCGCCCGGGCCTTCACCCTGATGGAAAAGAGCTTCTGCGAAACAGCATCATGCAGGTCCCTGGCGAGCCGACCGCGCTCCTCGAGCACCGAAAGCAGCCGCCCCCGCTCGTACAGTCGCGCGTTGGTGAGCGCGATCGCGGCGTGCGCAGCGAACAGCGCGAGCAGTTCCTCATCCGCCTGGGTGAAACCACCGGGCCGGCCAGCGTTCGCGGCGAAGATGATGCCGAGCACCGCCGAATCGTCCTTGATCGGCACGCCGAGAATGTCTTTCAGCTCGGGATGGGCGTCTGGCCAGCCCTCGAACCGGGGATCGGCGCGGATGTCGGCGAGCCGGAGCGGCTGGCCCTCGCGCAGCAGCACCCCGAGCATGCCGTGCTGGCGTGGCAGCGGGCCGATCGCCTTCCGCTGGTTTTCCGGGATCCCGTCCACCACGAACTCGGCGAAACCCCCGTGGTCATCGGGAACGCCGAGGGCGGCGTACCGGGCGTCGGCCAGCGAGCGCGCCGAGCGCACGATCATCTACAGCACGTCATGCACCGACTGCTGGCGGGCAACCGCCAGCACGACCTGGCTGACCCGGTAGAGCACCTGGTCACGGCTGCCGTCCTGCGCCATGTCCCTCACGGTACCGTCGCGGCCGCCCCAGTGGATCGGCCGCCGGTCCTAGGACCATCGGCCGGCTGCCTGCCCGGACCCTCGCCCGATGCGCCGCCCCGCCATTCATTTCTAACGTAATCACATGACTACTTCACCCACCACCGGACTCGCGCCGGAAGCGCATCCGGGGCGCCTCGTCGCGGTACTCACCGGAGCGTCCCGGGGCCTCGGCCTCGCGCTGGCCCGTGGCCTGGCCGCCGAGGGCTATGCGCTCGTCATCGACGCCAGGGACCCGGTCGCGCTGCGGGCCGCTGCGGCCAGCCTGCCAGCTGGCACCGAGGTCGCCGCGCTGCCGGGCGACATCACTGATCCAGCGCACCAGGCGGCGCTGGCCGCCGCGGCGGCCGCGTTCGGCGGCCCGGACCTGCTGATCAACAACGCGGGGACGCTGGGCGCAAGCCCGCTGCCCGCCATCGCCGACTACCCCGTCAGCGAACTGCGCGACGCGCTTGAGGTCAACGTGATCGCGCCGATCGCCCTCACCCAGTTGATGCTGCCAGCGCTGCGCGGCCACGGCGGCGCGGTGCTCTGCGTCACCTCAGACGCGGCAGTGGCGGCGTACGCGGGCTGGGGCGGTTACGGCGCGGCCAAGGCCGCGCTTGAGCAGGCCTGCGCGGTGCTGGCCGCCGAGGAGATCACTCTCCGGGTCTGGCGGGTCGACCCGGGAGACCTGCGCACCGACATGCACCAGGCCGCCTTCCCTGGGGAGGACATTTCTGACCGCCCGCTGCCGGAGTCGGTGCTGCCCGGGTTCTTGAGGCTGATCGGTGAGCGCCTGCCCAGCGGGCGCTACCGTGCCGCCGACCTGCTGCCGCCGCGGGGCACGGGGGCGCTCGCGGCCGCTGGCCGCCCTGGCCACGACTCACCGCCCGCCGCATGATCATGGAAACCCCCGTGCGTACTCCTACGTGGACCGGGCCTGGCCTATCGAGGCGTACCAAACGGTATTCGCTTCCCAGCCAGGCAGCGCCGAGATGCCCAGCGCGAGCCGGCCGTTCACGGCGGAGATGGTTACCCGGCTGGTGGCGGGCGGGATCACTTTCGCGCCACTGACCCTGCACACCGGGGTGTCGTCGCTCGAGGGAGACGAGGAGCCCTACCCCGAGCCCTACGACGTGCCGCCCGCCACGGCGCGGCTGGTCGAGCTGACCCGGCGCAGCGGCGGCCGGGTGATCGCCGCAGGCACTACGGTGGTCCGCGCGCTCGAGACGGCGGCCCGGCTGCCTGGGGCCGCCGGCGCCGGGTGGACCGGGCACATCGTCACCCCCGCGGGCCGGCTGCTCGCGGTGGACGGGCTGCTGACCGGCCTGCATGAGCCGCGCTCCTCGCACCTGCTCATGCTCGGCGCGTTCGCGGATCCGGACCTGCTGCGCCGCTGCTACGACGCTGCGGCCAGGCAACGGTACCTGTGGCACGAGTTCGGCGACGTTCACCTGCTGCTGCCCTGACAGCGGACGCGGCCTGATTATCCAGGGCCGGCTGCCCGGGGTTGCCCAGGGGCCGGGTGCCCGGGAGGTAGCCAGGCGCGGGTAGCGTTACCTGCGCGATGGGCGCTCCGAATACCACCCTCCTGGTGACCCTGACCGGCCGGGACCGGCCGGGGGTCACCGCACGCCTGTTTACCGTGCTCGCCGCGCACGAGCTGAGCGTCCTCGACATCGAGCAGGTCGTCATCCGGGGCAAGCTGGTGCTCGGCGCCCTGCTCGCCTGCGCCCGTGATCCGGACCTGACCGCGATCCATCGCGGCGTCCGCGCGCTCGCCGCCGACCTGGGCCTGGACGCCGAGATCACGATGGGCTCCGGGGAGCCACCGCGGCGGCGCGGCCAGCTGCACGTGACGGTCCTGGGACGCCCGCTGACCCCGGCCGCGATCGCCGCGATCGCGGGTCAGATCGCGGTCGGCGGCGCCAACATCGACCGGATCGACCGGCTCGCCGACCGGCCGGTCACCTGTATCGAGCTCGACGTGTCCGGCGCCGACCCCGACGCCCTGCGCGCCGCGCTGGCCCGCCAGGCGGCCGAGCAGGGCGTCGACGTGGCGGTGCAGCGCGGCGGCCTGCACCGGCGGGCCATGCGGCTCGTCGTCATGGACGTCGACTCGACGCTGATCACAAGCGAGGTCATCGACCTGCTCGCGGCGCGCGCCGGGTGCGTCGACCAGATCACCAAGATCACCAACGCGGCGATGCGCGGCGACCTGGACTTCGCCGCGTCGCTGCGGGAGCGGGTCGCCATGCTCGCCGGGCTGGACGCGTCGGTGCTCGACGACATCCGGCGCGACCTGGAACTCGCCCCGGGGGCCCGGACGCTGATCCGCACGCTCCGCAGGCTCGGCTACCGGTGCGGGATCGTCAGCGGAGGTTTCACCCAGATCACCGACCGGCTGGCCGCGGAACTCGGCATCGACTACGCGGCGGCGAACACCCTGGAGGTCGTCGGCGGCAAGCTGACCGGACGGCTGACCGGGCCGGTCATCGACCGGGCGGGCAAGGCGGACGCCCTCCGGCGGTTCGCGGCGGAGGCCGGCATCCCGCTCAGCCAGGCGGTCGCCGTTGGTGACGGCGCCAACGACCTCGACATGATCGCCGCAGCAGGCCTGGGCATCGCCTTCAACGCCCGGCAGGTGGTCAAGGACGCCGCAGACGCCTCACTGAGTGTCCCCTACCTCGACGCGGTGCTCTACCTGCTCGGTGTCTCGCGCGACGAGGTGGAAGCGGCCGACGAAGGCGACGCGGCCTGACCCGGGGAGATACCCGTCGCGCCCACACCAGGAGCGCCGCCCGCGATGGCCTGCTCGCTGTCGGGCCCCTCCGCCGCGCCCGGCGCGGGACTGTCTGGGCCGCCCCCCGAGATGCTCGCGGAGCGTCGCTTGGAGATCACGATGGCCGTCACCACGATCGCGACGGCGACGATGGCGACACCTGCGCGCAGCCCGAGGTTGTGGCTGTACTTGACCACGCTCGTGGCGATCAGCAGGGATACCAGGTTCATCACCTTGATCAGCGGGTTGATGGCCGGGCCCGCGGTGTCCTTGAACGGGTCACCGACCGTGTCGCCGATGATGGTGGCCTCGTGCGCATCGGAGCCCTTGCCGCCGTAGTTGCCGTCCTCGACGAGCTTCTTGGCGTTGTCCCAGGCGCCACCGGAGTTCGACAGGAACACGGCCATGAGGGCACCAGCCGCGATGGCACCGGCCAGGAAGGCACCGAGCGGAGCGTAACCGAACGCGAACCCGATCGCGATCGGGGTAAGCACCGCGAGGAGACCCGGCGTGGCCAGCTCACGCAGCGAGTCCTTGGTGCAGATGTCCACCACCCGGCCGTACTCGGGCTTCTCCGTGTAGTCCATGATCCCCGGGTGATTGCGGAACTGCTCGCGTACCTCGTAGACCACCCGGCCGGCCGCGCGGCCCACGGCGCTGATCGCCAGGCCGGAGAACAGGAACACCACCGCTGCGCCGATCATGACGCCGACGAGGACGTTCGGCCGGTCCACCGACAGGCTGAAGGGGGCCGCGCCCTTGCCGAGCGCGGCCACGACCGTGGTGCGGAACGAGCCAAACAGGGCGGTCGCCGCGAGGACCGCGGTCGCGATCGCGATCCCCTTGGTGATCGCCTTGGTGGTGTTGCCCACCGCGTCCAGGCGGGTGAGCACCTGGGCACCCTCGCCTGTCACGTCACCGGACATCTCGGCGATGCCCTGCGCGTTGTCGGAGACGGGGCCGAAGGTGTCCATCGACACGATCACGCCGACCGTGGTGAGCAGGCCGGTACCGGCCAGCGCCACCGCGAACAGCGCGATGGTCGCGTTGCCCGTGCCGAGCAGGAACGCCGCGTAGACGGCGCCGCCGATCAGCAGGGCGGAGTACACGGCCGACTCCAGGCCCACCGAGATGCCGGACAGGATGACCGTGGCCGCTCCAGTGAGCGAACTCTCGCCGATCTCCCTGACCGGCCGGCGGCTGGTCTCGGTGAAGTACCCGGTCAGCAGCTGGATGGCGCTGGCCAGGACGAGCCCGACGAGCACGGCGCCGATGGCCAGCAGCCGCGGGCTGCCGCCGTGGCTGAGGATGGAGGCATTGGTGACCCCCTTCAGCTCGCTGAACTTGGCCGGCAGGTAGAGGAAGGAAGCGCCGATGACGAGCACCAGGGAGATGATCGCGGAGACGAAGAAGCCCCGGTTGATGGCGGTCATCCCGCTGCGGTCGCCCTTGCGCGGGGCAACCACGAAAATGCCGGCTACCGCGGTGATTACCCCGATCATCGGCACGATCAGGGGAAAGACCAGGCCATCCGAGCCGAACGCGGCCTTGCCGAGGATCAGCGAGGCGACCAGCATCACCGCGTAGGACTCGAACAGGTCCGCTGCCATGCCAGCGCAGTCGCCGACGTTGTCGCCCACATTGTCGGCTATCGTCGCGGCATTGCGCGGGTCATCCTCCGGGATGCCCTTCTCGACCTTCCCCACCAGGTCGGCTCCCACGTCCGCCGCCTTGGTGAAGATGCCGCCGCCGACCCGCATGAACATCGCGAGCAGCGCCGCGCCGAAACCGAAGCCCTCAAGCACGCTCGGCGCGTTCGCCTTGTAGAGGATCACCACGACCGCCGCCCCGAACAGGCCGAGGCCGACGGTGAACATGCCCGCCACGCCGCCGGTGCGGAACGCGATCCGCATGGCGGGCCGCTCACCCGCGGCGCCCTCGCGCGCGGCGGCGGCCACCCGCACGTTGCCCCGCACGGCCAGCGACATCCCGGTGAACCCGGTCAGGGCCGAGAATCCAGCTCCCACCAGGAAAAATATGCTGCGGCCCCACCGCACCGACGCCGTGTCCGCGGGTAGCAGCAGGAGCACGAAGAAGATCACGACGACGAAAACACTGAGGGTGCGGAACTGTCGCCGCAGGTAGGCCGCGGCACCCTCCTGGATGGAACGGGCGATCTCCTGCATCTTCTCGGTGCCCTGGCTGGCGGCGAGCACTTCGCGGACCAGCCAGCCTGCCACGGCCAGCGCGAGCAGCGCGATCACGGCGACGACGACAACCCAGGTCAGGTTGGAGCCGCTCACACCGACCGCCCCACCGCCTGCGGCGAGGTTATACATCTGTCCTCCTTGACAGGGCACACGGCTCAGGTCCGCCCGTATTCGCCACTACCGTCACTGCGGTAGCCAGGCGTTGACACTGGATTTGCGCAAGTACGACCACGGCAGTGCCGGGAGTCTACGCAGGCTGCCACGCGGACGCGAAGCCGGGGGCACGACCTGAGTGTGTCGGGATGCGTTCGTAATGCAAAGGTAACCACACATTGATGCCGCTGGGCTGGCACATGGTCCCGGTGGGCGCGCCGACCGGCGGCCGTCAGACCGCCAGCGGACCGCCCGCACGCTCAGCCGGCATTGCCGCACCGCCTGCCGTCCGACCGCGCTGCCAGCGGACCTCCCGCACACCCGGCCCGCGTTCCTCGCCGACCGCGGCCGTCAGCCTGTGTAGTCGCCGGAAGGCCAGCTCATCCGGATGCTGAGCCCGGCGGCCGTCCGGGAGATCTTGACGTCGTCAGCGAGACCTGCGATCACGGCGAGGCCGAGCCCCTGCGGCAGGAGAGCTTCAGGGTCGTCCAGGCTGCCATCTGCACCGGGGTAGCCGTTATCGGACCCGCTGCCCGGCGCGGCGGAACTGTCGCTCTCGTGATCATGGGCGCCCTCGTGATCAAGGGCGCCGTCGTCATCCCGGGCGGCCGCGTCGGTCACGACCACCTCGAACCGCCCCCGAGTACCGGTCAGTTCGATCCGGACCGGCTCGGTCGGGCAGTGCGCGCGGTGCGCCTCCACTGCGCGGGAGCACGCCTCACCGACAGCGAGGCGGACCTCGTCGAGGAGCGCTTCCTGCACGCCGCTGCGCCGCGCTACCGCCGTGGCGACCAGCCGCGCCGTGCGTACGTGTACGGGCAGCGGCGTGAAGCTCATTTCAACTGTGGCCATCGATGCAGTTAGCAGCAGGCCGCTACTTCTCCGATTTCCGCGCGGTGATGGCCTCGTCCACGGTGTCGTGGATGCCGAAGACCTTCGTGAGCCCCGTGATCCGGAAGATCTTGAGTATGCGTTCCTGGGTGCAGACCAGATCCAGCGACCCGTCGTGCGCCCTGACGCGCTTGAGGCCGCCGACGAGCACCCCGAGGCCGGTCGAGTCCAGGAACTCGACCTTCTCCATGTTCACCACGAGCTGGTAGTGCCCGCCGTTGACGAGCTCGATGAGAAGCTCGCGCAGGCGCGGCGCCGTGTAGACGTCGATCTCGCCCTCCACGTCGACGACTTCAATCCCGTCCTTGGTGTGGTGGTCCAGCTTAAGATCCACAAATCCTCCAGCGCCATAACTGCCGTCGTTGTCTTCCAACCGGAGCGCAGCCGGACACTCCCGCCGGGTGGGCACCTAATCCCGTCGCGCATTCAACCACGCTCTGAGGTCATGTCTACACGAGTTCACGCTTCGAGGCACCTCGCCTACAGATGTCACACTGGGAGTCGATGGCTGCGCTGACCTCACTCGCCCCCGGGGCGGACCCTGCCGCCGCCCTGATCCTGCGCCTGGGCGCGGAGTCGGGACGGCTTGTCCACGTGGAGCACATCGCGGCGCGCACCGGGCAGCGGGCACCCTGGCCCGACTGGGTACCTGCCGAGGTCACCGCGCGATTCTCCGGCGCCGGGGTACCCGCGCCGTGGGCGCACCAGGCCGTCGCGGCCGACTTGGCCCGCTCCGGCCAGAACGTGATCATCTCGACTCCCGCCGCGTCCGGCAAATCGCTGGGCTACCTGCTGCCCGCACTTACCGCGGTACTGGAGGGCGCCACCGCGCTGTATATCGCGCCGACCCGGGCGCTCGCCGCTGACCAGTTGCGCGCCGTCCGCGCGCTCGGCATTGACGGCGTCCGGGCGGCCGTGCTGGACGGGGATACGCCCGCCGCGGAGCGCGACTGGGCCCGGGCCCACGCCGCCTACCTGCTCACCACCCCGGACATGCTGCACCACATGCTGCTGCCGCGGCATGCCCGGTGGAACGGGTTCTTCCGCAGGCTGCAGTACGTGATCGTGGACGAGTGCCACGGCTACCGCGGAGTGTTCGGCTCGCACGTCGCGCATGTGCTGCGCAGGCTGCGCCGGGTTGCCGCACACCACGGGGGTGCCGCGCGGCCGGCTGGCCCGGTGTTCCTGCTGGCTTCGGCCACCATCAGCGAGCCCGCCGCGTGCGCGCTGCTGCTCACCGGGCAACGCGCCGAGGAAGTGACCGAGAGCGCCGCGCCACGCGGGCCGCTCACGTTCGGCTTGTGGGAGCCCCCGCTCACCGCCGCGCGGGGGGAGGCGGGCGCGCCGATCAGGCGGACCGCCACCGCCGAGGCCGCTGGGCTGCTCGCCGACCTAGTGGCGCAGAATGTTCCATCCCTCGCCTTCTCCCGGTCACGGCGCGGCGCCGAGGCGGTCGCCATGGGCGCGCGGCGCGCGCTCGCCGAGGCGGGCACCCCGGGGCTCGGTGAGCGGGTCGCCGCCTACCGTTCCGGCTACCTCCCGGAGGACCGGCGCGGGCTGGAGCAGGCGCTGCGGACGGGAGCCATCACCGGCCTGGCCGCCACCACGGCACTGGAGCTTGGCGTCGACATCAGCGGCCTGGACGCCGTGCTCATCGCCGGCTGGCCGGGGACAAGGGCAGCGCTCTGGCAGCAGGCGGGCCGCGCCGGGCGGGATGGCCGGGGCGCGGTGGCCGTGCTGATCGCGCGCGATGACCCGCTGGACACGTACCTGGTCCACCATCCCGAGGCGCTGCTGCGCCGCCCCGTGGAAGCGACCGTGCTTGACCCAGGTAACCCGTACGTGCTGGCCCCGCACCTGTGCGCGGCCGCGGCGGAACTGCCGCTGACTGAGGCTGACCTGGCACTGTTCGGGCCGGAGTCGGTCGCGGTCACCGAGGCCCTCATCCGGCGCGGGATGCTGCGCCGCCGGGGGCCTGTCATCTGCTGGACCCGTCGTGGCCGCGCGGCGCGCACCGGCCTGCGCGGGACCGGGGGCCGTCCCGTCAAGATCGTCGAAGCGCCGACCGGCAGGCTGGTCGGGACGGTGGACGAGCCTTCCGCCCACGTGCTGGTGCATACCGGGGCCGTCTACCCGCATCAGGGCGAGATGTACCTGGTCGCCCGCCTGGACCTGGCCGACAGCGTGGCCCTGGTGGAGGCGGCCGACCCCGGGTACGCCACGTCCGCCCGGGAGGTAACCGCCATCGAGGTCGCCGCCGAACTGCGCCGGTCCGCGTGGGGCGGCGCCGCGGTGCATTTCGGTGACGTCCAGGTGACACGACAGGTCACCTCGTTCGTGCGGCGCGGGCTCGAGACCGGGCGGCCCCTCGGTGAGGTGCCTCTCGACCTGCCACCACGCACCCTGCGCACCCGCGCCGTCTGGTGGACCATCCCCGACAGCCAGCGGTCCGTCCTGGCTGGCCTGGGGGTCGACCTGCCCGGTGCCGCACATGCGGCTGAGCACGCGTCGATCGGGCTGCTGCCGCTGTTCGCCGCCTGCGACCGATGGGACATCGGCGGGGTTTCCGCCGATGTCCATCCCGCGACGGGCCAGCTGACCGTTTTCGTGTATGACGGTCACGACGGCGGTGCGGGCTTTGCCGAACGTGGCTACCGGGCGGCAGCGGAATGGCTCCGGGCCACGGCAGAGGCCATTCGCAGCTGCGAGTGCCAGGCAGGCTGCCCATCCTGCATCCAATCCCCCAAATGCGGTAACGGCAATGAGCCGCTCTCCAAAAATGGCGCGGTGCTGCTGCTTGAGTGCCTGCTGGAGGGCTGCCGCAACCGCTGACCAGCTATCCGGCCGGGGGTGGCGGACGTGAAGTCCGGAGGCAGCGGCTAGAGTCCCGCGACAGCTCCGATCACCCGCAGCATCCCTGTGATTACTGGGTGTTGCGGTCCGTGGCCAAGACTCCACGGGCCACTACCGGGGGTCTGGGGTGGCCTCTGCGAGAGGTGGGGCCGGCTCCCATCGGAATGGAAACCGGCCCCGACCACAATGCGGCGACCCCCGCCGGGGGGAGAGCGGGGGTCGCCATACGGTCCGGCTCCGGGGGGGCAGAGCCGGACCGTCATCCAGTAAAGCCTATGCGCATCAAGGCCAAGTTACCAACCAGTCACCGGAGATGGCGCCGATTGGTCACTTAGTCCCATGCTGCCGGACCAGGGGTAGTTACGTCGAGGGTGCGGGCGAAAACTCTTCGCATTCTTTGACGTGGGACAAGAGGATCGCCTCTATGGCGGCCGGCTGCACCCACGGGCTCGCCTCCAGCCTGCCCCCGATCAGCGATTTCTGCCCGCGGCCCGCTCTCCGCGCGGCGTCCGCCCGCAGCGCAGCGGTTCCGGGCGCGGCCTGCCGCGTACCGCCGCGGGGGCCGCCACGCCGCCTCAGGGTGACTCCCTGTCGCGGGCATGTGAGCGGGCGAACCGATCGAGATAACGAATTGATGACGCGCAGGGCTATGCTCCGCGGCGGATCCGTCGTAGAAAGGTGTCACGGACTCGCGTCCGGACACGGCAGCCGGGAACCCACGC
>Ga0066793_10001253_pt1 | contig 11379 bp, 9 predicted proteins | sample PersoiDNA2013189_FD_83876 | JGI IMG/M metagenome (GOLD analysis project Ga0066793, IMG submission 83876) | Permafrost soil microbial communities from the Arctic, to analyse light accelerated degradation of dissolved organic matter (DOM) -... | ecosystem: Environmental > Terrestrial > Soil >...
GTGTTCTTCGAGGCCATGCTGATCCCGATGTACTTCCTGATCGGCAGTTTCGGCGTCGGGCAGCGCCAGTACGCCGCGGTCAAGTTCCTGCTGTACAGCCTGTTCGGCGGGCTGCTCATGCTGGTCGCCGTCATCGCGCTGTATGTCTACTCGGCCCAGGGCGGGCACCCGGGTACCTTCCTGTTCAGCCAGCTCACCCACATCGCGCTCAGCCCGGGGGCGGCCAGGTGGTTGTTCCTCGGATTCTTCATCGCGTTCGCGATCAAGGCGCCGCTGTGGCCGTTCCACACCTGGCTGCCTGACGCGGCCACGGCCGCCCAGCCCGGGACCGCGGTACTGCTGGTGGGCGTGCTCGACAAGGTGGGCACGTTCGGGATGATCCGGTACTGCCTGGAACTCTTCCCGTCGGCCGCCCGGTACTTCACGCCGCTCATCCTCACCCTGGCCGTGATCGGGGTCCTGTACGGGGCGATCGTGGCGATCGGCCAGGCGGACATGAAGCGGCTCATCGCCTACACGTCCGTCTCCCACTTCGGCTTTATCGTGCTCGGCATCTTCGTGCTCACCAGCCAGGGCCAGTCCGGCGCGACCCTGTACATGGTGAACCACGGGCTGGCCACCGGGGCGCTCTTCCTCATCGCGGGCTTCATGATCGTCCGACGGCGCTCGTCGCGGATCGCGGACTACGGCGGGGTACAGAAGGTCGCGCCGGTGCTGGCCGGGCTGTTCCTGATCTCCGGCCTCGCCGGGCTGGCCCTGCCGGGCCTGTCCACGTTCGTCAGCGAGTTCCTCGTCCTGGTCGGCACGTTCACCAGGTACAAGGTGGCCGCATCGTTCGCCACGGCGGGCATCATCCTGGCCGCGATCTACATCCTGTGGATGTACCAGCGCACCATGACCGGCCCCGTGCGCGAGCAGGTGGCCCGGATGCCCGACCTGAAAGCCCGGGAACTCTGGGCGGTGGGGACCGCTGATCGCGTTGATTATCGCGTTCGGCGTCTACCCCAAGCCGCTGCTGGACATCATCAATCCCGCGGTGCACCAGACGCTGGTGCAGATGCACGCCACGGACCCGCTGCCGCCCGCCCCAGCCAGCACGGCGTTCTTCTCGAGTCACAGCGGATTCGCGCTAAGCAGGAAGGGACCGACCCCGTGACCGGGATCTCTGGCACCCTCGCGGCAACGGAGATCACGCCGCCGCACATTGAGTACGGTCAGCTCTCGCCGATGCTGCTGGTCTTCGGCCTGGCCGTGGCCGGGGTACTCGTCGAGGCGTTCGTGCCCCGCGCGCAGCGGCGCGCTCTCCACCTGGTGCTCACGCTCGGCGGCCTCGCTGCGGCGTTCGTGCTGGTCATCGTCATCGCGGCCGGCTCGTCGCTGTTCGCCAACGGCAGCCCCGGGCACGTCGTGGCCGTGGGCGCGGTGGCGGTGGACGGGCCGACCCTGTTCATCTGGGGCACGATCCTCGTGCTCGCCTTCGTCAGCGTCCTGCTCATCGCCGAGTCCTCGCACGATGTGAGCCCGTTCGCGGCCCAGGCGGCCACCATCCCGGGCAGCGCTGAGGAGCGGGAGGGACTGCTGGCCGGGATCACGCACACCGAGGTCTACCCGCTGACCCTGTTCGCCGTCGGCGGCATGCTGCTGTTCCCGGCCTCCAACGACCTGCTCACCATGTTCGTCGCTCTGGAAGTGCTCTCGCTCCCGCTCTACCTGCTGTGCGGCATGGCCCGGCGGCGCCGGCTGCTCTCGCAGGAGGCGGCGATGAAGTACTTCCTGCTCGGCGCGTTCTCCTCGGCGTTCTTCCTGTTCGGCGTGGCCATGCTGTACGGGTTCTCGGGCTCGGTGTCGCTGGCGGCCATCGCGGCCGCGGCGAGCTCGAACACGGGCAGCGCGACGCTGCTTTACGCGGGGATCGCGCTGCTCAGCCTCGGGCTGCTGTTCAAGATCGGCGCGGTGCCGTTCCAGAGCTGGAAGCCGGACGTCTACCAGGGTGCCCCCACGCCGGTGACCGCGCTGATGGCGTCGTGCACCCTGGTCTCCGCGTTCGGCGCGCTGCTTCGCGTGTTCTATGTCGCATTCGGCCAGCTGACCTGGGACTGGCGGCCGTTCATGTGGGTGGTGGCCATCCTCACCATGGTGGTCGGCGCGATCATCGCGATCACCCAGACGGACGTGAAGCGCCTGCTCGCCTACTCCTCGATCGCGCACGCCGGCTTTGTGCTGACCGGGGTGGTCGCCGCGACCGCGTCGGGCCTGTCCGGGAGCCTGTTCTACCTCGCCGTCTACGGCTTCACGACCATCGGCGCGTTCGCGGTGGTGACCCTGGTGCGCGACCCGACCGGCGAGGCAGCGCACCTGTCCAGCTGGGCAGGCCTGGGCAAGCGCTCGCCGCTGGTGGCGGGTATCTTCGCCTTCTTCCTCCTGGCGTTCGCCGGGATCCCGCTGACCAGCGGCTTCACTGGGAAGTTCGCGGTGTTCCAGGCCGCGATCGCGGGCGGGGCGTTGCCGCTGGTCATCGTCGGAGTGCTCAGCAGCGCCATCGCGGCGTTCTTCTACGTGCGGGTGATCGTGCTGATGTTCTTCAGTGACCCAGCCCCCGGCGGTCCTGCGGTGGTCGCGCCCGGCCTGTTCACCGGCGTGGCCGTGGCGTTCGGCGTGATCACGACCCTGGTTTTCGGCATAGTGCCACAACCTCTGCTTAGCCTCGCGAATCATGCAGCTCTCCATCTGTTCGTCCGCTGACGCGGCTCCCGGCACGCCCGGGGTGTCCGGCCGCGCGGCCGGGGGCATATCTGGGGTTACCGATGAGTGGGAGCCTGCGTGATCACTGCTGTCCCCGTGGAACTGCCCGACGCCGCCCTCGCGGCTGAGATCGGTGACGGGCTGGCCTTGGTGGAGAAGTCGCTCGCCGCAGCGGCTCAGGCCGAGGAGACGCTGCTCGCCGAGGCCTCGCGGCATCTGATCGATGCGGGCGGAAAGCGGTTCCGGGCCACCCTCGTGCTGCTCGCCGCCCAGTTCGGCAACCCCCGCGACGAGCGGGTCGTCCCGGCGGCGGTGGCGATTGAACTGACCCACCTGGCCACGCTGTATCACGACGACGTGATGGACGAGGCGGCGATCCGGCGGGGTCATGAGAGCGCGAACTCCCGGTGGACCAATACGATCGCCATCCTTACCGGGGACTTCCTGTTCGCCCGTGCCTCGCTGATCCTCGCTGATCTCGGCGACGAGGCGATCAGGATCCAGGCGGAAACCTTCGGCCGGCTGGTGAGCGGACAGATCGCCGAGACCATCGGTCCCGCGCCCGGCCAGGACCCCCTCGCGCACTACCTCCGGGTGGTGACGGAGAAGACGGGATCGCTGATCGCCACGGCCGGCCGGTTCGGCGCGATGTTCTCCGGTGCTCCGGCCGAGATCGCCGCGCGGCTGGAGCCCGCCTGCGGCGCTATCGGCATCGCCTGGCAGTTGTCCGACGACATCCTGGATGTGGCCAGCGAGTCCGCGCAATCCGGCAAGACGCCCGGCACCGACCTGCGCGAGGGAATCCGGAGCCTTCCCGTGCTGCACGCCCTCCGGGCGGCCGGTCCTGGCCATGAACGGCTCAGCGAACTCCTGCTCAGCGCCGACCTGACCGACGAGTCGCTGCACGGCGAAGCGCTCCGGCTGCTGCGCGCCCACCCCGCGATGGAGGCAGCACGCGCTGATCTGCGGTCCTGGGTCAAGGCGGCGCGGGACGAGATCTCGGGCCTGCCGGACGTTCCCGCGCGGGCCGCGTTCGAGGCGCTCTGCGACTACGTGGTGGACCGCACCGGCTGACAAATACCGGCGTCGCGTCCGGGTTGTTATCGCACCTTGTCCTGCCTGTTACCACGTCTGATGCGGGCGTGCGCGACTGTTGACAGCCGAAGATGGCTCGTGGTTAAGTTCTGTATTGCGAATCCTTGTACGCTATGCGAACACCTCCGAATAGCCACACACTAGAGGCGTTTCGGCCACGACTCAGTAAGGCGCGGGCCGAGAAAGCGGCGCGGGCTTCAGGTTAGTTCAAAGGAGACGACGCCATGGGCCCTGAGAGAGCGGCCGCCAATCCTGTGCCGGAACAGCCCGTGCCGGAACACTCTGTCGCACGCCGCAGCGTGCTGGGGGGCCTGGGCGTCGGCGCCCTGGCCGCCGGCGCCGGCGGAGTACTGAGCGCCTGCGGCTCAGGGATCAAGGGTTCTGGTAGCTCATCCTCGGCCGGCACGATCACCATCGGCTTCATCACACCCCTCACCGGGAGCCTGGCTGGCTTCGCCTCCGGTGACAAGTTCGTCCTGAGCACCATCCGGTCATCCGCCGCGTACGCCAAGGGTTTCAAGCTCGGCAGCAAGACCTACAAGGTCAACGTCGTTGTGGCGGACAGCCAGTCGGACCCCAACCGCGCCTCGCAGGTCGCGCGCCAGCTGATCACGAGCAGCCACGTTGACATGATCCTCACCACATCGACGCCGGAGACCACGAACCCGGTCGCGGGCGTCTGCCAGGCGCAGGGCGTTCCCTGCCTGTCCACGGTCGTGCCGTGGGAGGCGTGGTACGGCGGCCTGGGCGGCAATCCGGTCCAGCCGACGAAGACGTTCCAGTTCACGACCATGTTCTTCTTCGGCCTCAAGGAGTTCGCGGGCACCTTCGGGCCGATGTGGAACCGCATATCGACCGACAAGGTCGTGGCCTGCCAGTACCCGAACGACGCGGACGGCAATGCCTTCCGCGCCGGCTTCGAGCCGCAGATCAAGGGGGCCGGCTACAAGGTGGTCGACGGAGGGGCCTACACCGACGGCACCAGCGACTTCTCGTCGATGCTTTCGCTGTTCAAGTCCAAGAACGCCGAGGTGTTCAGCAACTGCCCGCTGCCTCCGGACTTCAACACGTTCTGGAAGCAGGCCGCCCAGCAGGGCTGGAAGCCGAAGCTCGCGACAGTGGCCAAGGTGCTGCTCTTCCCGGCCGACACCGCGGCTCTCGGCCCGCTCGTGAAGAACATCGCGACCGACTCGTGGTGGGGCCCGTACATGCCGAACAAGTCCTCGCTGACTGGCCAGTCCGCCAAGGCCCTGGGCGACGCGTACACGGCGTCGACCGGCGACCAGTGGGTGCAGTCGATCGGTTCCACCTACAGCCTGTTCGAGGTGGCCAAGGAGGCGTTCACGGCGGTCACCGACCCGCACGACAAGGTCGCGGTGGCCAAGGCGCTGCATAGCGTGAGCTACACCGGGATGTGCGGGGACCTCGACTTCGCCAACGGCCCGGCGCCGGGGGTGGGCATCATCAAGCCCGTCGGCGCGCAGTGGAAGACCGGCACCGGCAAGTACCCGTTCGAGATGGTGGTCGTCGACAACTCGCTGAACCCCAGCGTGCCTATCGGCGGGAAGCTTGAGCCCACCAATGCGTGAGCTGGTCCATGCCTGAGGCAGCGGATATGGATGCCTGAGGCAGCGGCGGGGGCCCTGCTGGAGCTTGAGGCGGTCACCAAGAGCTTCGGCAAGGTCGTCGTCGCGGACCAGTTGTCGCTGGCCATCGGCGCTGGCGACATCGTGGGTATCGTCGGCCCTAATGGCGCGGGGAAGACCAGTCTGTTCGGCTTGATCTCCGGTGATCTCGCGCCGTCCTCCGGGGAGATACGGTTCGGCGGGCATTCCGTCACCCGGCTGGACGCCGCCGCGCGGTGCAGGCTCGGTATCGGGCGGACGTACCAGGTGCCCAGGCCGTTCGGCGAGATGACCGTTTTCGAGAACGTCCTGGTCGCCGTGCAGCAAGGAGCCACGCTGCGGCGGCAGGCCAGCTACGAGCGGGCGGCGCAGATACTGGGCCAGACCGGGCTGGCGCCGGAAGCCAACATCCCGGCCGAGCGGCTCGGGCTGCTCCAGCGTAAGCGGCTCGAGGTGGCCCGGGCGCTGGCCACCGGCCCGCGGCTGATCCTGCTCGACGAGGTGGCAGGCGGGCTGACCGATCCGGAGGTGGCAGAGCTGCTGCGGATCGTGCGCGGCATCCGGGCCGAGGGAGTCGCCGTCCTGTGGATCGAGCACGTTATGCGCGCCCTGACCGCAGCGGTGGACCGGCTCATCTGCCTGGCGGGCGGCTCGTTCGTGGCCGACGGGGACCCCGCGGCGGTGCTGGCCGACCCGGCGGTCCGCGAGGTGTTCCTCGGCACCGGGGTGACCACGTCGCTGACGGGGCCCAGCGGGGCCGCAGGGCCGGCCCGGGAGGACTCGTGACCAGCCCGCCGGGCCAGGCTCCGGACGGCGAGGCACAGGCCGGCCCCGCACCGCACGGCCAGAGCCAGGACGGGGTTCCGTTGCTGGAGGTACGCGGGCTCACCGTGCACCACGGTCAGTTGCGTGCGCTCGCGGACGTGAGCCTGCGCGTGTTTCCCGGTGACGTCTACGCCATCATCGGCGCCAACGGGGCGGGGAAGTCCACGCTGCTGCGATCCATCGCCGGGCTGCACCACCCGACGTCCGGCTCGATCCTGCTGGACGGCGTGGATGTGACCAGTCAGCGGCCCGAACGCCGGCTGGCTGCGGGCATCGCCCTGGTGCCGGAAGGGCGGCGGCTCTTCGAGTCCCTGACCGTCCAGGAGAATCTCCTGGTGGGAAGCTCCTACGCGCGCCCCGGGCCGTGGAGCCTGGAGCGCGTGTATGAGCTGTTCGGCTGGATGCGTGAGCGCCGGACGCAGCGCGCCGCGCTGCTCTCCGGCGGAGAGCAGCAGGCGGTGGCGATTGGCCGCGCCCTGGTGGCCAACCCCCGCGTACTGCTGCTCGACGAGCTGTCGCTGGGGCTGGCCCCGGTGGTGGTCCACCGCATTTACGGCATGCTTCCCGAACTGCTGTCCGCCGGCGTGACCGTCCTGCTCGTCGAGCAGGACGTGAGCCAGGCGCTGCTGGTGGCGTCCCGGATCCACTGCCTGCTGGAGGGCACCACCACGCTCGAAGGCCCCCCCGGCGGGCTGAGCCCGGAGAACATCGAGAGTGCGTACTTCGGGCTGGCCGGGCCGAACGGGCATGTGTCCGGACCAGAAGGGGCACCAGCGTGATCTGGGTCAACACGATCATTCAGGGGGTGCTGCTCGGCGGGCTCTACGCGCTGTTCGCCTGCGGCCTGTCGCTGATGTTTGGCGTCATGAAGGTCATCAACCTGGCGCATGGGGACCTGGCCGTAGTCGCGGGCTACGTGGCCGTGGGCGTGATCGCGGTCACGCACATCCCGGCGGTGTGGTCCTTCGTGCTGGTCGTGCCGATCTTCGCGGTGTTCGGTTACGTCCTGCAGCGCACGCTTATCCAGGCCGCCCTCGACCGGGGTGTCCTCACCACGCTCCTGGTCACCTTCGGGCTCTCGGTTGTGATCGAGAACGCCCTGCTTCAGTTCTTCTCCGCGAACAGCCATTCGCTGGCCATCGGCTCTCTGGTGTCCGACTCGCTCAAGCTCGGCTCGCAGATCTCGATCGCCTACCTGTCCCTGGCGATTTTCGTGCTGGCCGTGCTGGTGCTGCTCGGGTTGCAGTATTTTCTGTCGCTGTCCAAGCACGGCAGGCTCATCCGGGCCGTTGCGGACGACCGGGAGGCCGCTCAGCTGTCCGGCGTGGATTACCGGCATATTTTCGGCATAGCGGCGGCGATCGCGTTCGCCACGGTCGCGCTGGCCGGGCTGGCATTCGGTATGGTGTCGTCTTTCGATCCCACCATTGGCACGACCCAGTTGCTGCTGTTCGCCTTTGAGGCGGTGGTGATCGGCGGCCTCGGCTCGTTGTGGGGAACGCTCGCCGGGGGGATCATCCTGGGGGTGGTCCAGCAAATAGGGTCGCAGATAAATCCCGCTGACCAGATCCTGGCTGGCCAGCTGATCTTCCTCGCGGTGCTCGTGCTCCGCCCGCAGGGCCTGACCGGGCGGAGGAGCTCATCATGAGTATCGCCGAACCTGTGGCACCACCCGTCCGGCCGGCTGTCCAGGTCACCCGGTCGCGGCGCCGTACCGGGTGGACTGGCCTGGTTGCCGTCGTGGCCGTGGCCATCCTCGCCTACCTGCCCTACCGCGTGTACTCCGGCACCACGGACCTGCTGGTCAACGTGTTCATCCTGATGGCGATGGCGAGCATGTGGAACCTGCTGGCCGGCTACGCCGGCCTGGTCTCGGTGGGCCAGCAGGCCTTCATTGGCCTGGGCGCGTACTTCGTCCTCGTCCTGGCCCAGCACGGCATCAACCCGTTCGTCGCGCTCCCCATCGCGGCGGTGGCCTGCGGGGTCGTCGGCCTGCCCGTGTGGTGGCTCCTCTCGCGCCTGCGCAGCGGCTACTTCGCTATCGCGAGCTGGGTCGTGGCGTCAGTGTGCGAGCTGCTCATCGTCCGCTTCCCCTCGCTGGGCGGCGGCACCGGCGCTCCCCTTCCCGGGCTGTCCAGCCTGAATCCCACTCTCCTCACCGCCTATACCTACTGGATCTCGCTGGCCGTGGTGGTCGCGGTGCTGGCCACCGTGTACCTGATGCTGCGCAGCCGGCTAGGCCTGGAACTCACCGCGGTGCGCGACGACGAGGTCGGGGCACGAAGCGTCGGGGTGCGCGTGGCAGGTGCCCGGCGGATGGTCTTCGTGGTGGCCGCGATCGGCTGCGCTGCGGCCGGCGGCGTGGTCGTTATCAGCCAGCTCAACGTGCAGCCGACGTCGGCGTTCAGCGTCCAGTGGTCCGCGGAGATGATCTTCGTAACCATCATCGGCGGCATCGGCACAATCGAGGGGCCCATCCTCGGCACCATCATCTTCTTCGTCCTCCAGCAGACCCTCTCCTCCTACGGGGCCTGGTACCTGATCGTCCTCGGAGTGGTCGCCATGGCCGTGGCCATCTTCGCCCGGCGCGGCCTGTGGGGCCTGGTCGCCGACCGGTTCCACATCAGGATTTTCCCGGTGGGTTACTGGCTCTGGCCGGATGGGCAGGGCCGGCCAGGGCGCCGCATGCCGGCCCTGCGCTCGCGTTAGTCCCGGGCTGTTCCCCGGGAAGATCCCAGCGCCCGCGGACGCTTATCTTCAGGGGGAGAAGGAGGACACGGTGGGCATATTCAGCTCGCACAAGACGCAGATGATCACGCCGGAGGAGGCTCTGCCTGGGCGGTCCACGCCGCTGGCGGTACCCGCGCGGCACGAGGTGCTCGGCACTCCGTTGCGGCCGCCTTATCCGGAGGGTACTCAGGTCGCCGAGTTCGCACTCGGCTGCTTCTGGGGGGCGGAGCGCACGTTCTGGCGGACGCCGGGAGTCGTCTCCACATCCGTGGGTTACGAGGGCGGCTACACGCCGAACCCGACCTACGAGGAGGTCTGCTCCGGGCGGACCGGGCACTCAGAGACCGTTCGGGTGGTGTTCGACCCGGCGAAGGTCTCCTACACCGACCTGCTCAAGCTGTTCTGGGAGTCGCACAACCCCACGCAGGGGCTTCGCCAGGGCAACGACGCCGGCTCGCAGTACCGTTCGGTGATCTTCTATGGATCTGACGGGCAGCGCGCGGCGGCCGAGGAGTCACGGACGGCTTACCAGAAGAAGCTGGCCGAGGCCGGTTTCGGGGAGATCACCACAGAGATCGTGCCGGGCGGCGAGTTCTATTTCGCCGAGGATTACCACCAGCAGTATCTCTCAAGCAATAAAAACCCCAACGGGTACTGCCCGGATCACGGCACAGGCGTAGCCTGCCCCATCGGCGTCGTGAAGGCCAGCGACTGAGAACCCTGGCGGTTCTCACCGGGTAGCTAGCTACGGATGGCGCTAGCCTCAGGGTTGAGTGATCGCGGCCTTGCGGCCCGTTGCTTGTAGATGGGTTGGTTCAGGTGCCGTGGCTGCGGCCGTTAGCGAAGCACGGAAGGCCGACCAAGATAGCGCTGTCCATAAATTATTGACAGTGTTGACAGTGTTGACACTGTGCACATAGCCTCACGGGCATGGATGCAAGGGACTCATCGCCTGCTGACGTAGCATTTGCGCGGTTCTTCCGAGCCCTGAGCGTGGCTGCGCTTGACCTTGCTCAGGAGCTTGAGGCGGGACAGCCGAGCGAAGTCGGTTCGCTGTCGGTCGATGACGCGAACCTTGGCTCGCTCCAGCGACAGGTGGCCGGTGTCCCCGGAATGGGGAACGAGGTAGGCATAACTCCCCGTCAGATCACACAACATCTTGACCGGAGCGATGAGCCCAACATCCGGACAGCGCTCGCCGCCATGCAGAAGCGTGGAGTCGCCGAACTGATTCCTGCCGTCAGCCCGCAGCGCTGGAGGCTCACGCTCCCGTACCGGGACTCGCGATGATCCCGCCACCAGGTTCGAGGGCCCCAAAAAACGACGGCCCCTTGCGGGGCCGTCAGGCTGGTCCGGAGACCAGCGGGGTTGAAGCCAGTATAACCAGAGTCCGGCAAACTATGTTCCGAGGAGCGCAGTGGCCACCGTCATCGCCTACGTGGACGGATTCAACCTCTACCACGGGCTCCGCGACAAGTACCGTCGACGGTACCTCTGGCTAGACCTTGACCACCTGGTCCAGCGACTGCGACCGAACGATCACATAGTGGCGGTCAGGTACTTCACCGCACTGGTGCGGGATGATCCGGCCGCGCTCGCCCGGCAGCGGACCTACCTTGACGCACTCAGCGCTCGCAGCGGCACCGTCGAGATCATCCTCGGCCGCTACCAGACCAAGACCCTGGCCTGTCGACAGTGCGGCAGCGTCTGGACCAGCTACGAGGAGAAGGAGACCGACGTCAACATCGCGGTCTCGATCGTCGCCGACGCAGCCGCCACCGCATCTGAGATCGCGTTGATCATCTCCGCGGACAGCGACCTGTGCCCGGCTATCCGGACCGCTCGGTCCCTGAACTCAGGGCGAGGGATAATCGCTGCCTTCCCGCCTCGTCGCAGTTCGTTCGAGCTCCGCTCGCTCATCCGAGGCGCGTTCACGATAGCTGCCGTCGATCTGCGCAACTCGCTTCTGCCTGACACGGTCAGTGACCCGGCTACCGGCCGCGTCCATAAGCGGCCCAGTAAGTGGCGCTGACCCGGGCGGCCGAAGCTGGGTGACTCGGGAGCGCGCCTGCCCGCCCCCCTCTGGCGAAGTTCCGACAGACGCTGCTGCCACCAGCAGTACCTGTCGGACAGCAAGAACCCGAACGGGTACTGCCCCGACCACGGGACGGGCGTGTCGTGCCCGATCGGGGTTGTGAAGGCGAGTGGGCCGCTCGGGGGCGTGAAGGCGGAGGGCTGAGCTAGCCGGGCGGTTCTCGCTTGGTAGCTAGTGACCGGTGACGGGTCACAGGGTTTGCGCGATCGCAGCCTTGCGACCCGTCACTCCCATTTAGGGCGTATCAGGTCGGCAGCGGAGTGCAGA
>Ga0066793_10001255_pt1 | contig 11371 bp, 9 predicted proteins | sample PersoiDNA2013189_FD_83876 | JGI IMG/M metagenome (GOLD analysis project Ga0066793, IMG submission 83876) | Permafrost soil microbial communities from the Arctic, to analyse light accelerated degradation of dissolved organic matter (DOM) -... | ecosystem: Environmental > Terrestrial > Soil >...
CGTAGCGCCGGCGTCTCGCCGGCAATGAGTCGTAGCGCCGGCGTCTCGCCGGCAATGAGTCGTAGCGCCGGCGTCTCGCCGGCAATGAGCAAGGTAGCATCATGCAGAGTGACATCATCAAGAAAGGTCGCGAGAAGGCGGGGCAGCGCTCGCTGCTGCGCGCGCTGGGCCTGACCGACGAGGAGATGTCGCGCCCGCTCATCGGGGTCGCGGGCTCAGCCAACCAGCTGGTCCCGGGCCACGTGCACCTGGACGAGGTGAACGACGCGGCGTGCGAGGGCATCACCCTCGGCGGCGGGACTCCGCTTCTCTTCAACACCATAGGCGTCTGCGACGGGCTCGCGATGGGGCACGAGGGCATGAAGTTCTCGCTACCTTCCCGTGAGATTATCAGCTACTCGGTGGAGATCATGGTCAGGGCGCACGCCTTGGACGGCGTTCTGATAATCCCCAACTGCGACAAGGTCGTCCCGGGCATGCTGATGGCCGTGGCGCGCATGGGCGTGCCGGCCGCGATGGTATCCGGCGGGCCGATGATGGCGGGCAGGCTGGGCGACCTCGATATCAACTTCATCAGCGTGCTGGAGGCGTCGTCGAACGACAGCATCAGCGACGAGAAGCTGGCGGAGTATGAGAAGTGCGCATGTCCCGGACCGGGCTGCTGCGCGGGCTTGTTCACCGCGAACAGCATGAACTGCCTCTCGGAGGCCCTCGGGATGTCACTCCCCGGAAACGGCACCATACCGGCGGTCGACCCGGAGAGGTTGGTAATAGCCAAAGAGACGGGCGAGGCCCTGGTGAAGCTGGTGGAGGCGGGCACCAGGCCCGACAGCATCATGACCGAGGCCGCTTTCAGGAACGCGCTGGCGCTGGACATGGCGATCGGCGGCTCGACCAATTCCCTGCTCCACCTTCCGGCGATCGCGCGGGAGATGGGCATCGCGCTCGGACTCGAGGACGTTGACAGGATATGCGCCACGACCCCCAACCTCTGCAGGATCGTGCCCTCGGGCAAGCACCACATGCAAGATTTACACGCGGCAGGCGGGGTTCCGGCGGTGCTGGGAGAGCTCGACAGCATCGGCGCGGTGGACCTGGACGTTCCGACGGTGACGGGACGGACCCTGAGCGAGAACGTAGGCGGCCGGAGGAGCCTGAACACCGATGTGATACGGCCCGCGAGCGACCCGTACTCGGCTAGAGGCGGCCTCGCGGTGCTGCGCGGCAACCTGGCCCCGGACGGCGCTGTCGTCAAGGAGGCTGCCGTCGGCGAGAAGATGCGAAAGCACAGCGGGCCGGCGCGAGTGTTCGATTCTGAAGAGGAAGGCATAGAACAGATCCGCGCCGGGAAGATCAAGCCCGGCGACGTGGTAGTAATCAGGTACGAGGGGCCCAGGGGCGGACCGGGCATGCGCGAGATGCTGCTTCCCACCGCGACGATCGCGGGCATGGGGCTCGGAGATGAGGTCATGCTCGTCACCGACGGCAGGTTCTCGGGAGGCACACGCGGCGGTGCCATCGGCCACGTCTCACCTGAGGCCGCTGTCGGCGGCCCGATAGCATTGCTGAAGGACGGCGACATCGTGGCGGTCGATATCGAAGCCCGCACGCTCGAGGTGAAGGTTTCGGACGGAGAGCTCGCCGAAAGGCGCAAGGCATGGAAACAGCCGGCGCCGAAGGCGGACCTGGGGGTCCTTTCCGTCTACAGCGCCATGGTCGGCAGCGCGACGGGGGGCGCGGTGGTGTCCCCCGAGAACATCGAAGGTGAACGGAGGTCTCGCGAGTGAAGATGACCGGCGCCCAGGCGCTCATCAAGAGCCTCGAGAAAGAGGGAGTCGAGGTGATGTTCGGCTACCCGGGCGGGCAGATCATGCCCACCTACGACGTGCTGCTGGACTCGAGCATCCTTCACATCCTCACGCGCCACGAGCAGGGCGCGGCTCACGCGGCCGACGGGTACGCGCGCGCCACCGGCAGGGTGGGCGTCTGCATGTCCACGAGCGGCCCGGGGGCGACCAACCTGGTGACCGGCATCGCTACCGCCAACATGGATTCCATACCGCTGGTCGCGATATCGGGGCAGGTCGCGAGCCACGTGATAGGCACGGACGCTTTCCAGGAAGCAGACACCACCGGCATCACGCTGCCGGTCGTGAAGCACAATTACCTGGTGACAAAGCCGTCAGACATCGCTTCCATAGTGCAGGACGCGTTCCTGATCGCTTCGACCGGGCGGCCTGGCGCGGTTGTGATCGACCTGCCGTCGGACGTGCAGCGCGCGGTGTTCGACTTCAAGTACCCCGAGCGCCGCACGAGCCTCCCCGGCTACAAGCCCACGACCAAGGGGCACCCCGGCCAGATCAAGCAGGCGGCTAAGCTCATAATGACTGCGAAACGCCCGGTGATCTACGCCGGCGGAGGCGTGATCACAGCCGAGGCGTCCGGCGTGCTCCGCGAGTTCGCGAAGCTCCTCGGCTTTCCCGTGACCACGACCCTGCTCGCGAAGGGAGCCTTCCCCGAGACGCACCGGCTGTCGCTGGGTATGCTCGGGATGCACGGCACCTCGTACGCGAACTTTGTGATGATGAAGACAGACCTCATCGTCGCGGTCGGTGCTCGGTTCGATGACAGGATCACGGGGAGGCTGGACACGTTCGCGCCGCACGCGAAGATAATCCACATCGACATAGACCCTGCCGAGATAGGGAAGAACGTCCCTGTCACGGTGCCCATCGTCGGTGACGCGAAGTCGGTCCTCAAAGACCTGCTGGCGCTGGTCAAGCAGAAGGTGGAGGAGTCGGGGGGCCAGGACCTTAAAGAGTGGCATGCCCAGATCAGGAAGTGGAAGAAGGATTACCCGCTGGTGGTGCCCGAGGGCGGCCTGCGCCCTCAGTTCGTGGTCGACGAGATATACCGCGTCACCCAGGGCAAGGCGACGGTGGTGACCGACGTCGGACAGCACCAGATGTGGGCGGCGCAGTTCTACAAGTCGACCGTGCCGCGCCAGTTCATCTCATCGGGTGGGCTGGGCACCATGGGCTTCGGGCTGCCGGCATCCATCGGCGCGAAGATCGGCATGCCCGAGGCGCAGGTGGTGAACATCGCCGGCGACGGCTCGATCCAGATGAACTCGCAGGAGCTGGCCACAGCAGTGCTCAACCAGGTGCCCATCACCATCGCGGTCATCAACAACGGCTACCTGGGGATGGTGCGCCAGTGGCAGGAGCTCTTCTTCCAGAAGCGCTACTCGCACACGCACCTCAGGCGCGGCGAGTCGCCCGACTTTGTGAAGCTGGCGGAGGCTTACGGGGCGAAGGGCCTGCGGGTCACCGAGGCCAGGGAAGTCGAGCCCGCGCTCAAGGCTGCGTTCAAGGAGAAGAAGGTCCCGATGCTCCTCGACTTCATCGTCGAGCAGGAGGAGAACGTCTTCCCGATGGTGGCGCCCGGGGCGTCGCTCGACGACATGATCGGGGGTTAGCGGTGAAGCACACCCTTTCCGTGATGGTGGAGAACAAGCCCGGCGTGCTGGCTCGCGTGGCCGGCCTCTTCGCGCGCAGGGGCTTCAACATCGACAGCCTGGCCGTCGGCGTCACCGACAAGCCGGAGATAAGCCGGATGACCGTCGTCGTGGACGTGGAGGAGCACTCGCTCGAACAGGTGTACAAGCAACTGAACAAGCTCATCAACGTTATCAAGGTCATAGACCTTCCCGACGAGAACAGCGTGCAGCGCGAGATGGTGCTGGCCAAGGTCAAGGCCGACCCCACCGCGCGCGCCGAGATTATCGAGATAGTAGAGATTTTCCGAGGGAAGATCGTCGACGTAGGGAAAGGGACCTTGAGCGTAGAGGTGACCGGGCCTGGCCCGAAGCTCCGGGCGTTCGAGGACCTGCTAAGGCCGTACGGGCTGGTGGAGATGGTCCGGACCGGGACGATAGCATTGCCGCGAGGATAAGACGCAAAAAGGGGACAGGCCCCATTTTGCATTTCGAGGAGGTCGAAATGGCGACTATATATTATGAGAAGGACGCGAACCCCGAGGCTCTCAAGGGTCAGAAGATCGCGGTCATCGGGTACGGCAGCCAGGGGCACGCGCACTCCCTCAACCTGAAGGACAGCGGCATGGACGTCGTTGTCGGGCTCAGGGACGGAAGCCCCAGCGGGGACAGGGCAAAGGGCATGGGCCTGACTGTGTTGCCGGTCGAGGAAGCCGCGATGGTCGCTGACATCGTGATGATCCTCATACCGGACGACCGGCAGGCGCAAGTCTACCGTGACTCCATCAGGCCGGGGCTCAAGAGCGGGAACGCGCTGTTCTTCGCTCACGGGTTCAACATCCACTACAACCAGATAGTGCCGCCGGCGGACGTCGACGTCATCATGGTCGCTCCCAAGGGCCCTGGCGCGATGGTGCGCCAGGTCTACGACGAGGGCGGTGGAGTCCCCGCCCTCATCGCGGTCGAGCAGGACTACACAGGCATGGCGCTCGAGAAGGGCCTTGCGTACGCGATGGGGATCGGCGCGGCCAGGGCAGGCGTCCTGGAGACGACCTTCAAAGAGGAGACCGAGACGGACCTGTTCGGCGAGCAGGCCGTGCTGTGCGGAGGGACTTCCGAGCTCATCAAGGCCGGGTTCGACACACTGGTCGCGGCGGGCTACCAGCCGGAGGTCGCGTACTTCGAGTGCCTGCACGAGCTGAAGCTCATCGTGGACCTCATCCACAACTACGGCATCAGCGGGATGCGCGCCCGCGTGAGCGACACGGCGGAATACGGAGACATCTCACGGGGCCCGAGGGTCATCAGCCCGGCGGTGCGCGAGGAGATGCGGAAGATACTGGACGAGATACAGACGGGCAAGTTCGCGACCGAGTGGGTGCTGGAGAACCAGGCGAACCGCGCCTCCTTCGCGACCATGCGCAAGGTGGAGGCGGAGCATCCGCTAGACCCGCTCGGCAAGAAGCTCCGCTCGATGATGAGCTGGCTGAAGAAGTAGCGCCGGCTGGAAACGTAGCGCCGGCGTCCCGCCGGCTGACTCGGAGGGGTAAGAGTTGAAGAAAGACTACATATTCACCCCGGGCCCGACGCCCGTGCCGCCGGAGGTGGGGCTCGCCCAGGTGAAGATGATCCACCACCGCTCGGCGGACTTCGGCGCCCTGCTGGCGCGGGTGCTGGACGGGCTGAAGTACGTGTTCCAGACGAAGAACGACGTGCTGCTCTTCACCGCCAGCGGCACCGGGGCAATGGAGGGTGCGATTGCCAGTTGCTTCTCGCCCGGTGACAAAGTCATCGCTTATGCGGGAGGCAAGTTCGGGGAGCGGCTCGTTGAGATCGGCAAGGCCTTCGGCCTGGACGTCGTGGCGATCGAGTACGAGTGGGGCGACTGCGCCGACCCCTCAACGCTCGACAAGGCGCTCGCGGAGAACCCGGACACCAGGGGCGTGTTCCTGACCCAGAGCGAGACATCGACCGGCGTGGTGAACGACGTCGAGGCGTTCGCCCGCATCGTGGCAAAGACCGACGCGCTTTTCCTGGTCGACGCGATAAGTGGCCTGGGCGCGGTGGACCTCAAGACCGACGCCTGGGGCGTGGACCTCTGCATCAGCGGCTCGCAGAAAGGGCTCATGGTGCCGCCGGGCCTGGCGTTCTGTGCCGTTAGCGAACAAGCGTGGAAGGCGGCCGAGACGGCCAGGTGCCCGTCTTACTATTTCTCTTTCAAGGCGGCGCGGGACTCGCAGTCCAAGGAGCCGCCCGAGACGCCGTATACTCCCGCCATCACGCTGGTGCAGGCGCTGGACGTCGCGCTGGCGATGATCAGGGAAGAGGGTCTCGAAGCTATTTTCGCGCGGCACGAGAAGCTGGCGCGTGCCACCCAGGCGGCGGTAGAGGCGCTCGGCCTTCGATTCGTGGCGAGCGACCGGTCGCGCGCTTTCGTGACGACGTCGGTCTGGGCGCCGGAGGGAATCTCATCTGGAGATATCGTCAAGCTGATGCGCAACGAGTTCGGCGTCTTCATCGCCGGCGGACAGGGAAAGCTGAAGGGAAAGATATTCAGGTTGGGGCACGTGGGCTTCTTCGACAGGTTCGACATAGTCACGCAGGTCGCGGCCCTCGAGCTTGCGCTCGACAGGCTCGGCCAGCCCGTCGAGCTCGGAAAAGGCGTGGGGGCGGCGCTGGAAGTGCTCGCCGACTAGGAGGGGTCAGGCACCGTCCACCTTTTTGTCCACCGCGACTAGCAGGATAATGGTGTAGTTCCCTATTTGACTGGAGAGACATATGGCCGGAAAGTCCAGGCTGAAAGTCCTGGTGGCGGAAAAGATATCACCCGAGGGCGTGGACAAGCTGCGCGAGCAGTTCGACGTCGACGCCTTCGACAGCATGCCCCGTGACGAGTTCCTGGCGGGGATCGGGAACTACGACGGGCTGATCGTGCGCAGCGGCACGAAGGTCGACGCCGAGGCGATAGAAAAGGCGGACAACCTCAAGATCATAGGCAGGGCCGGCATCGGCGTGGACAACATCGACGTGGCCGCGGCGACCAAGAAGGGCATCATGGTCGCCAATGTCCCCGAGAGCAACATCATCTCCGCCGCCGAGCACACTTTCGCGCTGCTGATGGCCACCGCTCGTAAGATACCCGCCGCGAACGCGTCTCTCGCTCACGGAGAGTGGAAGAGGGCCGCCTACCAGGGCGTCGAGCTCTACGGCAAGACGCTGGGAATAATCGGCATCGGGCGCATCGGTGCTCTGGTGGCTGAGAGGGCGTCCGGGTTCGGGATGACGCTGATCGGCTACGACCCGTTCATCTCCAGCCAGAAAGCCAAGTCGCTGGGCATCGACATGAAGCCGGAGGTCGAAGAGCTCCTGGCCGAGGCTGATTTCATAACGCTTCACGTTCCCAGGAACAAAGACACCTACCACATGCTCGGAGCGAAGCAGTTCGACATGGTCAAGAAGGGCGTGAGGGTGATCAACGTATCGCGCGGGGGGGTCATCGACGAACAGGCGCTCGCCGACGCCATCAAGGACGGCAAGGTCGCCGGAGCCGCCATCGACGTCTTCGAGAGCGAACCGCCAGAGGAAGGCAACCCGCTCTGCTCAATGCCGGAGGTGGTAGTGACGCCTCACCTGGGAGCGAGCACGACCGAAGCACAGTACAAGGCGGGCGTGGCTATTGCCGACCAGGTCATCGCTGGGCTCACCGGAGGGTTCGTGAGCGGGGCGGTCAATATCGCGATGCCGCACAGGGAGGTAGTCGAGACCCTGAGGCCCTTCATGCCTCTCTGCGAGAAGCTGGGCCGTCTCTTCGTGAACCTCACCAAGGGCGCCATAAGCGAGATCGAGTTCGAGATACTGGGAGACATCAGCGAGTTCGACACCTCGCTCTTGACGGTCGCCTTCCTCAAGGGTTTCTTCGAGAACATCTCGATGGACTCCGTGACATACGTGAACGCCCCCATCCTGGCGATCGAGCGCGGCATCACGGTCAAAGAGAGCAAGAGCAGGCGCTCGCGCGATTACGTCAATCTCATCCAGGTCACGGCGAGCGCAGATGACTCGAAAGTGACCGCGGGCGCCACCCTCATCGGGGTCAACCAGGAGTGGTTCGTCGGCGTCCTCGACTTCGACATCGAGATAGCGCCGAGCGAGTTCATGGCGTTCGTCACTTACGAGGACCGGCCCGGCATGATCGGCAAAGTCGGCACGGTCCTGGGCGAGAGCAAGATCAACATCAGCGGCCTGCAGGTCGGGCGCAAGGCCATCGACGGCATCGCGGGGATGGGCCTCAACCTCGACACGCCGCTCACCGACGACGTCCTCTCCCTGCTCGAGTCCCAGGACGGGATCGAGTCGGCGCGGTTCCTGGTCCTCTGAGGAGGCGCAGTCCTTTGGCTGACCGAGTACAAATATTCGACACCACCCTGCGGGACGGAGAGCAGTCCCCGGGCATCAGCCTGGGCGTGCGCGAGAAGCTCGAGATCGCGGAGCAGCTCCAGCGCCTGGGAGTGGACATAATCGAGGCCGGGTTTCCCGCGACCAGCCAGGGAGACTTCGAGGCCGTCGGGCAGATCGCTTCCAGGATAGACAAGTCGGTCGTCTGCGCGCTCGCTCGCGCCAGGACGGACGACATCGACCGGGCATGGGACGCGGTGAAAGACGCCGCACGCCCGCGGATACACACTTTCATCAGCACCTCGGACATACACCTCGAGCACCAGTTGCACAAGACGCGCGAACAGGTGCTGGAAATGGCGAGGGCGGCCGTGGCAAAGGCGCGCGGCTACTGCGACGACGTCGAGTTCTCGCCGATGGACGCCACCCGCAGCGAGCCCGCTTACCTCTACCAGGTGCTGGAAGCGGCGATCGAGGAGGGCGCGGGGGTCCTGAACATCCCGGACACTGTCGGGTATTCGATCCCTGATGAGTTTTCCGGACTCATAGCTGGCATCCGCGAGAACGTGAGGGGCATCGACAGTGTGATCATCAGCGTGCACTGTCATAACGACCTCGGGCTGGCAGTTGCCAACTCGCTCGCGGCCGTCGAGGCGGGGGCGAGGCAGGTAGAGTGCGCGGTGAATGGCCTCGGGGAGCGCGCGGGGAACGCGAGCCTAGAGGAAATAGTCATGACCCTGAAGGTCCGGCACGACCTGCTGGGGATCTCCACCGGCATCAACTCCACTGAGATAAGCAGGACCAGCAGGCTGGTCAGCCTCCTCACCGGCTACCCCGTGCAGCCCAACAAGGCGATCGTGGGGAAGAACGCCTTCGCCCACGAGTCCGGCATCCACCAGGACGGCGTCCTCAAGGAACGCACCACCTACGAGATAATGGACGCGGCGAGCGTGGGGCTGGTCGAGAGCGACATCGTCCTAGGCAAGCACTCCGGGCGGCACGCCCTCAAAGACCAGCTCGAGAGGCTCGGCTACTTCCTCGGGGAGGAGGAGCTGAACCAGGCGTTCGCGCGCTTCAAGGAGCTCGCGGACAAGAAATCTTCTCTCAGCGGCGAGGACATCGAGGCCATCGCCCTGGAGTACATACGCACGGAAGGCCAGGAGTGGAAGCTCACCGCCTACGAGGTCCACAGCGGCGGCAAGGAAGCCCCGCCCAGCGCGACGATAACCCTCGAGCGCGAGGGCGAGCGCATCACGGAGCGGGCCATCGGGGACGGCATGGTCGACGCCGCGTGCAAGGCGATACGCTCGGCCCTGAAGATAGACGCCAAGCTGTTCGCGTTCACGGTCGAAGCGATAACGGAGGGCCTGGACTCGCTTGGTGACGTGACGGTCCAGCTCGACATAGGCGACCGCCGGGTGGTCGGGCGAGGGGTCTCGACCGACATCGTCGAGGCGAGCGCCCGCGCTTACCTGAACGCGGTCAACAAAGTACTGAGGTGAAAGACCGGGGTCAGGCACTTTTTTTCCACTGCCTGAGATACAGAGGCTGAAATGAGCCAGACAAGGAAGATACTCGCACAGCACGCCGGGCGTGAGACGCTGGAGCCGGGAGAGTTCGTCGAGGTCCCGGTGGACCTGGTGCTCGCGAACGACATCACGGCGCCGCTGGCCATCGAGGAGTTCGGCAAGCTGGGCCGCAAGTCAGTCTTCGACCGGGACAAGGTCGTGATGGTCCTCGACCACTTCACCCCGAACCGCGACATCGCGTCGGCAGACCAGTGCGCTTACGTGAGGCAGTTCGCGTTGAAGCAGAAGCTGTCCCACTTCTACGACGGTGGCAACGTAGGCATCGAGCACGTCCTCCTTCCCGAGGAGGGGCTTATCGAGCCGGGTATGGTGGTTGTCGGGGCCGACAGCCACACCTGCACCTACGGCGCCCTGGGCTGCTTTTCCACAGGCATGGGCTCGACCGACATCGCGGCGGCGATGGCCACGGGGAAGACCTGGCTGAAGGTGCCGGAGGCCGTGCTGGTCAAACTGACCGGCAGGCCCCACAGGTGGGTGGGCGGCAAAGACCTCATCCTCCACCTCATCGGCCTGCTCGGTGTCGACGGGGCGACCTACCGGTCGCTCGAGTTCGACGGACCGGGCGTCACCAACGTCAGCGTCGAGGGTCGCCTTACCGTGGCCAACATGGTCATCGAGGCCGGCGCCAAGAACGGGATATTCCCGGCTGACAACCTGGCTATCCTGTACCTCGCGGCAGCCGGGGTCAAGGCGACCGCGAGCGGCATCGAGCCCGATCAGTACGGATATGTGGACCAGATAGACATAGACCTCTCGTCCCTCGAGCCGCAGGTGGCCCTTCCCTCGCTGCCGAGCAACGCGGTGGCGGTCACCCGCGCGCCGCACGTGAAGCTCGACCAGGTGGTGATCGGCTCGTGCACGAACGGCAGGCTGGAGGACCTCAGGCTGGCGGCCGAGGTCCTGCGCGGCAAGCGGGTGGCCCCGGAGGTCAGGCTGATAATCATCCCGGGCAGCCGGAAGGTCTACCGCAAGTCCATGGAGGAGGGGCTGTTCGACATCTTCCTGGACGCCGGGGCGATCATTTCGCCGCCGACCTGCGGGCCGTGCCTCGGCGGACACATGGGAGTGCTCGCTGCCGGCGAGAAAGCCATCTCCACCACTAACAGGAACTTCGTGGGGAGGATGGGACACCGCACCAGCGAGGTCTACCTCTCCAACCCGGCGGTGGCCGCGGCGTCGGCCGTCACCGGGACCATCACCGACCCGGGGGAGATAATCTGATGGGCGGCCAGGCGGTCATGGAGGGCAAGGCACATAAGCTCGGCGACCACGTCAACACCGACTTGATCATCCCCGCGACGCACCTGGTGTCGAACGACCCCGCGGAGCTGGGCAAGTACCTCATGGCGGGGCACGACCCCGATTTTGTGAACAGGGTCGAGCAGGGTGACATCCTCGTCGCCGGCGACAACTTCGGCTCGGGCTCCTCGCGCGAGCACGCCCCACTCGCCATCAAGGGCGGGGGGATATCGTGCGTGATAGCGCGGTCCTACGCGCGTATCTTCTATCGCAACGCGGTGAACGTGGGGCTGCCCCTGGTGGAGTCGCCGGAGGCCGCCGACGCGATATCGGAGGGTGACCGCGTGAGGGTGGACCTCGCGGCGGGCAAGGTCGAGGACCTGACGACCGGCAAAAGTTTCAGCGTGGCGCCGTACCCGGAGTTCATGCAGCGTATCATGGACGCTGGCGGGCTCATCGCGTACGTGAAGCAGCAATCGTAGCACCGGCAAACGAGGGGAACGTAGCGCCGGCGTCCCGCCGGCAACAAGAACGTAGCGCCGGCGTCCCGCCGGCAACAGATAGACGGGAGAGACATGCACGAGATAGCGGTGATACCGGGCGATGGAACGGGCCCGGAGGTCGTGCGCGAAGGCCTGAAGGTGCTCGAGGC
>Ga0066793_10001257_pt1 | contig 11368 bp, 11 predicted proteins | sample PersoiDNA2013189_FD_83876 | JGI IMG/M metagenome (GOLD analysis project Ga0066793, IMG submission 83876) | Permafrost soil microbial communities from the Arctic, to analyse light accelerated degradation of dissolved organic matter (DOM) -... | ecosystem: Environmental > Terrestrial > Soil >...
CACCATCCAGGCTATTTTGACCAACCTGGAAAAGATCGTCCCGGTAGACACGATGGAAATCAGTTTGCCCGGCGCTAATGATAGCAACCTGACAACTTACCGGCTTACAGGGGATTCAGGCGCAGAACGTCGGATGGAACACTCTTGGGGTAATCTGATCAGCAATGCTTACAACTATACCCCTGAAAATGGCCAGGTCACAGTGCGCGTGAAGCCAATGGGCGAAACCATCCAGATCGATGTCGAAGACAACGGCATTGGTATTCCCCCGGCGGAACATAGTCGGGTGTTTGAACGTTTCAGCCGGGGTGAAGATCCCCTTGTGCTGGAAACCGCTGGCACCGGCCTGGGACTCTCTATCGTTAAAAACCTGGTGGAAATGCATCACGGTGTGATCTGGCTCTCCAGCACAGGCGAGCCAGGTAAGGGCAGTGTCTTCTCATTTACCCTGCCTTTGCATCAAATTATTGATTGAGGGTAACTGCTCAAGCTCGTATGAAAAAGACTCGAATTCGAGGTGTTTGCGGGTGCTTCGCACCCGCAAACACCTCGAATTCGAGAACTTTCACCCCAAGGCGGAGTAGTTACGATTGAGGATGATATGGCGAGAATATTAATAGCAGAGGACGAGAGTGACATACGCGACCTGGTTTCTTTTACCCTGAAGTTCGCGGGGCACGAAGTGATAACCGCCAAAGATGGGCAGGAGGTGATTGATCTGGCACAGCAAGATATGCCCGATCTGATCCTGATGGACGTGCGCATGCCGCGCATGACCGGTTATGAGGCCTGCCTGGTGATCAAGGCCGACCCGATTTTGAAACAGGTACCCGTGATGTTTTTATCCGCAAAGGGTCAGGACGCTGAAATCAAGGCCGGGATGGATGCTGGCGCAGACGCCTATTTATTAAAACCTTTTGGCCTGAACGAATTAACCGATCAGATAAGAAGTATTCTATCGAATTATGGCAAGTGAACGATGAGTGTGATTGTTCTGGACCAGGAAATTCTGCATTACGAAGTGCTTGGGCACGGTCGCCCGATCATTTTCCTGCACGGTTGGGTAGGATCGTGGCGTTACTGGATCCCGACCATGCAAGCGGTGTGCGTTTCCTTCCGCGCGTATGCCCTGGACCTGTGGGGGTTCGGCGACAGCGCCAAAAATGCTCATCGTTATACCCTGGACCAGCAGGTAGTGCTACTGGACCGGTTTATGGAACAGATGGGGATCGGCCGTGTTGCCTTGGTGGGCCACGGGTTGGGTGCGGTGATCGCCATGCTGTACACGCTCAACCGGCCAGAATTTATCGACCGTTTGATGGCTATTAGCTGCCCGCTGGATGCCGGCATGCTTAACGCCCGCCTGCGCACGGCTGGTCCGGGCGAGCTGGCCGATTGGCTGCTCGGACAGCACCCTTCCACAGAGCCGGCCAGGGTCGATGCGCCACGAACAGACGGTCAGGCCGTCCAGGTTTCGTTGTCCAACTTTCAGTCGATTAACCTGCGCGATCAGATTAAATGGATGCGGACTGCCTGCCTGCTGGTTAATGGGCAAAACGACCCCGCGGTGACTCCGCCCAAATTGGAGGATACGCTGAACCTGCCGGCCCAATTCCATTCGATCCTGTTCGAACAATCCGGCCATTTCCCAATGCTGGACGAGGGCAGCAAATTCAACCGCTTGTTGACCGATTTCCTGGCGCTCGATTCGGGGATGAGCCCACGCGAGCTTCAGTTGAAAGAAGAGTGGAAGCGGCGGGTCAGATAGGTTTATACCGGGCCGAGCCAGCCCACGCGATCTAAGTCGACGTTTCCCTCTAGATCGAAATGAATCCCTTCGCCTTCTAACAACTGGCGTTGGATAGCGCTGCCAAAGCCATCACCAAACGGGCTGATTTTGCCCTGAGCATTGATCACACGCTGCCAGGGTACACCCTCGCCAATTGGGCTGTTTTTTAATGCGGACAGTGCATATCCCACCATGCGCGGGGTGCAGCCTCCCACGATGCGCGCGATTTGGCCATAAGATGCCACCCGGCCTGGGGGAATCTGGCGCACAATAGCGTAGATGCGTTTGTAAAGCGGTTGTATTTCGACTGGATCTTTTTCCATCTGTGTTTCCTTTTTTCGTAACAGCTCAAAACCCTGTGAAAAAGACTCGAATTTGCAGTGTTTGTGGGTGCTTCGCACCCACAAACACCGCAAATTCGGCACATTCCTTCATACGGCTGAGCAATCACCTCGGGGGTCACCAGGACGAACGCACCGCGATCAGCCAGTCGTTCGAGCGACGCCAGCAACCGGCTAACGATGGCACCCAGTTCACTGTCATCGTGCAGGCGCAAATCAAAATAGGGTTGACGGGACATAACTCGCTCTCTGACAACCACACCGGCCGGGAAATATTCTTATTCACCAATGATCTTAACCAGCACGCGCTTGCGCCGTCCACCGTCAAATTCCCCGTAAAAAACCTGCTCCCAGGGGCCAAAATCCAGCTTGCCGTTGGTGATGGCCACCACCACCTCGCGCCCCATCACCTGGCGTTTCATGTGCGCGTCCGCGTTGTCTTCGCCAGTGCGGTTATGGCGGTAGCTACTGATGGGCTCGTGGGGAGCAAGGCGCTCGAGCCATTCGTCGTAATCGTGAATCAGCCCCGACTCGTCATCATTGATGAAAATGGAGGCGGTTATGTGCATCGAGTTAATAAGAATAAATCCCTCTCTCACCCCACTCTCGCGCAAGCATTCTTCCACCTGCGGGGTGATGTTGATGTAGGCCCGCCGGGCAGGAATATTGAACCACAATTCCTTGCGAAAACTCAGCATGGCGCTTCCCCTTCTTGATCATGAATTCTGCATAATCAGGCCTTCTGTGCCATATAAAGCACAGCGATATATTTCTTATTTATCATCCCGCCATAGCGGTTGATCACGCCGGCCACCCCGGCGTAAAAGGCCGTGCTAGCCGCAGTGCCCTGGCGCAGATGGTCAGAATACGTCCCTAAAAGACCCAGATACTGCTCCACCGTGTAAGTCTTCTGCCAGGGAAAACGATGCACATCCACCGGGCCGAAGCAACCGCTGACCTCGATCTCTTTGACGCGCTCCGCAATCTGCTCCTCAATCGGCTGGTTGTTTTTTTTCAGAGATGGCATGCGCTCCCGGTAAACCTGGTCCAGGTCACGCCAGATAGGGCTGGTATCTTCCGGTTGCATATTCCAATAGACGGCCAACCACCCACCTGGTTTGAGTGCCTGGGCAATTTTAGGGAAGCCGGTCGTCTTATCGACCCAATGGAATGACTGGGCTGACAATACCAGGTCGTAAGACCCTTCCTCCCCAGGCCAATCCTCAAAGGTGCTATTGGCAAACGCCACCCGCGAATAACCGATAAATTTTTTCGCAGCCAGCGCCACAAGCCGGGCTCCGGGTTCAACACACAGGAGGGTATAGCCACGTCTGGCAAAGGGCGCAGTGGCCTTGCCCGTCCCACTGCCAATTTCCAAAATATTTCCACGTGGGGGCAGGGCAGCCCTGGTGATCAGGGTTTGCACCAGAATTTCGGGATATTCCGGGCGGAAAGCATCGTACGCCTCCGGGACGGTGTCGAAACGTTGGCTTTCCACTTTCCAATCGATTGGTTCAGGTTGCTTGGATTCCATATTTTTTATTCCCATGACAGACAATACAATCCGGCTTTCGAGAACTCGGCTTCGATCAATACCGTATGAGGGTATTCCCGGTCTTTGAAGGCCGTATAATTGATAAAAACGGTCGGAAACATGTAACTAAACGTTCCGCCATGACCCACCAGAATGAAATTGGCCTGGGTATCCCGGTATTCCGCGGTTAAACGGTCCAACAGGCCATTAAACCGTCTCTGCACATCTAGCCAGCTTTCACCTTCCTCGATGTGCGCGTCGTACAGATTTTGTTTCATCCAGGCTCGCGTAACGCCCTGCCACATCTACCAGGCTTCCTCATCTCAGCGGCCTTCAGCCACGTCACAGTCAAACTCGCGCAGCCCGTCATCCACCACACAGGGCACATCAAGACAGGTCGAGAGGATTTCAGATGTCTGGCGAGCGCGCAAGTTGGGCTGGATATGATGCGTTCAAACGCGTTGCCGCTCAGGCGGCCGGCCAGTGCTCTGGCCTGCTGCTGGCCCTTTTCGGTCAAGGCATGTGGCAAATCCCGGTTGGAAATGATTTTTAAGATATTGGCTTCGCTTTGTCCGTGGCAGGTAAAATAAAATTTCATCCGATCACCCAATAAAAAATAAGATTATTGGCAAATGATCACTCTCTTATTATATCCTTCTCAATCAATTTTTGGTCACAACGATACAGTTCTTACGAAATTCTTATCAGCTTCAGGTATACTTAACTTTGGTCGATCCCTGCAGCTATGCACAGCCAGCATCGATCAGATTGGTATGCCCAGCTTTCTTTACTCGACCCCGCATCATTAAAACCAGGAGAAACCTATGACCGATACACCCCCCACCCCAACGAAGAGCACACCTCTCGCTTTTAAGGCCGAAACGCGCCAGCTCCTCGAAATATTAATCCATTCCCTTTATACCGAGCGCGAAATATTTTTGCGTGAACTCATTTCAAATGCTTCAGATGCGCTCACCCGAATGGCTTTTGAAATGCTGACCAACAGGGATGTGTTAGACCCCGAAGTTCCCCTGGAAGTCCACATCACGAGCGACCCGGAAAAGCGCCGGCTGACTATCCGCGACAATGGCATTGGAATGAACGAATTAGAGATGGTGGAAAATCTAGGCACTATCGCTCGATCGGGCGCACGCGCTTTCATGGAAGCCGCCCAAGAAGCCAACCAGACGGCGCCTAAACCCGGCGAAGGCAGTGAAACAGGTCCGGCCAAAAACCTGTCGGACATTATCGGCCAGTTTGGCGTCGGTTTTTATTCGGCCTTCATGGTTGCCGAATGGATCCGTGTCACTTCCCGATCTTACCAGGCCCAGGCTGCCGCGGCCAGTTGGTATTCGACCGGAGAAAACACTTTCAGCATTGAGCCGGCTGAAATGGCCGAACGCGGCACCGTGGTTGAGATCCAGCTCAAAGAAGATGCCGCCGAATTCACCGACCTTAACCGCCTGCGCCAGATCATCCATAAGCACTCAGATTTTATCGGTTACCCGATTTATCTGGGCGAAGAGAGCGAACAAGCCAACCGCCAGTCCGCCATATGGCGGCAATACCCGCGCCAGGTTGAAGAAAAAGAATACGAAGATTTTTACCGCCAGCTTACCCTGGATAGTGAGGGGCCGGTAGCACATGCTCACCTGGTGGTGGATGCGCCTGTCCAGGTATATGCCGTCCTGTTTGTGCCCTCCAACACCGAGCGCACCATGTTTTCACCCCGCCGCGAAACAGGTCTGAAACTGTACGCGCGTAAAATCCTGATCCAGGATTACTGTAAAGATTTGCTGCCCGAATATTTCAGTTTCGTTCAGGGTGTGGTCGATTCTGAGGACCTGCCACTGAACATCTCGCGTGAGACGGTGCAGTCGAGCCGGTTTATGACCCAAATAAAAAAGCTGGTGACCGCGAAAGTGGTTGAATCGCTCAAGGCGTTGGCCAAAGACAAGCCGGACGCCTATGCGGTATTTTGGAAAAACTTTGGCCACTTCATCAAAGAAGGTGTAGCTATTGAACCGGTCGACCCCGAATCGCTCTATCCCCTGCTGCGCTTCCACACGACCCTTCACCCTCAGGAATGGGCTTCGCTGGATGACGTCTCGGGTCGGGTGAAAGCAGGACAAAACAAGCTTTATTACATCATGGGTGAGGATGAAAGATCGATCACGTATAACCCTCACCTGGACCTCTTTCGCAAACAAAATGTTGAGGTGTTGATCCTGACCGATCCGATGGATTCATTCATGCTCCTGCGCCTGACTAAGTATAAAGACTTTGAGCTGGTCAATGCGGCTGCCGCCGATGCGGAGCTCCCAAAAAGCGTTGAAAGCATCCCCGAAGCAGAACAAACGCCAGACATGAATGCCACCGATCTGAGCATGTTAATTGAGAAGTTCAAGAGTGTTTTGGGCGACCGGGTAACCGACGTTCGATCGACGACCCACCTGCTCGATTCACCTGCCTGCCTGGTCGATCCCGACGGCGTGCCGGGCCAACCCTTGCAGCGAGTATATAAACTCCTGGGCAAGGAATATGAATCTCCCAAGAAGGTGCTGGAGATTAACTCGCGACACCCCATCCTGACGCGCCTGAGCAGTCTGCCTGCCGACGATCCGCGGCCTGCCATGGTAATCGAACAATTATATGAGGACGCCTTACTGGTAGAGGGCCTGCACCCCGACCCAGCCAGCATGATCGGTCGGATCCAATCTTTAATTGAAAAGGCCCTGGCCTAATGACACAAAACAAGCAATTTGGGACATTGCGCTGCTGTTGCAGCGTAATGTCCCAAGGAGAAAAAGACTTAATAATGCACGATCTCAATTGAAATTCAATTACGAAAAGGCGCCCTGCGCCTTAAACCAGGTGTAGGCTTCTTCCAACGCCTGTCGCACCGGGCGGGGCGCCGGAAGACCCAATTCGCGCTGGGTCTTGGCAAGATTATAAAAAAATGTATAACCCGCCAGGTTGAGCGTCTGGGCATCGATGGGCAGGTGAATGAAAGATTGGCTGAGTCGCGCACCGGCTGCCAGGCCGCGCACCAACCAGAGCGGTAAAACCCTGGTCGGCCCAGATACGCCCGCCACCTGGGCAATCATGCGAAGTAAATCAAGAAAGCTCAAATCTTCTCCGCCTAAAATATAACGTTCTCCCGTTCGCCCGCGCTCGAGAGCTGCCAGATGCCCATCGACCACGTCCTCCAGGGCCACTGCGTTGGCGCCTCCCGGTACAGACACAGGAATGCGCCGGCGAGCACCCATCACCACCACTGAGGAGTGGATGCGGTAGATATCTCCGGCGCCAAACACGAGCGATGGGTTGACGATGACCACGTCCAACCCCCCGGCGACCGCTTTCTGCACCATCATTTCTGCCTGGTATTTGGCGTAACCGTAAGGCCAACCTTTTGCCGTATAGTTCCAGGTGTGTGCCTCATCCAGGCGCACCCGGCCCGGCGGCGCTTGAACTCTGGCGGGGCCAGAATCAGGCACCCCCAGCGCGGCCACCGAACTGGTATGTACTACCCTTCTGACTCCGGCCTTGAATGCTGCCTCCATCACCGCCTGCGTCCCACCGACTGTGATCGCCAACATTTTATCCAGTTCATTTTGCCGGCCCAACTGGGCCGCGGCGTGGAATACCACCTCGATCCCGGCCATAGCCGGTGCGAGGGTTTCAGGCCGGGTCAGATCACCAATGGCATGCTCCACCAGAAGACCGTCCAGGAGCGCAGTCGTACTACTGGCACGATGAAATGCGCGCACAGTGTGGCCCATCCCGACCAGGCGCCGGACAAGTGCCCCGCCAATAAAACCCGTTGAACCCGTGACCAGGATTTTCATACCAAAGTTATTCCAGCCATTCAACCAGGGTAGCTTCACCTTGACCCACGCCCACGCACATAGTAGCTAAACCATAAAACGGGCGTGGTGAAGAAGCTGCGCGGCGGCGCATCTCATGCACGAGGGTGGTGATAATGCGGGCGCCAGAGCAGCCGGTGGGATATCCCAGGGCAATTGCCCCGCCGTTAACATTGGTGAGCGCATGCTCGAAGCCCAATTCAGCCATCACCGCCAGGGACTGGACGGCAAAGGCTTCATTCAACTCGATCAAGCCCAGTTGTCTGACCTGCAAACCGGTCCTGGCGAGCAGCTTAATCGTCGCGGGAACCGGGCCCATCCCCATAATCCGCGGGGGTACTCCGGCCGTCGCGCTGCTCACCAGGCGCGCCATCGGTTTTAAACCCAGGACACGCGCCCGTTCTGCGCTCATCACCAACAACGCGGCTGCGCCGTCGTTTATGCCGGATGAATTTCCAGCTGTGACGGTGCCGCCTTTTCGGAAAGCTGGCTTAAGCCGCCCCAGCGATTCAAGGGATGTGTCGCGCCGGGGGCGTTCGTCTTCATTAGCCAGCAGCGAGTCCCCTTTACGCTGAGGGACTGCCACCGGATCAATTTCCTGTGTAAACCGGCCCTCATCCAAGGCAGCCACCGCACGCCGGTGGCTTTCCAAAGCAAATGCATCCTGCGCTTCCCTTGAAATACCGGTCATTTCTGCGATATTTTCGGCAGTCTCACCCATCGATTCGATGCCATACACGGCTTCCATTTTTGGGTTTGGATAACGCCAGCCCAGGGCGGTATCCCAGGCGGTCAGGTTTCCAAAAGCATAAGCCTGTTCGGCCTTTGGGATCGAATAAGGCGCCCGGCTCATGCTCTCAACACCGCCGGCGATGTAACAATCCCCGTCCCCGCAGCGAATAGCACGCGCCGCCAGGTTCACTGAAGTCATCCCGGAAGCGCACAAACGGTTGACAGTAAACGCGGGCACCTCGACCGGGAAGTCAGCCATCAGCGCCGCCATGCGTGCGACATTGCGGTTATCTTCACCGGCCTGGTTAGCACAGCCAAGAATGACCTCGTCGATCATCCCCGAGTCGATGCGGCTGCGCTCTACCAGGGCCTGTAAAACAAGCGCAGCCAAATTATCCGGGCGGATGGTCGCCAGGCACCCTCCCAATGCGCCAATGGGCGTTCGAATGGCATCAATAATCACAGCATCAGGCATGAATTAATTCACTCCATCGATCGGTCATATTGCAGCCCAATCCTGACCAGGGATTAACTTTAATGGGTTCTACTCAGCCTTAGGTGAAAGTTGCCGAATTTGACGTGTTTTGCGCTTACCAGGTAAGCCCCTATGCCTAGAATTTGGGCTTTATTCACTTGCGCCTGAACAGTACCATTGAGTTTAGGATAGTTCCGCTAAAATGGCAAGGGTCTCAACAGGCAACCCGCCTGTCTCGATTGAAACGGGCATTGAAACCAGGAACGGGGATGGGGTGAGCTGTTCTAAATAGCAGACCCACACCGGGGGCGATCTTTGACGTGGGTCTGGCTAACAACGGGTATATTCCCGGGATGCTGCCCGGATCAATTGAAATGATAACTTAGAAGGTAGCGTCCGCCGGCATACCGGGCTTCAATGCGTGGTCCGGGTTGGGCAGGCGGATCTCGATGGCATACACGGTCGTGCTGCGGGATTCAACCGTCTGGACATTACGCGGGGTAAACTCGGCCTGGTCAGAGATGTGGGTGATGGGTCCGCTGAAAGTTTTTCCTGGGAATGAATCAACTTTAACACTGACGGTCTGCCCAAGCTTAATTTTACCATATTGGTCCTCAGGAAGGTACACGGTCAGCTTGACCTCATCCAGGACGCCAATTTCCAGGACGGTGGCGCCAGTTGCCGTGGTTTCTCCGACCGACATAGGGCGCGACAGCACCACCCCGGCAGCCGGAGCAGTGATCAAAGTTTTACTCAGTTGAACTTCCGACAGCTTGAGCGCCGCCTGGGCCTGGGTCAGGGCGGCTTCGGCCTGCCTCTCTGCACCCTTGGCTTGTTGGACAGCGCCCTGAGCTGCCTGAACCTGGAACGACTGGTCCCCGGTCATCAACTGGTCGAGCGCATCTTTGCCATTATCTAACCTGGCCTGCGCCACAGCTATCCGCGCACGAGCTTCCAACACATTTTTGGCCGAGGTGGAGGACAGCATCTGGTTATAAGCTTGTTGCGCCGCGTCCAATTCCGACTGGGCCGAATCCAGGTCTTTCTGGGCGGCTCCCGTCAACTCGGTATTATTCTTGGCATCTTTAGCCTGGGTCAGCGTCTGGTCAGCCAGTTTATAGGCCACTTGAGCTTGTTCCAGGCGTTTTTCCGCCGCGATAAAATCTTTATTGCTGGCATCCTTGAGTTCCTTATCCAGGTTGGCCCTTTCGCTGTCAATGTTTTTCTGAGCTATATCCACCTCGGATTTTATCGCCTGGATCTCCTCGTCTTTCTGGAAGTACCAGCCGGGCAGGGTGAATTTAGAGGGCTGATCGCTCTTCCAATCCGCGTTGCGGTTCTTCGCATCCTGCAGGCGCGAGGCCTGGATCGCCATATTGTATTGGGTCGTTGCATCGCTCAACCGCTGCTGGACCACGCTCAAAGACGCCGTGGCTACCTGGACAGCCGCCTGGGCCTGGTCTTGCTGAGCCTGGTAAATCTGGTCGTCCAGATGGATAAGCACATCCCCAGCTTTAACCACATCACCTTTATCTACTTTAATATCGGCCAGCTTTCCGCCTATTTCCGCTGAAACGTGCACGCTGTCCGCTTCAATCGTCCCCGAAGCCGTCAGTGTGGCGCTGCCCGTATTGATCCCTAAAGCAGTGCAGCTTGTCAATGCAATGAGTGCCAGGGCAAAAACGCTATTGTAAATCCAACGAATATTTTTCATCTTCAACCTCCAAAGTTATTCTGATTAAGAATAATTGTGTCATCTCAGGCAACCGTGAATTCGGGGGCTCTCATCATATTAAGCTTCCCGGACTTTGACAGCAGAGATAAATACATCCTCTAAAGTTGGGGCAATCCATTCGATCGCGGTAAGCGCGATGTGTTCATTAAGCAAGACCTGGCGCGTGGCTTCCTTGTAACCCTGAGCCGATGGAACCACCGCGTGGATCTGCGCGCCATATAGAGCCACTTCATCGAAGGGGATGATGTGCTTCTCCTGGGCGTCTTTTAATACTTGCAGAGCCAGGTCAGGTGTGGGCGTGTGGATTTCCAACACCTGTCCGTGCATCTGGGTCTTTTTCAATTCATCGGGCGAGTCGAGGGCCACCACGCGGCCGTGGCTGATAAAACCCACCCGCTGGCACAGCTCAGCCTCATCCATATAATGGGTGGTCACCAGCACGGTCACACCCTTCTTGGCCATGGCATAAATCAGGCCCCAGAACTCGCGCCGGCTGATCGGATCGACCCCGGCGGTGGGTTCATCCAGAAAAATGACTTTGGGGTTATGAACGATGGCGCAGCCCAGTGCGAGACGCTGCTTCCAACCCCCCGACAGATTTGAGGTCAGCGTATTTTCGCGCCCTTCCAGCCCAGCCATTTTGATAATATCCGCCTGGCGCTGTTCCAACTCTTTGCGCGACAGGTCGTAAATCTGCCCGTAGAAACGGATATTTTCGCGCGCGGTCAGGTCATTATACAGGGTAAAAAGCTGGGACATATAACCCACCTTCGCCTGCATTTGCTTGGTTTGCGTGGCCGGGTCAAACCCGAGTACGCTGGCCCTTCCTGATGTAGGCCTTAGTAAGCCCAACAGCATGCGGATAGTGGTCGTTTTACCGGCCCCGTTTGGAC